>Ga0209152_10001204_pt1 | contig 10451 bp, 9 predicted proteins | sample GraSoiAngelo_107_FD_185873 | JGI IMG/M metagenome (GOLD analysis project Ga0209152, IMG submission 185873) | Grasslands soil microbial communities from the Angelo Coastal Reserve, California, USA - 14_0903_09_30cm (SPAdes) (version 2) | ecosystem: Environmental > Terrestrial > Soil > Grasslands ...
GTATACAAACTCGATTTTAGGAGAGAATTACGTTTCTTGTCCCCCGACAACGAAAGCATGTTTATATTCTGAAGTGTCCGCTTTTCTACTGTCAGGTTGACTGGCCGGAGAACGTCCGGTAGCCGTTAGTAACGACTGCTGCTTTCTCCCGTAGCAACCGAACGAACGGAAGAAACGATGAACGGAGGTGGAAGATGCTATGGGTTATGAAAGGAGAGGCTATGGCGGTGGTGGCGGTGCGAACAGATTCGGACCGAAACCGGTCGAAGAAGGCAAGGAATACGATGTCGACATCAAGGAGATCAGTCGCCGCGGTGAAGGTATCGCGCGCGTCGAAGGTCTTGTTGTCTTCGTACCAAACACCAAACCCGGAGATCATATCAAGATAAAGATCACACGGGTTTCGAACCGCTTCGCTTCAGGCGAAGTCATCCAATAAGGATGCCCGATAAGAGGTAGGGAGAAACCATGTTTCTCCCAAATCCCCCATTTCTGATTTCTACGAAAGCCTAAAGGCTCGATCGTCTGTCAAAGAAACGAGTTTCCTATGACGGAAGGGAAGCCGGGCCGCAAGCGTTGGAGCGACATCCGATCCTTCATAGATAGACGACCATGGTCTTTCCTATCCTGGTCGGCCGGGCTGACCGCGCTTGCTTTCATCGTATTCTACGGGCTGCAGGCAACAACGAACCCCCAGGTGGGAATACAGTTCGTCCAGTCAGAATGGCCTGATCCCTCGATCTTTCCCTACTTCTATGCCAAGCCCATAACATGGTTCGCTTACTTCAGTTTCGTATACTGGGCTGCGGGCCTCGAATCGAACAAGGAACATTTTCTCCAGCTTTCTCCGAGAGTCCGAAACATGATCTTCCTCGGCACCGCTCTGGTTGCGTTCGCCTCGTTCTACGAGATTTTCTACAACTTCATGGTCTGGCTGGCTCTCGAGGTTCTGACGACTAATTGCTTGCCCTTCCCGTGCAACCCCGATAGAGTGGCAAGCATTTTCGACCTCAAGAGCCCTCTCAATCTGGTTTTTGCGACGAAGATTGTTACGACAGCCTTCGGCTTGTCTATGTACTCACTATGGTTCCTTCACCGCGTGGACGTGGAGACGGAAAGGCGAAATCGGACCACTACGACTGTCGATAGCGGTGTGAAGGCGCCTGTGGCTATCCCGTCAGGGAAACATATAGAAATCGAGGCTGGCCTCGCTGCCCAGCAACCGATAGACCCAACTATAGACAAGACTTGAGTCAATGTTCTAGGAAAAATGGATCTTTGGAATCCTATGATGTAGCCGTTATCGGAGCTGGTCCCGCAGGGGTAATGGCTGCTTGGAAAGCAGCGGAGTCACACGCGAGGACCGTTCTGATAGAGCGAGAACCCTCTCCGGGAAAGAAGGTTTGCGCCGAGGGAGTTCTCGCCGATGCTCTTGTGGACGCGGAGCTCAAGCCTTCGAGCGAGTTTGTATCGAACTACATATCCGGCGCTGTCCTCTATGCCCCCGATGAACAGAAGAAAGTCAACGTGGGGGGCGAAGGCTACATTCTTGACAAGCCTGCTTTTCTTCGAGTCCTAGCTGACCGCGCTGAGAAGGCGGGGTCTGAAACAAGATTCGAGACGTCCGTGGAAAATGTCGAGCGAAAAGACGGGTTAGTCGAAATACGGACGAAGAAGGGTGGAGAGTCCAGCTTGGTTAGAGCGAGGATTGTCATAGGATGCGATGGCACTGGATCGGTCCTGGCAAGACGATTTTTCCCCCGAAAGAACTACCAAGCGATTACGGCCTTACAATATTCGATGACAGATTGTGTTGTGGAGGATGAGTCAAAGCTCGAAATTTACGTTGGGCATGAAAAGGCGCCGGCTGGGTACATCTGGGTGTTCCCGAAGGGAAAAGGGGATGCAAACGTCGGGATTGGCGTGAAAGGGGCTGGAGCGAAAGTGCTTCTCGACAGGTTCATCGAGAACCACCCGCGAGTCTTTGGATCTGCTAAGATAGAGCGGACCCTTGCCGCCCCCGTTCCAGTTGGAGGAGAGGCCGAGAGCTGCGTCGCCGACAACATGATGCTATGCGGCGACGCTGCAAGCCAAGTCATACCGCTTACCGGAGCGGGCATACACACTGGTTTAGTGGCGGGAAAGATTGCAGGCGAAGAAGCGGCGATCTCGGCTCTCAAGGGGAACGTGTCTGCGGAGAATTTGCAACGCTACAGAGATAGATTTGACAAGTTGTGGGGAGAGCGAATATCCAACAGTTTGAGAGCCTTGGATTCGTTCGAAAGATTCTCTGATAATGAGCTGAATATCATAACTGGACTCTTGGAGGGACAGGATCTGGTTGAGATGGCGAACGGTTTCAGTCCTACGAAGGCAGTGGCGCTGATGGCGCGACACCCGCTTCTAGCGTTGAAGGTCGCCTATCAACTATTGACAGGATAGAGAAGGGGAAAAATGGGACCCGTAGAAGCTTCTCTCCTTTCAGCGATCAAGGAACGAGGCTGCATTCACCTATCATTGATCGACCCTGAGAAGTTTACAGGACGACTATCGAGGTCACTGGAAGATCTCGAAAGTTGGGGCACTGCCGCGATAATGGTTGGAGGCTCAACTGTCAGGTCGGTTGATCAACTCGACGGGGCTGTGAAGAAGATTAAGGAGTTAACCGATCTCCCGGTTATTCTCTTTCCGAATGGGCCGGCTGGCGTGAGCCGTTTTGCTGATGCGATATTTTTCATGTCTCTCCTCAACTCTTCCTCGCCTCGATTCCTAATACGTGCCCAGTCCAAAGGTGCGCCGACGGTCAAGCGGTTCAAGCTAGAACCCATTCCGCTTGGATACTTGGTAGTTGGAGACTCTAAGACTGCTGTAAGCTCTATTGGAAGAGCGGACAGAATCTCGTATTCTAAGCCGGACTTAGCTGCTGCCTACGCTCTTGCCGCACAGTATCTCGGGATGCGATTCGTCTACCTTGAAGCAGGAAGTGGAGCTGAACACCCGGTAGAAACGGGCATGGTCGAAAAGGTCTCGTCTGACCTGGACATTCCCGTAATTGTCGGAGGTGGTATCCGAACGCCAGACCAGGCACGCGCCTTGGCGAAATCTGGAGCTTCGGCAATTGTGACGGGAACCCTGCTCGAGCAACAAGGACCCGGACCTGTGAAGAGTATCGTTTCCGCGATGAGACGCAGCTAGTGGATACGTCGTGGCTCAAGAGGCGACGGGGGGAGTCGGTGGTACTGTTGGCGCGTTCAATTTCATCCGAAGAGTAGGCTTCCCATCGACCCCCGAGGTCCTCTCCGTCTTCGTAACTATCTCAGTGCTTGCCTCGGTTCTCGCACTTCCTCTAGCCGGAGTTGGTTTCCAGGCGGCGATTCTCTTTCCATTGATTTTGATCGTAATTCCAATCCTTGTTGCGGAGGCATTGAACTCGGCAGCAATTCTGCGTGGAGACAAGGTTCTTAACTTTCGAAGGCTTCTTGGAATGGAACTCCTATCCTGGTTTTTGCTCATAGTAGCCCTACCTCTGGCAGCCTTCGCGGGAACGTTCCTTTCTAACTCGACAGTTTGGGCCTATGGATTCTTCACAGTATTGGTCTTCTCTATGCCCCTACGATTTCTCTCGATCGGTTCGATCTCATCCATGAATTCTTGGAGGAAACTCTTGGCATCCGCGTTTCCACCGATTCTCACGATCGTCTTCTTCTCGATCTTTGGGTCGAGCATTGGCCTGTCAAATGCTACCGGTGATCCGATGATTCGAGGAATTACCGCCTTTGCAGTAGGGCTGATTCTTTCAGCCGTCGGTGTGTCAGGGATCGTTCGAAATGTAGAGCGTGCCGGTATCCCTGAGGTTCGAGACTCCCCTCTAACACTGTTCAGAGTGTTCCTTCAACACTGGCTGAAGTCTGATCCTGAGCCTTTGGAAAAGCGACTTGGGACGTTGGGAACAGAGGGAACGATTGAGGGCTCGATTCTAGGCTTTTCTGGCATGAAAGGAGCAGTCGGTTGTGTCGTAGTATCGAACTTCCATCCGGGACCTTATCGTGACCTTGGAAGCGCGGGGCTTCCCTTCCGCCTAAAGGCGTCTATCGAAGGATCGAAGGGGGGGATTGCCCAGGTACCGCACGGGATCTCGAATCATCAATTGAACATCGTTTCTCACGCGGACGTGCAGCGAGTCATAGACCGGGCCTTGGAGGAATATCCTGCTGCGCCTCAAATTCATGAGTCCAGCGCCATGGTCAGGTCCAGCGTAGCAGACGCTAAGGTGTCCGGTCAGGTCTTCGGAAATGTTGCTTTTCTCACGTTGACTCTGTCCCCCACCGACATGGAGGATTTGCCTTCAGAGGTCGCCCGTGAGATTGAGCGGGAAGCGCAGACCCGGGGCTTGAAAGCCATCATCGCAGATGCTCACAATAGTCTGTCGAATCAAACCTCAATAACCTCTGAACAGGCACGAAAGCTCGTTGAGGCCTCAGTCAAAGTGCTGGACCAGCTGGCTCTCGCCCGAAAATCCCCCTTCAAAACAGGGTCTGCTGCAGACCCTCTAGAAGAGTTCCGGCTCGAAGACGGGATAGGCCCAGGCGGGCTCTCCTCGCTAGTAGTCCGGAACGGAAACCAGATTGTTGCCTATCTGACCATAGACGGGAATAACATGCATACAGGAGTTAGAGAGGCAATACTAGAAGACCTTGAAACGATCGGAGTATCCGATGGCGAGATAATGACAACAGATACGCACTTGGTAACGGGGCTCGTGAGGTCTACTCTTGGGTACTATCCGATTGGCGCTCATCTAGACGTTGGATTGTTGAAAAAGAAAGTAAGGGAGACAGTTCAGCACGCGATATCGTCGATGGAGGAGTCCACCGCAGGGTTCTCGAAATTCTCGATCGAAGTACGAGTCCTTGGGTCAGAAACGTTCCAGACCATAACGAGTTTTGTAGGCCGCATTGCAAGACGTATCGGACGTCAGTTCTTCCGGCTTGAAGCCCTAACTCTAGTGGCGACCCTGATTATTCTGTTCTTTCCGTGATTGCCATGGAAGTTGACGAATCCCTACACTACATGCAGCTTCCACGAGAGGTTATCGTGGGTAAGAATGTTCTCGGCCGAGTTGGAGAGGTTTGCGCACGACTAGGCTTCAACGGTAACGCGCTCGTAGTTTCAGGGCCGATAACTTATCCCCTTGCAGGCGAGCCTGTGGCGAAATCAGTTACAAAGGCAGGGTTGAAGGTCGACCACGTCATCGTCAAAGAATCAACCGAACAAGTTGCCAGTCATGTCGTAGAAACGATCAAGAAAGCTAAGGCCTCACTGGTTCTTGGCGTTGGCGGAGGGAAGGATATCGATCTGGCGAAGCTCGCCTCTGCCAAGTCGAAGGTTCCTTTCATGAGCGTTCCCACAGCAGCTAGCCACGATGGAATCGCGAGTCCTTATGCTTCGATCAAAGGTGGCTCAAGGCCTTATTCGGTTAGAGCGCAAGCGCCTGTAGCGATTCTCACGGATGTCGGTGTCATCGCAGATTCACCCTACAACTTGTTAGCTGCTGGTTGTGCCGACATTGTTGCCAAGTTCACAGCCGTTAAGGACTGGCAACTCGCACACAAACTGAAGAACGAGTACTACGGTGACTACGCGGCCAACCTTGCTATGATGAGTGCTGAACTTGTTACGAAGAACGCCAGGGAGATTCTAAAGCGAAACGTCGAAGGCGTCCGAACCGTAGTGGAGGCACTCATAAGCTGCGGCGTGGCAATGAGCATAGCAGGAAGCTCCCGACCATGCAGTGGATCCGAGCACTTGTTCAGTCATGCCCTCGACATTGTGGCCGGCGAAACAAGCCTTCATGGCGAGAGAACTGGTGTTGGCGCAGTCTTGTGCGCTTACCTCCAAGGAGGCAATTGGGAATCGATTCGAGCGTTTCTGAAAGAGATTGGAGCTCCTTCGACTGCTGAGGAGCTGAACGTTTCCCCTGATCAGGTGGTGAGGGCCCTTACGATGGCGCATAGTCTGCGGCCCGAACGATACACAATCCTCGGAGAGACCGGAGTGGCGGAGGCCGCTGCGGAGAAGGTCGCCCGGACGACGGGCGTTATTTGATAGGACATGAAGGCTTCTGCTCGAGCCTACGCGATTCAGGGGCTCGTGAAATACCACGGTCTGCGGAACGAGAGGCTGCGGTTACCATTCCACGACAGCATATCAGTCTGCATGAAAGCACTTCCAACAGTGACGACGGTCGCCTTCAACCCAGAGTTGACGGATGACCTTATCCGGATAAACGGGAAGTCGCCTTCCCGCAAAGAACAGGCCAGAGTTTTGGCGGTCGTTAACCATCTCCGACAGTTGTCTCGTTTCGGGTCCAAGAAAGCAAGAATCGAATCCAGGAACCCCGACGTCAAAGGGAAGGGACTGGGCTTCTCCGCCTCAGGTTTTGCTGCACTAGGACTTGCAACGGCAAGAGCGTTGGATCTCGAGACCAAGACACCTGAGTTGTCAGAGGTTGTTAGACTGGGGGCTGGTTCCGCATCTCGAAGCGTAGCCGGGGGCTTCTCCATCTGGTACGCGAACAGAAACGGTCGGTCTTATGCAGAGGAGCTTGCCTCTGCCAGCTCAATCAAACTAAGAACGATAATCGTTCCGATAGAGTCAGAGGTCAAAACAGACAGAGCTCACGCTGACGCTGTTAAGTCTCCGTTTTTCAAGCCTAGGCTGGCTTACCTTCGAGGTATTCTTCCACGGATGAAACGGGCTATCTCACGAAGGGACGTAGAGTCGATCGGACGGTTAGCCGAGGAAGATACACTCAACCTGCATGCAGTCACGATGACCGGTAAGGAGGGACTGGTTCTTTTCAATCCACTCTCTATCGAAATCATGAGAGAGGTACGAAGACTCCGAACCGAAGAGGACATTCCAGCCTGGTTCTCCCTGGATACTGGTCCATCGGTTTTCGTGAACACCACACGAGACGCTGCCCAGTCAGTTCGACGAAACATCAGCAAACTCGCAAACTCGCTCTTAGTCTCGGACCCAGGCGGACCCGCCGAGATTATCGACAAGCACCTTTTCTAACACCTCGATCGGTTTGGGTTCTCAAGAACTGGACACTCGAATGTCATCGCAGAAAGGATCAGCTGCTGGACCGACAGATGCTAAGGTTCTAGCTCCGCTTCCAAACGCCGACAAGTATTCCCAGATCGTAACCCGGTTCGCCCCGAATCCCGACTTTGTGCTCCATATCGGATCTCTTCGTGCTGTGTTTCTCTCTCATGACTATGCAAGGATGTACAAGGGCAAATTCATCCTCCGGTTTGAAGATACGGACCCTCGACTGAAGAAGTCGGTTCTCGAATATTATGGACAGATCGAGAAAGACGTGAAGTGGCTGGGGTGCCAGTGGGACGAGGAATACATCATGAGCGACAGAGTCCCAATCTATTATGAGTACGCAGAGAAAGCGCTTGGCCATGGGTTCGCGTTTGTCTGCACCTGTGAACCAGACCAGTTTAAGGCGATAATCGAGTCAGGCCGAGCCTGTCCACACAGGTCCAAGAGTCCTGCTGAAAATCTCGAACTGTGGCGCAATATGCTCAGTGGAGAACTGAAGGAAGGAGAGGCTGTCGTTCGTGTCAAGACGGAGACGACTCATCCGAATCCGGCGGTTCGAGATTGGCCAGCCTTCCGAATAATTGATCCGGAGAAGTATCCTCATCCTCGGGTCGGGTCCAAGTATCGGGTCTGGCCTCTCTACAACTTCTCCGCTGCCGTAGACGATCGTCTGATGGGTGTTACTCATATCATTCGTGGGAAGGAACATTTGACCAACGCGGTCAGACAGACCTTCCTCTACAAGCACATGGGCTGGTCATATCCTGAAGCTATCGAGTATGGACGATTGAAGATGATCGGGTTCAAGCTCAGCAAGTCAGAGATGGTGAAAGAGCTCGAGGAAGGATTGGTCGATGGATTCGACGATCCTAGAATTCCGACGATAGCGTCGCTTAGTCGGAGGGGATACTCGCCTGAGGCCTTGCGAAAGATTGTGCATGAGATGGGAGCTCGGCCTGTGGACGCGACATTGAGCTGGGACAATATCAACGCCGCGAATCGTAAGGAAATTGACAAGCTAGCTCACAGATACAATTTCATCCCCAATCCCGTTCCTATGGATGTGGAGCATGTTCCACACGCGTTCGAGGCGCATCTTCCGCTTCACCCGGAACTCCCATCGCTTGGAAATCGCACGTTGAAAGTTGTTCCTAGCGAGGGTACTGCCCGCATTTGGCTGTCTGGATCCGACCTTCAAGCGTTCGAGAAGGCGAAGGTTGTCCGGCTTATGGAGCTCTTCAACGTAGAAATCCATTCAACCAAACCAGATTTGGTTAAGGCAACTTTTCACAGCCAGGAATACGCGAAGGCCAGAGAGCTCAAAGCACCTCTGATACAATGGGTTCCTGACGACCAACACATCTCCTGCGAAGTGGTTATGCCGGACGCGACAAGGACGAGAGGGTTCGGGGAGACGAACTTGATCGGTGAGAAGGTGGGAAATACTATTCAGATGGTTAGGTTCGGCTTCGGAAGAATCGACTCTAAGGAAGACCCGCTAACCGTCTACTTCGCACACAAGTAGCTAGTTCTGATCTAGTGAGCCGTGCTCCCGAATCCAATCTGAAGAACTATTGAGTAGTGGTGACCCGAGGACAGGGTTACTGTGAACGTGAAGAGGTTGCCGCGTCCCGTTACGACCTGTATTGTGTACTGGTGTCCGCTTGTGAAAGCGAATGCTGAACCATGGAGGGTGCATTGCGAACAACTCGAACCGATGCTGAATGTTGTTGTCGTAACGCTGTTCGGCGCTAGTGACGGACCACTCCAGTTCGCGAGAGCGTATTCGTTGCCGCTTGGATCTGTGACGTAGTAATTTGTTAGTGTTGCAGTTCCGGTGCCATTGTTCTGGAGATCTACGGCAACATGGGTAGAATCTTCGAACGCAACGGAAGTCGGAGCGATGTTTTCTGTGTAGGTCTCAGAACTAGCCCACCCGGTCATGATCTGGTTTCCGCAAGATGTCTTTACTGGAATCCAGGTTTCGGAGTCTGCGTCTTGGACTGTCGTGAACGTTCCGTTTTGTCCTGCCCCGATTGCTACGTCGATGCTGTACGACTGTGTCCCAAGGATGTAAGACGTGAGCCTCACCGCCTCTGATTGTGCGTTATGGATTTTGACTGTGTAGGAATAGGGTGTGGTTTGGCTTGCTGTGAAACTTCCGACTAGAAGGTTCGAGTTTTCAGTATTGCAAGAGGACGTGGAGGTTAGCTGAGGGCTGAGTGCTCCGGTCGAGAAGAGTGCGATTGCCCCTACCGCGATTGCGCTTACTAGTATTGCGACTACCTTGGTATTCACCTTTCAACCTTTCCTGGCTCATGAGCCATACGTATTCAATCGTCATGTAACTGGGCACCACCACCCTGTCAATCAAGTCTGTCAAAAAGCCCGAATCATTCGTCAACCGAAGAAGGATGAAGATTGGTGGAAAAGTGGACGTGTTTCCACAACCCAGTTGCTGCCTCGCGAATCTCGACTTTACTCGTCACAGCTTGCATGATATGTTTCTCCATGATCCCTCATCGAGGTAAGATTTGCTGAAAGGACGATTCCTAGCTTGTCGATCAGTGCGAATTAATCACTCGCCAACATCTAACCAGCAATTCCGGGTAGAAGTCCGCGCACAGAGCAGAAGCTTCTCATATCATACAATTACTCCGTTCACAGGTCCCGATGTCCATGCTGGCTGAGGCAAAGTCGCTCTTCGGAGAAATCGTCGTATGACACGTCGCATCGTCCTCGCTGGCGGCAACGGCTTCATCGGTCGTTTGCTCGTTGAGAGCTTTGTCGCAGGAAACTACGAGGTTGTCATACTCACGCGCTCGCCTAGCGTAGCCGAGACGGGCATTCTCCAAGTCCGCTGGGACGGGCGCACCCTGGGAGATTGGGCCGGAGAGCTCGAAAGCGTCCACGCACTGATCAATCTCGCCGGGCGATCGGTGAATTGCCGCTACAACGCGCGCAACCGGCGCGAGATCCTTGAGTCGCGGGTTCAATCGACAAAGGTGTTGGGCGACGCCATCGCCCTCAGCCGGCAACCACCGCAGGTGTGGCTGAACGCCAGCACCGCCACTATCTACAAACACACGTTCGACCGGCAGATGGATGAGGCCACCGGTGAAATTGGCGCGACCCCGGAGGCCAAGGATGAATTCTCCATCGAAGTTGCGCGCGCCTGGGAAGAAACGCTCTTCGAGGCGCCCACCCCTGTTACGCGGAAGGTCGCGCTGCGCACGGCAATGGTCTTCGCCGCGGACAAGGGTGGCGTTTACCGCACCCTGCGAGGGCTCACGCGATGGGGGCTGGGAGGCACCATTGCCGGGGGGCACCAGTTT
>Ga0209152_10001206_pt1 | contig 10438 bp, 9 predicted proteins | sample GraSoiAngelo_107_FD_185873 | JGI IMG/M metagenome (GOLD analysis project Ga0209152, IMG submission 185873) | Grasslands soil microbial communities from the Angelo Coastal Reserve, California, USA - 14_0903_09_30cm (SPAdes) (version 2) | ecosystem: Environmental > Terrestrial > Soil > Grasslands ...
TGCACTGTTGGTGAGGGTTGCCACGACCGTCTTGAGCATCGGCTGCCGCTCGCCGAACGAGATCACGCCCCGGACGGCGTCGTAGGCATCTCCGTAGCGGCTGCGTGAGAGCGCGTGCAGCAGCCCGCGCTCCCAGGGCTCGGTGACGCGCTGGTGATGCGGCCAGTGTTCGGGGAAGTTGCGGACGAGCGTCAGGTACGTCCGGTAGCCCGAGCAGATCAGATACCAATAGAGGGGGGTGAACGGGTGGCGCAGCTTCCAGCGGACCAGCGTGGCAATCACGCAGCGGTGCAGGGCGGTCTGGCCCCAATACCGGGGATGGATGATGGTGTCGCCGGAAAAGTAGATACCCACCCGGCGGCCGGCGTGTCGCTGCCAATAGAACAACGCCGTCGAAAACCCGACGACCGTGCCGCTCCCCGCGTCCGTGCCGAGGAACACGAGCGTCTTTTCCGCCAGATCGCGGTCGAATGTGGCGCGGTCCACGTGGTCGTAGTGCGTTTCGTACAGGCGCCACATCGCGTCGATCGTGGCCTGATCCAGGGTCCGCGTGGGAACCGCGCGCACCCGCAGCTTACCGTTTCTGTCCATCGCTCCTCCTTTACAGCTTGTAGGTGATCTCGCGGGTCCGCCGCACCTCGTTGGGATATTGCCCCTCGAGAAACCCGCGGAAGGCGCGCTGCATCCACGCGGCGGGAAGGTCGGCGGTGACGGTGCGGAACTCACGACGGCCGTACCGCCGGATGCGCTCGGCCTGGCTGTTCAGGATCGCGATGTCCTGCGCCACCACCTTCCGCGTCACCCACCACACATACCGTGTCACCAGCGGCGTGAGCCAGCCATAGCGAACGCCCATCCGGGTGTAGACGCGGGTCCGGTAATCGTCTTCGGGCGTGGCGACGAGAATCGTGACGACGTGCGCGTGGTCACCGATCCAGTAGTCCACGCGGAGCGTGTGCGGCAGGATGACCTCGTCGATGTGGCGCATCGGCTGGCTGCGCCCGAGTACGGAACGAACGTCCGTGGCACCCGCCGAGCGCTCGTCCAGCGTCTCCACGCGCACTCCGGTCGCCGTCTCCTCCACGCGTGCCCGGATGTTGTCCTTCGGAGCGGACCGGAACAGTCCTTCGTGGGCGAACCCGGTGTGACTGCAGTCGAGCCCGTTCTCTAGAATCAAGTCCACCGGCGCGTGAATCACGTTCTGCAGCTCGAACCAGCCGTAGGCATGGTCCCGCGGGTAGCTCGGCGGCTCGGGCGGGGCTCCGTCTGCTCCCAGCGTCACCCAGATCCAGCCGTCGCGCTCCACGGCGGCAAACGCGCGCACTGTGCACGCCGGGAGCTTCTCCGTGGGAGCGTGGCAGGGCACGTCCACCACCGCCCCGCTGCGGTCGAAGCGCCAACCGTGATAGCGGCACTGGAGCGTGTCGCCCTGCACCCTGCCGAGCGACAGCGCCACGTTCTTGTGAGGGCAGCGGTCCTCGAGCGCGGCCACGCGGCCGGTCGAATCGCGGTACAGCACCAGAGGCACTCCATTCACCAGGCGTGGCAGGGGGGGGCCGTTGACGGGCAGCTCGTCGCTCCGCGCGGCCACGAACCATGCGGGCGTGGGCAGTACTTGCTTCACCGACGGCGCGGTGGCGCGCATCTCGTGGTTCGGCAGCTCCATGATCTCCGTGTCCATATGGTCCTCCACAGGCGCCCGTGCCTTCACACGAGCGCGGTTTCGAAATGCAGGGGACGCGCGCCCAGCGGCAGACCGTCATAAGGGCCGGCGGGCGTGCCGACATGAGCGTGCACCAGAGTCGTTTGGGCCCAGCAGCCTGCAAGGGCGCTGGTCAGCGGATCGGTGACGTCGAGCCCGATGGAGCAGAAGGCGTACGGGGAGCCCGCGTGAGCCCGCGCCGCCTTGACCAGGAGCGCGCGCAGCACGCCGGGATCGGTCGCCGGGACGCAGACCTGAAACGCGCTCAAGTAGCGAAGCGGTGTGCCTGGCGCGGGGAGCCGTGGCGACCCGACGAGCGGTGCGGCCAGGTTGAACCCGTAACGGAACAGCGCGGCCCGCAGGGCATACCGCTGCACCACGGTGTGCTTCAGCTGCTGCTGGTCCCACAGCGCGACGAACCCGGCCAGGTGCCCGGCAGCGTGTCGTGCGATCCAGTAGGACGAGAGGGCGAGCCCCGGGGCCTCGGCGCACACACGGCGGAAGTCATCCGCGCCAAGCACCGGTGCCAGCTGGCGCAGCGGCGCGACCGCGCGCCACAGCTCAGCCATCTCGTCGAGATCCCGCTCTTCTGCGGGCCGCACAGACAGGCCGTGGGGAGGGTCGAGCCGGCGCAGCGTGAAGAGCGGCACCGCGAAGGTGCGGATCGTCGCGAAGCGGATGAACCGCGGCAGCCCGCGCGGACCGCAGAGCCGCGGTGTCATCGCCGCGTTGCCTCCGAGCACGGTGACGAGCACGGGCATGTGGGGACCGATGGCGCGGAGCGTCTCGCGGGCATACTCGGTCAACGCGTCGGCCACCCTTCCCGTCCCATTGCGCCGGCCGCGGAATGCCGGGTGCACTTTGAGGTCGCTGGCGTACGCGGTCGGCGCAGCCACGCCGTTCACGTAGGCCACGCGCTCGGCGATCGCGACGCAGCCGATCACGCCGGCCCGACCCGCATCCACTACGCCGACATCCCAGCGATCGCCCTGAAGCCGGTTCAGGGCGAAGAAATCCGGCTCCCGCCGCACACACAGCGTGAGCTCCCCCCGCATGGGGCAGGCCGCGGCCAGCGCCAGCAGACCGGCGTTATCGGCGGATGTGGCGGGGCGTGGAGTGTGGCCGTTCATGCCAGCAAAGGTCGACGCCGCCGGTCAAGTCCAGGTCAAGCCGAATTCCCGGCCTTGACCCCGTCTTGATGGGGCGGCCCAACACTTGGCGCATGGCTACCGCGGACGTCGTCGTGCGCCGGCGCGGCTTGGTTCTGGTGTGCTGGGCCGCTGCGCTCGCTGTCCTCGCTCCCCACGCGGTGGGGGTGGAGCGCGTGCTCGAGACGGCCGCACGCGTCGATGGGAGCGAGTCGGCGCGGGTTGAGGCGGAGCTGGCCTCGCGGTTCCGGGCGCCGTTCGCGCAATACGCGCTGCTCGTGGTCCGGGGCGCGTCGCCCCTCACGCCGGCGGGACGCGAGCTCGGAGACAGCATCCGCGAAGCGGTCGCCGCCGTCCCGGGCGTCGCGGCGGTGCGTGGCTACCGCGATGCGCGCGACACGCTGCTGCTCGGGCGCGACTCCAGCGGAACATTCGTCCTGGTGGGGCTCGACGCGGCGGCCGGACGACCGGACGCGATCGTGCCGCAGCTTCGCGCCGCCAGCGCCGTGCTCACCCGCCGGCTGGTCGGGCGCTTCCCGAAGCTCGAGCTTCGCTGGACCGGCGAGACGGTGCTCAATGCCGATCTGCGGCAGGCGAGCCGCGCCAGCGCGCGCGTGGCCGAGCGGCGGGCGCTCCCGCTTACGCTGGCGCTCCTGCTGGTGGCGTTCGGTAGCCTGATCGCCGCCGGCACGCCCGTCGTGAGCGGCGTGCTGGTGATCGTACTCGCCCTCGGCGCCTCGGGCATGCTGGCGGCCCGGTGGCCGCTCTCCATTCTGGTCCAAACCTTCGTCTCGATGATCGGGCTGGGGCTCGGGATCGACTACGCGCTCCTTTCCGTCTCGCGGTTCCGCGAGTCGCTCGCGGCCGGCGGCGACCCCGTGCAGGCGGCCGTCGCGACGGGCCGATCCGCCGGTCGCACCATTCTCCTGTCGGGTCTGACGGTGGCGCTGGGTTTCGCGGCGCTGCTCGCCGTGCCGCTGGGCGAGCTGCGGTCGGTGGCCGTGGGCGGGCTGCTAGCGACGGCGTTCGCCATGCTCGTCGGAGTCACGCTGCTGCCCGCCCTGCTCGCGTGGCTCGGCCGGCGGATCGAAGCGGGCCGGCTGTGGCCCGCCCGCCGTGCCGTGGGCGCGCGGTGGCGCGCGTGGGGGCGTTGGGTGACGAGGCACCCGGTGGCGGTGCTGATCGCGGCGGGTGCGCCGCTCGTCCTGCTGGCGTGGCAGGCGACGCGCCTGCGGTCGGGGCTGCCACGCGGCGACGGATGGCTCCCGCCGCGGCTCGAGTCGGTCGTCGCGCTGCGCGACTTGGAGAAGATGGGGCGCGGGGCGGTGGCGCAAACCGTCCGCGTCATCCTGGAGCTTCCCGGCGGTCAGGACGTGCTGAGCCGTGCCGGGTGGCAGGCGGCCCGGCGCCTCCGGAGCCGCCTGGCCCAGGACCCACGCGTGTCGGCCACGCTGTCCTTCGCGACGTTCCAGTCCGACCGGCCGATATCGCGGCTCGCCGTGTTTACTCTGGCGTCCGACGTGCGTCGCTCGTACCTGGCCGAGGATCGCCGGGCCGTGCTGCTCGACGTCATCCCACGCGAGGGTGCCGAGGCGCGCGACGTGATCGGGCTGGTGCGCGAGCTCCGGGGCGTCGACCCTGCCGCCGTCACCGGCCTCTCCGGGGCCCGCCTGCGGGTCGGCGGCCTGCCGGCCTTACGCGCCGATTACGACGACGCCGTCCGTCGCCGCTTTCCTTTAGTAGTCGCGCTTGTGCTCGGGGGCACGCTCGTGGCGTTGTTCCTGGGATTCCGGTCGGTGCTCGTTCCCCTCAAGGCGGTGTGTCTCAACCTGTTGTCGGTGGCCGCCGGGTTCGGCGCGGTGGTGCTCGTGTTCCAGGACGGCATCGGTGCGGCGTTACTCGGCCTCGCGGCGCCGCTCGATGCCGTCTTTACCATCATCCCCACGCTGGTCTTCTGCACGGTGTTCGGGCTCAGCATGGACTACGAGATCTTCCTGGTTGCTCGGGTGGCGGAGGCGCGGCGTTCCGGGCTGGACGAGCGCGCCGCGATCGCGGAGGGTCTGGCACAGACCGGCCCCGTTATCACGAGCGCCGCAGCCGTGATGGTTGCCGTGTTCGCGGCATTCACGCTGGGGGACTTCCTGGTGATGCAGATCCTGGGGCTCGCGCTCGCGGTGAGCGTCGCGCTCGACGCGACGGTGGTGCGGGTCGCGATCGGCCCGGCGTTGCTCGCTCTGGCGGGTCGGTGGAACTGGTGGCCGGGCCGGCCCGGGGGGGCCCGATGAAGATCGAGAAGATCCGCCTCACCCCGCCCCCCGGATGGCGACGAGACCCGCCACGGCAGTGGCTCTCGCAGCCGTATCCGTGGCGCGAGGCGGCCTGGTGGGTCGCCAAGACGCTGTTCGGCCCAGCTCGGGCTCATGCCGGGCTCGTGCCACGGCTCGACCAGAACGTTTGCACCGAGGCGATCACGCCACGAATGACGGTGGGGTTTCTCGGAGACATCATGCCACTCGGGGCGCGAGAGTTCGTGGTTGACGACCGCGTGAAGGCGTTCTTCGCGGGCGTGGATCTGCTCGTCGGAAACCTCGAGGGTACGGTGATCGACGGCCGGGCGCCGTCGCGGTTCATGGGGCAGGCACATACGCGAGCGACCATCGATCTCCTGGCCGACCTGTTTCCGCCCGAGCGCACGCTGCTCACGTGCGCCAACAACCACGCCGGGGAATACGGTTGGGCCCTCGCCGCGGAGTCGCAGCGGATCCTCGAGGCGCGCGGCTTCGGGGTCGTTGGGCGCGCGGACGAGCCGGCGGCACTGGTCGACGGGCGCGTCCTGATCGCCGTCGGGACGGACTGGACGAACCGGCGGTGCGGCTATGCGGCTCGCCTCGAGACCCTCGAGCGGCTGGCAGAGGTGGACGCGGCCCTCCGGATCGCATGCCCGCACTGGGGCTATGAGCTCGAGGCGAATCCACGGCCGCCTCAGGTTGCGCGTGCCGGTCGGCTGCTCCGGCAATGGGACGCCATCGTAGGTCACCACTCTCACTGGCCCCAGCCCGTGACGCTGTACCACACGACCGGTGGCCCACGTCTCGTGGCCTACTCGCTCGGGAACTTCACGTTTGGCCTGAATTTCTCCAAGCACTTGCAGGGGGCGATCCTTCGCCTCGAGCTGGGGCCGCGCGCCGACGGGCGCTGGGCCGTGGGCCGGGTCGCGTGGCGCGCGACTCGCATTCGCTTCCTGGGGCAGCGCTACGGCGTGGTCGAGACGTGCCGGCGCGAATATCATTGACGAACCTAACCCACCACGATGTGACCAAGGAGCGCATAGGGAGGATTGGTTGAGCGATCAGCGCTACGAGCTGCAACCGATCGGCTGGGTCGAATCTCCGCTCGTCGATCGGGCGGCCGCGCCCCGGCAAGGCAACGAAGGCTCTCCGGAGGCCTGGCTGGTTTTCGACGCCCGGTTCAGCGAGGGGCTGCGCGACCTGCAGGTCGGTGACGAGGTGATTGTGCTGACGTGGCTCGATCGCGCCCGGCGCGACGTGCTGACCGTCCATCCGAGGGGCGATCCTGCTAACCCACTGCAAGGTGTGTTCACCACCCGTTCTCCGGACCGCCCCAACCCGATCGGATTGCACCGGGTGCGGATTCTCGCCATTCAGGGCACGAGAATGCGCGTCGGCGACTTGGAGGCGCTCGACCGGACGCCGATCGTCGACGTGAAGCCGGTGCTCGACCGCCGCGTCGAGCGTTGAAGGATCCGCTCGCTTCGCTAGATTCGCGAGGATGACGGCACCTTCGGCGTGGAGCCCGTTGCGGCGGCCGCTGTTCCGCGCGCTGTGGATCTCGGATGTAGTCTCGAGCATCGGCACGTGGATGCACGATTCCGCGGCGGCCTGGTTGATGACGTTGCTCACCCCCTCGCCGCTGATGGTCTCGCTGGTGCAGGTTGCCACCACCCTGCCGCTGTTTCTGCTCGCCCTTCCAGCGGGCGCGCTGGCCGATATCCTCGACCGGCGACGCATCCTGCTCGCGACTCAACTGTGGCTGTTCCTGACGGCCGCGTTGCTGGGCGTACTCACGGTGACCGGCGTGGTCCAGCCCTGGATGCTCCTCGTGGTCACGCTCGCCATCGGTGCGGGGAGCGCGGTCGACATCCCCGCGTGGCAAGCGATGATTCCCGAGGTCGTGCCGAAGGAGGAGCTGCCGGCGAGCGTGGGGCTGGGAACCGTCGCGATCAACGTCGCCCGCGCCATAGGTCCGGCCATCGCTGGGGTCGTCATCGTCGCGGGCGGACCGGGACCGGTATTTCTCGTCAATGCCGCCACGGTGCTGGGCGTGTTCTTCGTGCTGTGGCGGTGGCGGCGTGAACCGCACCGCGCCACGCTACCGGCGGAGCGCATGGCGTCCGCCGTGCGCGCCGGCATCCGGTACGTCCGGTACACGCCGGCGTTGCGTGCGGTCATCGTGCGCACGGCGGCGTTCGTGCTGTTCGCGAGCGCGCTCTGGTCACTGCTGCCGCTGGTCGCCAAGACATCGTTGGGGCGCGGACCCATCGCGTATGGGGCCCTGGTTGGAAGCCTCGGCGTGGGGGGGCTGCTCGGCGCGGCGATCTTGCCGGTCTGGCGGCGGCGCCGGTCGACGGACGTGATCACGGCATTGGCAACCGTCCTGTTCGCATTGGGGTGTCTCGCGCTGGCGTGGGTCAGGGAGTTCGGCGTTCTGCTGGGCGCGATGCTCGTGGCCGGCATCGGCTGGCTCATCGTGGTGTCGAGCCTGATTCTCGCGGCGCAGCGGGGAGCGGCCGAGTGGGTACGAGGTCGGGCGCTCGCGGTGTCGACGCTCACCCTGTTCGGGTCGTTCGCGGTCGGCGCGCTGCTGTGGGGGGTCGTGGCGGACGAGACTGGGGTTCCATCGGCCCTGATGGCGGCCGGCGGCGGCCTGCTCCTCGGGCTCGGCCTGATCCCCTTCTTTCCCCTGGCCGCCGCAGAAGGCTTGAAATTGGACCCGGCCCACATCTGGGATGACCCTGTGGTGGCGGAAGAGCTCGCAGGCGAGGCGGGACCGGTGCTGGTCACCGTCGAATACACGCTCGAGCCGAGGCACCGCCCTTCGTTCGCCGCCGCGCTGCGCCGTCAGGTGCGGCCGATTCGCCAGCGCGACGGCGCCGTGTTCTGGGAGTTGTTCGTGGATGCGGCGAACCCGCACCGCTGTGTCGAGTGTTATTTAGTCGAATCGTGGGCGGAGCACCTGCGGCAACACGGTCGCACGACCCAATCGGACCGCGAGGTGGAGGACGCGCTCCGTACGTTCTATTCGGGCCGGGAGCGTGTCACCCATTTCGTCGCCTTGCAAGCTCCCAGACCCCGACCAGCCCAGGAGTCTCGATGGCGTCTCGTTCGCTGATCGTCTTGCCTGATGATGCCGCTACGCCGATCATCGACGCGATCGACGAGGCAAAGACGTCCCTCTGCATCAAGATGTTCGTCTTCTCCGATCCGGCGTTGATCGGCGCCGTCATCGCCGCCAAGCGCCGAGGCGTGCACGTCCGCGTCATGCTCAACCCGGCGCGCCGCAGCGGTGAGGATGACAACGAGGCGACGCGTCGGGAGCTCGCGCGCGCGGGTGTCGACGTGATCGACAGCAACCCGGCCCTCGCCCTCACGCACGAGGAGTCGATGGTCATCGACCACCGGACGGCGTTCATCAAATCACTGAACTGGGAGACGAAGAACCTCACCCGGACCCGTGATTACGCAGTGGTCACGGACCACCGGCACGAGGTCGATGAGATCGTGGCGTGCTTCGAGGCGGACTGGCACCGGCAGCCGTTCGAGCCGGGCGGCACCGCGCACTTGCTCTGGTGCCCCATCAACGGGCGGGACCGCATCGCGCATTTCATCGACGAAGCGAGGCATACGCTGTTCGTTCAGAACGAGCGGTACCAGGATTCTGTGATCCTGGAGCGGCTGGTTCGTGCGGCCCGGCGCGGCGTCAAGGTCCACGTGATGGCGCGGCCGCCGCATTCCTTGAAAAAAGACCAGCTGGTCGAGGGCGTGGGCGGCCTGCGGATTCTCGAGGATGTCGGGATCAAGATCCGCAAGCTCAGAAAGCTGAAGCTGCACGCCAAGATGCTCCTCGCCGATGGTGTGAGCGCCATCGTCGGGTCGATCAATCTGGCGCCCGGGAGCTTCGACAGCAGGCGCGAGCTCGCGATCGAAGTGCGCGATGGCGCGGTCGTAGACCGGCTGCACGCGATCGCCAAGCGCGACAAGGAAAACTCGCACCCACTCGATCTCTCGGACGAAGGGCTGATGGCGGACCTCGCGGATCGCGTCGAGGACGCCGCGGGGAAACTGGCGCTCACCGACCGCGCCCAGAAGAAAGAGAAGAAGTGATTCCCGACCCCTTAGTCCAGCTTGATCCGCGACAGATCGACGGTCGGCTTGGGAAACCGCATGTCGAGCGCCTCGAGCGTCTCGACGAGAATGTGTGATAAGGCGAAGTTGCGGAACCACTTCTTGTCCGCCGGCACGATGAACCAGGGCGCGTCGGGCGTGCTGCAGCGGGTGAGCGCCTCTTCGTACCCGGTGACGTAGTCGTCCCAGTGCTTCCGGTCCTCGACGTCGCTGAGCGACAGCTTCCACTGTTTCGTGGGATCGCGTAGCCGCTCCTCGAAGCGGCGCCGCTGTTCGTCTTTGCTGATATAGAGGAAGAACTTCGCGACCACTACGCTGCTGTCGGTCAGGAGCTGCTCGAACCGGTTGAAGATGGCCACCTCTCCCGCGGCCGGCGCGGCGCGGTGCACCCGCCACAGAAAATCATGGAGTCGGTCGGCTCGCGGCCGGGAGGGCGGGGCGGCGACGGTCATGGCGTCACGGAGGCTTGCTGAGCCGAGCGGTTGACCCGCTGCCGGACGGCCTCGATGTCTTGCACCGCCCGCACCTCGACGCAGCCGGTTTGCGCCCAGGGGAAGTGCGTCGCGATGCGGACCGCTTCGTCCATGTCCTCGGCCTCGATCAGGTTGAAGCCCGCGAGCATTTCCTTGGTCTCGGCGAACGGTCCATCCATGACCGTCTGCCGGCCGTTGCGCACCCGTAGCGACTTGGCGGTCGCGGCGCTCTCGAGCATCTGCGAATCGAGCAAGCGCCCGTCTTGGCGCAGCTCATCGGCATTTGCGAGGCAGTCGCGCATCTTTGCGTCGAATTGTCCCTCCGGGAGCGCGTCGAGCAGCGTGGCGTCGGTATAGATGATGATGGCGAATTTCATGTCGTTCCTCTGCGCGGAGTGTGGTATCCCGTAATTTCGCCGGTCGCGCGCCGCGCGCCAAGCCGACTGGCGCTCCCGATCGAAGCAGAAAAAGCCCCACCGCGGAAGTCGCAGTGAGGCTTGATCTTCGAGATGTTCCTTTAGTGGGGTGTCAGTACCGAATTCCCCGATGCGTCCGCCGCAATGGTGAACCGTGCGACACTATGTCCCAGCGCCTGACCGGCCTCGATGTCGAACCGGTAGTGGATGCCGCCGTACATGCGCGACACCCCCGCCTGCGTGACCATGGCGTTCAAGTGGTCGCGCTGCTCCGGGA
>Ga0209152_10001207_pt1 | contig 10434 bp, 11 predicted proteins | sample GraSoiAngelo_107_FD_185873 | JGI IMG/M metagenome (GOLD analysis project Ga0209152, IMG submission 185873) | Grasslands soil microbial communities from the Angelo Coastal Reserve, California, USA - 14_0903_09_30cm (SPAdes) (version 2) | ecosystem: Environmental > Terrestrial > Soil > Grasslands...
CAGGAATCCTCATATTGAAAAGCTCCATTCTCGTTTCGATCTACTCATAACCGGAAAACATGTGTATCACGCGGAGTTCGAGTCCCTCCAACAGAAATAGCCGGGACGACACCATCCAGGTTTGAAGAGAACGGCTTTCTCCAAAAACTCCGCTCCAAACAAAGTGCCATCCTAGGAGTTAGATCTTGCAGATAGAAACTGATGTTTGCATCGTGGGTGGAGGAGTAATGGGGGCCGCAACTGCACATGCAATTAGTCGGATGTCCGAGAACAGGATTCTATTGCTCGATCGATACGGTGTCGGAAACGAATATTGTAGTTCCAATGATGTCAACAGGGTCTTCCGTTTCGCATATGGAGGTGATCAGTTCTACACCGAAATGGCAATTGAGAGCCTAAGACTCTGGAAGGAACTTGAAAAGGAAACCAGTCATGAGTTGCTGATTCCTACTGGTTTGTTGATGCTGGAGGGCGATGATGAACATGCCAACAGGTTCAATGAATCAAGCTTCAGAATACTGACCAAACTAGATGTCGGTGCCCATGTCTACGATGGAACAGAGCTGAGGAAACGCTTTCCGCAGTTCCAAGCGGGGAGTGCATTCTTCGACCCTCACGGAGGAGTTCTCCTAGCATCAGAAAGTCTGGAGACCTTCACCTCCGAAGCTGGCAGCCACGGGGTGAAAATTCTGGAAAAGCGTGTCACCAGGTTTCGGGACAAGTCTGGCCTCGAAATAGAGACAGCGGAGGGACAGACAATCCGAGCCAAGAAACTAGTCGTGACAGCAGGACCTTGGACCAACGGTCTCCTGAAAGATGGACTAACAGGAATAACCCCGACTAGACAGCAACTCATCTATCTCAAACCCTCCCGGGACCTCGAGAAGTTTAGGCCTAGCTCCTGTCCTGTCTTCTTTACAGACCACCATTATGGTCTCCCAGCCGCCGGTATCGACGGAGTCAAGATTTCTAACAAAGAACTCATCGACCCTGTCGACCCTGAAACCGCTAGAAGATCAGTTGACCAGGAGCAGATAGAACAGTGTAGGGAAGCGTGCCGCAAGTTTGTCCCCGACCTAGCAGAAGGAGACGTGGTCCAGACAAAAGTGTGCCTCTATGACATGACCGAAAATTCTGACTTCGTCATAGACAGGGACCCTTACCATCGGGACATCGTCTATGGGTATGGCTTCTCGGGTCACGGATTCAAGTTCGCGCCTCTCATAGGCAAGTTGCTAGCTCAGCTGGTTCTAGACAGAGAGCCCAGCTTCGACCTTTCTCGATTCTCAGCTCAAAAGTCCCAGAGAAAGCCGCAGCTAACGAGTGCCCAGCTAGGCAAGGGCGAGTAGTCCGGCTAACACCTAGCGCGCCTAGTAGGGCCTCTAGGTGCATTAGCCTAGCCTTACGCCGATCCAGTCTCTTCCACTCGACAGATCCCACCTCCGTTTTAGTCTCAGACCTGCCAAAGGCCATACCGGCTGGCTCATGGAGGTCGTAGGTACCCCTGGAGGCGTGAAGTACGCAGAAGGACATTGTTCCTTCAAGGGCAGCCAGCAAGCCTACGTAAAAGGGGACAAAGAGTAGGAGTCGGAAAGCAGCGGAAACCGGCCCTGGAGCAAGAACGTCCACGGCGACGAATAGAGCTATTACCCCTAGTCCTGTGGCTAGTCGTATGGTCCATCCCCGGGCACCAATATTGCACCTGCCAGGGACGTATTCCGGGGCCATCTTTATCGACTTTTTGAAAAGAGTAACAAGCTTCATTTGTGGCCCCTGACACCTATATGAGTACAATTGGCGGGCACTTCCACGGTCTTACCGGAAAAGGATAACCAGCTTAGCCCAGCCCGGACCCCGCAGACCACCTATCCTGTTGGAGGCTCAGTAATGAGCCGCAGGAAGACACGACCCCGAGACGAGGTCGGACACTACGTCTGCCCGAACTGTGGCAGCCCAAGTCTGGTTCGAGATGCTGAAACAGGCGAGGTCATATGCACCAACTGCGGTTTCGTCCTATCCGACCCCGCTGAACAGTATGCCGCACCGGTTCCCAGGCGAACTGAGGAGGGACTGCTTGAGAGCCAGTCAGGACCCCCGGGAAGATTCTCGGCATTTGACAAAAACCTCTCCACGATAATCTCCAGGGCCCAAGCATCCAACAGGTCGCTTAGCGCCGACGAGAGGTTGCAATTATGGCGGTTACGAAGAACCCAGCTCCGCGCGTCCGCTGGATCATCGACTGCCAGAAATCTGTCCCGGGCGATGAGCCAACTACGAGGACTGGCAGGCCGACTTAATCTACCGGAGGTCGTCACCGAGCGAGCGGCGCTGATGTACAGGAGAGCGCTCAACAAGGGTCTCGTCAGAGGCCGACCGATTAACGGAATGGTGGCCGCCTCGACCTATGCTGCCTGTCGATTAACTGATGTGCCTCGCTCTTTGAGCGAGATCGCGAAAGCATCAGGGATGAGCAGGAAACTCCTAGCCCACTACTACAGAGCCCTTGTCCGGTCTCTCGACGTGACCATGGCTATTGAAGACCCATTGAAACGGGTCTCGAAAATAGCGTCTCGAGCAGGAGCGGACTCTCAAACTGAGATGCTGGCGGGGAAGATTCTTCGCGAGGCAATCCGGCTAAGGGTCAACGTTGGAAAGGACCCGGATGGTTTAGCAGCGGCCGCGCTGGACCTAGCAGCTAGAATAAGGGGCTCGATGGTTATGCAGAGAGACCTCGCAAAAGCAGCGGGTGTCTCCGAGGTTACCATACGAAGCAGGATGAGAGATCTCAAGGCTGCGGCCAAATCTCTTGGTCTACCTGACGTTGCGTAACAGTCACTGCACCAGTTCTTCTCTGGTAACACGAGTCTAAACCCAGATCGGCCCTCGCCTAGGTTTTTGCAATAGGAGGGTGTTGAGCCAGCGTAGATGCTGGCGTAGGTCAAGCCTAGAGGGCTGGAAAAAACGGAACCTTACGTAGCCGCGACCCTAAACATCGGAACAATCATAGTAGACGCTCTAATGATTCTGTTTATCATAAGAGAGCCCCTCTCGTACTTTCGACCTTACAAGACATACTTCGTTACCATCTACGCCTTCTTCAACGCATTCCCTATCTCACAAATAGTCCTGATCTTTTTCCCTGAGACATACCTGATTAGGCTCACTAGTCAAGGGTTCGCCGCCGCCGCGGCCATCATAGCAACACTATGGGGGCTATTAGTTACCAAACTATACTTCTATCCCGAGAAATTCTCGCTACGCTCGGCACTCGCCAATCCTCGGAGGCCAATACACCTTGCCTACCTTCTCTACCTGGTTCCCATGGTGTTCCTGGTGATATTGACAATAGCAGATCCGGCGTCTATCGATCCCAGCCCTAGCAGGCAAGCATTCTATGTCATTGACAACAAATATTTCAATGCGGTCGGGCTGAGTGCACCCCTACTCACGGTCGCCGCAATCGTGATTTCGGCTTTCACTCTCTATTCCTTCATCGTACTATCCCGACTCAGATCGCAACTAAGGGACCGCGAGGTCAGAGGCGCTCTCAGAGTTATCGCGAGATGTTTCGCAGCGATCGCAACATTGTTGTTACTCGGATATTCCTCAGAAAGTTTCGGATACAACTTACTAGGAGTCGTGCATTTTGCCTGTGTGATTCTTCTCTTCGTTGCAGGGACAGCGTTCAAGAGACCGACGTTCTTGCGAGCATTCCTCGGGCTGGTTCCGTCCCTAGGCCCAAGTCCAGTTGTGATGCGTGGCGACCAGATTGTTCTAATCTATGAAAATGATGCGGCGAAAATGACACCTATTGCAAGGTTTGTCAACGAGGGGGTCAACCAACAAAACCGGGTCCTCTACTTTCACTCAAACGACGAGGGGACGGCTCGAGAAGAGCTATCAAGAAACGGAGTGGACGTCAAACATAACCTGACTAAAGGCAACTTGCGATTACCATCTATTGATAGTCTCTACCAGGGCCAAAACCTTCTTGATGAAGAAGCAGCAATCGGACAATGCCAAGAACTGGCAAATGAGACAAGAGCCCTGGGCAAGAATGGCCTGCGGATTGTGATAGACTATGCCGACAGCACAAAACGCCCATACCAGAAATTCGTCAGCCATATTGCAGACTCCAGATGGGCCACGCCGGACCACTATGTGCAAGCAATGATGACGTTTTCCAACCGTGCCTTTGAAAACGAGAGAGCAGCCCTTGACCTTTTGAAATCAAAGGTCCCTGTCATAGACCTAACAGAGTCGAGTGACGTCTTCTCTCGCACGGTTGGTCTGTCCCATGAAGAAATCGCTGGGCGGAAAATTCTTCTAGAATATGATCCGGTGTCAGGCTACGAGAAAATACTCAGATCACTGGCAACGGAAGCTGCTTCCAATTTTGAACGAGTAATCCTATTCACAAGAAAGGATAGCCCCATTCATCCGGCCATGCAGGATGAGCCAGGACTGAAAATGTTTGTACTAACGTCAAGAGTATCATATCCCAAGGTGGAAAGCGAGAACGTGATCCTCATACCTGCATTCGACAGTTCGCTAATTCTCGACTCGATAAACAGGACAATCGAAGCCTACGCGGCAACACCCTTCACAATAATCTTCGACAATATTTCCCACCAAATCTTCACCCTCGGAACCGAAAGAGCTCACTCGTTTGTTCGCCAATCTCTTGAACTGATGGTCTCAGACAAAATCACCAGCGTCTTCCTGATGAATTACCTTGCCCACGACTCGAAGACAGTTTCTATGTTTGAGAATCTCTTCGATCTCGAACTCATCTCCAGGCCAGGGGCCCGTATTCCCGAGGTCAGGAAGAAAACCGCGTTGACAGTCCAGTCCTGATAGCTCGAGATGTTACCGGAGAGATCTCGAGTCGCTGAACCGATCCATGAGTTTCGTAAGAAAGTCGGCGAATCCCCGGATGTTTACACTCGAAATCTTTTTCTCGTGAATGGATACTTTCTGAATGTACCATTGAGCTTTCTTCTTGAAGATTCCTTCGAGTTTACTGAGCCTAGGTAGAACGGACAGATCCCCTAGATCTTCTTTTTCGATGAGCCCCCTATGAAGGGCAGCAGATATTATTGGAGAGGAAAGATCCTTCTCGGCTAATTCGCCCGGATAGGTATTGAGCATGTTTCCAATATGGGCAACCCTTTGTGCGAGGAATCCTACGGCTCTCATCCTTCCGAGATCTCTCATATCAAAAGTTGAAGAACACATTAGGTCCATATCCATCGCGAGCATAACCATGCATCCATATGAGGAGTACATGTTCATCTCCAGTGGATTGTCAAGCCCTATGGAATTCACAAGAGAACTATAGATCATCGAAGTGAAAACCTGGCGGAGGTCAAGATAGAACAGTCTTTCGAACTCTCTGAACCTCGGATAGCTCACGACCGACCCTATGTAGTCCTCCCAGATTGTAACACCCGCTTCCAAGTATTCATGCTTCGACCGGGTATTTTGCCATGGGATCTGTAGAAACTCCTCTAGGAGAACCTGGCTGCGTGTGTCATAGTTATCCGCCAAATCATCAAGCATCACATCAAAAACTGCCATCTTGGTTTTGTCCTCTCCCAACACCTTGCGATAATCGAAACTCACGCAAGGGAGGCAAATCCAAGAATAGACGTTGTGAATCCACTGGAAGTATTCAGTATTCCTTCGACCTATGGACCTATAGAGTCGAATGACCTCTTCAAGCTCCAAGCGCTTCGGCGAAATTTCTGAAATGGACTTGTGAAGGACAGGTCGGTCATCCTTTTTCTCTACTACTTGACCTGTCATTGACAAAGCGCTCGCTCCCAAACTTTGCTTCTGTTTAGTTTCAGCTATGTCCCATGCATATAATCATCACCCACCTTTCTCGTAGAAAAAGGTCTACGGCAGTTATATTCGAGAAGGCTACCATCTAACAGAAATTTCCAGCACATCAGGAAAACCGTCCTACTACCAGAGGGATAGGGAAAGAGGATTGGTCAGGCGAAGTGGTCTTTTGGCTGCCCCAGAAAAAGGAAATTCTTCCATAGTCCGAAGAGGAATGACGCACCCACAGTCTCCAACACACCCCCCAACAGGCAGCAATCCCAACAGAGCAACGGACTCTATCAGGAACGCCACAACTCCTATGCTGGAGAGTATTACACAGACAAATGCAGATCCAGGCTCTCGCTGCAGCATTTCTCTTAAAGAGAAACAGAGTTCTGAGACTAATATGAGACCCATCGTCAACGACCCCTCAATGATCGAAACGACTACAATTGCAGGGTCCGAGGAACCATCTTCGACTAAACCGACCCTCTTTTACTTAGAGGCCTTGTAACTCCCCAACTTCGCTTATGGGTCTGGAACTCAGACCCCACGCCATAAGGGTCAAACTGTTAAACTGGAACTGAAAAGCATGGGAAAACTAACATCGTTTCCGGGAAATCCAATTGACGGCCTCTGCTGATTTCAGTTTCCTATTTGACCTCGGGCTAGCTGTGTTCGCTGCCCTAGGCTTCAGCTACCTCTTCTCAAAAATCAAGCAGCCTGTTGTAGTTGGCCAGTTGGTCGCTGGGATAATCATTGGACCTTTCGGGCTCGGGCTCATTCAGAATCTCAACACGATAAACTTGCTCGCTTCTCTCGGAATAATTCTACTCCTATTCACAGTCGGTCTCGAACTTGACCCTCTAGAGATCAGGAAGATCGGACCGGACAGCTTCATACTTGCAGTCGTCGAGCTAACAGTCACTTTCCTCACGGTTACGCTGGTCGGGCTGGCAGTCGGGCTAACACAGCTTGAAGCAGTTTTCGCAGCAGCAGTAGTCGCCACCACCAGCACAGCGATCATGAGCAAGATTCTGCTTGAAACAAAAAGTCTGCGCCCCAAGGAATCCCACACGGTGGTGACCGCATCGATAATCGAAGATTTTGCGACGGTCTTCATGCTTCTATTGCTGCCGGGTCTCGCCGCGGCCAGCAACCAAGTCCCCCCAAACGAAATTGTCGTCCTTGTAACAAAGGGGGCTTTGCTCGTGGGAATCATCTTCTTCTTCGGCTGGAGAATCGCGCCCTGGCTCATAGAAAGGATCAGCAAGGGAGACCAGGAATACAGAGAGACTGCGTTCCTGCTCGCGCTCTCTTTTGGCTTCGCGTTCGCGCTTCTCTCTTCCTACCTAGGTTTCTCACCTGCGGTTGGCGCTTTTCTCATGGGCTTGATGATCCGGGGACCCCAAGCCCAGTTCGTCAAGGAGAAAGTGGGACCTATCAAAGACTTGTTCATCGTGCTTTTCTTCGTCTCTATGGGAACTCTCATCAACATTGGTGCCCTCCTCACGGTCACACTACCGATCATAGCAGTCTTGGGAATGGCTATCTTCGGAAAATTCCTCGGATGCTGGGCCGGTGCCAGACTGTCGGGTGCGAAGGATGAAGCCACACTTGTCGGCCTCTCAATGCTTCCTCGTGGAGAATTCTCCTTCATCGTCGCCCAAGAAGGCACTGGTCTGGGCGTCGCAGCGCAGATTCTCTATCCTGTAGCAGGGCTCGCAACCCTAATCAGTTCTATCATGTCCTCAATCGGGCTTCGACTCTTCAAACCTAAGACAAGTCCTGACGGTCCGAAAATCAAGATTTCTCAACGCCTAAGACAACTTGCCCGCCCCAGAAACATCAACAGGGAAAAGAGTTGAGGGTTCATCCAGGCACGGGGCTCTTGTTCGCCGGGTCCGGACTATACTGGGTCCTCTCCGGTCCCCTCATCGGCTGGTTCAGCGTACTAAATCCTGCAGAAATACACCTGTCGCAAATTGGGCTCACTCTAGTCCTCGTAACTGGTATCGCGTGTCTAGTCGTGGGACTCTGGATCATTCCAACAGATTTCCAAGAGCTCTACAATCTCTTCTCTAGAAATGATGGCTGGATGTTCACTATCCCGATCGCCTTAGTCGTTGCCGACATCTACCTTACTCTGATTGGTTTGTCAGCGGGCAAAGGGGAATTGAACCCGTTCGTCGCATCAGCAGCCCAGATTGGACCCTGGGCGGTCATTCCTTTTTTCGTTTCCTATGTCGCCCTATCCGAAGGGTTGGCTCTATGGATGCTATCCATTGGTAAATGGTTGTTCGGAGCGGCACGACCCTCAAGATTCTTGCCCTTTGCATTGGTATGCGGAGCCGCATCTTTCGGTCCTCTTAGCAATATGGGATTGTTGGTCATGCCCAGTGCCGGGGCTCTGAGCTACCCGTTCGGGATTATCGGGATGGCAGGACTCTCCGTAGGAATCTATCAACATTTCAGGAAGTAGTCGTTTTATGCTAATCCGCTATTTCTTGGACCTACGGCCGAGAGCGTAGACGACGATTCCAACGATGACAACAGCAGCTACTATTCCTCCGATCACTATCGGACTTGCCAGGATTCCCGCGGGTGACGAAGGAGAGGTTACGGTCAGAGGAATGATCTCAGTATGCGACAATGAGCCCATAGTCGCATTCAGGGTTATGGTGTAAGTACCCGGAGATATTGGCGTGGAGTAGGCGCCAGAAGAGGAGGCCGTCACCGTAAGAGTTGCGGAGACTGAACCGCTTGAGGGCACTTGGATACTGGTGGGGCTAACGGTCACGGGTGGACCTCCGGGTGAGGGAGAGGCTGAGAGAGAGATAGACCCTGAGAATGCGTTAACGCTGGAGAGGGTAACCGTGAGCGAAGCACTCGACCCCTGATTCACACTCACGCTCCTGGAACCAGTTGTAATGCTAAAGTCCGGCCCGTTAACCAGCACCTGCGCAGATTGAGAGGTCCCTCCACTCGTCGCGGTTACGGTGACGTTGAACATGCCTAGGGCAGAGGAGACAGTTAGTGTGGAGGTTGCTGAGGTTGTCGTCGAGGACAGCGTCACGCTCGAGGGGCTTAGCGTTGCGGTGGCCCGACCTGATGGGACAGTTGTGGTGAGACTCACGGTGCCCGCAAATCCGTTGGACCCTGCCACCAAGAGTGTGGAGGTCAGTGAAGATCCTGAATTGATCGTTAGCGATACCGGATTGGCCGATATGCTGTATCCTGGAGCAGGTGCCATGACGGCGACATTGGCGGAGCGGGAGGTGGATGAGTTGCTTGCCGTCACAATGACGCTGTAAGGGCCTGGAGTAGTGCCGAAAGGTATTGAGACTGTGAGGTTTGACTTCCCCGTTCCGCCCCCTAGAACCATAACTGAGTTGGGACTGAAACTGGTCATGAGGGCGGAGGACGAAGACGATAGGGAAACCGGACCCGCGAAATTGCCCAGGCTAGTTACTGAGATAGTTGAGTTAGCCTTCGAACCTTGCGGTATGCTCAGAGACGAAGGGTTCGAAGAGACGCCGAAATCAGGTCCGTTGACGTTGAAGCTACCGAACATGGTTGCCGGGTGGTAAGTGCAATAGTACGTGTATGAACCCGTGAAATCAGCTGTAAACGAATACGTTGTAGAGGGCGGAAATACGACTGAACATTTGTCCGGAGGGCAGGTCGGCGAGAACCCTTTCCCGTCTTTGTCTACATCAACTACAAACCTATGCGATAGGCCATCTCCGCTAGACAGCGCTACACTCACTGAATCTCCCTGGTATGCGGTGATCGAAGGGTTGGAACTGTTCCAACCATAGGCCTGGTTCCCTATCATTACAATTGAGCGCGTTGTAGCGTGAGCCTTGGGAAGGGAGGGCAAGGGCAGCTTCGAGACTGGAAACATTGGACTCGCGACAATTGTTGAAAGAATCGTTAGGATTGCTAGAATCAGCCAGAATCTTCTCATTCCAAAACATCCTACCACAATAGCATCTTAATAACCTCTTCCGACGACAATTCCCTTAATTTCGTGTCCATTCCTATCTCGAAGAGAGAATCTGATGCCTCGATCTGGCCGTCAGAGGGAGCCTGGAGAGCAGCTTAAGCCACCGCTAAGATTCATGGTCCAAGAGCACCATGCCCGTCGGTTGCACTGGGATTTCCGACTCGAGTTGGATAGCGTCTTGAAGAGTTGGGCTGTCCCTAAGGGTCCACCAACCGAACTAGGAGTCAAGCGGTTGGCCGTCGAAGTTGAGGATCATCCCCTGAGCTATTTTGGGTTCGAAGGGATTATTCCGAAGGGTGGATATGGTGCTGGGGAGGTTAAGGTCTGGGACAAGGGATACTATGTCTTAGAACTCAGAGAGCCGCGAAAATACCACGTGCTGTTGAAAGGCCAGAAGTTGAAAGGTGACTATCGTTTGATCAATTTCAAGGACAAGAACTGGTTAATCTACAAAGTCGCGTGAACGATCGAGGCTAGGTCTGTCTTTCTTTCCTTCGGCACTCCTCTAACATCTCCACTGCGCTCCTAAGGTGTGGTATGGCTATCGACCCGCCAACTATCAGTCCTATGTTGAAGGCTTCGAAAAATTCTTCATC
>Ga0209152_10001209_pt1 | contig 10420 bp, 7 predicted proteins | sample GraSoiAngelo_107_FD_185873 | JGI IMG/M metagenome (GOLD analysis project Ga0209152, IMG submission 185873) | Grasslands soil microbial communities from the Angelo Coastal Reserve, California, USA - 14_0903_09_30cm (SPAdes) (version 2) | ecosystem: Environmental > Terrestrial > Soil > Grasslands ...
CCGTAGGAAATTGCACGATCGCGAGATCGACATATGCGCGCTGCGTTCGAGTCATCCGCACAATAAAAGATTTGGCCGGTCGTTTGTCCGATCAGCTGGACAAAGACTTTCTCGATCGCGGCGAGATCGGTGTAAAAGTCGAGATGTTCCTCCTCTATATTTAGGACCAGGACGCGCTCGGGATGAAACAAGGCGATCGTGCCATCGCTTTCATCGCCTTCGGCCACGAAAAATTCGCCGCGCGCGTCCCAGTGCGCGTTCGTCCCGAGAATCGGGATCTCGGCGCCGACGTAATGCGACGGATGCAACCCGCCTTCGCGCAAAACGTGTGCGGTCATCGCCGACGTCGTGGTTTTACCGTGCATTCCGGCGACGAGGATTCCGCGTTTTGCCGATATGATCGCGGCTAGCGCTTCAGCGCGACGCACAGTTCTCCTTCCGCTTTCTTGGACGCTCTTCAGGATCGGATTGTCCTTTTTGATAGCCGAAGAATAAATGACGAGCTCGGCGTCGCGTGCGTCAGCAGCGCGATGTTGCTGATAAAACTTTAACCCGAGCCGCTGCAGCCGATCGGTTTCCAGCGAATCTAATTTGTCCGAGCCGCTGACTTCGTGCCCGAGTTGTAGAAGAAGGCCGGCAATTCCACTCATGCCGCTGCCGGCAACACCGATGAGATGAACGACGTGCCGTTCCTGCGTCAGGAATTTTGCAAGGTCGAGATCCTTCGTCATGACTGCGTGTACTTCTCCATTGTTGCAGCAACGCGATCAGCGGCGTCTCGCGGCGCGAGCCGCGCAGAGTTTTCGGACATGCGTCGAAGCCGCTCCGGCCGATCGATCAGCTCTTTGACCTTCTGAGTAATTAGTTCGGGAGTTAAATCCGATTCCTTCAAAACAAATGCTGCGCCCGCGCGCGCGAAGATTTCGGCGTTGCGAGTCTGGTGATCGTCCGCGGCGTAGGGAAACGGAATCAGAATGCTGGGCAACTCGAAGGACGCGATTTCGGCCAGACTGGCGGCGCCCGCGCGTGCGACCGCGAAATCGGCGGCGCTGTAAACTTCTTCCATATGATGATGAAACGCAGCGACGTAAGCGGAGATTCGTTCGCGTCGATAATTGTCCGCCACCAGCCGTTCATTGCGCGCTCCGGAAAGATGAATCACTTGCAATCCAGCGTGGCGCAGGAATGGCAACGATTTGATGATCGCTTGATTAATTCCGCTCGCGCCCTGACTTCCACCCATCACCAGCATCGTCGTGACATCCGTTTGCAATCCGAGTTTTTGCCGTGCCGATCGTCGATCCAAGCGTTTGAGCTCTGTGCGAATCGGCGTGCCGGTCAGCTCCGTTCGCACCTTAGGAAAGAAGGCGGCGCATTCTTTGAAGCCGAGTAAAACCGCGCGAACCATTTTCGCCGCGAGCCGATTCGCTTTTCCCGGGACCGCATTCGATTCATGAATGAGCGTGGAAATGCCGCGCATGCGGCCGGCCAAAATCGGCGCCGTCGAAGTGAATCCACCCATGCCTAGAATGACCTGGGGTTTGAACTTCTGATAAATCGATCGGCAGCGGGAAAGACTTTCGGTGAACCGGCGAATGAAACCAAAGATGGCCGGCGAATAAACGGACGGAAATCCGACGGTTGGCAATTTTTCGAACCGAAATTGGGAGCGGGTGGAGAGCGCGAGGCTGTCGATCTCTTTTTCGGAAACAAACAGAAGCACTTCGTGCCCGCGCTCGCGCAGTACTTCAGCGACCGCAATTCCGGGAAAGAGATGTCCACCCGTGCCTCCACATGCGATGACCGCGTTCATTCCGTGATTGTCGATCTTGTGCTTTAAATTCGCGGCGTCATTCGCACCTGGAGTGAAGTGCGTTTTTTACTGGCCGGTTCCAAAACGGCCTGGCGATAAATGTTAAGTAACAGTCCGACACCGAAGAGGCAGGCGACCAAGTTCGAGCCGCCGTAGCTGATGAACGGCAGCGGCAGACCTTTGTTCGGCAAAAGCGAGGTGGTGACTCCAATGTTTACGGCGGCCTGGAGCGCGAGCAATGAGACGACACCGGACGCAGCCAGCAAACCGAACCGGTCTTTGGCGTGGAGCGCGATGACGATTCCGCAAACAATTACGACCACGAAAAGGAAAACAACGAGCAGACTGATTCGCAATCCAAGCTCCTCGCCGATCATCGGGAAAATGAAATCGGTGTGCGCGTAGGGCAGGTAGAGCATTTTTTGGCGACCGTTGCCGAGCCCGAGTCCTTCCATGCCGCCGCTGCCCCACGCAATCAACGCCTGCATTTGCTGGAGTCCGGCGTCTTCTTTGTAGCGCTGGAGATCGGTGAATGCGACCAAGCGCTCCATACGCGAGTGCGTCGCGGCGACAAAGATCACGCTGCTCCCGATCACTGCGAGCAGACCGAGAAGAATTGGATTCGTTCCAGCGACGAACATCACCGTGAATGCAGTCGCCCCGATCAACGCGGTCGTTCCGAGATCAACTTCAAAGAGAATCAACGCGAGCAGAGCAGTGATGATCGCCAACGGAATAGCAAAGCCGAACAGCGGATGACTGGCTGCCTTCTCATAACGCGCGAACCACCAGGCGAGAAAAAATACCGCGGCGAGTTTCGCGATCTCAGATGGTTGAAAACCAATCGGCCCGAATCCAATCCAGCGACGCGAGCCGTTGATCCGCATTCCGATGTGCGGAATGAAACAAAATACGAGCGTGATCGTTGCGACGCCGAGCCAAATCCACCACGTGCGCTGCCAGAAATGGTAATCGATCAGCGCCGCCGCGATGCAAACAGCGAGGCCCACTCCAAACCAGAGCGATTGGTGCTTGAGAAAAAAGTAGGGGTCGCCATGGCTATCCTTGGCAAAAGCGCTGGTGCTGAAAAGCATCACGATGCCGATGACGAGCAGCCCAAGCACCGCAACGAACAGGAAGTAAGCGCTTCTCCGATACATGACATTACTGGTTCTTTTTCGATGTTTTCCCGGGAATCAAAAGCTTTTGTCCGATCTTCAATTTGCGCGGGTCGTCGATGCGATTGAGCGCAAGTAAGTCGTCGTAAGGGACTTTGAACTTCTTCGCGATCGTCACCGGATTATCGCCTTTCGCGACAACATAAACTTTTCCGAAGTCGCTAACCTTTGGCTGTGCCTTCGCAATCGCTTTCTGCGCGGTCGGTGAATTGAGAGCCGACGCCTGCAGTTTTGTATCGGCCGAAGCGATTCCGATAGTGGTTGGCGTTGGCGGAGAAGGCAGCGACGCCTGCCGCGTCTTGATCGCGTTGAACGCAATGATCCCGGCCACTGCGACGACGTGCAGCAGCAGCACGATCAGTAACGCCCGGGATAGCTTCATGCTCGGTTCGGCGACGTCACCGTAATCCGCCGCAGTCGCACCAATGCGAAGCGGCCGGCGCACGGCTGTGGCGCGGAGTTTTTTTCTTCTGAATTTGAGCAGCTTTGGCATTTTGAACTTCCTTTTCATTGAGGGAGGGCTTGGACGAGGGCGCGGAACTGATCGCCGCGATCCGCGTAACTCTTGAACATGTCGAAGGAAGACGTGCCCGGCGAAAAAAGGACGACTTCGCCGGATTTGGCGGTGGCGTAAGCGCGCTCAACGGCGTCGGCCAGCGAGGTAGCGAGCTCCGTTTTGACTGCGCCGTCCCAATCATGCGCAATCCGCTCCGCCATTTCGCCAATCAGAATTGTCGATCGAACTTTCTCTTTCACCAATTTGCGAAGCGGCTCAAAGGTGAAGCCTTTGTCTTTTCCGCCGGCGATGAGAACGACCGGTTTGCTTTGCGTGAGCAAAGCTTTCTCGACCGCGTCGAGATTTGTCGCCTTGGAATCGTTGATGTAATCCACGCCGCCGATTTGCCGAACGAACTCGCAGCGGTGCGGCTTCGGCTCGTAGGCGCAAAGGTGCGGGACCATTTTCTCAAATGCCAATCCGCGGGCGTGGCCGGCGGCGAGAGTCGCCATCAGATTCTCGATGTTGTGCGAGCCGCGCAGCTTTGTCTGATTCAATCGCAAGACCGGTTTGTTTTCAAAAACGATGGCGCCTTCAGCCAAACGAAAGTCGGCCCGATTGGTATAAGCGCTGAAGGTGACTTTACGCGCACGAAGCTCGGGCAAACTTTCAACCGCGTTCACGATCGCGACGTCATCAGCTGTCTGGTTTTCAAAGAGTCGCAGCTTGGCGGCGCGATATTCGGCCACGGAGCGGTAGCGATCGAGATGGTCCGGCGCGAAATTCAGCCAGAGCGCGATCGACGGATGAAAGGTCTGGATCGTTTCTAATTGAAACGAACTCACTTCAACGGTGAGCACGTCGTATTTCGTTTTCTCGCGCGCGACTTCGGAAAGCGGTTTGCCGATGTTACCGCAGGCAATTGTTTCCTGCCCGCAATCATTCAACATCTGCGCGAGCATTTCCGTGGTCGTGGTCTTGCCGTTTGTGCCGGTGACCGCGATCACTGGCGTTTCGCAGGAACGCCAGCCGAGCTCGAGCTCGCCGATGATGTCGATTTTGTCCGCTGATCGGATGGACTCGTCCCGTGGCGAGCGCGCCGAAAAATTGCGCGCCAGGGCCGAGGCCGGATCGATTCCCGGGCTCGAGACAACGAAATCGTATTTGCCTGAATCCTGGTCGGCCGCTTGCCCGCAAATCACGCGAATGTTTTGCGCGCGCAAATTGTCGATGGTGGACTTGAGCAATTTGCTCTCGTCGGCGCTGTCCAGGACGGTGACGTTTGCGCCTTCTGCTTTGAGTAAAAGCGCCGCCGCCGCTCCACTCAAGCCAGCCCCCAGAACTGCGACGTTTTGATTCGAGTAACGCAATTTCTACCTCAACTTCAAAGTCGCAAGCCCGAGCAGCGCGAAAATTCCAGACAAAATCCAAAACCGCACGATCACGGTGTTTTCTTTCCAACCCACGAGTTCGAAATGGTGATGGAGCGGCGACATCGCAAAAATGCGTTTGCCGGTCAGTTTGAAACTCAGGACTTGGATAATGACCGAGACGGCTTCAATGACGAAGACGCCGCCGACAACGACGAGTAATAATTCTTGTTTACAGCAGATCGCCACGACGCCGATCAAGCCGCCGATCGCGAGTGAACCGGTGTCGCCCATGAAAACTCTCGCCGGGTGACAGTTAAACCAAAGAAATCCGAAACCGGCGCCGCTGAGCGCCGCGCAAACAACGGTCAGCTCGCCTGTGTAAGGATAGAATGGGACCTGCAAATATTCCGCGATCCGAAAATTCCCGGCCGCATAGGAAAGAAACGCATAAGCAAAAGCCACCGTGACGGTGCAGCCGATGGCGAGACCGTCCAAGCCGTCGGTCAGGTTCACGGCATTCGATGACCCGACAATCACGAGCGCGAAAAACAGGATCGTGAACCAGCCCATGTTCGTGACCACGGGCGATTTGAAAAATGGGACATAAAGGGAGCGCGCCTGCACTTCCAAAAGCGGGCTCGTCAAAAAGACCGCCGTGATAATCAAAGCGAGGGCGATTTGGAAAAGAAGTTTGATCCGGCCGCTTACGCCGTCGGATTTTTTCTTTGTTACCTTGAGATAATCATCAACGAAGCCAAGCACGCCGAGATAGACCATGGCGAAGAGAGCGAGCCAGACGAACCGATTGTCCGGACGCGCCCAGAGAAGACTGGAAATGAAGACAGCGCCAATTACCAGGACGCCGCCCATCGTCGGCGTTCCTTGTTTGCCCCCGTGCAATTCTGCAAGCCGGTGAACCTCAGCTGCCTGGCGAATCGGCTGGCCGAGTTTGAGCGCCGTTAAGATTCGAATGACGAAATTTCCGAACAGGAGCGACACTACGAACGCTGTGATCGCGGCAGCGACCGCGCGAAACGTAACGTAAAAGAAAACGTTGAATCCGCCGACGTGATCGCTTAGCCGATGAAGAAAATACATCATACCGCGCTTTCTGGCGAACTCTGCTTCGCGAATGCTTCAATCACATTTTCGGTGCGAGCGAGCCGACTGCCTTTGATCAACACGAGGTCGCCCGGCACGGCGATGTTCCGCAGCAACTTTGCGGCTTCAGATGTCGATCCGACGGCGGCGCTCTTTTCTAGCCCGGCGTTTTCTGCCGCTCGCGAGATGACGGCACCCATTTCGCCAATACCGATCAATTGATCGACGCCGAACGCCGCTGCTTCTTCTCCGACTTCTTCATGGCCCCGCTGTGTTTCTTCTCCCAATTCTCGCATTTCACCGAGGACCGCGATTCTCTTTCCATCCGTGTCCAACTCGACCAGCGTCTGCAGCGCCGCTTTCATCGAATCCGGATTCGCGTTGTAGCTGTCGTCGAGAAATTGCACGCCGTTGATCTCTTTGATTTGTAAACGTGCTTTCGTGAGCGGAGCGCTAGCCAGACCGGCTGCCGCTTCTTCGAGCGAAAGACCGAACGTGCGCCCGGCCGCGACGGCGAGGAGCGCATTTTGCACCATGTGCAGTCCAGGAACAGGCAATTGCGCGCGACATTGGTGCGCTCCTTCCAAAATTGTGAATTCTGATCCATCAGCGCTTTGTTGAATATCGATCGCGCGAATAGTTCCGTCTTTTGTGCCGGCGAAAATCACGCGGGCGCGGCTACGCCCGGCAATGCCTTTGCTGAAAGGATCGTCTGCATTCAAAATCACTGTTCCTTCAGCACCGACAGCTTCGGCCAGCGCGCCTTTTTCTTTCGCGATCGCTTCCCGCGTTCCCATGAACTCAACGTGGGCAATGCCAATGTTAGTGATGATGGCGGCATCAGGCGCCGCAATTTTCGCGAGTGGCGCGACTTCGCCCGGATGGTTCATCCCAATTTCCCAGACCGCGACTTCATCCCGCGCTGTGGCTTCCAGAATTGTGCGTGGCAATCCGACGTGATTGTTGAAGTTGCCTTGCGTTTTCGTGACGCGAAATTTTCGACCTAGCACCGACGCACCAAAATCTTTCGTGCTCGTTTTTCCATTGCTGCCGGTGATGGCTAGAACTTTGATCGGCAGCGATTTCCGATAATTCGCGGCGAGATTTTGATAGGCGAGCAAACTGTCCTGGGCCCGAATGATGGCGAACTTCTTTGGAACTTTTCCTTTCCATTTAAGATCGACAATCGCGCCGGCGGCCCCGGCCTTTGCCGTCGCCCCGACAAATTTGTGACCATCGAAATTTTCGCCGCGCAGCGCTACGAAAAGCTCGCCCTTTTTAATGGTTCGTGAATCGGTGCTGATTCTTTCGACCGCTTTTTTTCCGTCGCCTTGTTCGAGCTTCGCGCCGGAAAGATCGACAATCTGTAAGATCGACACCGGATTCATTTAAATTCTACCGGATGATTTTCGAGCGCCCGACGCGCCACTTGAATGTCTTCAAACGGCACGGTGTGATCGGAGAACTCCTGGTAATTTTCGTGACCTTTGCCCGCGATCAAGACGATGTCACGCGGTTGCGCGATTTCGATTGCGCGTGAAATCGCGGATGCGCGGTCGGTGATTTTTTCAAAATGATTACCGCGAAATCCTTTTTCGATTTCGGCGATGATTTTGTCCGGATCTTCTTTGCGCGGATTATCAGAAGTGATGACGGCGTAATCAGCATTCTGATCGACAACCTGACCCATGAGCGGCCGTTTCTCGCGGTCGCGATTGCCGCCGCAACCAAAGACGACAATCAAGCGCCGCGGGCCAAGTTCGCGCAAAGTTTTTAGAACATTAAGCAACGCGTCGGGCGTGTGCGCGTAATCAACGAAAACTTGGAACTGCCGTTTCGCCGGAACCATCTCGAGACGACCGGGAACTTGCGGCGATTTAGCGAGACTGAGCACGGCCTCGCGCAAGCCGACTCCGAGCGCCTTGGCGGCGGCGAGCGCAGCTAACGAGTTCGCAACGTTGAACCGGCCGATCAATGGCACGCGGATGAGATAACTTTTGCCGCGCGCATCGAGCTGATACGAGGTTCCTCCAAATTCCATTCGATAATTGGATGCCCGGAAATCGGCGAGCGCTCCCATTCCGAAACTTACCACCGAAACTTTCTTGTCGATCTTCTCGAGCAACCGCCGTCCATAACGATCGTCGATGTTGATGATCGCGAGCGGTTTCTTTTTTTTTCCCTGCAACTGGAGTTGTTTGAACAACTTCGCCTTCGCTTCGAAATAATTTTCCATCGTTCCGTGATAATCGAGATGGTCCTGCGTCAGATTGGTGAAGACGGCGACGTCCCACTCGATGCCGCGCGTGCGCTCTTGAGCGAGCGCATGCGAGGAAACTTCCATGGCGGCGGCGCGGCAACCAGCGTTCGCGATTTGGGCAAGCAATTCCTGAAGATCGAGCGATTCGGGTGTCGTACGGGCCGCGGGCAAAACGCGCTCACCGATTTCATAGCGCACCGTGCCAAGCAAACCACAGCGCATTCCCGCTTTCTCGCAAATGTGCTTGATCAGGAAAGTGGTCGTCGTTTTGCCGTTGGTGCCCGTAACGGCGGCGAGCTTCAATTTTCGCGCGGGAAAATTGTAAAATCGCGTGGAGAGATCCGCGAGCGCGCCGCGCGTATTTTCGACAACGACGCAGGTGGCGCGTGGATGTTTCTCAGCGCGCTCGGCAACAATCACCGTGGCGCCTTTTTCAACGGCCTGGCCGATGAAGTCGTGGCCATCGCTTTTTTCACCGCGCAATGCCACGAATAGCCCATCCCTCTGCACACGGCGCGAGTCATACGCGATGCTTTCCACCGCGCGACCAACTGGGCCGATGATTTCGCGAACGGGAATCGCGGCGAGAAGAGTTTTGAGCTGCATGAGGATTGACCATTCTTATGCCAAGGACTCAATGGCGCGGGGCGTTGGTTAAGGCAACTCGCTCGACTGGGATGGCTTTGCGAATTTCCTCATGCGGCTCAAGATCGAGATAACGGGCGGCCTTTTCGGCGATACGGGAAAAAATCGGGCCGGCAACAAGGCCACCGTAATTTAGCTCAGGTTTTGTTTGTGCGTCGTCCAAGACAACGAGTCCGACAAATTCCGGATGGTCAGCCGGCAAGTAACCGCAGAACGAAACGACATACTGTCCTTTTTCATAGCCGCCGTGTGGATCGACTTTTTGAGCGGTGCCGGTCTTTCCGGCGATTATGAAACCCGGAACAGCGGCGGCCGCGGCGGTGCCACGATCACTGACTACACCACGGAGTGCGCTCCCAATCTGGCTTGCGGTCTGCGGCGATATAACCTCACGTAAGACAATCGGCGAAAGCGTGCTGACTGTCTTTCCATCACTGGTGGTGATCGATTTTACGATGCGCGGCGTCATTAATTTGCCGCCGTTGGCAATCGCGGCCATGGCCGCAGTCATTTGGAGCGCAGTAACTCCAATCTCATGGCCCATCGGAATGTGAGTGATCGAAATTTTGCTCCACGATTGCGGCGGACGGATTAGTCCTGGAATTTCGCCCGGAAGCTCCACTCCAGTCCGCTCGCCGAAACCAAAGAGCCGGATGTATTCGTAAAATTTCTGGTCGCCGACGCTGACAGCCAATTTTGCTGCGCCGACGTTGCTCGATTTAACGAGAATGTCTTTGACGCTCAGGTCGGTAAAAGCGGCGTGATCGTGCAGCGCGGTGCCGCCATAGTTCCAAATTCCGTTTTCGCAAAAGATGTAGGAATCAAGGCGGAACTTGTGCTCGTTGAGCGCGGCCGCAGCGGTGACAATCTTAAACGTGGAGCCAGGCTCCATCATGTCGCTGATGGCACGATTTTTCATTTGCTCCGGTTTCGCCTCGGAGCGGTGATTGAGATCGAACGCGGGCCGATTGGCCATCGCCAGAATTTCGCCGGTCTGCGGCCGCATCAAAATGATGGTCGCTTTTTTCGGCGAATACTCGCGCATGGCGGCGTCGAGTTCGTTCTCCACGATGTTCTGTAAATTTAGATCGACGGTCAGGTGGACCTGATAGCCGTTGCGCGGCGCGCGCTCCTGGCCGCGATAAAGCACGAGCTCCTGGCCGGCGCGGTTATGCTCAATGTAACGATAGCCATCCTGTCCGCGCAGATATTCATCGAGCGAACCTTCCACGCCTTGGATGCCGTGATGCTCGAAGTCGGTGAATCCGATCACGTGGCAAAGCATCAAGCCGTTGGGATAAATACGGGTCGCGTCTCGTTCGAAATAAATGCCGCGTAAATTTTGGGCGCGCAGTTTTTGGCGGAGCGAATCGCTGATTGCTTTCGGCACTTCGCGTTTCAGCACGATGTAACGGCGGTCGCCGTGAAGCTTCTCCGAAACTTCTTCGCGCGGAAGCTTCAGCTCGGTGCTTACAAGATCGACAGTCGCGTCGGTGTCGGTCAGATGAGTCGCGTCAGCGACCACGGTTTCGACCGGAACATTGTGCGCCAGGA
>Ga0209152_10001210_pt1 | contig 10411 bp, 10 predicted proteins | sample GraSoiAngelo_107_FD_185873 | JGI IMG/M metagenome (GOLD analysis project Ga0209152, IMG submission 185873) | Grasslands soil microbial communities from the Angelo Coastal Reserve, California, USA - 14_0903_09_30cm (SPAdes) (version 2) | ecosystem: Environmental > Terrestrial > Soil > Grasslands...
GCTGCGCGAGCCAGGCGAGGTCCCCGTTGGCGAGGAACAGCGGCAGGGCATCCCAGGCGGGGTTGCCGGAGGTGAGATTCACCGGCGGCGCGCTGCCGTCCACCGGCGTCTGGAACAGATCGAAGTTGGTCGACCAGGGCTCGGTGTGCCCGGCGATGCGCGCCGAGAACACCAGCGAACGGCCGTCGGGACTGAAGGCGAAGTCCTCATCGCCGCCGAAGGGCTTGCCGGGAATGTCCGCATCGAAGCCCTTCGACACGTCGATCGGAGTCGCGCTCGCTGCGCCGCCCGCACTCAGCGGCGCGCTGAACAGATGCGAACGCGTGCCGTTGCTCCAGCTGTCCCAGTGGCGGATGAACAGGCGCTCGTAGAGCCGACCGGTCGCCTTGTCCCTGGACCTGGCGTCGAGCCGCTCGCGGGTGCAGGCGAGGGTCGGGCAGTCGGGAAACACCTCCATCGACAGCGCGAGCAGATCCGCGTGCGGGGATACCTTGAGCGCGCCCACCTCGAGCGGATAGTCGGTGACGCGCTGGGCATCGCCCCCGGTGAGCGCCAGGCGCCACACCTGCGAGCTCCCCGAGCGCGTCGACAGGAAGTAGAGCGTGCGGCTGTCGGGCGACCAGCGCGGGCTCGAGTCGTTCGCCTTGACGTCCGTGAGGCGCCGCGGTGCCGCCGTGCCGGGCGTGAGTTCCAGCAGCCACAGGCTGGTGTGGCTCTTGTTGGCGTCCATGTCCGTCTCGCGCTGCACGAAGGCGACCTGGCGGCCGTCGGGGGAGAGCTGCGGATCGGAGATGCGCTTGAGAAGCACCAGGTCTTCCACCGTAAAGCGCGCGTCGCGGGCCTCGGCCGCGCGTGCGGCGCCGCCGGGCGCGATGAGTGCGCAGACGAGCAGCCTGGATGCGATGTTGGCGGGCATGCGAGGCCTTTCCCGCGGTGCAGCGCGCCGCGGCGGCATCAGCCGACTTCGTCGGCCGCGATCGTCCACGGCTCCTGCTTGGCGGCCTGCAGCCATTCCTGCAGCGCGCCGTCCTCCAGCACGCTTGCCATGTACCAGCGCGCGCTCTCGGAGATGCGGGCGCCGTAGGTCTTGAAGCGCAGCACCACCGGAGCGTACATGGCATCCGCCACCGAGTAGTCGCCGAACAGCCACGGTCCGCCGCCAGCGAAGCGCCGCCGGCAGTCGTTCCAGATCTCATCGATGCGCTCGATGTCGGCCGCCAGCGCCGGCACGATCGCGCTGCTTCGGTTGCGCGCCCGCGCGTTCATCGGCCACAGGGTGCGCAGGTTGACGAAGCCCGAGTGCATCTCAGCGCACACCGAGCGCGCCACCGCCCGTGCCTCGCGCGCCTGCGGCCAGCCCTTGCCGGTGAGCTCCGCGACGTACTCGCAGATGGCGAGCGAGTCCCACACCCGCAGCTCCCCGTGCAGCAACACCGGCACGCGGCCGCTCGGGCCGTAATGCTCGATCTGCTCGTGGGTGGTGGCGGTGTCGAGCGCGATCACGATCTCCTCGAATTCGGCGCCCACGTGCTTCATCAGCAGCCAGGCCCGCAGCGACCACGAGGAATAGTTCTTGTTGCCGATGACGAGCGTGAGCGGCGCCATTGAATGGTAACCTTCAGGGGGTGCTGAGCAACGTACGCGCCATTGCTTTCGACCTCGATAATACACTCTGGGATGTCGAGCCGGTGCTGGCGCGCGCCGAAGCGCGCCTGCACGCCTGGCTGCAGGAGCACTGCCCGCGCATCGCACAGCGGCTCTCGTCCGAGGACATGCGCAGCGCGCGCGAGGAGCTCGCGCGTCGCGAGCCGCACCACGCCCACGACCTCAGCTATCTGCGACTCACCGCGCTCGCCGCCCACGTCCGCGAGCACGGCTACGACCAGTGCCTCGCGCACCAGGCGTTCGAGGTGTTCCTCACCGCGCGCAATGAGCTGCAGCCGTTCGAGGACGTGGCACCGGCGCTTGCGCGGCTGCGCCAGCGCTACCGCCTGGCCACGCTCAGCAACGGCAATGCCGACCTCGCGCGCATCGGCCTCGCTGAGGCATTCACGCTGTCGCTGAATGCCCGGCAGATCGGCGCCGCCAAGCCGCATCGACGGTGCTTCGAGCGGCTCGCGCGCGAGCTCGGCCTCGCGCCGCGGGAGATCCTGCACGTCGGAGACGATCCGCTGCTGGACGTGGAAGGCGCGCGCGCCGCGGGCTTGGTCAGCGCGTGGATGAACCGGCGCGCACGCGCGTGGCCGCCGGAGCTGGCGGTGCCCGAGGTGGTGGTGACGGACTGCGCGCAGCTCGCCGCGCTCCTGGGGGTGTGAAGCGCCGCGCGTCAGGCGGGCAGCGTGCGTCCGCGGGTCTCCACGATCGCGAGCCGCGCCACCAGCGCTGCGGTGAGCGGCACCAGCGCCAGCCAGAACAGCACGCGCATCAGCGCAGCGCTCGAGCCGCCCGCCATGGCGGAGACCAGGCCGACCACGAACGGGCCGGCGGCGGCGAGGATGCGTCCGATGTTGTAGCAGAAGCCCGCGCCCGTGGCGCGCAGGCGCGCCGGGAACAGTTCCGGCAGGTAAAAGGTGAAGGCGCCGAAGATGCCGTACACCCCCGCGCCGACCATGAACAGCATGGCGAGGCGTGTCTGCGCGGTGAGCTGCAGGCCGAAGGTGAGCAGCAGCGCCAGGGCCGAGAACAGGAAGTAAGCCATGAACATCGGGCGGCGGCCGAGCCCTCTGGCGAGCGGCACCGCAGCGAACGCGCCCAGCAGCCCGCCGAGATTGAAGGCGTTCGATGCGTGCGCCTGCCACGTGGCGGCGAGCAGCGCCGCAGCGGCCGGCGCGAGGCCGGCGCGCACGGCGTGCTCGGCGGCGAGCGTGCGGCCGAGCAGCGGAATGAACGCGTTGCAGGCCCACCAGCTGAGCACCGCGATGACGGCAGCAAAAACGCCGCTCAGGGTGGCGGCACGCAGCCCCGGGGCGAACAGCTCGCGCGGCGTGGGGGGTCGCGCGCCGGCGCGACTCGCCGTCCAGTGAGCACTTTCGCGCAGGAACAGGCGCACGCCGAGAGCGACCAGCACCGGCAGCAGGCCCGCGAGGAACACGTAACGCCAGGAGCTGTGCGGGTCCGCCGCGAACCACACGCCGGCGATCTGATAGTTCGCGGCGCTCGCCAGCACGACTCCGAGCGGCGAGGCGGTCTGCATGATGACGCCGGCTTCCACGCGTCGGCCTTCCGGTACCGCCTCCGCGACCAGGGCGGCCCCGATGCCCCATTCCCCGCCGATTCCGAGGCCCGCGATGACGCGGCACGCGATCAGCTGCCCGATGTTGGTCACCAGCGCGCACAGGCCGGTGCCGGCGGCGTAGAGCGCGATGGTCGCAAACAGCGCCCGCTTGCGTCCCACCCGATCCGCGACCCAGCCGAACAGGCGCCGGTCCAGAAGACCGCGGCCTGGCGGGCGGCGTGTGAGCCGCGCGGCAGGTGCAGCAGCGCCGGGATGCAGTCCGGGGCGACGAAGTTGAACAACACCGCGTCGAAGACATCGAAGCCCCACCCTGCCCAGCCGGCCGCGATGACCAGCCAGTGGTAACCGGACAGGCCGAGAAACCCGCCGCGCGGGACGCTCAACGGCTGCGGATCCAACGCCCCCCCTGATGGGTTATTAGCACTGTGCAGGCCGCGCTGCCAACCGTGTAGGCGGATTCTGCGCCAGATCAGCGTAGCGGATCACGGAATTATCGCTACCTGTGAGTGAACCTTAACGTGGCTGAGGCGTTCAATATCGTAGAGGAGGCGGGATTCGATGAGTGAGGCTGCCAGCCGCGTGCTACCGGTCGCGAATCTGCGCGAGTTCTTCCGCGACTCGCTGCACGGAGCGCTCGCCAGGCAGCACCTCGCGGTCGAGGACCAGACCGAGCACTACGTGGTGAATCTGCTCACGCTGTTCGCGCGCTCCGAGGCGCTGTACGAGCGCACCCCGGAGGGCATGCGCTTGAGGCCGCTGGTCGTGATCCTGTGCGAGGCGCTCGAGGCACCCAGTGTCGCGGAACGCAACCGCGCCCTGCAACGCCTGGGCGATGTGTCGCTGTTCATCGCCGGATTCTTTGCGCACAGCTTCGCCGCCCGGCTCATCGACATCGACTACCACGTCGCGATGGGCGGGCGCGCCTACGCCTCGCTCGCGCACGCGACCTCGCGCGGCAAGGGAAGAGTACTGGGGGCGGTGTTCGCCGAGCTGGCGGAGAAATTCCAGCCCATGGTGGATGCCCTGAACGAGGTGAGCGAGACCGCGTACACGCACTCCGACCGGGACATCCTGCGGCTGTACGAGATCTGGCTCAAGACCGGGAGCGCCCGCTGCTACGGGCTGCTGAAGCGCCTGGGCGTCGACCCCACCGCCGGCGGAACCGCCTTCACGCACTGACGCATGCTGCTGTCGCGGTTGCAGGATCTCATCGGCGGCATCTACGACGTGCGCATCGCTCACGACGTCTACGATTTCCTGGTCACCGACCGTGGGCGCCTGCCGCACGCCGCGCGCAGCGGCACGGCGGACGAGGAGCTGATCGTCGCCCAGCCGCTCGCCGGGAGCGATGAGGTCGTGATGTCGCTGTACCTGGACCCGGCGCTGCTCGAGCGCCTGGCGCGCGAGGATCCGCTCACCCGCCTGCACGCGGGCAACGTCGCCGACTGCTGGACCGCGCTCGAGGGCGTGAGTCACTTCCTGTACCTCGCCTGGAATGCCGGCCACGACCGGCCGGTGTCGCTGCTCGAGCTGGAGATGCAGGCGGAGGTCGACAAATACGTGGCGAGCTACTGGCTGCTGCGCCGGCAGTTTCCCGGACGCTTCCCGGCGGAATTGCGCCGCGTGCTGTTCGAGCGCACCCGGGTCGATCCGAGCCTGACGCAGGCGCGTGCCGCGCTGTACCACGAGGCGAGCCGCTATGCGGAGAAATTCTGCCGGCGTCTGGAGCAGAGCCTGTCGCGCGCACGGGGTGGCCGGGCGCACGGCGCGGGGGAGGGTGAAGTGCTGGCCGAATTGCGCCGGTTCTATCGCCTGAGCAACGCGCGCAAGCGCGCGCACATCGAGCGCTGCGAGTGAGCGAGAGCGGCGCGCGGCCGCTGCGGCGCGTGCGCCGCCTTCAGTCCTGATCGCCCCCGTTGCGCTTGCGCTCCTCGAGCTCGCGCGTCAACTTGATCCACTCCGAGAGCTTGCGCAGGTCGGTGCGCGCGGTGTTGCCGGCGCTGCGTGTGCAGGCGGGCGCGTCGCGCGCAACCTCGCGCGCGTAGGGGTTGAAGCTCTCCACGGGCCCGCGCACCGGGGCGCTGTCGGGCGCGACTTCGAGCACCGGGCGCTGGTAATCGGGGGGCGCATCCTCCCATTTGACCGAGCCGTTGCCGCGCTCATCGTGCACTACTTTGCCGATGCGGCGGCGCTTGGACTCGGGCGACGGCTCGGGCGGGACGGGTTCTTTCTTATTTGGTCGGTTCACGGATTATGGTACTAAGCGGTACTGGCGGCTGCGGCCTGGAGATTTCCCCGTGGTGCAGAGTAACCGCGGGCGGTGATGCGCTTCCGCGAGGCCCGTCACGGAATTTTGGCCGCCGGATTCGCAGGCCCCGGCACTGCGCCGGGGGGCGTTCGCGCCATGATATGTCGTGCGCGCAGCAGGCCCAGGGCGGTCTTGCCGTCGGTGATCGTGCCATCGAGCGCCCAGGCGCAAGCCGCCTCGATCGGCACCCAGTGCACCTCGATCACCTCGGCACTCTCGTGCCTGGCGGCCGCGGGCTCGATCCCGGTGGCGAGGAACAGGTGCAGCGTCTCGGTGAACACGCCCGGTGAGCTCAGGCAGGTGCCGAGGCCGAGCCACTCCCGCGCGCTCACCCCGGCTTCCTCGCTGAGCTCGCGCTGTGCGGTGAGCAGCGCCGGCTCGCCGGGCTCGAGCTTGCCCGCCGGCAACTCCCACAGCCAGCCGCCGGCGACGTAACGGTACTGGCGCAGCAGACAGACGCGCCCGCTCTCATCCAGCGCGACCGCCGCCGCGCCCCCGGGGTGATGCACCACTTCCAGCACCGCCCGGTGACCGTTGGGAAGCAGCACCTCGTCGGTGGTGACCGAGATGACGCGTCCCGCGAAGTGCAGGGTCTGCCGATCGGGCTTCATGCCGCCATCCTAACCGCAGCCCGCCGTGCGCCGCACCCGTGCCGTGCGCCGCACCCGCGCCGTGCGCCGCACCCGCGCCGTGTACCGCGGTTGTGTGCGGTGCGGCGCAGTGCGCGCCGTTGGGTCGCCAGCCGATGTTGGCCGCAGGTATAGTCCGCCTGCGCAGCCATGGCCACCGCAGCACACCTGGAAAAACTCAACCCCGCACAGCGCAAGGCGGTGACCCATGGGGAGGCGCTGCCCGAGAAGGGCTACCGCGCTGGGCCGCTGCTGATCGTCGCCGGCGCGGGCACCGGCAAGACCGACACGCTGGCGCATCGCGTGGCTCACCTGGTGATCCACGGCGTGGATCCGGCCCGTATCATGATGTTGACTTTCACGCGCCGCGCGGCCACCGAGATGCGCCGCCGCGCGCAGGAAATCACGCGCCAGGCGCTCAACGAACCCCTGGGCGGCGTCAGCCACAGCATCGCCCAGCGCCTGAGCTGGACGGGTACCTTTCATTCCATCGGCAACCGTCTGCTGCGGCACTACGCGCCGCACCTGCAGCTCGACCCGCACTTCAGCGTCATCGATCGCGCCGATGCCGCGGACCTCATCGACAGTCTGCGCCAGGAGCTGGGGCTGGCGGGCAAGGAGCAGCGCTTCCCGCGCAAGGAGACCTGCCTGCAGATCTACTCCAACCGCGTCAACACCAACACCGCGCTGCAGGAGACGCTGCAGCGGCACTACCCGTGGTGCGCGCAATGGGAGCAGGAGCTCACGCGCTTGTACCGCGCGTACGTGGAGCAGAAGCAGCACGCGAGCCTCCTCGATTACGACGACCTGCTGCTGTACTGGCACGCGATGATGTCCGAGCCACGCCTGGCGCAGCACATCGGCGCGCACTTCGATCACGTACTGGTCGACGAGTACCAGGACACCAACCGACTGCAGGCCGACATCCTGCACGCGCTGAAGCCCGACGGCGCGGGACTGGCGGCGGTCGGCGACGACGCCCAGGCGATCTACTCCTTCCGCGCCGCCGCCGTGGAAAACATTCTCGGCTTTGCGGAGCGCTTCCAGCCCGCCGCCGAAGTGGTCACGCTGGCGCAGAACTACCGCTCCACCCAGCAGGTGCTCGACGTCGCCAACGCGGTCATGGCCGAGGCGCCGCGGCAGCATCGCAAGTACCTGCTGTCGGTACGCGGTGAGGGCACGCGGCCGCGCCTCGTCACGGTGGACGAGCTGCAGTCGCAGGCGGAATACGTGTGCCAGGAGGTGCTCAGGCGGCGCGAGGCGAACGTGCCGCTCAAGCGCCAGGCGGTGCTGTTCCGAAGCGCAAGCCACAGCGACCTGCTGGAGGTGGAGCTGGCGAAGCGCAAGGTGCCGTTCGTGAAGTACGGCGGTCTGCGGTTTCTCGAGGCGGCGCACGTGAAGGACCTGCTGGCGGTGCTGCGCTGGGCGGACAACCCGCGCAACACCCTGGCGGCGTTCCGCACCCTGCAGCTGCTGCCGGGGATGGGACCGGTCAACGCACGCGCCGCGATCGGGCAGCTGGAGGCGGGAGCACACTCCTTCGAGGCGCTCAAGGCCTTCAGCCCGCCTGAGACCGCGGAGCTCGAGTGGCGGCGGCTGATCGAGCTCATGCAGTCGCTCGGGGATGCGCAGCGGCCCTGGCCCGGGCAGCTGCAGCTGGCGCGTGAATGGTACCGGCCGCACTTCGAGCGCTTGTACGAGCAGTTCCACACCCGGCTCGGGGACCTCGAGCAGCTGGAGGCGCTATCGGGGCAGTATCCGTCGCGCGAACGCTTCCTCACCGAGCTCACACTCGATCCGCCGCACGCCACCAGCGACCTCGCCGGCCGCCCGAGCCTCGATGAGGACTACCTGGTGCTGTCGACCATCCATTCGGCGAAGGGCATGGAGTGGGACACCGTCTACGTGCTGAACGTCGTGGATGGCACCTTTCCTTCCGAGTTCTCGACCGGCAAACCTGAGCTCATCGAGGAGGACTACCTGGTGCTGTCGACCATCCATTCGGCGAAGGGCATGGAGTGGGACACCGTCTACGTGCTGAACGTCGTGGATGGCACCTTTCCTTCCGAGTTCTCGACCGGCAAACCCGAGCTCATCGAGGAGGAGCGGCGGCTGTTGTATGTCGCGCTCACCCGCGCGCAGAACGACCTGCTCCTGATCGTGCCGCTCAAGTTTCATCTCACCCACCAGTCGCGGCAGGCGGATGCGCACGTGTACGGCGGACGCAGCCGCTTCATGACCGAGAAGGTGCATAAGACGCTCGCAGCGGTCGCCTTCCACGCAGCGCCGCTCCCCGGCGGCGATGCTCTGCGCGACAGCGGCGCACCGCTGACCATGGACATCGCGGCGCGGCTGCGCGACATGTGGTGAGGGCTACTTCAGCGGTTTCACGAACCGCAGCGTGAAGCGGTCGCTCTCGCCGATGGCGGCGTACTTGTCGCGGTCTTTCTCGCCCAGGCGGTAGGTGGGCGGCAGAGTCCACACTCCCTGCTCGTAGTCCTTGGTGTCATTCGGGTTGGCGTTCACCTGGGACTTGGCGACCAGCCGGAAGCCCTGTGCTTCGATCAGCCTGATCGCATAGTCCTCGTTGACGTAGCCGCTCTTCGCCTTCGGGTCCTGCGCCACGGCGGGATTGCCGCGGTGCTCGACCACGCCCAGCACGCCGCCGGGCTTGAGGGCGCGGTACATGGTGGCGAACGCCTGAGCGGCCGTGTCACGCCCCATCCAGTTGTGAATGTTGCGGAAGGTCACGACCATGTCGACCGATGCCGGCGGCACGGCATCGCCGCCGTCCGCCGGGAAGGTGACCACCGCGACGCGATCGTAGAGCTCCGGGTGCGCGGCCAGCACCTGGCGGTACTTCTCCAGACGCTGCGTGATGTACGTGCTCTCGGGGTCCGCCGCAATGACCGCGGCGTAGTATTTGCCCTTGTCGCGCACCAGCGGCGCGATCACCTCCGTATACCAGCCCGGCTCCGGCCACACTTCCAGCACGCTCATCTCGGGCCGCAGGCCGAAGAACAGCAGCGTTTCCTTCGGATGGCGGTAGCCGTCGCGCGCGCGGTTCTCCTGCGAGCGAGTGTCGCTCGCCAGGATGGCCGTGAGCGCCGCGGCGGTGGTCTGGCGAGAGTTGCTGGCCACGCACGCGGCCAGCAGCACCGCGCTGGCGATGGTGGCTGCGGCCAGTCTCGGGTTGGCGAACATCGTCGGTCATCCTCGCTTCAGGTGAGCACGTCCCGCGCCCGGCAGCGGGCGTGCGCCAAAGAAAACCCCGCGCACGGCGGGGTTTTCCGGTCCCGCAAAGTTGCGCAAATGCTCAGCGGCGGAACGGACCGCCACCCTGGCGGGGGCGTTGTGGGCGCTCCTGTGCTTCGTTGACGCGCAGCGGCCGGCCGTTCATCTGAAAGCCGTTCAGGGCCTGGATCGCGCTCTGCGCCTCAGCCTGGGGCATGTCGACGAATCCGAAACCACGCGGTTTGCCGGTTTCCCGGTCGTTGATGAGCTTCACCGATTCCACTTTGCCGTGACGTTCAAACAGGGCCTTCACGTCCTGCTCGGTGGCGTTGAAGGGCAGGTTGCCCACGTAAATCGTCGTCATCAGGAAGTCTCTCTTGCAAAAGCGGACAGCGGCGAGCCGCACGGGTCGGTCGCATGTACCGCGTGAACAGTCAAACAGGTCAAGGCTTCAAGGCACACGATCGGCGGTCAGTCAATGCGCAGCGCTTGGGCCAGCGGCCTGCACCTGCGTTCGCGCACGGATGAGAAGCGCGAGGCGGGAGATGAAGTCAACACATTCGACAAAGCGCACTCATCCACGACGGATACGAACGCACGTGGCATGCTACTCCCGGCCTTTGCGGGACGCAAACCAAGGGTGTTATGGAGGCATTTCTCGTTTCGGCGGGCGTCGTCGCGCTCGCCGAGATCGGCGACAAAACACAGTTTCTCGCCCTGCTGCTGGCGGCGCGCTTCCGGGCGCCCGTGCCGGTGACCTGCGGGATCCTCAGCGCCACTCTCGTCAACCACTTCGCCGCCGGCGCGCTCGGCACGCTGCTCGCAGCGAGCATCCGCCCGGCGGTGATGCGCTACCTGCTGGCCGCGTCCTTCCTCGCCACGGCGGTGTGGATGCTGATTCCCGACAGGCCGCAGGCCGCGGGCGCGCGGCCAGCGCGCTTCGGGGCCTATGGCAGCTCGCTGATCTCGTTCTTCCTGCTGGAGATCGGCGACAAGACGCAGATC
>Ga0209152_10001214_pt1 | contig 10387 bp, 6 predicted proteins | sample GraSoiAngelo_107_FD_185873 | JGI IMG/M metagenome (GOLD analysis project Ga0209152, IMG submission 185873) | Grasslands soil microbial communities from the Angelo Coastal Reserve, California, USA - 14_0903_09_30cm (SPAdes) (version 2) | ecosystem: Environmental > Terrestrial > Soil > Grasslands ...
AGTCCCAGCAATGCATAGGTCAGCGCCTTGACTTCACCTTGCTGAATCGCGGTTCTCAGTTGCTCGATGGCGGCAGCGGGCTCGTTTGTTTTAAGCAGCGCGCTCGCGAAATACATCCTCACGCCGACAAGCTTCGGATCGATCTCGAGCGCGCGTGCAAATTCACGCTTCGCGTCTTCGGTCTTCCCCTGGTCGAGCATTAACTGGCCGAGGGCTTTGTGGGCTTTCGCGAAGTTTTGATTGAGCTCGAGTACCTTTTTCAAATCGGCTTCGGCCTGCGAAGCGCGATCCAGCGCCATCAACGCGATCGCTCGCTGGTAGTACGGCTGGAAGAGGGTTTGATCGGCTTCGATGGCTTTCGAGTAAAGAAGGGTTGCTGATTGATTGTCTCCCCGCTGCTGAGCTGCTTGTCCTTGTTCGTAGAATGCGGCCGCTTTGTCGCTCTGATTATGGAATCCTGCAAGGGGTTGAGCTGACGCCGACACTGCGATCAACAATGTTGATATTATTAATGACCTGAGACTTGAGATCGCGGTAACGCATTGCATGATTGCGAAAAATGATAGCACCGGCATGACGGAGCTTCAACAAGGGGCCTTTCAGGGTGACGATCAAGGGCAGGAGTTTGCCTGGCGATATCATATTCCCAGGGTTGTCATTTCTGAATACCGCGAGAATCATACATCTAGAGTCAGGGGCAACACCGGGACCGTTGGCGATGTTGATAAAGCTGCTACTATATAGTGCATGCCGACTTCCCCCTCTACCTTTGGAGAACAATGAAAGTACCTGTCATCGAAGGAATAATCCGCCGCCGCATTCTGGTGAATTTCAGAGTTGAGCCATCGGGATAGAAGGTGTTCTTCCAACTCGGTTTCGGCCGAAGCTTCACGACGGAAAGGCCATCGCCGGCATGTGTCTCATTCGTCTCGAGCGATGCGAATCGCCTCGATGGAATGCGGCTTCAAACCACTGAATGGCGGGTTGAGCCATTGGATGTCGAGCGCGTTCATTCAAGCTACTTTGCCGACGAAGCGAATTTTCCGAATGGAAGCGCGGAATTTGATCATGCCCTGATCATGAGAAACATCTCTCACGAGTGGCATGCCGCTTCGGATTTGTACATCTCAGGCCCCGAGATTAACAATTGAAGATCGTATGAGCAGAAGAGCGCTTCTCTGGCTGATTCCAGTGGTCGTCGCTATTCATAATCTGGAAGAAGCGCTGTTTATGCCGAGGTTCTTGCAGGCAAGAAACGGGTCGATACCGGGCCCGCTTCAGACACTGCTCCCGGCGATCAGCTATAAGCAGTTTCTTACATCGCTGATTATTGTTACGGCGATTCCTTATATGATTGCCTCGTTCGGCCGACTGAAGCGTCGAGATGGTCGAGGCGTTCCTCTCTTGTTAGGTGTTCAGGTTGTAATGCTGATCAACGTATTCGCTCACATAACGATGGCGATTCTAGTGAATGGGTATGCGCCGGGCCTGGCCACAGCCCTGCTTCTGAATCTACCGTTCTCGATTTACCTATTGCGCCGGGCTTATAAAGAAGAGTGGATGGAAGGTCGAGCGATGGTAATGCTGTTTCCGATCGGGCTGTTGATTCACGCCGTCGGGTTGCCGGCGCTGATAGTACTTTCCGGGAGCTTCTAAGAAGCGGATGAACACGGAGTATCGATTCGGCTCCGTGTTCATCCGTCCCAGCTTCAGCTTACAACTACTCTTTCTTCGCCTGCTGACTCTTTGGACCGATCTCCTTGATCAGCTCTTGAACCGCGGTCTCCAACTGACGATCGCGGCCGGCCAGGTTGTCTTCGGGCGTGTTTTCGATCAGGATGTCGGGACGCACGCCGTAGTTCTCCATGTTTGTGTGCTTCTGATCGGCCAGGAACACACCCACTCCCGGAGTGCGGACCGTAGATCCGTCTATCAGAGAGTAGCTCCCGGTTCCGATCACAGCTCCCATCGTCGGGGTTCCAATCGTCTTGCCGAGCCCCAACGCTTTGAAGCCCGCCGGAAACATCTCTGCGTTCGATGCAGAGCGCCAGTTTTGCAGGACGACTTTGGGACCGAAGTAGCCGGCGAAGGGCCGGCCGGTCGGTTCGGTTCCTCGCGGCGCCCAGATTTGATACTCGCGCTGGACGAGGATTGCCAGCAGCTCTTGTTCGATGTTGCCGCCGCCGTTCCAGCGCTGATCGATGATCATCGCTTCTTTGTTTCGGAATTCGCGCAGTTCTTTTTCGAACTTACGCAGGGAAGGCGGATTCATCGCCTGGATGTGCAGATATCCAACGCGGCCGTTTGACGCTTTGTCCACCAACTCGCGCCGTTGGGCGACCCAGCGTTCATACCGGAGCTGACCGTAGGCCTGAGCCGAGATCGGCTCAAGGCGCGACTTCACGGCTCCTTCTTCAGTAGGCTTGCTGTTGAAAGCGACTTCGATCTTGCGATTCAGCCTGTGATTCAGGAGCTCCCAGTAGTTGTCGCCTGCCTTGACCGACCTACCGCCTATGGAGATCAGATAATCGCCGGTATGGACTTTGACCCAGTCTTTATCCGCCGGGCCTCCCTCGTAGACGTGAGTGACCTTGTATCGGCCGGCCTGATTATCAGCTTCGAGCTCGACTCCCAGATGCATTGTGACGGCTCGGCTTTCGTCGCCGCGTTGGCCGCGCCCGCCGCCGACTGCCGCGCCGGTGTGCGAAGCGTTCAATTCGCCGATCATTTCATTGATTATATTGATCAGCTCGTGACGCTCGCCGACGTGTTGTACCAGCGGCTGATATTTTTCTCGGGCCGCATCCCAGTTCTTGCCGTGCATTTGCGGGTCGTAGAAGCGGTACTTCATCGTCCGCCATGCGTCGTCGAACATCTCGGCCCATTCAGCGGGAAGATCGATTTTGACCTTCGCAACGAAGTTGACTCGTCGCCGTCCGCCTTCACCGCCGCCCGTTGCGGCTGCTGCCGCGCCGGCTCCGCGGCCGCCGCCGGCGAAAGCAGGCGCGCCGGCCGCCGCCGCTCCGCCGCCTCCCGGCATCGTGACCGAGTAAATGCCCGTACCCTCTTTGAAGAAAACGGTACGACCGTCACGAGAGAACTCAAACCGTGAGATCGCTCCGCCAAAACCTCCGCCTCCGCCCGGAGGTCCTCCTTCACCATCAGCCTCGGGCGCCGAACCTGACGCGAGACGAGTTAAACGGCGTCCGTCTTCCTGTATCGAGTAGATGACTGGAACGTTGCGCAGTCCGGCCGGTTCAGTAGTGGCAAAAACTATGGTCCGGCTGTCCGGCGCGATCGCATAGTTGAACACCGCGAACGGCATTCGAGTAACCTGACGAGTCCGGCGCTTCAATCCCGCCCAATCAACCTTGACCTCTCGAGGCGGCTGATTGCGCTGTTGTTGCGCACGCCCGGCCGCGCCTCCAGCGTCCGCGGCATCGACCTGGGGTCGATCTTCGGGATCGGCCGGGTCGTGCTCTTCGCGATCGAGGGTGACGGAATAGAGTTGAGTCGTGAGCTGGTCGCCGCCTGCTCCGCCTCCGCCTCTGCCGCCGCCGCTTTCATTGCGGACAAAGTAGATCTTCCGGCCGTCTGGGGTGAATCTCGGATTGTTGTCCGAGGATGAATCAAATGTGATTTTTCGCTCTTCACCGCCCGCGGCTGGAATCAGGTAAACGTCATTGGTGCGAGAGCTGTCGGCCTTGGAGTAGGCAATCCATTTGCTGTCAGGCGACCATACCGGCGTGCTGATGTTGCCGTAGTTCGATGACGTGATCTCAATGGTCTGCTTGCTGTCTACGGTGTATTTGCGAAGCTTGTTATCGGACGAATTGAACGCGATCTCTTTCGAGTCGGGCGACCAGGAGAATCCGAATTTCAGCGTATCGAAGTTGGTAATTTTCTGCGGCTCTCCAATGCCGTCCGACGAGACGATATAACGTTCCTCGCGGCCGCTGCGGTCGCTTATGAACACAATCCATTTCCCGTCCGGCGAATACTCCGGATCTTTGTCGCGGGCCGGGTTGTCGGTGATTTGGTGCAGATCGCCTTCTTCCGTAGGAGCCGTGAAGATTTCTCCGTGGATCGAAAAAACAACGCGGCGTCCGGAGGGCGCAAGATCATAGTCATCCGCTTGAGAAGTAAAGTCGCGATACTCGGCCAGGTTCTCCTGAACATCGGCGGCGATGTCGAGCTTGATTTCCGACACTTTGTGGCTTGATACATCCATCTTCCACAAGCCGAAGTCATGCTCGAAAACGATGGTCTTGCCGTCCGAGCTCATTGCCGGCCATCGCACGTCGCCGGATTTGAACGAGCTTATCTTCTCGGCCTTGCCGCCCGCTTCCGGGACGCGCCAGAGGTTGGTGAGCCCGTTGCCGTCTCGATCGCTGACAAAATAAATGTGGCCGTCCGTGCTCCACATCGGCCACGAATCTTCTCCGTCAAAGTCGGTAACGTCGGTGAATTTCTTGGCGGCTATGTCCATCACGGTTACATCGGTTTGATAAGCGCCGCGATAGTACTTCCGCCAATAAACCTGGCCTTTTCTATTGATCGCGAGTTTCTTGCCGTCAGGAGAGTAACAGCCCCACACGCCCATGTCGGAGCCGGCGCTTCGCTCCATGCCGCCGTCTATGCCGATCGTGTAGAGCTTGCCCATGAAGTCTTCGCCGCGATTGCTTGCGAAAAGAACGGACTTGGAATCGGGATTCCATCCGAGCACCGTATCGTCGGCCGAGTGAAAGGTCAGCTGTTTTGTGGCGCCGCCTTCGGCCGGAATGATGAACACATCAAGGTTGCCGTTGCGGTCGCTCGAGAAGGCGATCCACTTGCCGTCTGGCGAAAATCGGGGATAAATATCCCGAGCCTTGTGGACGGTCAGCCGGCGAACGTTTTGGCCGTTTTCGTCAGCGGTCCAGATATCGCCGAGATATGTAAAGGCGACTCGGCCGTTGTGATAATGGGGATAGCGCACCAGTTTCGCTTCGCGCCCAAGCGCGGCTACTGGTATGCATGCGAGAAAAGCAAAAACGAGGGTGACAAGCCTTTTCATATCGTCTCCTCCAAATGTGTGGCGCGAACCGGGTCCGCGTCTTCGTGTCCTTTAACAGCACAATCGCTGCTCGATCTCTCTGGATTCAGGCTGGATTTGATGGATGACTGACGAATACGCTCGCGGAGTGGATCCGGTTACATTGAACGAGCCGCCGCGAACGTCATGGAAGCGAAAATATAGATCAGACCGGGTTAAAAGTGAAACCGGCAACACTCGGGCCGTTATTCATCCGGGAGCGGCCTCAGCCGGTTTCTTCAATGCGGCTCGCCGCTCACGGCGCGAACACGGTAATCCGCCGCCGCTGTCCGTATCTGATATTTCAGAATTGACAAGACAAAACCGGAATTATATAATCCGCGCGATTTGGAGCAGGCATTGTAGAGGCAGCTTCGCGGGGATTCAACAACGCAAATTTGAGGAGTAAGGAAATCCCGTCGACGGCAGTCGGTGGATTTTAGAAGCTCTGCCGGAGCTCCGGTTCTTTGGTCTCCGGGCCTCTTTCTCCTTAGTGCGGGGAGGAATGCCTGGAGGCGCGGGGCTGGTCGTTCCGGCATGCGTTCTGAAATTTCCACTGACTGCCGTTGGCGGGATTCGCTCTTTCGGATTACACCTCAGGCGCCCGCTTGATGCCAACGGATCATCGACGACACCTTTCAACCCCTTTCAACCTCTTTGGGATATCCGACGCCAATCTGATATGTTAGATCGACTAGATAGAAAAGTATGCGCCGCAAGATTGTGGGCTCGTATTTGAGTGTCGCGGGCCTTCTTCTCGGATCTCTTTAAAGATTTCAGGAACTCTTGAGATAACTCCGAGTCTCTTCGAACGAATCTGGATGGCAAGCGAGCACCGGACCTTTAGGCTTTCTGACCGCGATAATCTCCTCCGGCAGCACGGGCTCACCGGATAGGTAGTAGAGTGCGCCGCCGGCGGACCATAAAACGATGGCCGCCGCCGCTATGTCGTAAAAGCTGAAGCGGGTCAACAGCGCCGCTTGCAGTACATTCGCCGCGACCAGTGCGACATGGGTACCGGACGCTCCAAAAGCCCTGATCTTTCCGGGATACGCCGCAATATTCCAGTGATGGGCATCCGACGATACGCCGAGATAGGACGTAGGCGGGATGGGACCGGTTTCCGCCTGCATCGTGAGCGGTTCCCCGTCAAGATTCGCTCCGAGACCAAACTCGCCGACAAAAAAATGATTGGCGGCAGGCATACTGAAGAGGCCGAGACGCGGTTTGCCTTCGCTGAAGATCGCGACTGAAACCCCCCACACAGGAATCTTTTCCCGATATGGAGCAGTTCCTTCTATCGGATCAATGATGACTACGTGCCGCGCCGATTCAGCCCCGCTCCAGCCTCCCTCTTCGCCAAAGATTCCGGCGTCATTGCCCAGCAGCTCAGAGCATCTGTCGCGTATGAAGTTTTCGACAAGTCGATCCGTTTCGGTTACCCATGTTCCATCAGCCTTCAACTCTCCTCGCTCCTGCCCGTAGCGGCTCAGGGCAATTTGGGCGGCGCTGTTTACTATTTGAATTGCCTGATCAACCGTCATTTGCTCCACCTCGATCCAGGCCGATACTCTTCCATTATCGTGTCCTTTTTGGGCTCGCAATCGGTGTAATACGCGATATATGCCTGAAGATTTTTGGCCCTGAAGCGAATCGGCCAATCGAAGGGATGAGAAGGCACCGTCTGCCACAGCGACGGTTTCCAACCGCCGTATGAGAGAACTATCGCATACCTGATATCGAGGTCAGGGCCATATTCATTCAACAATACCTGTTTTATTCCAACAGCGGATTCGGCCGTCTTGAGTTTGGTATCCACGACAAGAATGTTGCTCGGCGTTATTTTGTTCTTTCCGCCGTTTTCATTCGCTCCGCCGATTTCATAGGGAAGACTTATGTGCTTGACGACACGTTTGTGGCCGCTCACCGCCGAGTGAACGATTCCAACAGGCTTGCCCAACTCCTTGTTCATAATGGCGGCGGTAATCATACCGCCTTGATTCGAAGCAATAAGCAAATCGGGATTGAAATTGTCTCTTCTCTTCACCATATCGTAGAGCGTCCTCGCGCCGTCGCGAAGATCTTCCATCAGCAGAGAGTCCTTATCAAATTTCTTCGGTCTTATATCAGCCAGCGCCTTTCTGTCGCGCTGCCGTTCTTCTATTAGATCTCCTATTACGTCGCTGATCTCGTCCGCAATCTCGAGCCAGGCCTCGTGTTTCTCGTGATTTTTCCACTCGTTGATCGGCGGCCTGTTCCGCGGCAACACCTGAAGTCCCGCGCCGGGGTTGTCGAAGCCGTATGCGCTCCAATCAACCGCGCCGACGATTATGGGGACGACCCGTGCATCGCCGCTTCGCTGCCGCTCGAGTGCATATTGCATTTCGTTTATGCACCATTCGGATTCAACAAAGTTCTTGCTGATCATAAGAACGATAAGATCAGAGGCCTCGAGGTTTTCGCGTATGGCGCCGCTCCACTTCGAGCCCGCGGTGATATGCCGGTCTATCCAGGATCGAATTAATCCCTGCTCCTCAAACACTCTCAGCGAGCGGTCCAGAGTATCTCTGGCGCCTTTGTCTTTATGTGAGTAGCTATAGAACAGTCGAATCGGCTCCGTCTGGCGTCGTGAGCTTTTGGAGCTGAGGTTCCTCATGACCCGTCTCGGTCCTCCGTCTGACTCTGAATAACACCGGCCGCGGTTGAGACGCGACATCCGCGTTGGACAGACGCAAAGAGTCCGCTCCGGCGCGGTGATCGTTTATATCTGAGTGTCGTTCGGCGGGCGCTGAACAACCGCCCGCTCGATTACTCGGGTGAGCCTATGCCTGCTTAGCCCACTCCGTCAATTCCCGCAAGAGCGGTTTTGATGATAACGATTCAGCCCAAATTTTGCAGAGATAGGATAAGGGAGCCTTTAAGGCAGGCAGCGGATTCGCGCCGGGAGTCATCGCGGCGGTCTGGTCCCGCAACCACGCAAGCAATTGGTCAAGATTTGAGAAGGCGTTTTGTTCGAGCGATTCTCTCAGGCGAGGCGCCGTGTTTCGCTCAAAACTCAGCTTTCGATCCATATCTACGATGTCGGGAAGCATCAATGCTGCTTCATCCAGGGAAACATCAATTCGGGCGAGCAGCTCGTTGTAAACGGCGCGGGCCACATCTTCGGCTCTTTCGCGCACGCGCCGCAGTAGAGCGAGTCCTTTTTCGGAGATCTGTTCAGAAGAACTCCCCGAGCCCGGCAGAAGCTGGCAATAGAATTTCAACTTCGGCTCGGTTCCAGAGGGACGGATCGTAACGGCGAAGCCCTCCGTCACGACCTGGATCGTATTCCTCGGCAGTTTGTCGGTTTCACTCACGAAAGCGCCGAAGGTCTCCTGATCCCAGTAGTCCACGATCTTCACCACGCGGCGTCCGGCCATCGCCGTTGGAGGTGATTCCCGGAGCGATGTCATCATTCGATCTCGCGCTTCCACGCCTTCCGCTCCATTCATCATTATCGAGCGGTTCACGTCATAGAAACCGCCCATCTCCTCGAGAATCCTTATGTAATAATCCAGGAGGCTCTGGCGCCGGCCGCGCAGTCGCTGGTGGAGCGCCGCAAGATACATACATGCCGGCGCGGCGTCCTTGTCGCGTATGCTGGGCGCCATCATTGCTCCGTGGCTTTCTTCGACTGCAATAACCAATTGTTCAGGGCCGCAGGGTATATCCGCGTATCGCGGGTTTCGTTGTGACGGAGGCATGCCCAGTTCTTTGAGAACGTCTGCAATGTACTTGAAACCGACCAGAAGATCGTCCACCAGCCAGGACTCGCCCGCTTTCCTAACGATGGCTCCGACCAGCCGCGTAGTTACGAGGGTTTCGATCACGAGCCCTTTTCGCCTCGGCCCCTCGGGATCGAGCATCAGGTAATAGCAAAGAACCGCGGCGATCTGGTTGCCGTCGAAATGGTACCAGCTTCCGTCGGGCCGTCTGACCTCGAGACCCACTCTGTCGGCATCGGGATCGCTCGATAAGACGACATCCGATCCGCGAGTTTCCGCGAAGGCTTTTGAAGGTTCGGTGGCTTGAGGAACCTCCGGATTCGGTGCTTTGAATGGAATAGTAGAGAATGAACCATCGGGCTCTTGACCATCGGGCACAACCGTAGGAAATCCAAGCCTTGAAAGCAAGTCGCCCACCGTCGTAAGTCCACAGCCGCACAGCGGTGTATAGACTATGGGAATGTCTGGGCGGGGCTTGAAAATGCTGTCATAGAGATTCACGTAGAGGTCGATGTATTCCGAGTGAAGCTCGGCCGGAATCTCACGAATCAATCCCGCTCGAAGGGCCTGATCGAATTCTAGAGACTCAATCTTTGTGGCCTGATTCATGATGTCCACGAGTTGTTGATCGTGGGGAGCAACAGGCTGGCTGCCGTATTGATCGTAGACTTTAATGCCGTTATCGTCGGGCGGGTTGTGTGAGGCTGAGAGATTGATGCCGCCAATTGCTCCGAGTCTTCCGATTAAGAACGAGAGCTCGGGCGTTGTCAGTACGGCGTGTTCTTGTTTAGGCTGTGCGAAGTAGGCTGTTATGCCGTGGCCCGCATAAATCTCGCAAGCAAGCTTTGCAAGTGACCGTGACGATACGCCGAGGAGCGGATGCTGATCGCCAAGAAATCCGTAAACGCCCGCGATGTCCCTGAATACCCGTACATCGTTGGCTACTACAACGGTCGGATCCTTTCTGTCGGCAAAAGCCGTACGAAGATACTGGCAGTGACCCTGAACCGTCATCGCGACGGTGGTCGGATTGAGCCGGTTTGATCCATAGCCGACCCGTCCGCGCCGGCCGCCGGTTCCGAACGGAAGCACCTGCCAAAACGCATCGAAGAGCAATTCGACGTGCTGCTCTTCCAGGTGCTTTTCCAATATCTCAGGATAGGCATAAGGAACATCACCCGCGATCCACTTAGCTAATTCTCCGGCGGCTGTTCTTCCAGCTTCTCCGTACCTCTGCGAAAGGAGGTCACTTATCTTCGCATAGCTCATCTTGCATTGTCCTTCCCGCCTCGTCTCCTAAAGCTTAACCGGTGCGAATGGTTCAGTCGAGAGAATACAACCAGAGAATACAACGTAGAGAAGACACCCGGTGAAAGTCGATGCAAGGCGTAGCTGACGGGGGCGGTTGGAATAAAGGCGATCAGTGATGACGGCGCCGCATGTGAGGTGTCAGTGTAGATAGCCGCCGCCGTCGCAGAGGATGAACTGACCGGTTATCATCTCGGCGTCATCGCTCGCGATAAAAGCGATCAGACCGGCGAGGTGTTCA
>Ga0209152_10001218_pt1 | contig 10377 bp, 9 predicted proteins | sample GraSoiAngelo_107_FD_185873 | JGI IMG/M metagenome (GOLD analysis project Ga0209152, IMG submission 185873) | Grasslands soil microbial communities from the Angelo Coastal Reserve, California, USA - 14_0903_09_30cm (SPAdes) (version 2) | ecosystem: Environmental > Terrestrial > Soil > Grasslands ...
TGTTTCGAGATTGCCGGATTCGGTTGCTACACGTTTTGTGCTCGAACCAGTGTGCCTCCGAGCCGCTCTTCGACAACCGTCCAATTCATGTTCGAGAAGAACGCCTCGATGTATTTGCCGCGCTCGCTGGGTTGGTAATCCAATAAAAATGCGTGTTCCCAAACGTCCATTACGAGCACTGGTACAAAGCCCGCGACGTTTCCGACTTCATGCAAACTGGTCCAATGATTTGACAGCTTCTGTGTGAGGGGGTCCTGATAGCAAATAGCCCAGCCAACGCCTCGCATCTTACCGACACTTGCAAAATCGGCCTTCCAGATCTCGAAGCTTCCAAAACTGTCTTCGATCGCCGATCGTAAGCTCGAGCTCGGACGGGGTTCTCCGCCGCCATTTTTCATGAGATTTCCGAAATAGTACTCGTGGAGGACCATTCCGTTGTACTCGAACCCGAGGCGGCGTTTTAGCTCGGAGTACATTGGCATCTCCTCCTGCTCCACCTTGCCGCCCTTTATCAACCCGCTTATTTCTTCTGTAAGCTGGTTCGTGTTCTTTACGTATCCTTCGTACAGCTTGAAGTGCATCTCCAGAGTTTGATCGGAGATCCCCTTCAAGCCGCTCAAGTTGAACTTCCTGACTTGATACGGTTCAGTCGTACTCATCGCTTCTCCCTTCTTGCTGCGAAAAAAGCTATCGGAAAAATGAAACGACGGGTAAGGAGCGCCTTACCCGTCGCTGGTTCACTCAGCATGCTGCGAAATAAATAACCGACATGTGGAGCTCTCGTCAGACTGCACTCTATCCATTGGAACTGTCGCAATCGGAGTGCCCGCAACCGCAGCCATTCTCCAGCGGCATGCTTTCACAATGAGACCCACAGTAAGCTGCGCCGATCGAGACTGCACATCGGCAGCCCTGGTGTTTGCATTCTTTATTTGTTGCTCCGCTAGCCATGGAAAGCATCCCTCCTTTCTATATTGCTCCGACGTCACGATAAACGGCTGATGATCGAAGCACGATTAACGACGCGACTCGTCGCGATAGCCTGGAGAGATCGCTCTCACGGTGAATTCCGTTCCGGGACTGAGATCGAGATTGTCTCGGCCTTGGATAAACACCGATCCCGCGCCGGCCCCGGCTCCTACGGCCGCTCCAATCGCCGCGCCTTTACCGCCGCCGGCTATTGCGCCTATTACAGCGCCAAGGGCGGCGCCAATGCCCGTTCTTCCGACCGTGCGGCCTGTCTGGCTGTCTCTATCAGATAGATTGCCTTCATTGTCGACGCGCACGTCTTCGCCATTCGAAGGCCGAACACCTTCTATATAGCCGGAGAACTCTCGTGTTCCTCCATTATGAAGTCGAATCCGTTCGAAGTTCAGCGTGAGTTCGGCTCTGCCGGTTGCGCGTCCCGGGCGTTCCGTTCTTGAGACATATCCTTCGAGAACATCGCCTTCAAACTGGCTGGGTGAGCGCACCGTCATCGTGAATCGATCTCCTTCGCCGGCCGCACGCGTGCTCAGGGCATTATCGAGACTGGCCACCAACCTGGCGCCGTCGGGAACCGCGAAGCTGCGCATACCCTGATCCGGATTGCCCAACACCGGAGCCGCATTCTGGAAGAGGTCGAGGCGGGCTACGTCATCAGTCTTTGTGTAGAAAGTGGTAACGCTAACCGGGTGATCGATGCTTTCGATATCGAGCCGTCGAGTAACGCGGAGTCCGCGTCCGTTTTCAACAGAATCGAATGTAACCGTGTAGTTGGCGCCCCGTTCACCGGCTGTACTGACAACGAGGCGGCCGCCGTTGAGACTTGCGGTAACATTGATGGTTCGGCCTCTCGGCGTTTGTTCGGTTCGAGTGCGGCCGTCCGCTTCAAATGTCACCTGCGGAGCTCGGCTCGATGCGATAGTTAGACTACGGCCGTGTCCTTCTAAAGCAAGAGTGTCAGGTGCATCGAGACGTCGGGAAATGACTCTCTGAAGACGATCCGTTTCTTCAGGCGAAAGACCGCGAGTCGCCCGCCTGGCTGTTTCAACAACGTCTTCACTGCGGCTGGAATCTATTTGATAAGTACCGGTCAGACGATCGGCCAACGAATTCCGGCCATACGACTGGCGTCCGCGCGAGTCAGATCTCTGCGGTCCGCCTGAATATGCGCTGACGGGCAACGTAGTCGTTGCGATCAAAGTCAGCGCAGCGATGATTGGCAAAAGGTATTTGGTTTTTGTCGCCATGAAAAAAACCTCCGTTAAATGAAAAGTGGAAAAGTGCTTGGAGCACGGCATGGCGACGCTGGACGCCTGCATTAGAATTAGCCGCCTTAATAGTGACCGTGCCCGTCGGTTAGGATTGCTGCAAACAGGGTGCCGTTAGAATGTGTATGGAGATAAGTCGCGCGCAGCCGCGAAGGCGCAACGCAGCATAAAGAATGAAATGTTCAAGTCGTACAAACTCTCGCTTCCCTTTATCTTAGCGGCCTCGCTACATGCGGAGCCGTGCCTCAAATTACGCCTGTATCGGAGGCGCCTGCCTATACGATTTTATCCGTTTCGTTAAGGAGCGCCTGCAACGATATGCGGCACGGTTCAACAGCCTGCATTCTGAAGAATGTCCATTTGTGGTGTGTATTCCTGAGTTTGGACGGCGTTATTGCCTCTGAAGCTGTTTTCAGAGTCTGGTAGCGCCGGACAAATGCGTTAGAGCAAGGGTGCGATAGATTGATGAGGCTCTAAACCGTTTCACCGTATGACGTTGGAGGCGCCGCAGAAAAGACCTGGGCCTCCTTTTCGCTTTCGCAAGCTCCGTCGAACTTATGATACACTCAGCGCGTTTTTGATAACGTGGTTGATACGAAGCAGATTGAGCTTGGGGGTCCGGTTCTCCGAAGAAGCCTTATTCAGTCTTAGATGTAGTCGCTTGATCGCGCCAGTCAGTAAGGCTCCGAGCTTCGTGCTGACAAAACCGATTCTGCGTGCCTCTCGCAGCGGGAAGTATTTTACAAATCGGGTCCAAGTGCCGTAAGCCGAATTAGCGGTTAAATCCACGTCGACCGTCCGCGTATGCGATTACGCGGGCGTCAGGAGACGAGCGCAATGTGGAAATGGCGAAGTAAGAGTCTGTCGTGGCAAGACCTTGAGGCGGTATTCGATGCAGCAAAACTCGGTGACGAACAAGGGATAGACAGGCTTTTTTCATTTGTCCGATCCAGGTTGATGCTGCTTGCCAGGCACCGTGTGCCGGAAGCCGCCGAAGATGTAGTTCAGGACTCATTGCTGATAGTTCATCGAGAGTTCCCGGCGGTCTCCAGCCTCGGCGGCCTGCTCGCCTTCGCTCATCAAGTTCTCCGCAACAAAATCGGAAACGTCTATCAAGGGCGTTATCGACGAAAGCAGGTCGATCTTGCGGATGCCCAGCTTCCCTATTCAATGGATGGAAAGAGCGACGCGAGGGAGCTGGAGCGGATCGTGGTGCAGTCGATCGCAAAGCTCGGCGAGAATCATCCCGTCTGCCGGTCCATACTTGCGGCCCTCTTTCACGGACTTGAACCCGGCGAAATAAGTGAGAAGCTCGGCATTTCGAAATCTAATCTGAAGGTTCGCACGTTTCGATGCCGGAGGGCGCTGCGCGACCTGCTGCGCGATGAGTACAGCCTCGACGTGTAGAGAGCCGTCCACGATCTTTGTCTGGAGGCCAAGCGATCTCGGCAGGCAGTAATCTTATTCTCTCCCTTTGCTACTGTGGTAGAATCGATACAAATGGAACAGAAGTGCTCAGATAAGCGGCTAGGGCAGTTGATCGGCTTATACGAGCTCGGCGCGCTTGACGAGAAGGAGCGGCGCCGTTTTCAGGATCATTTCATCGCGTGCGATTACTGCTATCAACAGGTCTATTCGTTAGAGCCGGTGATGAATGCTTTTCGGGCACACAGGAGCGCCGCGATGAGCGAAGACGCCGATGGACTCGAACGGACTATAGGTGTGCGCGCGCTCACTTCGGAAGTGCGGCCGCGGAGTCGCAGCCCGCTGCCCGTCTTTGCGGCGCTCGCGGTAGTGCTGATTGTAGGCGCCTGGCTTTTTTACACCAGTTTCTTTTCCCATCGGATTGATTCGCCGGTCCAAGTCGCGAGCGCGCGATGGGACGACATCGGGATTCCCAGGGCTCCTTATACTCGTCCGAAAGAGGGAACCGTTCTTCGCGGTTCCGAAGCATTGTTTGACCGAGCGATGGCGTCTTATGAGGCTGGAGACTACTCGAAAGCCATCGAGCAGCTCGATACGCTCAGGGAGACGTCGCCGGAAACGATCCCGCCCGGCGCCAATTTCTATCTGGGCGTGTCCCTGTTGCTGGCTGGTCGAGCGGAAGAAGCTATATCACCGCTGCGCCGTGTTATCGAATCGGGCGATGGGACCAAGCTTGAAGCCTCGCATTTCTATTTGGGGCTAGGCTATCTCAAGCACGATCAGCCCGGCCAGGCCCAGGCCGAGTTCGACACGGTCATCGGTATGAAGGGCCAATACCAGTCGGACGCCGAGAATTTGAATCAAATAATAGCAAAGCGACTTCACTAGAATACCAGCGACACGATTTCACGTTTTATCGAGCGTACTCCTATGCACGCAAGACCGAGTTGTATGGCTACGGCAACGGGAGATATGAACAGACCTGCCGGTCTTGTGCTGATATTGACTTTTGCATTGATGCTGGGAACCTATGCGTGCCGCTCCGTGTCCACGAGCGCCATCGAGGTTGGCGAGCGCAGAGAGGCCGTGCTTCGTGAGCGCGGATCAGGCCGGCGTGAGCTTGGCCGTGGGCCCGAAGCGCGATGGTCGTTTCACGGCCGCGGCGGTCAGAAGGTCTCAATCAAGGCCGAATCCTACGAGTTCGATGTCTGCATGGCGCTCCTGGACCCTCAGGGTAAGCGCATCGCATTCGCCGACGACAATGGCGGGTTTTGAAACGCGCAGATCGACACGACGATCGATAGCGAGGGCGCCTTCACGGTGGTCGTAGGCGGCGTTGACGAAGATCAGTTTGGAAATTACTCGGTGGCCGTTTACGAGGGCGATCATCCGGTGGATTGGAGCCGTTCGGCGATCGAAGCATACTACAAGCACGGCATCGAATGGGCAGAGCAGCATGACAATAACCGGGCAAAGAGCTGGTTGAATCTGGGGCTCGGCCACTATCTGGCCGAGCGAAGGAATTGGGACGAGGCCGAACGCTATTACGTTGAGAGCTTTTCGCAGGCCGATCAAGGCCGTTTCTACTACGGCAAATGGGCTGCAGCGCTTCAACGCGGAGCGCTATTCGCGCGGCGCCGCCGATTCGATCAGGCGCTATCAGAGTTTCAATCCGCGCTCGAGACGAGCAAGAGCCTGCGAGCAAGCGACGAAGCCGAATCGCGGGTCTTGATCGAATTCGGAAACCTCTATCAGGCGATCGCCCGTCCCGATCTGTCTCGAATTTATTTCCGGGCCGCAACCGCGCAAGCCGAGCAACACGGAAGCAGATCCACTCTTGTAAGCCTCTATACCTCCTTGAGCACGCTCTTGCAGTCGCAGGACAAAGAGAAGGCAATCAGCTACGCGGAATCCGCATACGGCTTGAGGGAGGGATTGGCTCCGGCGCTCGAATTGAAAGCGCTCTACACTCTTGCCGGCACATATCTGTTTCTGGATCCGGGCCGTTCGAAGGAGGGCATGGCTCTTGCGGAACAGATGAGAGATAAGGCGAGGCAGGCAGGCTGCCTGGACGAAGAGGTTGGCTCACTCGCACTCATCAGCATGGCGCGATACGCCGCCGGCGACGTGCCCGCAATGATTGATTCCGCGCGGCAATCGCTCGAATTAACGCCCGCCGAGGATGAGAACCCCAACAATAAGAGAATCGCGCTTCAACTCCTTGCCGAAGGAGAGAAAGCGCGAGGCGACAACAGCGCCGCGCTGTCCTGGTGCCTGAGGGCGCTCGATACGGTTGAGACCGCCTGGGCAAAGGAGCGAATCGAGGAGCTGCGGCGAGAGCTGCTTTCGCAGTCTCGAGCAATCTGTACTCAGATCATAGGCAATCTCGATGCGATGAACCGATCTCATCCGCGCATGGAATTTGCGCGGCAGGCATTCGACTATGCCGAGCGCAGTCGAAGCCGCTCGCTGCTCGAGCAACTACCCGGCGCCGACACCACTCGCAAGGCGCAGGACACCGAGTTGCTGAATCGTGAACGGGAACTGCTCGATCAAATCTCCGCCGTGAGAGGACAGCTTGTGGTGCTGGAGAGCTCCAGCTCGCGCGAGACTCTATACAAGCTGCAGGAGCGCAGGGCCGGCTTGATCGCTGAACGTATCAGGCTGCAAGCCGAAATCAGCGACTCGATCGGCAGCCGTTATCGCGCCGCGCATCTGTCGCCTGTGACGGCTGAACAGGCTCAAAATGTCCTTGCGGAGTTCTGTCCGAACAGCGCGGTTCTGTACTATCAGCTCGGCATTCAAGCGAGCTTTGTTGTAGCGGTGACGCCGAAGGGCTTTTACCTCTACAGGCTTCCCGATTGGACCATAATCTCGAAAGCGGTCACGGAATGGCGAGTACGCATTTCGGAGCAATCAGGCCGTCAACCTGACGCGGCCAGCGCGGAGGCCTACGATCGAATTGCTCACAATCTCTATTCGCTCCTGGTTGGGCCCGCGGCAGGGGTCATTCAAGGACGCGACCTTATCATCGTTCCCTCCGATGCGTTGTCGGGCCTCGCTTTTGAAGCGCTCGTCGTTCGCGACGCAAAGGTTGAACGCGGCGCAAAGTACCTTGTCGAGCAGCGCGCCGTCAGTTATGTGCCTTCGATTTCGGTGCTGGCGGAGCTCGTCAGCAAGAAACGCGAAGGCGGCGCGCGTTCGAAAGGGCTGCTTCTTCTCGGAGATGTTTCGTCGGCGCCGGACAGCGTAGGCGACCTCGCGCTGAGAGGAACTCTCAATGAGAGCTTGCCGGCGGCGCGAGAAGAGATCGAAGAGATCGGACGAATGGCAGTTGCGAGAGGCTTGAGTCCTACGATATGGCTTGGTGCGGAAGCAAGCGAGAAGAAGTTCAAGATTACCGATCTGTCAGGTTTTCGCTTCGTTCACATAGCTACGCACGGTATTTCAGACAAGCAGGACGGCGAGTCGTCCGCGCTCGCCCTGGCTACCGGGCCGGATGAATCAGAAGATGGAATTTTGACCAGCGCCGAAATCGAGACTCTGAAGCTCAATGCGGAACTCGTTGTATTGAGCGGGTGCGAAACCAGCATCGGACAGGCGGCCGGCGCCGAAGGAATGGTCGGGCTGAGCCGCACGTTTCTCGTCGCGGGCGCGCGGACCGTGTGCGGTTCGCTCTGGCGAGTCGAAGACGTATGGACTGAGAAACTGATGACTGAGTTCTATCGCGGCTTCTTAGGAAACGGACGGAACAAGTCTCAAGCGCTCAGACTTGCTAAGCTCGCGATGTTGAAGAACGGAGCGAATCCCTCTCAATGGGCTCCATTCATTCTGGTTGGGGTACCCGCCTGACAAATAATAGTTAACAATTTGTGAAGAAAATAAAAACTGCGCGCGCGCACACGAGAATGTGTTCGAGGAAGTTTATTATGAACCGCTGGGCGCTATGATGCAGCAAGCGAGGCCTGCAAGACAGCAAAAATCAAGACGTTCCTGTTGTGATCCTGCGGCCGCCAATTTTGATTGCGAACTTGAAGATGATTTGGATAGCGGCGCGAAAGAGAACCAGACAACAAGCGTTAGAAGCAAAATTATCCATCGAGTTTTCGACATTGAACTCTCCTTTGGTCCTGATTGATGTTGATAGTCTCGATGAAGCGTTGATACCAGCGTACCTTGCTGAATCGTGCGAGACTCGTCCGTCATAGTTTCGGGATTCAGGAATCGGTTTCACCTCGCACGACCGAATTATCTTCTACGTTTGTTGCACTGATCGTATTTCTATATACAAGACTCCGTTTTATCGATAACTTTGAAAAAAAAGATTGCCTGCACGCTCGAATCTGAAACCTGAGACGTACGCCTCAAACCTTATTAATTCAGCGGCCCGGCAGTAATAATCGCAATACGAACCATAACATCTGGCCCAAATCCCAGAGAGCCTCTTTTAGAAAATTCTTAGTCGAAATACGTCGCGAGTAATTATTGATTGACGACGGCGATGCTTTGTTAATGGGCGTGTCGTAATCGAAGCGAGCGACGCGCGTAGTCTTACGGCTTGGTTGAACGAGTTTGCTGAAGTGGAGGAGCAGAATATGATCGGGCGAACGGCCCCGCATACGGCTTCAAATGAAGCGCTCTTGCATCGGAACAAGCGGACGGATTTTTCCACCGCCGCTGCAGTGAGCACCGAATTTCTTTTTGATTGCGAGGCGCTCCCGCTCGTGATTCGTCCGGCTGTGCCGAAATTAAATCTTGTCAATTGGGCAAGCGAAAACCGTGAATTTGTCGACGACTCTCTTCTCGATTACGGAGCGATTTTGTTTCGAGGCTTCGGAGTTGCAAATATCGAGACTTTTACCTCATTCGCCCATGCGACATCGTCAGGCGGGCTGCTTGATTATCGATATGGCTCAGTGCCAAGGCGCAGGATCGGCAACGGTGTATACACGTCTATCGAATGTCCGGCGGGCCGGACGATACCGCTTCACAACGAGATGTCGGACTCGCTTACCTGGCCGATGAAGATGTGGCTCTGCTGCCTCAAGCCCGCGCCCGGCGGAGGAGCGACCTCGATCGCCGATAGCGCTAATGTCTTTGACAGGATCGATCCGGAGATAAGAGACAGCTTCATGAGCAACGGCGTGAGCTATGTTAGAAACTACAGGCCCGGGCTCGACCCATCGTACCGGCAGGTATTTGGCGGTTCGGCTCCGGAGGAAATCGAAGCCGTCTGCCGAGAGGCTGGAATTGAATTTGAGTGGCAAGCTAACGGCCGATTAAAGACTCGGCAAAATTGCCAGGCGATCGCAGTACATCCAGGAACGGGCCGCATTGTCTGGTTCAATCAGGCTCATCTATTGCACGGCTCCACGCTTGATCGCGAAGTTCCGCCCCAGCTTCTCGCCGCGCTCGGTGAGGAAGGCTTGCCGCGAAACGCGTACTATGGCGACGGCTCGCCTATTGAACTAAACGCGTTGAACGCGGTCCGAGAAGCCTACGAAGCCGAGAAGGTCTCCTTTAATTGGCAAGCCGGCGACGTGATGATGCTCGACAATATGTCGGTTGCTCACGGGCGCGAGCCTTATGCAGGCGAACGCCGGATCATCGTCGCCATGGCCGAGCTTTCATTACCGGAGGCGTTACCGGAAGCATTACCCGAGGCATTCCGGGTGTAGACGAGCGTCGATTCCGGTCATCCTATCCACTATAGGATTCGTCCTGATCGATTCGGCTTAATACCCAATCGAATTCTCCGCTTGTCACCTTCCCGCCGCAGAACTGGCAATTGCCGGCCATGTTGACGGCGAGCGGGGCCGCGCAATTCGGGCAATGGTCGTCGCGCTGTTCTATCTGCTTTGCACCTCTGGTCCGGATGAACGTCCAGTACTCCGTGAAGGCCCTGGGTTTGTTCGGCGAGCCGCAGACAACTCTTCCTGCCGCATCAACCGTGTAATCGATCTCAGCCGCCCAGATGCGAGCGGTCAGCGCGTCATAGAATGCATCCTGCTCGACCTTGACCCATTCGATCCTGTTGACCTGAATCTTATCGAGCACGTTGCGCAGTTGTTGGCGCTGGTACGCTTCGATCCAATAGCGATGCATCTGGAAAATATTGTCAGTCTCGAACGGACGCGCTTTCTCCCATTCGAGTGTTGTCCACGCCTGTGAAATCGAGTGGAAGATATAGTTGACGCGTTCGTTCATTCGATCCCATGAGAATCCGGGACTGGCGGCGATAAAAGCAGGCACGGTTTCCTGAAAGTTGGGCTGATATACGGTCGGGAGATCGGTCCCCGTCTCTTCGGTCTCTTGCGTGAGCTGCGGCCCGCGTTCGTTTCTATCGAGGGTCACTGCTTCGGAGACAAACCAGTGAAATTGGCCGCAGCGGACGACCGAATTGCAATAGACGCATGCGCCGGTTTCATTGTGCTCCAACGGACCGCCGCATTTCGGACAGTGGATCGCGTCTATCTTACCTGGAGGCAGCGAGACAAGACCCGCGTCGCGCCTGAACGTCCATTGCTCTTCCGCGTAGTAAGATCGCTGGCTTCCATGTTGGTCCGCTTCGGTGTAGTTGGACTCGAAAAAGACGGTGATTGCCGGTCCTTCAGCGGAATTCCCGACATCAACGATTTTCGACGTGCCTATGACTACGCCGGTAACCGCCGACAAATCTGAAGCCGCGGAGCCCAACGAC
>Ga0209152_10001219_pt1 | contig 10371 bp, 7 predicted proteins | sample GraSoiAngelo_107_FD_185873 | JGI IMG/M metagenome (GOLD analysis project Ga0209152, IMG submission 185873) | Grasslands soil microbial communities from the Angelo Coastal Reserve, California, USA - 14_0903_09_30cm (SPAdes) (version 2) | ecosystem: Environmental > Terrestrial > Soil > Grasslands ...
CATTTCGTCCGGCTCGCCTTTGACTGGGATGGTGTCCGATACAATCACACGGCCTGGCGGAATTTTTGCCCCTCCGTCTCGGCCGTCGAAATACGACATAAAAGCGCCCCAGTCTTCGGGGCCAACAGCAAAGAGCCGCACCCTCAGCGATCGATGATTGACGCTGAATACCGAGAAGCGAGCCGGACCGGAAGGATCGAGGACAACCATGACCTTTCCAGACGATCCGAGCGTCGGAGGCGCGGAACCGACGTTGAACACTATTGGAGACGAAGCGCCAAGCGTCTGGCCGAATTGATCCCGTATAGATTGATCGAGGATCACACGATAGGTTGTGCGGCCCCGCTTCACTCCGGACATCGATAGCGTGTTTCCGAACAGAGCGATCTTAAGGCCCGGTATGTCAGGCTCTACCCGTACCTGTGACTTATCGAAAGCGGTCGCATCCAGAGGGTTCGTGAATGTTATCGACCAGGAATCGAACGGCGAGCAGGTTTTGTCCCATCCGCAGCGCGCTTCTACGACCCTGAGCGGTCCGAATGTCTCGAATGTGAAGGTCTGTGGCGCGGATGTTTTAAGCGGGCCTTCGGCGGAGGGTGTACCCGAAGCTAGAGTTACTTGAACTGTCGAACCCGCGGGAAGCACGAGTTTCGGATCGCCGTTTCCGACGGCGCGAAGGGCAATCCAGCGGCCCGGCTGCGCGTTCTTCGCAAGCTGGCTCACCGAATCATCTCGATCAATTTCGTCCTGAGTTGCTGACCGAAGCCTGAAATTCGTCGCGCCTGCCGTGACCCTGATGTTTTTCAGAACGGTGTCGGAATCGATGCGCTGGTCGAACTCCATGAACATTATGGGCGCGCGCGAAATCGATCCGCCCTCGGGATACTTCTTGATAACTTTTGGCGCAGGCGTAGTGAATTTCCAGGAGACAGCGCCTCCAAGCGAGCCTCCGGTAGCGGACCTGGTTCCGGCTGGAATTTGAACCGAGTAGGAGGTCGCCATTGGAAAGCGGCCTTGAGGTTCAAAGAGTATGGTACTGGTTCCGATCCATCGCCATTTGCCGGGAGGCTCGGGTGAGAGCTTTATGGGCACGGTCTGGGCCGCGTCCATCTGCGATGTCACGGCGACCATGGGCTGCGAGAATGTGACGGACAGGTGCGGGGCAATCGGAACTTCGCCCTCGGGAGCATGTCGCAGTACCTCGAGAGGGCCGCGAGAATTTGTTTCGGGACTGCTTGCAGGAGGCTGTGGAAAGGATTCGGTGATGGTCTTGCCGGTTCGCGGGGGAGGCAGCGAGCGGTCTCGCAACGCGAACTCTTTTTCATCGTCCGATTCCGCTTTGATTAAGGGTAACCGGGAGAGCAGCGCCTGCGATTGAGCATCTCCGAGAGGCGCGGCATTCGCCGCGGGAGGTTCCGCCGGACGAGCCCTCTGTTCCACGCCTTCGCTTATTCGAAATTGTAGGCCCTTCTTCAAGTCGTCAGCTCCGTCGGTTCGCGGAGGAATCGGGCGCGAGATCGGTCCCTTCTGTGCGGCCAATAGCGAGGGGGCGGAAACGAGGATCAGACATACCAACAGCGAGATAAACCTTCGTCCGGTATTCATTTTTCAATAGGCTCCTTCTCGGCGCTTCCTAAACCTACAGTTAACCAGTCCGTTGATCAACTACATTCAGAATAGTAAACGCGGGAGGGCTTGCAATGATTTATGCATCCAGCTATATAGGGTCTCCGTATTAGTGCAATCGTGTCCGATTCGCGCAAGCCTGGTTGAAGTGTTTCGAAAGGAGAAGAAATGTCAAACATTCGCCGAGTCACCACCGTAGCCGCGTTGATCGCCCTTCTGTCGTGCACGGTCTTCCCCAAGGCCATCAACGGAAGGGATCTGATCAAAACTGAAGACCTGAAAGAATGGCTCTCTTACCTGGCGTCCGACGATCTTGAAGGACGAAACACTTACACGGAAGGCCTCGGACTGGCCGCCGCTTATATCGCGGAGCATCTGAAGTCCTGGGGTGTCAAACCGGCTGGCGATCACGGATTATACTTTCAGCGCGTGAAGGTGCTCGGCATCAAGGCTGTAAATCGTTCCTCGGTTACCGTGGAGGCTAACGGTCAGACTCGCACCTTCAATGACGGAGCGGGCATTTCTTTTCCCAGGAACGTTGGAGGAAAGCGTACCTTCACGTCCGATCAGATCGAGTTCATGGGCTACGGCCTGGACGCTCCGCTGGCCAAGCACAACGATTACGAAGGCAAGGATGTAAAAGGCAAGGTCGTGATCTGGCTGGGTGCGCGAGGGCCGAAGGGATTGGATGTTCGAACCTACGGACGCGCGCTTCGGGGCCGCAATCGCTTTGCTACGGATCAGCTTGGGGCGGTCGCCGGGATCGGTCCAGAAGGGGGCGTCGGTCAGGGAGGCCGAGGCGGTAATCAGCAGCAAGCAAATCAGCAACAACCAAATCAGCAACAACCAAATCAACCGCAAGCAAATCAACCGGCGAGCGAGAATCAGGGTGGGAATCAACGCCCCGGTAATCAGGGCGGCGGTCAGGCCGGCGCGCAGGAACGGCCCGACTTCACAACCGTACAGAGGTTGGACTCGCCGATTCCACCGACCGTTTCGGCTCAGGACGACTTCCTTGAATTCCTCTTCAGCGGCTCCGATATCAAATACGCCGAGCTCAAAGCCAAAGCAGCCGAGCAGGATGTGTTGCCGAAGTTCACCCTCAAAAATATCCGCATAACTTTCAATCTCGATGCGGATTATCAGGTAATCAACACTCAATACACCCGGAATGTCATCGGTGTTGTCGAAGGCAGTGACCCGAGGCTTAAGGACACCTATGTCGCGTTCGGCGCGCACTATGATCACGTGGGCTACGCGGAAGGCGAAGTCGCGCAGGGGCCGAACGGGCCGCGTAGAATCGGCGCGCGCGGCGGAGTGAAGCCGAACGCCATCGAAGATCGAATCTGGAACGGCGCTGACGATGACGGATCGGGAACAGTAACGCTGTTGTCCGTAGCCAAAGCCTTTGCCACCGGCACGAAACCAAAGCGCTCGCTGCTCTTCGTATGGCACGCTGGGGAAGAAAAAGGCCTTCTGGGCTCGCGCTACTACGCGGACTATCCGACGATTCCGATAGAGAAAATAGTCGCGCAGATCAATATGGATATGGTCGGGCGAAACCGCGACGATAAGACCGAGGAAGCCAACACGCTGTATCTGGTCGGTTCGGATCGCATAAGCACGGAGCTGCATAACCTCACTATCGATGCGAACACCGCGCTTTCAAACCCGTTAAAACTGGACTTCGAGATGAACGATCCCGCCGACCTCGAGCAGGTTTACTATCGCAGCGATCATTACAGCTACGCGGCGAAGGGAATACCGATAGTATTCTTCACGACGGGACTTCACCCCGATTATCACTTCAACACCGACAGCGTAGAAAAGATCAATTTTGAAAAGATGACCAAAGTCGCGCAGCTCACTTATGAAACCGGCCAGCGGGTGGCTAACCTTGATCATGCTCCAGTAAGAGACAACAAAGGCCCAAGGGTCGGCAAGGGAAGCGAGGGCAAGATAAAGGCGTAAGGTTACAAAGACCGATTAAGTTTATGTAGGCCTGAATTTATGTAGGACTGAAAGGCCGACTATAAAATGTACCAGGGGCAACCACGCAGCGCATCGCCCCTGGTACAAGCCCAAATTCCTTTTATTCAAACTGACTGAGGGCTTCGGGAAATGCTATGCGGGCTTTTGAGGCCCTTTAGAAATAGACACGGCTTCTCGCAGTTTCGCGAGTTCGGCGCTCATCTCATCCAGCTTCGCAAGCAGTTCGTTGTGCCGAGTCAGTTCTATTGAAGGCTTCTTTCTCGTGAACGCAACTGTTCCGCCAGGATTAAGCACGGCGCCGTCGATTTCGTCGAGAGAATCGAATCCCTGCTTGTGAGCGGCCAACTCCAATTCCTGTATCGTAAGAAGCTCCTTTTTTAGGTTATCGCGCTGTATCTGACCATTCTCGATGAGAGTATCGGAATCGCCCTCGACAATTCGCTCGAGTTTTTCATGGCTGTAGAGAAGCCGGACCACGAAGTAGTTCACCATGAGCAGCGTCGCGGCTCCGAGCAGGCCTCCAGTGACCGAATTGTCGTTGCCGATTATTGCGTTCTGAACCGTATTCGACAGGGTCAGGAGGACAACCAGATCGAAGGGATTTAACTGCGCAAGCTCCCGCTTGCCCGCCAGCCGCAAGCCGACGATCAGAAACACGTAGACGATTACCGGCCTGAGCATCTTCTCCAAGATCGGCAATCCGAGCTTAAACATGTCAGTCCACATGCTTGAATTCATGCTGCCTCCCGGTGCTTACGCGGATCAAACCTGGCATATCGGACAGAAACGCGACGTGCGCCCGCCTATTCTCTTTTTTGTGATTTCATTGCCGCATTGACCGCATCCTTCACCGCGGCCCTCGCGAGCGATCAGAAAATAATCCGGAAAGTGTTCGTCGTGAGCCGTGCGAATCGACTCCCTGAGCACGCGCTTTATCGCCCCATGAAGCAGACCCAGGCGGTTTTCGTCGATAGATGAGGAGCGAACGTCAGGCCGGATGCAGGCGAGGTGAAGTATCTCATCCGCATAGATGTTTCCAATGCCCGCCACCGCAGCTTGATCCAACAAGAGCGGCTTGATCCGGCGACGCGGACTCGCGCGCAGAATGGCTTTGAATTTCGAGAGCGTGAATCCGCGGTCGAGCGGCTCCGGACCCATCTCTCGAATCCCTCGAACCAATAGCGGGTCGTCGACCAGCATTACGCGGCATATGTTGCGGGGACAGGTGAACGCCAGGCGCAACCCGCTCTCGAATATAAACTCTATTCTCGTATATTCCGGCCGCTCGGATTCGCGCGGGTAGATGTAGAGATCACCGCCCATCGTGAAATGAAGGATCAACGAACGCCCGTCGTCCAACCGTGCTATCAGGTATTTGCCCCGCCGCCTCGCGCTTTCAAAGCGCCTGCCTTTCAGCTTGCTCACGAAGGCGCGAGTCGACGGCGTCTTGATGTTTATCGGAGCGAGTACATTCACGCGTTCGATTGTCTGGCCGAGCGCGTTGCGCTTCAAAAAGAGCAGGCGAGTTTCGACTTCCGGGAGTTCGGGCATTGAGAGATGGGTGACTTTACTGTGGGCTTGAGGGCGCGCCTACGAACTGCGCGCGCATCATTTCGCTGACTCGCGAGCGCGGCAGGCTGAGAATTGCGTCGACCCGTTTGTTGTTGCTGCTGACTTTAAGACTCCTGAGCAGCTCGGCTATTCCTGGATTTTGCTTCTTCTGAAAAAACGCCAGAGTCGAAAGCACGTCGCTCAGAAGTCCCGATAGTCGCTTTGCCTCGTCGGAAGTCGGCGCGAAACTGGTGATGCTCAGCTTCACAAAATCTTCGCTGACTTCCAGCCTGATAGAGTTGGATGAGAGCTTTTTAAGCGGTTTGAGACCGTGCGATTCGCCCAGGTTATGAAGTACCTCGATGCCCTTGGTGTCGATGAGTTTCATGCCTGACGATTTCGTCACATGGATCTCGCCGATAGAACCATCCGACAATATTCTGAAGTCGCACATCAGGCTGAAATTGTCGGCCTCCTTTTCAAGCTGGCCCGCGTTATACATCTCATAGATCTTTCCGATGATGTCGCGGATTGGGGTGACGTTGATCTCGCCAAAGTTCGTGTCGTCGCCTTCAGCGACTTTCGCGGCCTCGGCCTTCTTGGCCTCCTCTGCTTTCTTGACCTCTTCTTCTTTTTGGCGAGTAGTCTCGTTCTCTTCCTCGGCCTTTCTTCTCGCTTCTTCCTCGCGCTTGCGCCGCTCGCGTTCTTCGCGCTTCTTGCGGTCGTTTTCGCGAATCTCTTCAATGCTCATATTCGGGCCTCGCTCAGGCCCCTTCAACATTCCGCTCGGATACTTGAGTGGTTTAAGCAATTCAGCGACATCAATCTGCTTGTATGGTTTTTCGACGACTTTGATGTGAAGAAACGGCGCGATGACCGCGGCGTAAAAGAGATAGCCCAGCAAAACGGAATGCAACGCGAGAGAGCCGACAAGCGTCCACCGCAAAATCCACCTGCGGGTCATACCCGCGAGATCGCTTCCCATCGCGCCTTTGATGAATGCCGCGGGCTGCTCCACGAATGAGACGAGCCCGCCCCGCAATTGATTAGCGAGTCGAACTAAAAACCACTGGTCATGTGAATTGGGATAGAAGGCTGCCTGAAAATAAGAGCCCGGTTCCTTGAGAAAGGATATAACGGAATCCCTGATCTCTTGCGCCAGCCTGGCTGGAAGAGAAGTATGCGGCACGATCACAATAATTTTGCTCTCAAGATCTGCCATGCCGGTTTCACTCTTAGCGATTGCTAAGCGTCAGCTAACTCACTTTCTAAGCGGGAAATAACCCGAATTCTGACGCCTGTCTCTGCTCTTCCTAACTGACAACAGCCTGCCGACTACTGAATCAATCTTACAACCGTGAGGCGATAATAGCTATCAACACGATAGTGGTTGTGAATCTTCGGAAGGTTTAATGTGAATAGTCTGAGCCGGAAATTCGAACGATGTCACCGCCGCTCAGCGTAATGCGGCACACGAATTTAGGTCTTCAACTTACCTTTCGCCTGGCTGGCGGACTGAGTTGGCTGAATCAAAGACGATCAGGATTCCGAAAACATCTTGAGGAACTGCTCCACCGGGGCCGGTGGTGTTCGGGCCAATTGAAGGTTCTGTTCCACGTGCGAGCGCTGGCTCATTCCCACAAGCGCCGTAGTTACGCCCGGAGTGGATCGAACGAATTGAATCGCGCGCTGAGCATCGGTCATCAGGCCTGTCATTGCGTCGCGCACAAAGGGAGGCAGATTTCCCGCAAGTCTCGCCTGCATCATCGGCGCGCTGCACATGACGGTTATGCCCAGCCGCTCCGCGGCCATTAACGGAGACAGCAAGTCGCTCCCGACCTTCTGGTTCCCCGCCGTGAGAGCTTCGGGCATCGCAAGATTGTGCGGCAACTGAATGACTCGAAAATGATGGTCTTCGCCGCCGACTTCGCGAGCTGTATTGACCAGCTCTTCAAGCTGCAGGCCGTCACTGGCGCCGGCCGCGGCCCTGAAGCCGTTCCATGTCGCCGTTCCGTAAATCCCGATCCTTCCTTCCGAGACCGCGCGCTCCAACATCTCGAATGCGGCTCGAATTCTCTTCATGAATTCTTCGCGGCTCACCGCTTCGAGTTGTGATTCCGGGTTGTGAATGTAGTAGATGTCGATGTGATCGAGCCCGAAATTCTCCAGACTGCGCGACAACTGGTTGTCCAGGTACGCGGGGGACATGCAGTGACTTCCGCCGACTATTTCTTCGGGTGCGACGATTTCCGTATCGACAAAATTCTCGCGGATCCAGCCGCGAGCGCTTGCCGGAGGCGCTCCGTCGAACGAGAAGAAGCCCCCTTTTGTCGCTACGATGATTTCATCCCGCGCGGTCTTGCCCGATTTGAACGCCTCTATCAAACCCGCGCCGACTGAACGCTCGCTTCGCTGAAATCGATAATTGATTGCCGAATCGAAGACGTTGCAGCCGAGATCGATCGCGCGCCTGACTGACTCCGCGTACATCCTGTCTGTTGTCTCATCCCAATGACCGAGATAAGTGCCAAGGCCGATCGATGACATCCACAGTCCCTGCTGACGGCGAAAGTGGCCGGCCGCTGTCACCGATCCAAAACGTTCGCTGTAACGGCGGGTTCCTTCGGGTGTTGCTCCAGTCGGATTAGTCATTAGCGGCCTCCAGAGTATTAGCTGTCTCAGGTTGTTGCAAGCGATGGGACTTCCATCAAGCATGAAATCGAAGCTCTCCATGCTTGCTCGATTTCATGCACCAGGACATCGATGACGGGATCGCCGTTGATCGTGATTCGTATGCTCTTTCCCCCGGTTCGACCCAGCACGGACGCGATGACGCCATTATTGCGGGCAATCTCCAGCACCCGATCGAGGTTCTGGGATTCGGCGGATACGATGATCCGCGATGGGGATTCCGAAAACAGGAGCGCGATCGCCGGAAGCTCGCCGGTAAGATCCACGTCGCATCCAACGCTGTCGCGCCGGTAGCTCGAAAAACAGCATTCGGCGAGCGCGATGGCGATTCCGCCATCCGAGCAGTCGTGCGCCGATTCGATCAGGCCGTCTTGAATCATCTTGAGACAGGTTTCATGGACCGCGCGTTCACGGGAAAGATCAAGCATCGGAACACCCGTCGACGGCTTACCAATAACTTCAAGATGCAGACTCGCGGCGAGATCATTGTGCGTCTCTCCAAGAAGAACAATTGCTCTGTCGTCGTTCTTGAACCACTGAGTAGTGACGCGATGCATATCTTCGACTATTCCAACCATGCCGATAACCGGTGTTGGGAAGATGCCGCGCCCTTCGGTTTCATTATAAAAGCTGACGTTTCCTCCTGTGACCGGCGTACTGAACGCCTCGCATGCCTCGGCCATTCCGGTGATCGTCTCGCTGAATTGGTACATGACTTTCGGTCTTTCGGGTGAAGCGAAATTGAGGCAGTTTGTCAGCGCGAGAGGCCGGCCCCCGCTGCACACGAGATTCCTGCAAGCTTCCGCGACGACCAATCGCGCCCCCGCGCGAGGATCCGCGTTGCAATAGCGCGCGTTGGAATCGAGAGTCATCGCAAGGCCCCGCCGCGTCTCTTTTATCCTGATCACGGCCGCGTCCGACCCGGGCATGACTACCGTGTTCGTCCGCACCATGTGGTCGTACTGCTCGTAAACCCATTCCTTGGAAGCAATCGCCGGTGATGCAATAAGCTGCCGAAAAGACTGCTCGAGCGCCGTGGGGCTCGGATCAAGATCGATGGCAGGCGGCGCGCTGGAAGCGTCAGGCGCTGCAATCGGGCGATTGTAAACAGGAGCCGAATCGGTTAGCGCGGCGTTGGGAATTTCAGCTACAACCTTGCTGTTCTTCTTTACACGCAGCAGCCCGTCGCTGGTTACATGCCCGATCACGACCGCGTCCAGCTCCCACTTCTTGAAAACGTCCAGGACTTCGCGCACGCGACCGGCGTCGGCGACGATCAACATGCGCTCCTGAGACTCGGAGAGCATTATTTCATAAGGCGTCATCCTGGTTTCGCGCTGTGGAACAAGGTCAATCTCGATCTCGACGCCAGTTCCGGCGCGGCCGCCCATTTCGCAAGACGAGCTGGTGAGGCCGGCGGCGCCCATGTCCTGAATACCTACGACGGCTCCGGCCCGCATGACCTCGAGACAAGCTTCGAGCAGGAGCTTCTCCAGAAAAGGATCGCCCACTTGAACGGTTGGGCGCTTCGATTGCGACTGGTCGTCGAACTCTTCGGAAGCCATCGTCGCGCCGTGAATGCCGTCGCGGCCCGTTTTTGCGCCGACGTAGATAACAGGATTGCCCACCCCCGCCGCTCGCCCGTAGAAGATCTGATCCTTTCGCATCAATCCGAGCGTGAATGCATTCACAAGCGGGTTCTTCGAATAGCAATCGCCGAACTTGACCTCGCCGCCGACGGTCGGCACGCCAAATGAGTTTCCATAGTCTCCGACGCCTTTGACGACGCCCCGCATAATCGAGCGATTTCGGGCCGCGATTACCGCCTCGTCTGCGGCCGCGCAATCGGAAACGCTCAGCGGTCCGAAGTGAAGCGAATTCATCGCAGCAACCGGGCGGGCGCCCATCGTAAAAATATCGCGTAGTATTCCGCCGACTCCGGTCGCCGCTCCCTGGTAGGGTTCAATAAACGAAGGGTGATTGTGTGATTCGATCTTGAACGCGGCCGCAAGTCCGCCGCCTATATCGATGATTCCGGCATTCTCACCGGGCCCCTGCAAAACGCAATCGCCTTTGGTGGGCAATCTGCGCAAATGGACCTTGGATGACTTATAAGAGCAGTGCTCCGACCACATCACCGAAAAAATGCCCAGTTCGGTGAATGTCGGGGTGCGTCCGATCAGTTGTATGATTCGCGCGTATTCTTCTTGATTGAGGCCATGACTCGCTATCAGTTCGGGGGTTATTTCTGGATCTTTCATAACGGGATTTGCAACGAGACTAATGATCTATCTCTTATTACGCCGCGGCGTTGATGCTGTACTTCCGGCCTTTGAAACAGATTCTGTTGAAGTCACTCGAAACAAGGAGCTTGAGGTGAGCTACATCCTATCCGACGGAGATTCTTCTTTCAAGGAACATAAGCTTCCAGATTGTGTTGATTGCGCGGGCCTGCCGGAGGTACGCCGGCATTGATGCGTGCCTTTGTGTCGCTGTGATTTCCAAATTATT
>Ga0209152_10001224_pt1 | contig 10339 bp, 12 predicted proteins | sample GraSoiAngelo_107_FD_185873 | JGI IMG/M metagenome (GOLD analysis project Ga0209152, IMG submission 185873) | Grasslands soil microbial communities from the Angelo Coastal Reserve, California, USA - 14_0903_09_30cm (SPAdes) (version 2) | ecosystem: Environmental > Terrestrial > Soil > Grasslands...
CGGTACATTCGACCACGCCTCCAACACTATCTCCGTCCGCTTTCGCGCTCAAAACGACATCCCGCATCTTTTTCGCCGCAACAGAGTCCGGGCACCGCATGGAGTTCTCGTAGGTCACCTTTCTAGCATCGTCAAGATCGGGTGTTATCTCCAGTCCCACGCCCCCGATTTCGCGAGTGTAGGCCAAGACTTCTACTCCAGACTGAGAGAGCAGCTTCCTCGCAATGGCTCCTGCTGCCACGAATGCGGCCGTCATCCGGCCTGAGAGCCTTCCGCCTCCCCTGTAGTCGCTGAAACCTCCGTACTTTACCTTGGCCGGATAATCGGCGTGTCCGGGCCGAACAACATCCTTCAACTGGTCATAGTCAGAGGATTTCGTGTCCCTGTTTCTGATGTTCAACGTAATCGGGGCACCGGTAGTATGGTTTTGAAAAACGCCTGAAAATATTTCTACGATGTCAGGCTCTCTACGTGTAGATACAACCTCAATCTCCTGCGGAATTCTCAGATCCAGCGCCTGTTGCACATCATCGATCGTCAGAGGAAGACCTGCTGGACAGCCGTCTATTGTAGTTCCTACACCGGGACCGTGACTTTCACCGAAGCACGTGACGGTGAAGGCTTTGCCGAGGGAGTTACTCCACATTGAGTTCCACTCCGAGTCTGATCAGGTCTTGGAAGAATTCTGGGTACGACTTTGAGACAGCTTCTGCATTGCGAATCGATGAATCTCCTGATGCACCGATGCTTGCGATTACACAAGACATTGCCACCCGATGATCATGTTTCGAGTCGAGCGCGCAACCGACCATTTCTCCTCCGCTGATCTTAACAACATCGTCGCTGATGCTGACTTTTGCGCCCATCTTCCCGAGTTCGGCCGGGATCGTTTGCAACCGATTGGTTTCCTTGTATCGCAATCTCTTCACTCCTCGAATTTCCGAGGTTCCTTTGGCGAAACATCCTAGGACCTCGAGAGGTGGGACGAGGTCAGGGTTGTTGACCGCATCGAACACAAAGGGTTCCAGCTTGCTTCCCTTGACCTTAAGGGTCTGACCTACGTTCTTGACTTCCAGACCTATTCGGTTGATGACTTTCAGGAAGACTGCGTCGGGTTCCAGTGATCCCGGATTTAGACCGGAAATAGTAATCTCTTCTCCAGCGATCCCTGCACCAGCAATAAGGAAGGCAGCCGAGGAAAAGTCTCCGGGAACGTCGTGCGAGGTAGCGGTGTACTTCTGCGGGGCGGGAATGTGGAAATCATTGTCCTCTACGTCAATCGAGATCCCGTGTCTCTTTAGAACATCGAGAGACATCTCAACGTAGGGGCGTGATTCTAAGCGACCGTTCACATGGATAGTAACATCAGTTGTCGCCAGTGGAGCTGCAAACAGGAGCCCGGATATGAACTGTGAACTGATATTGCCCGGGATCCAGGCTTCTCCCCCTTTGAGGGGACCCTGAACTTTTACTTCAGAACCGTTTTTGTTCTCGCTTATCGTTGTCGATGCACCGAGCGTCTCTATCGCCTTTAGCAACGGCTCTAATGGTCTCTTGGCAAGACTCTCACTAGCTCGAAGCGTGGTTCTAGTCGGTGACGTTCCTGCGACGGCGGTCAGAAATCTGAGACTTACACCTGACTCGCCGCAGTCTATAGGGTCAACGCATGAGGCGAGTTTTTCTGTTCCAGAGGATACGATCCGTCCATTTTGAATCTGGACTCTTGCGCCGAGGGACCGGATGGCTTCTAGGGTCCTGTGGGCATCATCGCATTCAGAGGCTCCTTGGATGATAGTCTCTCCTTGCGAGAGAAGAGAGGCTACTAGTGCCCTGTGAGTGTAGGCCTTAGAACCTGGAGCCCTTACCGTGCCCATGAGCGGTTGTGGACCCTTGATTCTCACTATCAAGTCTCGACACGCGCTCTGATGTAGTTCGGCTCGGTCTCGATAATACGCCCGTCAAATTTCTCGAATGCTTGACGGACCCTTTTCGAGTCTTTTTCCTCGACTGCCGCCACGACTGCGGGTCCTTTCCCCGAGAGCCCTGCACCCAACGCCCCAGCCTCGATTGCGGAGAGTGCTGGGCGAGGATCTTCTCCTAGAACAGCAGAGAATGCAAGGCCGTTAAGGGTGAGCGCGTCCCATACGTGACCGTTGCCGGCTTCGATGTACGCAAGCTCAGAGATTCTTTTGACGGGCGCAAATCTGCGGCGGTCCAGGTTGCCAGTCAGTGTCTGTCTAGGAGGAACCAGTATGATTATTCTGATGTTTTCTGGAACCTTGAGAACCTTCTCGACTTTTCTTCGATCATTATCGGTCAGAACAGCGCCGCCATGCCACGACGCGAAGGAGTCGTCGTAAGCCCCGGTCAGGCTTACCCCGCATTCCAGCGATGCCTCAACCCCAATTTCAACTAGAGCGTCATCATCGGGTTCCTGGTCAAGTGCCGAGACAGTTGCCAGGGCTACCGCGTTGGCTGCCGCGCTACTGCTTTTCAGACCCACTGCAGTTGGAATGTTGGAGGAAGTCGCCACTTCACCGTGGAGCTTCTCTCCGTATCCGTAGTGTTCGAGGACTTTCTCTACCACCCTAACGGCAAGCTTGCTGGATCCTTGTGGGTCCGAAGCGACTATCCCAAAAGATGCGCCCCCTCCGTCCTGCAAGGTGACTCTTGCCCGTGTCCAAAGACCAACCCCTATGGCGGCTCCCTTCCCAGTCGCGAAGGCGTTGAGAATAGTGACGGCGCCATGTGCGACCGCCTGGCCGTTTCCCTTCATTTCCAGTCTCGCCCCAAATGGTCTACCAACGAAGCGCGCATGAGAGCGAGTGGAGCTGGCTTTCCTAGCCAGATTTCGAAGGACAATGCTGCTTGGTGCAAGAGCATCTCTAGCGGACTTATCCGGCCGCTCCTGGTATGCGGAGGGTCCGATAATTCGTCATACGCCAAATCGAAGACCCAGTCAATATCTCTCAGACTCTGAGGCTGAATCGCCAGCTCAGCGAGAATCTTCGTGGTTTGCAGCGGCGTTGCGTTGACTAGGAGATTCGTACCTGGGATGGAAGTCTCCAGGTTCTTCTTCGTTAGTTTCCCACAGGAGACACTCCCTCGACCGTTGAGGTCTTCGGCCACTGTCTTCGCTCTGTCCAAGGAACGGTTCAGAATTCTTATCGAATTGTGTCGCAACGAGAGCCTCTGGACAATGGCCCTTGCGGCTCCGCCAGCTCCGATTACGAGTATGTTCTTGTCCCCGGGTTCGAATCCGTAGGATTTGATCGCCCGGAATGCTCCCTCACCGTCTGTGCTATACCCGACGAGCCTCTGCCCAACTCTAGCAACTGTATTGACTGTTCCTCCCTTCTTTGCAACGTCATCGAGCTGGTCGACTAGCTCTAGAATCCTGGTCTTGTGAGGCATTGTAACATTGAAGCCATCAAATCCTAGCGTGCGAGCCGCTTGTACAGCATGCTTGAGCTGGCTCTTGCTGACGTTGAAAGGTAGGTATGCACGGTTTAGTGACAGTTTCTGGAAAGTAGTGTTGAAGATCACCGGGCTGAGGCTGTGCTCAACTGGTGAACCGAACAGTGAATGGACTCTAGTTTCTCTTGTTATCTTAACCGCCTACTCTGCATCGATCGTCTCGTAAATGCGTCGTAGATCGGAAATGCTAGGCTGTCCAGGCGCAGTTTCCAGCCCTCTTCTCAGTGAAGCGTAGGTGAAGTCTGCGCCATAGAATGGTGCTAGTATTCTTGACCAAACCCCCGGTTTTCCCATCGCGAATGACACGAGCGGACTGGTTCTGCGGCTCGTCTTTAGCAGACTGAGGATTGTCAGGTTATCTTCTAACGATCGAGCGGTGGTGACAATTTTGTAGAGGTCTGACTTGCTTTTCTGAAGTTTGGCCAGTGTCGATTTCAGCTCTGATAGCTTCGGAGTTCTGGAATGATTATGATGTGAAAGGATGATCTTGGCGCTGGTCTTCCGGAACGTGTCGATGACTTGGTCAAGATGACTGGTTGAGCTCTCAATATCTACGTAGTCGGCTCCTCCTTCGACTGCGTCCATTAACAGGCTCAATCGTTCACTCTCTGAACATGCAAAAGATCCCCTTTGCGAGACTGGCCGGTTCGTGGCGACTATAGGTATCTCTACTGCCCCTGCAACCTTCGATACTCCTCGGTGGTTGCTCAGTTTGTCTAGTCTAACTTCCACTAGGTCAGCTGACAACGCCTCCGCGCGCTGCGCCTTTCGGTATAGTTCGTGAGGGTCCTTGGAGGATAGAGATACGCAGATCTTTGGTTTCACTTTTCAATAATCATCTCGTCTGGAACCCTTGTCCCGAAGTGTCGTCCACCTTCCTCGTATCTAACCAGTACCTCATCGCCGGGTTTGATATCGGAGATGGACTTTGACCCGCCCTGGTTGACGAGTCGGACTGTCTCCGCGTTTTGAACGATAGTTTTCACGGACTCGGATCCTATGGAAGCTTCTATGAGCATCATCGGCCTGCGTTCTATCTTGACGCGGGCGACATCCACTGTCCTCGTCCGCCCTTGCTTGTCTACGAGAAGGACTGATTGTCCGGCGGATAGTTCCGAAAGGTACTGTGTCTTGCCTTTCGGCGCCAGGAGGTACAGGGCGACTGGTCCAGCGTTGACCCTGAAGGGTCGGGGGTTCACGTGAGGGTTAGCGTGTACCTCTCCTTCGACGAGAAACAGTCCCTGGGAGGAGCTGCCGGTGAGCAGCCCCTCGCCATCGTGTAGGATCTCGCATGTGTCTACGCAGACCCGGGCACCAGTCCCGATGGGTCGGATACTCGTCACTTTTGCCAAGGAGAGGGAAACTGGTTCGGGCTGTTCTAGGATCAGGTCGCGGGTCTTGATGATATCGCTGGGATCATCAGGTGCGAGGGATATTCCATCTGTTCCCTGCTCCAGTATGGATAGGGCAGTTCTGCTCTCCTGAAAGTTCCTAGTTCTAGCAAGGATCTTAGATCTTCCTCTGGCTTCTGCGATCAGGTTCTCTACCGGGATAATTTTCCAGTTGGGACAATCAATCAGCAGATAATCGGGGTCGGCCTCGAGGAATCGTGAAACTTTCTCTATGTCATTCCTGTGTTGGATTGTGATCTGAAGTGCTACAGGAACTCCTCTTTCTTTCGCGGCGTAAGCAATTGTTATGTCGCAAGTGACTAAGATGTCTGCTCCTTCGACCGGGCTAGCAACTTTGGCTGGGAGTCCGGCGAGTGGCTTGGGCAGAATTATGGTGTGTGGTTTGGCCTCTTCCGCTATTCTCCGAAGGTCATCTTCCGATAAGTCGTGACTAGGTTCTAGCCAGAACTGTTTCACTTTTCTCACCTAGGGTAGACAGTGCGTTTCCTGGATCTGCTTGGTTGTGCACGATCTCTGCGATGGCTCGGGTCATGATGCTTGGATCTTGGTGCTGGAAGACGTTCCTGCCGATCGATACGCCTGCGGCTCCTGCCTGGATAGATTCGTAGACTAGTCGAAGACATTCGCTTACATGGTCTGTTTTGGGTCCGCCCGCGACCACGATGGGTACTCTTACGCTGTTGACGACCTTTCTGAAACTTTCAACGTCGCCCGTGTAGTTCGTCTTCACGATGTCTGCTCCGAGTTCATACCCTAGCCGAGCTGCGTGGCTCACAACTTCGTAGGAATGTTCGTCTGAGATTTTCGGTCCTCGCGGATACATCATAGCGATGAGCGGCATGGAATAGTCGTCGCATTCGTCAAGTATTCGCGAGAAGTTGTCCAGCATGTCCTGCTCATGTTCTGATCCCACATTGATGTGGACAGATACTGCATCCGCACCGAGACGGACTGCTTCTTTGACGCTGCAGAGCTGCATTTTCCAGTTGGGTTCCTTCGTAAGGCGTGTGGCCCCTGACAAGTGGACGATGAGACCTAGCTGTGTAGTGTCGACAGTCCTCGCTGGGCCCGCATGTATCAGGACAGCGTCCGCTCCTCCCTTAGCGACATGGTTTACGGTTTTCCTCATATCCCCGAGTCCTTCGATTGGACCAACTGATACTCCGTGGTCCATCGGAACGATGACCGTCTTGCCATCGTCCCGGAATATTCGTCCGAGTCTACGTGTTTTTCCAGATTCCATCATGATCACCGCATACGTGTCAGTCAGTTCTTCTCCAACGAACTACTGATCAGAGTGGCCGCTTTGCGCCGTACTTTCCAGTCCACGAAAACCAGAACAGAAGATGTTATTGTGAGAATTCCGAACATGTTGATGTTCGCGGAACGGAGGGCGTCGCTTATTCTAGCGACCACCCCTGGTCTCTCTTCCAATCCAATGCTACGGACTTTGACGAGAGCCATTCCCATCCTGACAGCAAGGGCTATTCCGTGCGGATCATTCAGGACCGCGTCGTGCAATCTCGCTAATTGTTGCCGCAGTTTTGACGTCTGTTTGACGTACAGAATGGCACTGTCGCTGTCTTGAGAGACAGCTACTAGATTCCGTCCGGCTAGTTTCGAGATCTTCTGCACTAGCTCCGGTTGGTGAGGCAGACCCGTTCCTACGATGGTCGCTGACGCGACCGGGTGGGGATTGTTAATCGTAACTTCTAGCTCGGGAATCGAGGCTCCGGTAACGAGCGTTCCCTGCGAATCTAGCCTCCCATTCGTGTTTGATATCACGCGAACGTTGATGTTGGGATCTTTGAATCGCAACGCCTTACGATGGATGAATTTTGTTCCGGTATCGGCTATCCCGATCAGCGTTTTCATATCGATTCGTGGAAGGACCCGGGCGTTCCTGACCAGGGTTGGGTCGGCGCTGAGGATTCCAGGCACGTTGGTTACGAGCACGACCTCGTCTGCTTCGAGTGCCATTGCGACTAGGAGAGCCGTCGTGTCGCTTCCTCCTCGGCCGAGCGTGCTGATGCGTCCGTCCATTGTTCGACCGATGAATCCTCCTATCACGGGGACCACTCCATCGCCGAGGACTGGCTTGAGGTAGCGCCGGATGCGTTGGATGCTTTTGGTCTCAAGAGGGTTTGCGTTCAGGAAATTATCGTCGGTGATTATGGGCCAGTCTCGGTCAGATGGGTCGTAGTATCGCGCCTGTATTCCTCGAGATTTCAACGAGGCCGCGAATATTCTAGCGCTCGTCCTCTCTCCCATTGCCAAAATGTCGTCTCTATCCGTCTTGACTAGGCCGGCACCACCATTCGTGAGATGCAGTAGCTGGTCAGTGATGTTTCCTACCGCGCTGACAACTACCACGATATGGTTTCCGCGGGCATACTCCCGCGCCACTGATGCTACGGCCAGACCGATTCTTTTCGGATTGGATAAGCTTGATCCGCCGAACTTGACGATTAGCAAACGGCGGCGCTGACGGAAGGAACCTTTGCTAGGGGGAAACGGAGAACGAGGCGAGTCTCGGAGCTGGAGGATTTGGTTCTTGTGCCTAGTCGTGGAGGATGGTCTCGACACGGCACTTATGCCAGTAAAGATGACCACCCATCGCCTTCACACCAGGGATGCGACCATGTTTCCCATTGTGCCTATTTAGGTTTGCGGAACGCACGAGCGATTCTTCACATTTCAAGTAGATGTCGACCTCCACCACCCGTGACGGGTGGCGGTAGAACGACGAACTGTCCTAGCATAGTCGTCGGATGAACGGAGCAGTAGTAAGTGTAAGTGCCGGGCGCAAAGCTGACTGTGAAAGTCAGGGTGGTAGACGGGGGAAAGACGTTCGAACATACGTCAGCTCCGGGACAGTCTGGAGTTATACCGTTCCTATCCACATCAACAAAGAATCTGTGAACTGCCCCGTCTCCGCTCGATAGCTGAATGGTTATCGTGTCTCCTTGAGTTACAGTAATCGTGGGGTTGGGTACACCAGTGTTGTTCCAAGCACTAATGAATCCTATCAGGCTGATACTCGGAGTCGAGGTAGCCACTACTCTTGGAGGAATGTTAAGAGACGCCGCAGAGAGCGAGGCGAGAGATAGAAATGCGAGCGCGAAGACCCAGAATCTGTTACTTGGCATGGCAAAGGCCCTTTCTTATGCGTCTTATTGATCTATCCCTGCACGAAGATGCTTCCCGACATTGAGGGCATGTGGAACCTGCAGTGGAATGGGAATATTCCTGCCTGGTTTGCATTCACCGTTATGGTTGCGTTGTGGATTGGGCTTTGGTCGGTAGGATGCGCTGCCACGAAAACATCGTTCGCGTAGGGCGAGCCTATGGTGAAGGTATGGTTCTCATCCGTTGGATTGTAGAAGTGGATAACCAAAGTGTCGCCCTTGTTCACGGTTATGAGACTGGACGAGAACGCATAGTCTGCTTTCAGTCCAGAGGCGAGGCTGGAGTTGAACGACTGGTCAACGCCGAACAGATAGAAGTCTCGCGACTGAGGCGTCGGGCTGACTCGAGCGAGATATGACACGCCGAGCCCTGTTACGCCTCCCACCAGTGCGGACAACAATACCGCAACTATTATCGTGTTTCGCGGACTCCAGGCAACCATGGTAACCATGGTCTCGATATGGTGGTTCGATTCATTTAAAAGCTTTTATGCCTATAGTAACTTGAACGATTGAACAGAACTGCATACTCCTGCAAAAACTGGTCTGACTAAGAAATCTAAATACGACCGACCAAAACTGCGCAAGACGTAGACATAGGCACCTTGAGCGGCATCCTAGATAGGGCTCCACCCCCTTTCGACCTGAGGATCTCTCACGGCAGTGATCCAAGTCAGTTCGCTGAGGTTCGATTTCCCAACGGTATGGGACCCTTCCCGCTGCTCTTCGTTGTCCACGGCGGATTCTGGCAATCCATTTATGACCTGTCTCATACCGGACACCTCTGCGCCGCCTTCACGTCTACGGGAGTCATCACGTGCAACATAGAGTACCGGAGGATCGGAGATCTGGGAGGTGGTTGGCCTGGAACTTTTCAGGACATTAGTCTCGCAACCCGCAACATTCTCCGAACGATGTCAACTGATCCCCGCTTTGACCAGTCCCGGACAGCCATCATTGGCCATTCTGCAGGTGGACATCTAGCTCTCTGGTTAGTCAGTAGTCGCCGGATCAGCAAAGGTTCAGCCCTCCACAGCGAGCATGGGCAACCCATCACTAGGGCAATCTCGCTCGCAGGAGTATCGGATCTGCGTCTTGCGTGGAAGCAGGGGCTGGGACGCGGCATAGTAACGCGGCTCATGGGTGGAACACCCGAGGAACACCCGGACCGATACAATGCCGGCTCACCAATCGAACTCCTCCCGACCGGCGCGAGACAAGTCCTAGTTCATGGAACGGCCGACGATACCGTCCCTGTTTCCCAGTCCAAGGCGTATGTCGAGAAAGCGGAGAAGCTAGGCGATCGGCCCACTCTGGTCAAGCTTGACGGTATTGGCCAATACGAACTAATCGATCCAGAGTCGGAGGCGTGGCCAACTTTATCCAATGCAGTTCTGTCTCTGTTGGACATAGGTGGGTAGTAATCGCAGCCCCAAAAGAGTCTCAACAACCAGCGATTTCGTCCATCTACGCGCACTCCTTACGCAGGCCGCGAAGAAGCAGGTGAAGGACGTGATGGAAGAAACCACAATCGACCTAGTCGAGATGCTCACCACGACAGAGGAGGTGCTCGCGAAATATGATTGAGGAACCAGCAATGGTAGCCGAGCCAAAGCCACTTGAGAAGGGACTCATGAAAGCGATCGTCCGCGAACGTTTCGGATCGCCAGACGTTCTCCGGATCAAGGAAGTGGAGAAACCTGCTCCGAACGAAGTACGTGGAGTATTGGTAAAAGTCTATGCGTCCTCCGTGAATGCCGCAGACAAGCATGACATGAGAGGAGCATCGCTCGTGATACGACTTGTCGGGCCCCTGTTTCGACTAAGCATGGGAGTCCGCCGGCCAAAAGAGCCCGGACTGGGCACCGACTTCGCCGGCGTAGTAGAAGCCGTACACAACGACGTGACTGCGTTCAAACCAGGAGACGAAGTGTACGGAGTAGCCAACGCCGCTTACGCAGAGTACGGTCTTGCACGTGAGTGCAGAATAGCCTTGAAACCGAGAAACAGTTCGTTCGAACAATCAGCGGCTGTTCCGATCGCCGGATTCACCGCGTTACAGGCTCTCCGCGACAAGGGGCACGTCAAACCCGGACAGAAGGTGTTGATTAACGGTGCGGGCGGCGGAGTAGGAACTTTTGCCGTTCAGATTGCCAAGGCATTCGGAGCCAGAGTCACCGCCGTGACCAACTCGGCGAATCTAGACATGGTTCGCAAGCTCGGCGCTGATCAAGTGATCGATTACACTCAGGAGGATTACAC
>Ga0209152_10001225_pt1 | contig 10337 bp, 10 predicted proteins | sample GraSoiAngelo_107_FD_185873 | JGI IMG/M metagenome (GOLD analysis project Ga0209152, IMG submission 185873) | Grasslands soil microbial communities from the Angelo Coastal Reserve, California, USA - 14_0903_09_30cm (SPAdes) (version 2) | ecosystem: Environmental > Terrestrial > Soil > Grasslands...
CCAAATGCCCAGAGAAAAACCGGGATAGCTAGTAGCGTTCCAACGAATAGCCAGCGGCCAAGCCTTAGACTCCCAGAATATTCGGCTAGCTGATCCAGCTCGTCGAGCTGAGAAGATTCTCCTACAAGATTCTCTTGATCTTCGCCTATGTCCCGCGTGGATTGCGCTTGACGGTTCAGGCTTCTTAGAATCTGGTCAGTGGCTGTCTGGGCTCCTCTCTTTCTGGTTTCTCCGGAGAAATCGAATCGGTGGCGAGCGCGCGGGCGTTTCTCTTCCAAAGCTCTTCAGCTGGGCTCTCAACTCATTAATAGTCAATGCTAAGACTTGGGCAAGCCAGTACTAAGCCGCTGGCGGCGGCGGAATCTGGGTAAAGCCCGTCCAACGATTTACGCGTGGATACAGGGCATCAGAACGCTAGTCCAGCACTACTATCGCATGATCTTCGTGATCTGTTCCTTGGCCTGTTCCAGGACCGCGTTGACCTTGTCCAGTTCGACGATCACTTCTTCCTGAACTGAAAGTTCCTTGATCCTCCTCGGCTCTTCGATCGCGTTGCTGATAGCCTCAGGGACGAGTTTCAGTTTCGGTGGAATCGTCTTTCTTCGATCTTTCATGCTTCTGCCCACAAGACTCTTACGAGATATGATGGTTAGTGACATCTCGGCCAACGCTTACCGTTAATAGTACTAGTACACGATCCAAACGGACAGATGTCTAGTATGAGAGTTGGCATTCTCGGTAGTGGCGATGTGGGCAGAGCCTTAGGAAAGGGATTCGTTAATCGTCAGCATGAGGTGAAGATCGCCTCGCGCACTCCGAACAGTGACAAGCTGAAGACCTGGGTAAATCAGGTAGGAAGAAACGCGTCAGCCGGAACATTCGCAGAGTCCGCAGCCTTTGGGGACATAATCGTCCTAGCAACCAACGGATCGGCCATTGAAGAGGCCATAGACCTCGCCAGGCCACAAAACTTCGACGGAAAACTCGTCATCGACGTGACAAACCAACTCGATTTCTCAAAAGGCCCACCTCCAGGAATGCTATACTCACCAACGGACTCTCTGGGACAACGGGTCCAGCGCAAGCTTCCATCCGCAAAGATCGTGAAGTGTTTCAACACTGTCCCGAACTCGCAGATGGTCGATCCAAAGTTCAAAGATGTAGAAATGATGATCTGCGGAAACGATACGGCCGCAAAACAACAGGTGATGAAGATACTGAAAGAGTTCGGCTGGAAAGGAGCCATAGATATTGGGGGGATCGAAAACGCGGGCTGGCTGGAAGCCTTCGTCCCACTCTGGGCAAGAGTCGGCATGTCACTGAACACATGGGATCACGTGTTCAAAGTAGTCCGATAGAGATCCTTCAGAGAAACCGGAAGTTTCGATTGGAGTATTGATCGAAAGGATTCTAGTTGTACAATTCGTCGTATCGTCTGAATTTCCAGTAGGCCGTGGAAACAAGCCACGCCACAAGGAAGATTCCGATTATTCCAAATCCCATAGTTTCGAAGTCGAGGCTCGCTAACCAGTCCCAGTATGGGCCGGTCAAGTTCAGCTCGCTAGCAATAACTTGTAGGAGTTCAACTGCCCCTATCGCAAAGGCTACAGCGACTGAAATCACTGTCACCGTCAGGTTATAGTAGATTTTCCGAATCGGCCTAAGAAAAGCCCAACCATAGGCTGCTCGCATCGCTATACCATCAGTCGTGTCGGCGAGGACCATCCCACACGTGAACAAGAAGGGAAGGAGCAGCACCATCCAGAGTGGGATGGGTGACGAGACTGCGAGCGCGATGGTTATTGCGAACAAGGCGATCTCGCTTGCAGTGTCGAAGCCGAGCCCGAACAAAACTCCGATCGGATAGATCTGCCACGGCTTCCTGACTATCTTGAATAGGCCTCCGAAGTATCGGTTCAGCAATCCCCGATTTTGTAAGAGACCCTCCAGCTCAGATTCGTTTAGATTCCCTTGCTTCATCGTCTTGAATGTCCGGTAGATGCCTAGCACGATTATCGCGTTGATCAATCCTATCAGGAAGAGGAAGACCCCTGACACGGTAGTCCCAATTATTGCTCCAGAGCTGTGGAGCACGGGTAACTGATTCACAACAGACTGGGTTGCGAGGACTAGAGCAACTATGACTCCAACAACAATCGTCGAATGGCCGAGGGAGAACCAAGTGCCTACGGTAAGTGGACGCTCTCCGTCTTGTAGAAGTTTCCGTGTCGTGTTGTCTATGGCGACAATGTGGTCGGCATCGACGCCGTGGCGCAGTCCAAAGGTGTACGCGAGGATTCCCAGCGCGGCCAAACGAGCAGAGAGTGCGCCCACGACCAGAGATGCTGCAAACCCGATCAGTGTGGCGATGCCTATTGCCGAATAGATTAGGAGAACCGACAATTTCTCCCCCCTCGAGAGACCGATCCCAGAGTTTTCTAGAGCCTGTTCAGTCATTGTCAGATCCTCTCCATTGAAGAGTTGGATGGCTCACCGTTGAGCTTCGCAGAATGATTCGGCTGACGGATCGGATTCGGATAATATAAAATTTCATCCTGGTAATACTTTTCTTGGAGTAAGATGCTCACAGTAATACTGTGTTGAGGATGATTTGAATGACTGAACTAACGAATAGAATCAGCATGTCCCTTCCACCCGGGCTCCTAGAGGCCTTTGACAGGGTTTCTCGCCAGAGTGGTTACGGCGACCGATCGAAGGCTTTGCAGGCAGCTATGCGAGCCTTCATCTCGGATTTCGAAGCAGGAGTCAAGAAAGGAAACATCGTCGGATCCATCGTCATGGTCTACGATCATGAGACGAAAGGTACTGACGAGGCGATAACGGAAACATCGCATCATCACAGACAATCAATACTCTCCTCGCTCCACGCCCACATCGACGAGGCACACTGCCTCTGCGCCCTGCTGGTCCAAGGAAAAGTGCATGACATTGTGAATCTGGAAAGCGAGTTGAAGCGAGAGAAGGGAATCATGCAAGTCAAATCATCGTACCTAGAGACAGAATCCATTTAGACGGTAATTCTAGGGACAGAGGCTAGTTACTCGGTTAGAGTTATGGGAGTATCAGAACGGTTTTGGTTGGTTCTTCTTCGTAATCCGCCAGAACCGAGTTGAAGTATCGCCTCGTTCCCGTAATCCTCCTATTCTTCATTCCCGCGTTGACCTATGGCTTGACTCCGGCTCATGCGAATTATAGGATCTCCACGTCCACTTCAGACACATGGCCTGCTACCATTAGCCAAGGATACGCGGTAGTTACCGGCGTCAAAATGGCGATGATCGAAGGTAACAATGCCAATCAGATCATCGCAGCTGGGAGTTTCAACAATGGCACCAGCCAGACACAACTCCGAGTGTACCATAAGAATGGCAACAGCCTAGTCTTAGACTCTAGCCAGCAATGGCGGTTCGGAGGAGGCAGTAACTATTATTTTTCTGGCGTTGAAGTAGCTGACCTCGCAGGTCGTGGCTTCAACGAAACCATAACAATTGGAAACGTCCAAGCGTCGGGTGGCCCTCCTCTTCAGACTCAGATCGGAATCTACAGGTGGCTGGGTTCGAGTCTCAGCAGAGAGAAACTCTTCAACTACACAGCTGGAGGCCCCCTCGAGACCCGCAGTATCGCCATCTGGACCAACAATGGAATCCGTCAAATCGTAACACTCGGATATTACAACAGAACTGGAGTCACTTACGGCCAACTCGGAATATGGTCCTGGGACGGAGCCACCTTGTCAAAGAACACTCTCTGGAACTGGACAGCCCCGGGTACTGGGGCGACGGGGAGCCAAGGCTACGCAGTAGCCACGGGAGATATTGAAGGCAATGGCACTCCAGACATTGTGACAGTAGGCTCAAGCAACAATGGAACGTTAACTCAGAGCGAGATACGCGTCTGGGGCTGGAGTGGCAGTGGAACTCCTGGGCTCAAACAATCCAGGACGTGGGTCACCACGGGGCAGGCATCTGTGGCAACGTCTGTTGCGATCCAAGACTTGGCCGGTGATGGGAAGAAGGAGATAATTGTCGGCGGCCAGATACTCTCCTATCCATTTTGGAAAGCAGAACTCAGCGTCTGGTCATTATGGGGAGGACTTAGTCTCAGTCAGCTGGCAGATACCTACTGGATAACATCTAGCCAGAGCAGTCTCGAACTGATTCGCGTTTCTGCAGGCGATGTTGACAACAGCGGCACAACGGAGATAGTAACCGCGGGATTCACAGACATGCCGATAGGCACGACCGACGTCGACTATGGAATTATTAGAACCTGGACTTGGAGTGGGTCAACAATTTCCCTCCAGCAATCATACCAGTACTCTACAGTCCCGACGATCATATCCGCTGTCACTGTCGGCGATATTGACAAAGTCGGAAAACATGACATCATAGTCGGCGGGCAACAGATGGGCAAGGGATTCCTAGAAGTTAGAGACGCAACTTTCGTTAATAGCACGATCAGTCTCGCGACATATCCATCCCCCGCACTAGCAGGACAATCAGTCACTGTCTCAGGCATGCTAACCAACACGACTGACTCGAGCCCGTTAGTCTCAATGCAGGTCTTGCTGGAGTACAATGCGACCGGTGGAAGTTACAGCATCATAGCTACTGCTACAACTGATTCTCAAGGGCGCTTCGCGGCCAGTTTCACACCCCCTGGGCCTGGCTCTTACGATGTTAGAGCCACTTGGTCGGGCGACAATGGTCACAGTGGTTCCACTGCTAGCGCGAGTCTTACCGTTACCAAAGAGCCGAGTGTAATCGTCCTTTCCAGCTCCAGCTTCAACGCCCAAGTAGGTGATACAATCACGATCAGTGGTTACGTATACCCGGCTAACGCCGCCAAACTCACGATGGTCTACACGGGACCCAGCGGAACGACGGTTAGTCATACGGTGAACTCGACCAACACAGGCAGCTTCACAGACCAGTACGCTGTCAATAGCGCTGGCACTTGGACCATCTCAGCCTCCTGGACCGGCACAACAACAACCGCGAGCTCCACCTCAAACATTTTGAGCGTTCAAACAACACCTCAACCACCGCCTTTTGAAACAACAATGACCTTCTACACACTCATACTCTCCATCGCTGCCTTGGCCGTTGGAGCGTTTGCATTAGTTCGGAAGAGCCATGGTGGAGCTTCCCCGCTATCCATGGCGCCCACAACAGTTGCCCCTTCGAAGTAGAATCTAGTCGGAAGACATCCCGAAAATGGCCGTATTCTATTTCCTTACTGTTCGACTTCGTTTCGAGTAACACGACCCTTTAGTCAACTCGGCAGCCCATTCCAATCTCGAAGCAGAAAGCGATGCCTGCTTTCGGATCATGCAAGAAACGGACAAAGTCTTAGGAGGCCTCGTTTTTCCAAACCAAGCAAAAGGTCGCTTTCTTAGCAACCGTGACAATGTTATTCATCTCCATAGCGAGCTTCCCTATTCACGCGTCTGGTCCTTTTGGTGAAACATACTCGTTTTCGCAGTCTGCGTCTCGAATCCAGGAAACAAACAGCCCTGGCATCACCTTCGCCCTGAACGTGACGACGCCACTTTCCGGGTTCAACTATCAATTCTCATGGGCGGTGATAGACCCAACAGGCGCGATCCAGACCACTACCACGACGATGAACTCGGCCCCATCGACGTTCACAACCAGCACAACCTATCCCACCGATTTTGGGAGCACGAACATCACCTATGTTGGAGTATACAATATCACAGTCAGCCAATCTAGCCCGCCTCCTACCACGCAGGCAGCGACCAGCCTCTTTCGAGTAGGACTCACAGACGCGGAGGAATATCATCGTACGATGCCGGTCTCAATGATCGCTCAAGGCTACCAGAGCGCCGAAAACATCACTATCTCAATAAGATCCCCGATAGGTAATGCCCCTGGCTACCCGACAACTAGACTGGCCAACCCACTTGGTGTACTCTCTTATGCTTGGACCAGTATTCCACCCTCTGTCCCTCTCGGAAACTATACAGTCACACTGACCGGGTCGAGAACACCTAAGACCGGTTTCCCTGACACCCAGACCTTCCTCGTAGATCCAGCTAACGTAACAGTCACGCAACTCACGATAACTCAGAGCTCGTTGCAAAGGTCTCAGACCGAGACCTTTCGCTTCTCACCAATTTATCCTAACACAGCCCAAGCTAAGACCGGCTCGGCTATCATAAGAATAATTGAAGCAGACGGCTTCACAGAGCACGACGTAACTGCGACATACAAGACCTCGGTTGGACAATTCCAGGGAACCTTTCAGATCCCACTCAGCAGCGACACCGGAGTCTGGGTGGCAAGCATCGATGTGGGAGGCTACAACGACGGATATGGGAACATAGGGCCTTCATCGAGTGTGAACAGAGGTTTCGCTGTGTCAACCGCCGTTCTTACCGTCACCTCTAGCATACCCAACGGAAATTACACAACAGGCAGTATCATCGTGATCAATGCGATCGTAGTAACCCCTGGAGGAGGCAACTTCACCAGCGGAACGGTGATAGCTACTACCCATCAGTCCTCCGTTCAGATTGGTAGCCCACTCCGGCTGTCCTATGATCAGACCCATGGGAAGTGGGTTGGCAGCTACACCGTGAACTCCACTTCGCCAACTGGACTTTGGTTCATACAAGTTAACGCAACCGACGCTTACGGCAACTCAGGATATGGTTCGACTTCAACACTAGTTACACTTCCGCCTACGCAGCAGCCACCGCCCTCCCCTACGAGTTCGGCGTTCAACTATCTCTGGCTCATAGTCATAGGGCTGGTGGCAGCTATAGCTATCCTTGCTTCGTTCATCGTCTATAGGCGAGGAAGAATGGTGCGGAGAGTGTTGAAGGTTGACCTTGAGGCCATTCATGCAGAAGCGAAGAAAGTCGAGAACAACGAGTTCTTCAAGAACGTCCAGGAACAACTAAAAGAACAGAGAGGTCATCATGACAGCAAAGATGTCAAATAGAAAGAGTCATTTCGCTAATCTTGCGGCGACAAAACAAAACCGAAATTCTAGATGATTCTTAAAGATCGGATAGTTCTTCTTTCGAGCTGATAGCAGAGCCGAGATAGTTGTATACTCCTGTTTTCAAAACCTTCAGGGACAATAGCGCACACTTCAGCCTGACGGCGCTGAGCTGTCCTCCAATGAGTGAGAGTATCTCTTCCTTGGAAATCTTCCGCACGTCATCAATCGTCTTTCCCTTCACAAGTTCCGTCAGCATTGATGCTGAGGCCTGGCTGATCGCGCATCCCTGACCGTTGAATCGCACATCTCTTACGCTGTTGTTCTTATCAAGCTCCAATTGCATTTCTATGATGTCGCCGCAGAGAGGGTTGGAGTCCTTGGCGCTGATCTGTGCGTGTTCCAAGGTTCCCTTGTTTCTGGGATGGCGGTAGTAGTCGAGTATGATCTCGGAATAGACTGAACTCAAATCTTGAAGACTCTACCTGCCCGCTCGACGGAGCCGACGAGACGATCGATCTCCTCTTCACTATTGTAAAGATAGAAACTTGCTCTAGTAGTTGCGGCGACTCCAAGCCTCTCCATGAGAGGTTGGGCGCAGTGGTGTCCCGACCGGACCGCGATTCCATCCTCGTCCAGCATGGATGCCATGTCGTGCGCATGAACGTCTGCAAGGTTGAAACTGACAACTCCTCCCCGACTCTCAGGGTCCGGCGGACCGTACATCTTCAAGCCCTTCACTCTGCCCAATGATTCAAGTGCATACTTCGTTATTTCCCTGTCGTGATCCCTAACGTTCCGTAAACCCAATTTTGTCAGGTAGTCGGCTGCTGCTCCAAGCCCGATTGCCCCGGCTATGTCGGTGGTTCCGGCTTCGAACTTGAAGGGCGGGTCTTTGAATGTGGCTTCGTATAGGTGGACCTCTTTGATCATTTCTCCCCCACTCTGGTAGGGTTCCATGGTTTGTAGAAGCTCTCGCTTTCCGTAGAGCACTCCTATTCCGGTAGGTCCGCACATCTTGTGGCCAGAAAATGCGAGGAAATCGCAGTCTAGATCCTGAACATCAATCGGCATATGCGGAACAGACTGGGCTCCATCTACCAGAACCTTGCATCCGTATTTGTGGGCCTCGCGCACTAATTCTCGAATCGGGTTGATTGTTCCGAGAACGTTGGAAACATGGGTTACGGCGAAGAGCTTGACTGTTCCTTCTTCCAGATGCTGGTGACTGTCTTCTCGGAGGAGTCGTCCGTCCTCTGAGATTCCGACATACTTGAGACTGGCTCCTTTTTCACGCGCCAGCTGTTGCCATGGAACAATGTTGCTGTGATGCTCCATCTCTGTGAGCATGATACTGTCGCCGAGGCCGATGTTTGATCGTCCCCAGGAATGGGCTGCGAGGTTAATCGCCTCGGTTGTTCCGCGCACGAAGATAATCTCGGATGGGTCCTTGGCGTTGATGAGATGGGCGATTTTTCGCCGGGCGTCTTCGTAGGCTACTGTTGCTTCTTCGCTTATCCGGTAGACTCCTCTGTAGACGTTGGCGTTGTACTGGTTGTAGAATCTGTCTAGGGCTTCGATGACCTGAACTGGTTTTTGTGAAGTTGCAGCGTTGTCGAGATAGACCAAGGGTCTTCCGTTGATTTCTCGCTTGAGTATGGGAAAATCAGCCCTTACACGCCCAACATCGTACCCGCTAGTTTTCCTGCTAGGGTAGACTTGGGCGTGGCGTTGCATGGATTGTCCTCTGACCAAGAGGACAGAAGTATTGCCGGAGAATTCTTGTCTGGGGTCTTAGACGTGCTGGTGGTGCTCTTCTGGACTACGTGCACCGGTGGCTTGTTCTTTGCCCTTAGGTACGAAGCTGTGGCCGCATCCGCAGGTTAGGTAGCTTTCGGGGAAGTTGAACTTGAAGCCCCCTCCCATCTCAGTCTCAACATAGTCGATCTCGGCATCTCCCAGAAGGTCAGCACTTTTGGCGTCGGCTACAATGTTGACTCCGTTCCTGTGTTCGATAACGTCGGCGGCGCCGGTTTTGTCGAGTTTGAGGCCGAACTGGTAGCCTGCGCAGCCTCCCGCTTTTACGAAGACGCGGAGGGCTAGGTTCTGGTCGTTGACCTGCTTCAGGTAGTCTTGGACTTTGGTTGCTGCCTTATCGGTTATGCTTATTGCCATTCTTCTCTACTCTCCTAGTTCCTATGCTCCTTTTTAACCTTAAAGGTACCCTGAATGCTTCTGTTCCTCATTCCTCTACAAGTTCTCCTTCTTTATCCAATCGTAGCCCCTCTCCTCAAGCACATCGGCTAATTCTGGACCCCCCGACTTGACCATTCTGCCATCTAGGAGAATGTGGACGTGGTCTGGTTTGATGTATCGCAGAATCCGTTGATAGTGAGTGATTATCATGACACCCATCTCAGGTCCCACTAGCTTGTTCACTCCTTCTGCGACGATCTTGACAGAGTCAATGTCCAGTCCCGAGTCTGTCTCGTCTAGGACCGCAATCTTGGGTTGGAGGATGGCCAGTTGGAGTATTTCGCAGCGCTTCTTTTCTCCCCCGGAGAATCCTTCGTTTAGGTAGCGTGTGGCAAAGGATTCGTCCATGTCCAGGAGTTTCAGCTTCTCTTTCAGGAGCTTTCTGAACTCGAGGACTGACAGCATTTCCTGTCCTAGGTCGCCTTTCTTGCCGCCTTGTCTGACCGCGTTGTATGCGGTGCGGAGGAATGTGGCTAGGGATACGCCCGGCACTTCGTAGGGGTATTGGAAGGCTAGGAAGAGACCCTTGCGAGCTCTTACGTCCGGGGCGAGCTTCAGAATGCTCTCGTTGTCGAAGAGAATATCGCCCTTCGTGACAATGTATTTTGGATGTCCCATTACGGTTGAGGCAAGGGTACTCTTTCCTGAGCCGTTTGGACCCATGACGGCGTGAATCTCGCCCTGTTTGACCTGGAAGTCTACTCCTTTGAGGATCTCCTTGCCATCGATCGTGGCGTGGAGGTCTTTGATGTCGAGCTGGCTCACGTTATGACTCATCTTGGGGGCTTCACGTCCGCTTCAATTTCCACTCTTTAGCTGTTCTTTCGATTACGATCGGCGTATGACGTACGTCATATTTAAGGGCTCCAAAACCCGGACCCGAAACCCAGTCATGTAGCAGTCGACACGAAATTTTTCTAGAAAAAAGACTTCAGCCCGACTTGTGAAATCTTTTCGCCCCCCCCCCGCGGGGGCCTATTCCGATCTCCAGAGACATGTCCCTCCCACCCGACTCCTGACCATCTGGCCTCCTGTGACGAATAGACAACCGCTAGGGTTACGCCGCGATTATGGTATTGCCTGCGCTTAGT
>Ga0209152_10001230_pt1 | contig 10308 bp, 6 predicted proteins | sample GraSoiAngelo_107_FD_185873 | JGI IMG/M metagenome (GOLD analysis project Ga0209152, IMG submission 185873) | Grasslands soil microbial communities from the Angelo Coastal Reserve, California, USA - 14_0903_09_30cm (SPAdes) (version 2) | ecosystem: Environmental > Terrestrial > Soil > Grasslands ...
TGACGGCGACCTGAATCGCCACGGATGCGATGCTAGACCGCTATGGACCGGCAGGCACGCGGCGGCACCCTGATCCTCGGCGGCGGTTTCGCCGGCAGCTACGTCGCGAAGCTGCTGAAGGAGCAGGGCGCGACGATCGTCGGCCTCGAGAACTTCATGCTCTTTGCGTCGATGCTCCCGGAGGCTGCGTCCGGAACGCTCGAGCCGCGCCACGTGGTCGTGCCGCTGCGGATCATGTGCCCGCACGCCGACCTGATCCTCGGCCGCGCGGTCGCGCACGATCCGGCGCGCCAACGCGTCGTGTTCGCCCCCAACTTGAAGTGGCCGGAGTTCGATCTACGAGGCCCGCTGCAAAAGGCGACCAGCCTTCCCGTGGATCTGGAAAATGCAGCCAACGCTTGCGTACTGGCGGAAGTCTGGTTCGGTCAAGCGGAAAAAACGCCGAACCTGATCGTGGTAACGGTCTCGGAGGGGTTGGGGGTCGGCATTCTTAGCGACGGGCGCCTGGTCCGTGGCCTGAACGGAATGGCAGGAGAATTTGGCCACGTCCCGATCGAGTCCAACGGTCCGCGCTGCGGTTGTGGCAGTCACGGCTGTTGGGAAGTTTACGCGTCGAACTGGGCAGCGTTGCGCTACTATCACGAATCCATTGCCGTCCCGAAGGGGCTCAGCTTTCAGGACCTGCTGTCACTTGCGGGTAGCGGAGACACCCTGGCCGGTAAGGCTTTGGATGCCATGGCCCATGCGATCGGTCGAGGAATGCGGATGATTATCGCCAGCCTCTCCCCGGAGGAAGTGGTGTTTGTAGGAGAGTTCACGCGCCTGTGGAATCGTTTGGGTCCTGTGATCAAAGGTGAAGTGGCAAAATCAGTCCTGGTCGGAAAGCCGCCGCGTGTCCGGCCCGCAGCAGCGGAACCGAGCGTCGCCCGTTTGCGCGGCACAGTTGCGCTTGTGTTACAGAAACACTTTGGCCCCTTCGTCGAGCCACGACGTCAGTTTGACGGTCCTCGAGGGCCGCAGGCACGGCTTCAGTCAGCTGGCGCGATTTCATCGATGTAGTCCGCAAGCAGCGGCAAGTCACGGCATTCGCCCGGTCTTGCTGCCAGCATACGGTCTGATCTCCGGCTAGTTTGATTCGCCGGAGAGTACTCGGATAACAGAACACATACTCCGCTGGGCGCCTCGGCGTCAGCTCACCTTGAGCGTGCAACGTCGGGGAAGATGGGTTCCTCCTGGAGGGACGGCAGTTGAATATCGAGGTAAGGGCTGCACTTCTTGTTTGTCTCTCCATCGTCACCACGACCCTGCATGCTGGAGACCTGCCGCGCGTACAGATGAGGAACGGATCCGGGCAGCTCATCGTCAACGGCCAACCTTTTCTTATTCTCGGAGGCGAACTCGGTAATTCTTCCGCCGGGACATCAGCCCAAGGGATGTGATCATCCCCAACCTGGCCCGCATGCATGTCAATACGATTCTGATTCCCGTCGCCTGGGAGCAGATCGAGCCGAAGGAAGAGAGCTTTGACTTCAGCATCCTGGATCACTGGATCGAGATCGCCCGACAGCACAACATGCACTTGGTGATACTGTGGTTCGGCAGTTGGAAAAATGCTTTCTCGAACTACGCCCCATCCTGGGTGAAATCGGACCTAAGGCGGTTCCCGCGTGCTGAAGCTGCTGATGGAACGCCGCTGCAAATTCTTTCGGAACTCTCGTCGGAAGCTCGGCGGTGCGACAGCCGCGCCTTCGCGTCGTTGATGTGCGCCACATCCGCGAGAAAGACTCTGAGCAACAGACGGTCCTCATGATCCAAGTTGAGAATGAAGTCGGCTACCTGGGATGGGGCCGCGACCGCTCTCCCGAAGCCAATCGGATGTTCAGCGCTCCCATTCCCGGAACGCTGGTCCGTAGTCTGCAGGAAAGACGGTTTCAGCTCCCGCCCGAACTGTCGTCGCACTTCAAGGAGCACGGCCGCACCTGGAGTGACATGTTTGGAGACGTGGCGAATGAAGTGTTCATGGCATGGAACTATGCAATTTACATCGAAGCCGCAGCCCATGCTGCCAAGCAAGAGTACGCGCTGCCGATGTACATCAACGCGCAACTCCCTGCCCCACTCGAGAAAGCAGGAGAGTATCCGAGCGGAGGGCCGCATCCCTATTTTCTTGAGATCTACCGTGCGGCTTCCCCCAGCATCGACTTTTACTCGCCCGACATCTACTGGCCTGATTTTGAATACTGGGTGCAGCGGTATGAAATTCCAGGCAATCCGATCTTCATCCCTGAGGCGAGGATGGAAAGCGCTCCCTACAACGCGTACTACGCCTATGGTGGAGCACGGGCATTTGGTTTTTCCGCTTTTGGTATCGACAGCCTGCGGGCACCGCAAGATGACCAGCCTGAACCCGTGTTGATGCAGGTGTACGGCCTGTTTGAAAGTGTTCGTGATCTCTTGCTGTCCGCCCAAGCAAGCGGCTCTACCCGCGGTTTGGTTCTGCACACGACGAGCCCACGCCCAACGCAAACGGTTGCCCTGGGAGGATACCTCTTTGAGGCCACGCTCTCGCGTTCTTGGCCGGCTAAGAACCTCCTTGCGGATGACGGCGCGATGTTGATCATGCAGACCGGTACTGGAGAGTTTTACATTGCCGGCAGCGGCCTTACCGTCAGTTTTGCGCGCGATCCTGATGTCGAGCCGGGAATGGCCGGAATTGAAAGCATCGAACAGGTTTCGCGCCACGCTGGACAATGGACAACCGAGAAGCGTCTTAACGGGGATCAAAGCAACCAGGGCCGGCAGTTGTTGCTGGACCCTCATCAGCAACATATCTTCAGAGTGCGGCTCTACTCCATTCCTTTGGCACCCCGCTCCTAACCACCTTGAGGCAACCTCACGGCTGTCTGGACAAAGCGGCAGCCCGGAGGGTTCCTGACGGTGTCGGGATGGCTTGACAAAGTTCCAAGGAGCAAAATATAGTTCGGGCCTCGAATTAAGGGGCGAACTGGTTCCGCCCGGGGACCGTCGTAGAACACCGGATGCGTCAGACCAAGTCTAGTGACGCCCAAGCAGCAACCGGAGAAACACACTCGTGGCATCCATCACCGTTTCGTTGTCCGGCTGTTCGGCGGGCGACAGCAGCAATCTTTCAATCAAGTAGAAGCAGCTCATCGATGTAGATCGGGAGAGATTCCGAACCGCGCGGTGTTCAGGATCACCGCGTTGCCAGACCGAGTGCAGAAAGAAAGCAGAGGTCGATATGTCCAGACATTCGTTGGTATTCGCGTCCAGTAATAGTTCGATTATCGAACTAAAGGCGATCATCGGATTCGTTTTGTTTTTCAGCGCGATTTCCCTGAGTAGTTATGGTCAAGTGCTCTATGGATCCCTGACCGGCGCAGTGACCGACCCTAGCCGTGCCGCGATCGCCGGAGCCAAGGTACAAGCGACAGAGGTGCGAACGGGAGTAACCCACGAAGCGACCACGGATTCGAGTGGCATCTACCGCTTCCCTACCCTGGTGCCGGGAACCTACAAAGTGACGATCTCGGCGTCGGGATTCGCCATCCAGGAGACGCAGAATGTTGTGGTAACGGCCAACGCTGTGCAACGTGTCGATGCACAGCTCAATGTAGCCCAAGCGAGCCAGAGCGTTACTGTAACTTCGGAAGCACCGCTGCTGCAGACGGACAAAGCAGACGTGCATACCGATCTGAACACGACGCAAATTTCCGTGCTCCCGGCTATCTCGTCGGAAGGCAGAAACTTTCAGGCTCTGTACAGAATCATTCCGGGCGCAAGCTTGCCATTTGAGAACAATTCTGCCGCAGGAAACCCGCAGCGTGCCATGACCAGTAACGTTAACGGCCAATCTTCGCAGGGCAACAACACAAGAATCGACGGGGTTCAGGACGCCTATCCCTGGCTGCCGGCCAATATCGCCTATGTGCCTTCGGTCGACGCGATTGACGCGGTCAACGTGACCACCAACTCTTTCGACGCCGAACAGGGTATGGTGGGCGGAGCTGCCGTGAACGTGCAGATCAAATCAGGCACCAACCGCATGCACGCACAACTGCACGAGTTTCATACCGATAATGCACTCTCCGCGTTGAACTACTTCAACCCACCCAGCTTCCGCATTCCGCTAAACGTGTTCAACCAGCTCGGCGGATCGCTGGGAGGGCCGATCAAGAAGAATAAGTTGTTCTTTTTTGGCAATTGGGAATCGACGCGTCAAGTTCAGGCCCCCAACGGCGGCAACCCCCAAACGGTGCCGACTGGAGGACTCGCTTACACGCAAGCCCAAGCCAATGGCTTCTTTGATTTTCGAGGTCTGATTGCCGACAAGGCAGGCAACCCGCTGCACGTCTATGATCCCAGAAGCGGCGCGGCCAATGGGACCGGGCGTTCACCAATTTCGTGCAACGGGGTCCTCGACGAAATTTGTCTTTCCGACGTGGATCCTGCGGCCCTCACCATGTTGTCATTCGTACCGGAGGCCAACCTTTCGGGTACAACTAACAACTATTTCGTCTCCAAAACAGGATTTTTTCATCGTGACAATTTCGATGGCAAAGTGAACTACATTCCGAGCGATCACTCCACTGTGTTTGGTCGTTACTCGCTGTCGCGCAGCTTCATTTTTGATCCTCCGGCGCTGGGAAAGGCTGAGGGGAATGCCACGCTTGGTGGACAGCTAGGAAACGCGCACTCACGGATCCAGGTGGTGGGCCTGGGCGGCACCTATGCATTCTCGCCAACCCTCGCCGCTGACATAAACGCTGGCTTCACGCGCCAGCGCATCAACGCGGAGAGCACCGATATCGGCAGCAACTTCGGTCTGGACACGCTTCACATTCCAGGGACCAACGGACCGGATCACCTGCAAGGAGGAATTCCAGCCTTCCAGTTCAATACCTATTCCAACCTGGGCAATCCAAACACCGGCAATCCCTTCGTATTTCGCGATAACCAGTACGTTGGCAATGCCAACTTAACCTGGATCAAAGGACGCCACCAGGTACGCTTCGGACTTGAATACAACCATGTTCAGATGAATCATTTTCAGCCGCAGGGCGGGATGTTTCAGACGGCTCGCGGAAGTTTGCGCTTCACGGGAGCCGCGAGCGAACTGAGTGGCGGAGCCACACCCGCTTCGGCGCAATACAATTCCTTTGCAGATTTCCTTCTCGGCCTACCGGATGAAGTTGGTAAGGCGGTACAAAACCTGAATCCGAACGCGTTGCGGTGGTCGCAGTGGGCGTGGTACGGGCGCGACCAATATCAGGTTACCTCGAACTTGACCATCAACTACGGGGTGCGCTGGGAATATTTCCCCATGGCCTATAGCGATATCGGGGGAGCCCGAGTTCTGGATCCGAACACCATGAATGTCTTAGTAGGCGGCAGCAGCGGCATTCCTATTGATGACGGGGTGGACGTAGGACATGGCTTATTCCTGCCCCGTCTGGGCATCGCCTACCGCCCGACCAGAAAGAATGTCGTCCGTGCGGGCTATGGAATCAGCGCCGACGCGAACAACTGGCGGTTCCTGAGAAATGCTTATCCGGCGGTAACCATCTCCGACTTCACAGGGCTGGCCGGAAATTCGTTCGCGCCGGCAGCCAGCTTGACAGGATTGAATGCAGTGGGTCCGTACGCCAGCTTGCCGATTGGTATTCCGCAAATCGCATTGGCGGGCGGCACAACTCCGGGCGTGTATCCCCTGCCCGACGGAGTCGGGACCACGACGATAACGCGTGATTTCCGCAGAGGCTACATCCAATCTTTCAATCTGACTATCGAGCAGGAATTCGCCGGATTTGTCGGTGATGTTGGCTATGTCGGATCGCGAGGAATACGCCCTCTCACGAACAGAAATATAAACCCGGCACTGGCCATCGAAGGCCAGCCGGCCACTTTCGGGCAAGATGGGAGAATTCTGAATGCCCAATTCGGCCACACCAGTAGCAATGTTTGTCCGACCGCGGCGAATCCGAGCGCGCAATGCAAGGGCTGGCCTGACGTTGGCCAACTGATTCCCCTGGGTAACAACTACTACGATTCGTTGCAGGCCAAATTGACACGCCGCCTCGGCCACGGCTCGCAAATTGGCTTCACATACACATTCTCGAAGGCGATCGATTACGAGGACAACGAGGAGTTGGGGTTCCTGCTGTGGCCGACTCCCTCGCGTTATCCCTTGAATCGAGCGCTGGCCGGGTTCGATCGTACTCACAATTTTGAAGCCTACGGCGTGTATGCATTGCCGTTTGGCGCAGGCCAGCCCTGGGCACAGAACGGAATCGCCAGCAAACTTGCTGGAGGCTGGCAGTTCGGCTGGGTGCTAAGCGCCATGAGCGGAACACCGTTCACCATCACAGACGGGAACGGAAGCACCCTGAACGCGCCGGGCAGCACCCAGGTGCCGGACATCGCAGCTCCCATTCGGATTCTACGCGGGCAACCACAGGCCGCAAGTTGCGCCTCCAGCCTCTCGTGTTACTACTTCAACCCGAGTTCGTTCCAACATGTCACTACGCCGGGTGTCTTCGGTGACGCCCGGCGAAACATACTACGCGGTCCCGGCTATTTTGATCTGGATATGAGCCTGAACCGGGACTTCAAAATCTCCGAGCGATTTACATTCCAGTTACAGGCGCAGGCGTTCGGGGTTACGAATACGCCGCATTTCAATAATCCGACTGCCGACCGGAACAGCAGCACGTTCGGAAGGGTCACTTCCACCCTGGTCACCACGAACGCCAGTCTAGGTGGCAGCGGCGGCCAGCGGCAATGGTGGTTCGGCGGGAAACTTATCTTCTAGCGAGGGGACGAATGCGATTCACGTTCTTCTCCGGGTTTGCGGGTCTCAGAATCCCAGCGCGCTAACGGCAGACAGAATCAAGCTGGGCGGCAAAATTGGTGTGAGAGGGTGGCGTCAGCCCACGAGTATTCATTGCCTCTTCGAGTGTGTCAGGTCCTGGTGGAAGACTGTGATCGGTAGCTCCGCGATAGAATTCGTCGCGCTCGGCTTCCGGAAGAGTCACGAACTCGAAACCTTTATGGCGATATAGCTGCAACAAACGTTGCAGCATCTCTGCGTCGAATGCGCCGACATGCACGAGCAGCACATAAGGGATATCGCGCTGATAAAGAGTGTGCGAGATGTCCCGAGAGTATTGAATGCTCTCGTCGGCTGCGGTTAGGTAGCTGTTCTCCAAGGCCGCGACTCCTGCGGCATCGCCCTTCGTTTTGCACCGCGCGTACGGCGGGTTCCACAAGTAGTCGCCAAAGCTCATGGTGACCGCGGCAATTTTGTAACCGCGCTCTCGCAGGAAATTCCGAAAGCCTGCTCGTTTCTCAAGGGTATCTCCTTCTGCCAGGAACGGGTATCGGAACCAGTGCCAATCTTCATCTTTCATCACGCTCGCCAACACAGGCTCATCGCGAGCGACGTCTTGCTCGAAATCGTCTAATAAATGCTGGTTCAGGTTCATGTGCGACCAGCTATGGTTGCCAAGGGGATTTCCCGCCGAGTGCCACGCCTGCAGCACGGCGGCACCGGTTGGTTGTTCTTCCATGCGCAATCCATTGACGAAACCATACGTCGGCGGCAGGTTGGCCCCGCGTAGTGCTGCAACGATCTTTGAGATCACCTCCATTCGTGTTTCGCCGGGAGGCAACGGGCCGTGCGCCGGCAGATCGTCAAACGTGATCGCAATTTTTGGCACCGCTTCCGCGAAGGGGGCAAATAACGAGAGCGGAACGCCCTGGGCCATTGCGGCGTAGCCTGCCGGCGTTGGGTGGAGATGATCGCCAGAATCAAACGCGGGCAAGAAGCGCTCGGGATGCTCTGGGTCACGGGTAGTCTTGTCGAAGTCGATGACCGCATCGAAGTGGCCGGCAGAACGGATCCATTGATTAATGGATTGACGATCTGCTTCGCTGGCCGGGCCGGGATGATAGTAGTTCGATCCCACAAACGGCATTAACGTAGCACCGATGACCTTGATGTCGCGAGCGTGAGCGCGCGAGATTTTCTGCTCATATGCCGCGATAATCCGCCGAACCAGCGCATCATGCTCGGCACGGGAGACATCGCCGCTCCGCGTCAGCATACCGATATCATTGATTCCCTCAAGAACGATTAAGTAGCCGACCCCGGATTGTGCGATCACGTCGTGATCGAAGCGGGCTAAAGCATTAGGTCCCAAACCATCCGTCAGCAGACGATTTCCTCCGATTCCCTGATTCAGAACGGCCACATCGCGGGTAGTTGGCGATGTTTGAAGGCGCTGGGCCAGAGCATCCGTCCACCGATCATTGCCATTCGTGGTTGCGCCGTGGCCGTCGGTAATCGAATCCCCGAGGATTACAACTGCTCTCGCTTCAGGCGGAGCAGTCACGTCAAGTCCGGCGATGAAGTACCAGTGATCTACTGCTTTAGCGCCGGGAAGTTCAGCCGCAGAAGTTACGTCTCGATGTGCGAGATAAGACGTAGCCCGTGAACCCGGATGTCCGGTCTGTCCATCCGGAGGCACATCAATATGCATTGTGATGGCCAGATCGGAGAGCGCCTTTACCGGAAACGAGAGTGGGTCGGAAAGGTAGTCAGCGTGCGCTGGAATTGTGACGGCCGCCGAGCCGGAAAATGTGAGCGCCTTGTCAGTGCCAGGGACGATCTTGTCGGAACTTGGAGAGGTTGGTCTAGCCACGCGCACAGACGTCAGGTGCAGGGGCGTGGCTCCAAAACGATTCGACAGGCGCAGCCGAATTTCGGCCCCTCCGAGAGAGAGATGTACGATTTGCCGCAGGCTAGCATCGCGGAGATCTTCTGCATCTAGCGCATTGCTTGGCTCAACCAGTTGCTGAGATGCGGCCCAGGAGCCGACCCAGTGCGCTCCGGGTTTGCCGGCATCGTCGCTAAATGCTGAAGCTGCGAGAAAAAAAAGCGCGGTGAACAACAGAGTCGAGCCCATGCGCGAGGGGCAGGCGATCACTGGTTCGTCCCGCTGGCCAGAAACCCACCATCAACAACCAGTAAATGGCCGGTTACAAAGCTTGCCGCATCCGACGCGAGGAACACGGCCGCGCCTACCAGTTCCTCCAAATCTCCGAAGCGGCCCATGGGCGTTCGCATCAGGCACTCTCGCCCGCGTCCGGTGCCGTCAAGCATCTCCGCGTTAAGGGCGGTGCGGAAGACGCCCGGGACCAGCGCATTCACGCACACGCCGTATCGCGCCCACTCCACGGCGAGCGATTTCGTCAGCGAGGCAACCGCAGCTTTGCTGGCCGCGTATGCCGCGACCTCGTAAAAGGCCACCCGGGACGTAAGAGAAGCAATATTAAGAATCCTCCCATATTGCCGCTCAACCATCTTGTTTCCAAAAATCTGACATGATCGCAGCGTTCCAGTCAGATTGGTGTCCAGGATCCGATTCCAGTCAGCTTCGCTTTGCTGCAGTGTGGGCGTCCGCTGCGTGATGCCGGCGCAGTTCACCAAAATATCTGCTTTCCCGAATTCGGCGTGGACGCGCTCGCACAGCGTTTCTACGCTGACGCGATCGGCGACGTCGCACTCGATCGCCAAAGACTTGCGGCCGGTCTTGGTGATCTCGCAGACCGCATCCTGCACCAAGTTCTGACGACGCCCCGTCGGTATTACGTCCGCCCCGGCCCGCGCCAGTCCCTTCGCCAGAGTTAGTCCAATGCCTGAAGTGCCACCGATCACGACCGCCGTTTTCGAATTGAGGTCCAGCTCTGGATATCCCATCGATCTAAGGTTCTACCCTCGACAGCTCGTCAGGGCTCGACGAAGTAGACGGGATAGCTATTATAAAATTCTTGGAAGCCATTAAATTCACGCCTCGAACTATATATTCTACCGGCAGCTGTCAAGGGGAAATCCAGGGCCGGAGCGGCATATCACCTAATTGCACTGCGGGGATGACTTCAATGTAGTCCAAGGGCGCCCGGTCCTGCTGATCGGGAACTCCCTCGATCCGGATCACGTCACCGGGGTGTAACTCGAGTCCGTTGATCCTGCGTCGTACAGACGAATCCGCACTCGGCGCTCGGCCTGGCAACACGTCGTCGGCGCGCCATCGATCCACGACCCTATCTCCGACGAATACGTTGAATTGCGAGACGCCAGTACTAACATCAAAGTATTCGACATCCAGTTCGTACCGGCCAAGTGCACCTTGAAATCTTGTCTGTGCGGAACATGATTGTGCCGATGCTGGACACAGTACGCCCGCGCCGCCCGAAGCCCCCTCCCACGAGGCCGGCTCAAAGCTCTCG
>Ga0209152_10001245_pt1 | contig 10204 bp, 10 predicted proteins | sample GraSoiAngelo_107_FD_185873 | JGI IMG/M metagenome (GOLD analysis project Ga0209152, IMG submission 185873) | Grasslands soil microbial communities from the Angelo Coastal Reserve, California, USA - 14_0903_09_30cm (SPAdes) (version 2) | ecosystem: Environmental > Terrestrial > Soil > Grasslands...
GCAAGATCCCGAAGGGCGTGCTGATGGTGGGCTCGCCGGGAACCGGCAAGACACTGCTGGCGCGGGCCATTGCCGGCGAGGCGAAGGTGCCATTCTTCACGATCTCCGGCTCCGACTTTGTCGAGATGTTCGTGGGCGTCGGCGCCTCGCGCGTGCGCGACATGTTCGAGCAGGCGAAGAAGCACGCTCCCTGCATCATTTTCATCGATGAGATCGACGCCGTCGGCCGGCACCGCGGCGCGGGCCTCGGCGGCGGTCACGACGAGCGCGAGCAGACCCTCAATCAGCTGCTGGTGGAAATGGACGGCTTCGAGGGCAACGAGGGCATCATCGTCATCGCGGCGACCAACCGTCCCGACGTGCTCGATCCGGCGCTGCTGCGCCCGGGGCGCTTCGACCGGCAGGTGGTGGTGCCGCTGCCCGACGTGCGCGGCCGTGAGCAGATTTTGCGCGTGCACATGCGCCGCGTGCCGCTCGCCGACGACGTGAAGCCGGCGCTGATCGCGCGCGGCACACCCGGTTTCTCCGGCGCGGACCTCGCCAATCTCGTCAACGAGGCGGCGCTGTTCGCCGCGCGCGCCAACAAGCGCATCGTCGGCATGGACGAGTTCGAGCGTGCCAAGGACAAGATCCTGATGGGCACCGAGCGGCGCTCCATGGTCATGAGCGAGGCCGAGAAGCGCATGACGGCCTATCACGAGGCCGGACACGCGATCGTCGGCATGACCGTTCCGGAGCACGACCCGGTGTACAAGGTCACGATCATTCCGCGTGGCCGGGCGCTCGGGGTCACGCAGTTCCTGCCCGAGCAGGATCGCTACAGCTTCTCCAAACGCCGGCTCGAGAGCGCGATCACCACACTCTTCGGCGGGCGCATCGCGGAGGAACTGATCTTCGGACCCGAGTCGGTGACCACCGGCGCCGCGAACGACATCGAGCGCGCCACCGAGCTGGCACGCAACATGGTCACCAAGTGGGGCCTGTCGGACCGGCTCGGGCCGCTGACCTACACCGAGGAGACCGGTGAGGTGTTCCTCGGTCGCAGCGTCACGCAGCACAAGCAGGTCTCGGACGTGACCGCGCACGCCATCGACGAGGAGATACGCCGGGTCATCGAGGGCAACTACCAGCGCGCGCGCCAGATCCTCACCAGCTCCCTCGACAAGCTGCACACGATGGCTGATGCGCTCATGAAGTACGAGACCATCGACGAGGAGCAGCTGAAGGACCTCATGGCGGGCAAGACGCCCAAGCCGCCCGCGGGCTGGGACGAGGCGCTGTCCAACAAGCCGCCGCAGGCGCCGGCGGAGGGGCCGGCGGCCGGTGGCGGACCGATACCGGCTGGCCAGCACTGAAGCTGCGTTGCGGCGATAAGACGCTCGACCTCACCCGCCCGGTGGTCATGGGCGTGCTGAACGTCACGCCCGACTCCTTCTCCGACGGCGGCCGCTTCCTGTCGGTAGGGGCGGCGGTGGAGCAGGGCGTGCGCATGGCCGCCGAAGGCGCCGCGCTCATCGACGTGGGCGGGGAATCCACCCGTCCGGGCGCCGAGCCGGTCGGCGCGGATGAGGAGTTGCGGCGCGTCATTCCGGTGATCGAGCGGCTGCGCGCGGCCACGGCCGCGATCATCTCGGTCGATACCAGCAAGGCCGAGGTCATGCGCGCTGCGAACGCAGCGGGCGCCGGATTCATCAACGACGTGCGCGCGTTGCGCGAGCCGGGGGCGCTCGCAGCCGCCGCGGCGAGTGACTGCGCGGTGTGCCTCATGCATATGCAAGGTGAGCCGCGCACCATGCAGCTTGCGCCCGGCTATGCGGATGTGATGGCCGAAGTGCGGGGGTTTCTCGCCGCCCGCGTGGCGAGCTGCGTCGCCGCCGGGCTTGCCGCCGCGCGCCTGGCGGTCGATCCGGGATTCGGCTTTGGCAAGACTCTGGAGCACAATCTCACGCTGCTGCGCCGCCTCGATGAGCTTGCCGCGGACGGACTGCCGGTGTTGGTCGGCTTGTCGCGCAAATCGATGCTGGGCACACTCACGGGTCGTACGGCCGGGGAGCGTGTGCACGGGAGCGTCGCCCTCGCGGTGATCGCAGCGCTCGCAGGGGCCCGCATCGTTCGCGCCCATGACGTGGCCGCGACGGTCGAGGCACTGAAGGTGGCCGCGGCTGTTCAAGGGGGAGCGCAAGCCGCGTAGCCCGGAAGCGAGCGCCCCATGGATGGACGGGCGAGACGAGGCTGCGGAGGCGGTTGCAGGGGACTCAGATGGCGCGACGATACTTCGGCACCGATGGCGTGCGCGGTCGGGTGGGGGAGCATCCGATGACCGCGAACTTCGCCCTGCAGCTCGCCAGCGCTGCCGCGCGCGTGCTCGCGCCCGCGGGCGGCACGGTACTCATCGGCAAGGACACCCGCCTGTCGGGCTACATGTTCGAATCCGCGCTGGAAGCCGGGTTCGTGGCCGCGGGCGTGGACGTCATGCTCATCGGGCCGTTACCGACCCCCGGCATCGCCTACATGACGCGCCGCTTCAATTGCGATATCGGCGTCGTGATCAGTGCCTCGCACAATCTCTATGACGACAACGGCATCAAGTTCTTCGATGCATCGGGGGGCAAGCTCTCCGACGAGCTCGAGGAGCGCATCGAAGCCGAGCTGGAGCAGCCGCCGCTGACGCGCGCCTCCCGCGATCTCGGTCGTGCCACCCGTGCCGACCGCATGCGCACGCACTACCAGGAGTTCTGCGCCTCCACGCTGCCGCCGGGTCTCGATCTGTCGGGACTGAAAATCGTGATCGACTGTGCCAACGGCGCTGCCTACAAGGTCGGTCCGCGCATCCTCGCCGATCTCGGCGCGGAGATCGTGCCGATCGGCTGCTCTCCCAACGGCAGGAACATCAATGACGGCTGCGGCTCGATGGCGCCCGATCTGCTGCAGCTCACGGTCCCCGGAGTGCGCGCCAACGTGGGTCTCGCCCTGGACGGCGATGGCGATCGCCTGGTCATGGTCGATCATCTCGGGCGCATCGTCGACGGCGACCAGCTGCTGTACGTCATCGCACGCGCGCTGCAGCAGGCGGGCAGCCTGCGTGGACCGGTCGTCGGCACGGTGATGAGCAATCTGGGGCTGGAGGTCGCGCTGCGCGCCGCCGGCATCGAGTTCCGCCGCGCCGCGGTCGGTGACCGTTACGTGCTGTCGATGCTGCGCGAGACGCGCGGCATCCTGGGTGGCGAGACTTCCGGACACATACTGTGCCTCGAGAAGACGACCACCGGGGACGGACTGGTGAGCGCGCTGCAGGTGCTGGCGGTCATGAAGCAGACCGGCCGGCCACTCGCGGAGCTCGCCTCCGGGATGCAGAAGTTCCCCCAGGTGCTGCTCAACGTGAGGGTGGCCGGGCGCTTCGACCCCAGCGGCGTGCCCGCGGTACAGCAGGCGGTGGCGCGCATCGAGAAGCGCATGGCCGGCGACGGGCGCGTCGTGCTGCGCCCCTCGGGCACCGAGCCGGTGATCCGCGTCATGGTCGAGGGGCGCGACGAGGGCGCGACCCGCGCCGCCGCCGACGAGCTCGCCGCGGTGGTCAAGGGCGCCGCCGGCTGAGCTTGGCGGGCGCGTCACCCCCCCTGCATCGCTATCATCCCGCGCCCTTTGAGAACCCACAGGCGGCCTGCCAGGCCGCTCGAGGTCGTCCATGCGCCGCCCGATCGTTGCCGGGAACTGGAAGATGCACGGCTCGCGCACCGAGAATGCGCGCCTCATCGAGGAGCTGCTGGCTCACTGCCCGGCGCAGCCGGCCGCGACGTGCGTGGTATGCCCGCCGTTCGTGTACCTGCAGGAGACCGGGCGGATGTTGCGCGGCTCGGTGCTCAGTCTCGGCGGCCAGGATGTAGGCGCGGACGCGCAGGGCGCGTTCACCGGTGAGGTCTCGGCCGCCATGCTCAAGGATGTGGGCTGCGAGTACGTGATCGTCGGTCACTCCGAGCGGCGCTTGTTGTATCGCGAGAGCGATCAGCTGGTGGCGCGCAAGTTTGGCGCGGCGCACGCCAAGGGCCTGGTACCTATCCTGTGCGTGGGCGAGCAGCTGGCGGATCGCGACGCCGGGCGCACGCACGAGGTGGTCGCCCGCCAGCTCGATGTGGTGCTGGAGCTGTGCGGTGCCGGCGCGCTCGAGGCGGGCGTGGTGGCCTACGAGCCGGTGTGGGCGATCGGCACCGGTCGCAACGCCACACCCGAGCAGGCGCAGGATGCGCACCAGTTCATCCGCGCCCGTATCGGGGCCCGGGATGCTAGAATCGCCGCCGCCACGCGCATTCTTTATGGCGGCAGCGTCAAGGCCGGCAATGCGGCCGAGCTGTTCGCGATGCCGGATGTCGACGGCGGTTTGATCGGTGGCGCCTCGCTGAAGGCGGATGAGTTCCTGACAATCCTGGCCGCTGCCGGACCGGGATGAGTGAGTTTTGCCGATGTGGCGTCTGATTTTGACATTCGTGCAGTTGTTCTCTGCCATAGCCATCGTGCTGCTGGTGCTGCTGCAGCGTGGCAAGGGGGCGGAGGCCGGCGCCGGCTTCGGTTCGGGCGCTTCGGGCACCGTGTTCGGCGCACGCGGCGCGACGACGGCGCTGTCGCGCGCCACCGCCATCCTGGCCGCGATCTTCATGATCAACAGTCTGGCGCTGGCCTACATGGGCACGCGCGCCACCGAGGCGCCGAAGACCATCCTCGACGAAGCCGCCAGCGGCAAACCGGCGCCAGGCGCGGGCAAGCCCGCGCCGCCGCCAGCCTCCGCACCGGCTGGCACGCCGGCTCCCGCTCCGGCGCCCGCGCCGAAGTGAGGCGGGGCGCGTCCCGCGCAGTCTGCGATGTTGCCCACGTGGTGGAATTGGTAGACACACTAGCTTGAGGGGCTAGCGCCGCAAGGTGTGTCGGTTCGAATCCGACCGTGGGCACCAAAACGACTGACTGCGCTGCTACAATGCCGACCCTCTATGGGGGCAGGTCGCGGTTCGATCTGCCTTTTTTACGCACCACGAGCGTGCAATGCTGTCGAACTACCTGCCCGTGCTGATTTTCCTGATCATTGCCGCCGGTCTGGCCGTGGTCCTGCTGGTGCTGGGCACCGGCATCGGCCGCTACTTCGCCCGCTTTCACGGTGATCGCGCCAAGCTCTCCCCTTACGAGTGCGGCTTCGAGGCCTTCGAGGACAGCCGCACGAAATTCGACGTGCGCTACTACCTGGTTGCGATCCTGTTCATCGTGTTCGATCTGGAGATCGCGTTCCTGTTTCCGTGGGCCGTAGCGCTGGGCAAGATCGGGCTCGCCGGCCTGGTCGCCATGGGCATCTTCCTCGCGATTCTCGTGGTCGGGTTCATCTACGAGTGGAAGAAGGGAGCGCTCGAGTGGGACTAGCGATCGAGGACCCCGAGGGCTTCGCACAGCGCGGCTTCTTCACGACGCAGCTGGACACCCTGGTCAACTGGGCACGCACCGGGTCGCTGTGGCCGATGACTTTCGGGGCCTCACGCTACGACCTCGATCGCTTCGGCGTGGTGTTCCGTCCCAGCCCGCGCCAATCCGACGTCATGATCGTCGCCGGGACACTGGTCAACAAGATGGCTCCGGCGCTGCGCAAGGTGTATGACCAGATGGCCGAGCCTCGCTGGGTCATTTCCATGGGCTCGTGCGCGAACGGCGGCGGCTACTATCATTATTCGTACGCCGTGGTGCGCGGCTGTGACCGCATCGTGCCGGTCGATGTGTACGTTCCCGGTTGTCCGCCGACCGCGGAAGCACTGGTGTACGGCATCGTGCAGCTGCAGAAGAAGATCGCCCGCACCAGCACGATCGCCCGATAGGCGCGCATGGAGGAGACAACGCTTGAGCGAGCTTGACGAAGCTCTCGCCCTGAAGGTCGACGCGCACCTCGCCGGCAGCGTGCGCCGCCGGCCCTCGCTCGCGCACGAGCTGGCCTACGAGACCGACGCCGGCGCGCTGCTCGCCGTGTGCCGCACGCTGCGCGATGCGCCGGAGCTGCGGTTCGAGATGCTGATGGACCTGGCGGGCGTCGACTACCTCGACTACGGTCGCGACGAGTGGCAGACCGCGAGCGCCACCCGCTCCGGTTTCAGCCGCGGCCGCGTGGCGCGCAGCGAGCCGCCCGACCCGAACGGCGCAGGCCGCTTTGCCGTGGTCTACAACCTGCTGTCGATCAGCCACAACCAGCGGCTGCGACTGACGGTGAGGTGTCCGGATTCCGCCGAGCCGGTGGTCGACTCGGTGGTGGATTTGTGGGCGAGCGCCAACTGGTTCGAGCGCGAGGCGTTCGACCTGTTCGGCATTCTGTTCCGCGGCCATCCCGACCTGCGCCGCATCCTGACCGACTACGGCTTCATCGGGCATCCGTTCCGCAAGGACTTTCCGCTCATCGGCAACGTCGAAGTGCAATACGACCCCGACAAGCAGCGCGTTGTGTACCGGCCGGTGAGCATCACACCCCGGGTGCTGGTGCCGAAGGTCATCCGCCATGACCACCGCTACGAGCCCGCACTCAAGGACCCGCAGGTGCCGCGCTGATGGCCGCCACACCGTTAGCCGAAATCCGCAACTACACGATGAACTTCGGGCCGCAGCACCCGGCCGCCCACGGCGTGCTGCGGCTGGTGCTGGAGATGGACGGCGAGGTGATCCAGAAGGCCGATCCACACATCGGTCTGCTGCATCGCGGCACCGAGAAGCTGGCGGAGTCGAAGCCCTTCAACCAGTCGATCGGCTACATGGACCGGCTCGACTACGTGTCCATGATGTGCAACGAGCACGCCTATGTACTCGCGATCGAGCGCCTGCTCGGCATCGAGCCGCCGGAACGCGCGCAGTACATCCGCGTCATGTTCGATGAGATCACGCGCATCCTGAATCACCTCATGTGGCTCGGGGCTCACGGCCTGGACATCGGCGCCATGACGGTGTTCCTGCTGTGTTTCAAGCAGCGCGAGGAGCTGATGGACGTCTACGAGGCGGTCTCGGGCACGCGCATGCATGCCACCTACTACCGCCCCGGCGGCGTGCACCGAGATCTGCCGGCGGCGATGCCCAAGTACCAGGCCTCCAGATGGCGCTCGCAGAAGGAAGCCGCGCGCCTGAACGAGGCGCGCGCCGGCACCATGCTGGACTTCATCCAGGCGTTCACCGAGGGCTTCCCGTCCGCCATCGACGACTACGAGACGCTGCTCACCGACAACCGTATCTGGAAGCAGCGCACGGTCAACATCGGGGTGGTGTCGCCCGAGCGCGCGCTGCAGCTGGGCTTCTCCGGTCCGATGCTGCGCGGCTCAGGCGTTGCCTGGGACCTGCGCAAGAAGCAGCCTTATGAGGTGTACGAGCGCATGGATTTCGATGTCCCGCTGGGCGTGAACGGCGACTGCTACGACCGCTACCTGGTGCGCGTCGAGGAGATGCGCCAGGCGAACCGCATCGTGCGTCAGTGCGTGGAGTGGCTGCGCGCGCATCCCGGAGCGGTGATGATCGATGACCGCAAGGTGCGGCCGCCCTCGCGCGAGCAGATGAAGGACGACATGGAGTCCCTCATCCATCACTTTAAGTTCTTCACCGAAGGCTATGAAGTACCTGAAGGAGAGACCTACGCGGCCGTGGAAGCTCCCAAGGGCGAGTTCGGCATCTACCTGGTATCCGACGGCGCCAACAAGCCGTATCGGCTCAAGTGCCGGGCGCCGGGGTTCGCGCATCTGGCGGCGCTGGAGGAGATGTGCCGCGGCCACATGCTCGCCGACGTGGTGGCGGTGATCGGCTCGCAGGACATCGTGTTCGGGGAAATCGACCGTTGAGCAACGAGCCTGACAACGGCGCGGTGCGCGCCGACGGTCCCGACGGCAGGCCGCAGCTGTTGTCGGAGCACAGCCGCGCGGAAATCGATCGCTGGGTCGCGAAGTTTCCGCCCGGGCGAGCGCGCTCGGCGTGCATCGCGGCGCTGCGTGCGGCGCAGGAACAGAACCACGGCTTTCTCACCACCGCGCTCATGGATGCGGTGGCCGAGTACCTGCGGCTGCCGCCGATCCAGGTGTACGAGGTCGCGGCTTTCTATTCGATGTTCGAGACCCACCCCTGCGGCCGCCATCACGTCAGCATCTGCACCAACATCTCCTGCATGCTGAACGGCGCCGAGGAGCTGGTGGCGCACGCGGAAGCCAGGCTCGGCATCAAGTTGAACCAGAGTACCCCCGACGGGCGCATCTTCCTCAAGCGCGAGGAGGAATGTCTCGCGGCCTGTACCGGCGCGCCGATGATGATGGTGGATCACGTGTTCCACGAGCACCTCACGCCGGCGGCGCTCGACGGCATTCTGGATGCCCTGAAATGAGCGCCGTCGCAGGCACCTGGGCTGAGCGGATGAACCTGGCGGCGTTCGAGCCGCTGCACCTGGAGCGCTCGTGGACGCTCGCCACCTACCGCACCATCGGCGGCTATGAGGTGTGGGAGCGGCTGCTGCGGGAGAAGCCGCCGCGCGAGCAGATCATCGATGCGGTGAAGGCTTCCGGGCTGCGCGGCCGCGGCGGCGCCGGCTTTCCCACCGGCATCAAGTGGAGCTTCATGCCGCGCAACTCGCCGGTGCAGAAGTACCTGGTGTGCAATTCGGACGAGAGCGAGCCCGGCACCTGCCACGACCGCGACATCCTGCGCTACAACCCGCACGCCCTCATCGAGGGCCTGGCGATCGCCGGCTACGCCACCAACTCCACGGTGGCCTACAACTACATTCGCGGCGAGTTTCTCGGCGAGCCGGTGCCGCGCTTCGAGGCGGCGCTCGCGGAGGCCTATGCGGCGGGGCTGCTCGGCAAGAACGTGCTGGGGAGCGGCGTCGACTTCGACCTGCACACCTTCATCGGCGCCGGCGCCTACATCTGCGGCGAGGAGACGGCGCTGCTCGACTCGCTCGAGGGCAAGCCCGGCAAACCGCGCTTCAAGCCGCCGTTCCCGGCGAATTTCGGCCTGTACGGCGCGCCCACCACCGTCAACAACACGCTGAGCTTCGCCTCAGTGCCGACCATTCTGCGCAAGGGTCCGGCCTGGTTCGCTTCCCTTGGGCCGCCCAACTCCGGCGGCACGGTGATTTATTCGATCTCGGGACACGTCGAGAAACCGCGCAACATCGAGTTGCCGCTCGGGGTGCCGTTTGCGGATCTGCTCGAACTGTGCGGCGGGGTGCGGGGCGGGCGCAAGCTCAAGGCCGTGATTCCCGGCGGCGTCTCGGTGCCGGTGGTGCCCGGGGACATCATGCTCAAGACCAGGATGGACTACGACTCGGTGAAGGCCGCCGGCTCGGCGCTCGGCACCGGCGCGGCCATCGTCATGGACGAGACCACCTGCATGGTGCGGGTGCTGGAGCGCATCTCGCGCTTCTACATGTCGGAGTCCTGCGGGCAGTGCACGCCGTGCCGCGAGGGCACGGGCTGGATGAACCGCCTGCTGAAGCGAGTGCTCGCGGGCGCGGCGCGGCGCGAGGAGCTGACGCTGCTGCTGGACGTCGCGAACCGCATCGAGGGGCACACCATCTGCGCATTCGGCGACGCCTCGGCCTGGCCGGTGCAGAGCTTCCTCAGGCACTACCGGCACGAGTTCGAATACATGATCGATCACGGTGGCCGCAGCATCGTGAGCGACGCTCCGGGGGCGCGGGTGGCGGCCTGAGCGGCGCCCGGACATGAGCATGGCGGATGACCTGGTCAATATCGAGATCGACGGCGTGCCGGTGAAGGCGCGCAAGGGCGAGATGCTCATCCGCGTCACCGATGCGCACGGCGCCTATGTGCCGCGCTTCTGCTACCACGAGAAGCTCTCGGTCGCGGCCAACTGCCGCATGTGCCTGGTGGAGGTGGAGAAGGCGCCCAAGCCCCTGCCGGCCTGCGCCACCCCGGTGATGGAGGGCATGAAGGTCTTCACCAAGTCCGCGCGCGCCATCGGCGCGCAACGCGCCACCATGGAATTCCTGCTCATCAATCACCCGCTCGACTGCCCGATCTGTGACCAGGGCGGGGAGTGCGAGCTGCAGGATCTGGCGGTCGGCTTCGGGCGCGACCTGTCCCGCTACCACGAGGGTAAGCGCTCGGTGCCCGACGAGAACCTGGGTCCCCTCATCGGGACCGACATGACACGTTGCATCCACTGCACGCGCTGCATCCGCTTCACCGAGGAGATCGCC
>Ga0209152_10001250_pt1 | contig 10167 bp, 13 predicted proteins | sample GraSoiAngelo_107_FD_185873 | JGI IMG/M metagenome (GOLD analysis project Ga0209152, IMG submission 185873) | Grasslands soil microbial communities from the Angelo Coastal Reserve, California, USA - 14_0903_09_30cm (SPAdes) (version 2) | ecosystem: Environmental > Terrestrial > Soil > Grasslands...
ACGTGTTACAGTGCGCTACCAGAGCACCAACCTTTAGGTTCAAATCGCTACCCGATTTCCAAAATTCTTGTTCGTCTTGTATGAGGTTTGGCCTTGTTTGGTGCGGCCGCCGGGATTTGAAGTCCCGAGCCGTTGTTGAGACGGCTTCCCGGGTCGTTGGGTTGGAAGCCCACTGGACGCTAATAGGGCTATGTCCTAGACCAGGCTAGACTACGGCCGCTAACCATGCGTTTAGTCCATAGTCTTTTCTGCCTTACGATGGGTCGAAACACTGGGCAGGCGCGTTGCACTAGTTGTAGAATCATGAGGGTCAAGTTCGGGACAAGTCTCAACTAGTCTTAGGAATCTGACAAGACCAGAGGGAATGGTTTGAAAATTGTCCCGCTTGAGCACGATCCATCTCGGGCCCGTGACTATCTTAACGATAGGAGTTTGCAGATAGGCCATATTTTACCTCTGGGGGCTAGTCTCCTCGGGGAACACTTTGCAACAGGCAGCAGTTTTCTTCTCATGAAGGGCGGAACGATCGACGCCATGTTTTCTTATCATGCAGGCAAGGACAAGCATATTCCGACTGCGAGGTTTCGAGTAGTAACAGATTCCTTGCTGGGTCTCAAAGAGGCGACGCGGGTTGTTGAAGAAACCGCTGTTGCCGGAGAGAGGATGGTCGTAACAACCACGGTTTTCGGGTACGATAGAAAACGAGTTCAAGCCCTGAAAGCTCTAGGTTACACAGTTGGTGCTTCCTTACCTGGAACTGTCTCCTTGGACGGGAGGAGATTTGACTACAACATTCTCTTCAAAGATCTCAGCGTTGCTTCCAAAGCAAAGCCTCAGAGGAGCTATGCGAAACCGGGGCTCTACAAGCCGGTTGAAATGGGGAAGGCGAAATCTCCAACGCTCAAGGTCAGAGGTTACAAGCGAGAGGATCGCCCGTTCATCGACAAATTCATCACGCAACACAACGTTCTTCGGGGAATCGCCTCCGGGGTCTTTGAAGGACTATACCCATGGCGCCAGGGGGACTACCAGCAGCACGTGGACTCTGGACACGTTTTCCCAATAGTATGCGAAGATGAACTGATTCGCGAGCCCGTGGGCCTAGTCGATCTTACCCGACCCTCAGAGGAAGTGATGCAACACTCCATGGGTCTTGGAATCGCCGTCAGAGCCGAGTATCAGGGAATTGGAGTTGGCACAATGCTAATGGAAGCAGCAAAGATCCTGGCAATGAGGTTGCATCTGGCGAGAATCTGGCTCGGCGTCTTTGACGGAAACACCCCAGCGATGCAACTCTACCGGAAATCAGGCTTCGAAGAATCTGGAAGAGTGCCGGGATGGTTGCAAGAGGGATATGTCGATGAGATCTTCATGACTCTGAAGCTTGACTAGAGAAGTCATGATCACGCGTCCCTGGGTACTCATCTGTTCTTGAGCAACCACTCCCTTCGACCGAGGCCGCGTTCGGTTAGAGCGTATTGAAACCTGCCGGCTCGACGGGTCCGGCTCAAGAGTCCTTGCCTCCAATACCGAAGAAGCGCCATCTCTACACCCTTGTCTGTCAACTTGAGCGTCTTGTCGGATGCCAAAAGCTCACGAATCATGAGGCTGTCAAACTCCCGTTTCGCTTCGAATAGGCCAAGAATTCGAATCTTGAGCTCGTTGTAGTTCATTCTCGCGAGACCGGAGGGGTCGAACTCATAAAGCTATGTCGGAGACGCGAGTGTAGGAATTCTCTTAGCATATTCTTGAGAGGGCTTCGAGTAACACCTTGTTTGTTCTCCCGGACATGCTGTTTCGGCGAAACACTTTCACTTTCACTCCCGATTTGTAGAGTAACACCTTGTGGGATCACACTCGGGACCGAAAATCGTTATATATCTACAACAGAGAAGGCTCGGGCTGAGCGTTATTGTCTGACCTGGAAACAGTTCAAAACTCAGTACAGCGCAGCCAGCCTAGCGGAACGATCGAAGTTACCGTAAGACACAATGGGGCAGAGACCAAGGTCATTGGAAGCCCGGAGAATGTGGTTCGAGAGCTGGTCATCTTTTTCTCGAAAGCCTACCCGGCCCTCGAACTGGCGTCGAAGCTAGTTCTTTCTGTCGACAGTGTAGAGTTCCTGCAAAGCTGTGCGGGCGTCATTGCCTACTCCCCTGAGGGTCTGGTGATCCTCAAGAATACAGCAACCTTGAAGGACAGAGAACTCATGATGCTTCATGTCGCCGGAGCATGCATGTTCTACCTGATGGGAAAGAAGGACAACGATTCAATCTCGCTAGACGAACTCGCAAAGATTACAGGCCGAGTAACCGGGACAATAGCAGGCCGGCTCAGCGAACTCGTTAGGGAACAGCTAATCGAACGAATCGGAAAAGGCTCCTACAGGCTCACCACGATGGGACGACGAATTGTCATCCAGACACTGATGCCGAAAGCCGTACAGCTCCCGGAGAGGTAGAAAGCGATAACAGACCGTCCGAAGATCAAGGTTCAGATCGAATGGGGAGACATCAAACATACCGTCGAAGGCGACCTAGAGACGGTTGTGCAAGAGGTCATGCGGTTCGCGGCGCAAGTCCTACCCAACTATTCGCTCGCGTCGAAATTGACCTTCTCTCCAGACTACTCTTCGATGGTGGACGATCTCTCTGAGACCGTCAAGCTAACGCCTGAGGGGGAGGCTGTATTTCTGAAGCCGGAGATGTCAGCAGAGCACTCGATCTCACTTGTCCTACTAGCCACCCGGGTTGCGCATGCAGTTGGCACTCGACCTAGCGTCGACATGAGCCCTGAGAATATCAGCAAAGCTATTGGAAAATCCGTCAAGACAGTCCGCAACACCCTAGCGATGATGGGAAAGACCGGTGTTGTAGAGCGGACTAGCCAAGGAAACTACAGGCTCTCAATCCAGGGGATCCGCAAATCACACGAGATCGCGAGAGGCGTCACGGCTCGTGCCGCCGCGTCCCAGCATGAAACGAAGGTGACCGCGCCAGGATGATACTAGAGAGGGTGCGGGGACAGGCGGGAGAGGGGGATCTCCCGCCCAATACTGGGGGAATCTAACCTTGCTCCACCGCACCCAGGAACTAACTGAACCTCTCGCACAATTAAAAAGCATACCGGAAGAGCTTCAACATCCGATTCCGGAAGCGCTCCTTCAACTCTCGACTAGATCGATGCAATCGCTGCGGGGATCTACTCTCAACCCTCGAGCTGTGTCCCTCATGGACATGGGCTTGGACGATGGAGATTCTGACGAGCAACTGGAGATCGGAGGCTCCTCGATCGCGATGGGCTTGAAACGTTGCCCAATCAACCCGTTGAGAGAATCGGTTCCAATTGCTGCCTGCGACGCATCGAGCGTCAAGATCGGTGAAACCGACACTGGAATGATCTTCGCCATCCGCGCGGTCGCCGTCTGGAGACAACCCGACAGGATTGCCTTCACGCGCTGGGGACCATTGCTATTTCATATTCCAAACTCCGATGGCCAACAAGAAAATTACAGAGACGACGAGTCACGAGCCTTCGGTGGATTATCAGTCAAGACTCTCCGAGTGCTGACAAAGCTAAGAAATCACGTGGAACGCTGGGTCCAGGAAGAACTCGCGGTCACCGTCAAGGACGGAATAGTGCTGCTAGATGGATCATTGACCGCTGGGACTCCAGACAATCCTTCCAGCAGGGTCCAGCGGATCCTCTCCACGGCCCGCAACAACAACAGCATTGTCATCGCTCTCTCCAAATCAACGCAGCTTACGGTTGGTGGGAAGAATATTCTCGGCTTCTTCGACGTCGAGAAAGTCCCCCACGTCATCGACATAACATCTGTTGTGGAGAACGAGTATCCAGCGTATCCGATCAGATTCCTCGGGCGAGTCTGCGTGTCGAAACTTTCACCGGACGGATTCCTGTTCCGCACCGATATCGATCGTGATGCTGATGAACAGCGGTCGCTAATAGCACTTGGCCGAGTTGCGGGGACCGATGTGATCTTCCATGGCTATCCTGAGACGCTGAGGATAGCTCACATCTTCAGCACGTTCACCGCCAACGAAATCCTCGCAGTCCAGCGATTCGTTGCCAGTAACCATCATGTCAGTCTTCAAGCCCGGCCGAACCTCAGAAGATCATTGTTCGGACCCTTCGGAACGAGCAGGTACGTGGCCTAGATGCGGATTTACCGGAAGGAAGCGGATGAGGTTCAACTTATCGCCTTCCCGGACGAGCATGTTCACAAGGGCGACTATTTCGTCATCGAAGACCAATCTCAATCGAGGGGACTCCTTGTCCAAGCAATAGATCTCCAATACGCCAACGTCCCCGGGGTCTTGGAGGACATTCTGAGAGACGTGATGACAGACGGGGATCTTTCAGGGGAGGACGTAGACCCACTGAACATTTCGAGCCAAGTAGACGCATTGAAAGACACGAGGTTGGCGGTCTGCAAGATTCGAGGAACCATTGCTCAAGACGGGAGTCTTTCGCCTAGCACTTCATGGTTGCCATCACGCACATCATCAAAGATCCGACCTTATGCAGTCAACAAGCTGATAATGAACGGGGGAAAGATGCCGGTCAAGCTCGGACACAATGATGGCGAGCCAATAAGCGTAGATGCCAGCGGACTCGATGGCGGTCTCAACATAATCACCGGAAGAAAGGGCTCTGGAAAATCTCACCTGGCAAAACTTCTACTGCTGTCCATGGCAGGATGGGGCGCTCCTTGCATCGTGCTAGACGTTAACGGAGAATACATCAACCTGCACAAATCGAAAGATGGACGACAATCTTCCGCCCGGCTGACCGTACTCGCGCCGAGAAGCGGCCTAAACTTCTCCATGGCAAAACTAGGGTTGAGAACTGTCGCCGGGGTCCTGAGTCACGCTCTGGATCTGCCAGCGACCTCGTCGAAGGTCTTCACGACTATCTGGAAGGATCTCGAGGCTCGGGGAGACTTGACTCTGCCAACGGTGATTCAAGCGGTACAGTCGTGGAGCTGCCACGACAGCGTCCGCGAAGCTCTGACTTCTAGGCTGCAGGTCTTGATGGAATCGGGATTGTTTGATGAGGCGAACCCGCTAACTGAAGAGCGGATTCTTCACACTATAGAGGGAGGCGGGGTCCTAGTGGTTAATCTGAAGAATCAGAGCCAAATCGTCCGACGCATCCTCGTCGAGATCTTTCTTGGAGAACTGACCAAGATTCTCTCCTCCAACTGGCTCAAGGCTGCTTTTCTCTTTGCAGAGGAAGCGCACCTGTATCTGCGTGATACTTACTGGGATGATATTGTTACGCGGATGAGGCACATTGGATTGTTCACCACGTTCATCACAAACCAGCCCGACACTGTCCAGGAAGCGATCTACAGGCAAGCGGACAACGTGTTCATCTTCAACTTCACAAACGAACATGACATTGAGGCTATCGGTAAGGTGGCAAAGGCGGACAGTGACACGATACGCTACCTCGTCAGAGGAATCCCCACTAGGCGGTGCCTACTCTTGGGCAATGTCGTCAAGGACCTGCCAATGATGGTCGACGTGGAACAGCTGGACGTCAGGACTATGGGAGAAACACGGCTCTTCTTCTCCTAGCATCAACAACACGCCCTAGCCTTTGCTCGAGCTCAGTTTAGCAAGTACCTGCGTCTTCATGAGATGCTTCTTTCTGGCGAGAACACGCTTGAATCCTAGGTTGCGGCCCGCGTCGGCTCGTAGTATTTCGATCCTTCGCATCCGAGGTCGAACCGAATCAGGAGATGGCCCGGTAGTTTATTCTCTGGCCATCTGCACTAGGTCGGACGGTTGCTTCTTGCTGTTCTCGGAGAGGCTCATTATTCCTCCGGTTAGACTTTGACCTTGTACTCCATTCGCGGCAAGTATCTGGGCAACCCGTAACGAGGTGCCCCCAGCCATGCACACCAAGAGGACCTTTCGATTGTTCTTGGGTAGGGCATTCGAGATATTATTGGGTATCCTTTCGGTCGAGATCAACGTTTGGACATCTGATGCTCTTGCGACTTTGATTTTGCTCTCATCGCATCCGAGAGATGAGGCCAGGAGTTTGATTCCATCCTCCTTCGGCACGAACATGCCATGCGTCCAGAGAACCTCATCATAATCTGTCACGTTGGAGCTGGCTTGTGGGAGAGTGACTTCGAGAGGAGGGGGTGATTGCGCCACTGTTCCGAGAGTGCTTCGGTACTTGTCGATGCCATCGGCTAGTATCACGGCAAACTTGTCTCCGACACCATAGTTGAGCATCTGTAAACAAGCGTAGAGCGCTAGTGCACTGCTCTCGCCGATATCGTAGCCTTTCCCGACGAAAAAGCGAAGGACGCGTTTAGCCTGTTCGAAGTCTACTTCGTGCTGTCCCGCATACAGAGCGGGATCATAAAATCTGAGGCCGAAAGCCTTGTCCTTGGTCCGTACTCCCGCAACGTCTTGGTTGTTGAGGGGGAATACCACGTGAACAGATTTCTTGCCATATTTCGTTTGAACGTATTTGCTGATGCCTGCAGACGTTCCGCCGGTACCAAACGCTGAGATTATTTTGAACTCTGCGAGTGAAAGACCATTGTCTTTGAGCTGTTGGTCTATCTCTGGCGCTGTGACTGTCTCGTGCGATTTGACATTCAACTCGTTATCATATTGTTCGGGGCAGAAGCCTCCGTAGATCTTGGCCAATAGTTTCGCGAGGTTGATCACGTCTTGTCTGGCGAGGAGACCTTCAATCTCGGCACGCGCCTTGTCGAACCTTGCACCGTCGAGACCGAGATCCGATAGTTGTCCGCGGACATTGTTCGCCGTCGCTTTCGCAATAACTAGGCCGTGGTCCAATGCTAGACCGGGTGCGGGGCAAATGTCGATGTCCAGGTTCACCGTCTTCGCTGAGCTCTTGTTCAGTTCATCCAGGACCCCGCTCTGAAGCTTCCTTGAAACTAGGAAAATGACAGCGATCCCGATCTTTTCCAGCATTCCAAGAGCGATACCGAAATTACCAGAGGTTGCCTCGAAGACTGTCTGACCGGTTCTCAGCTTGCCAGAAGCAATCGCGTCCTCGATTATCTCAACGGCCGGGCGGACTTTGACTGAGCCACCTGCGATTTTCGAGTCGAACTTTCCGAAGACCTTGATGCTCTTTGCAAGTATCTCGAGACCATATTCGACACGGGCGCACTCGACGAGGGGAGTCGTCAGATCCTCCAAAGGTGTCGGATTGACGATAATCTTCCTTCCGTCCTTTTCGGCGACGAAAGGGGTTTTGTTCTTTATCTCGCTCCGGAATCGTTTGAGAAGCGCTTCGTCAACCTTTGGATGAGCTGTTGACTCTTGCATTCCTTATCCTTCTAATGGAGACATGAGTTCATATGACTAAAGGCCGGAAAACATCTGACTTATCCCGTATTTGTCCCAAGAAACGGCGGGGACCTGGGATTCCTCCAAGGAAGGAATTTAGTCCGATTGACATTATGCCAAGTCCTCTAACTCGACTATGGACCATCGCCGTGTAATAAATTGGGCGATAGCTTGATGGAGGTCCACGGGTCATCTGCCTCACTAGGATCTTGCTGGTTGTCCGGCGTCTCTCTTCCTTCATCGTTTCATAATTAGCTTCCCACCTCTCCTTCATAGTCTGTCGTAGCCAGTCGTCTCCGTGCGCGAGAGGAAAAGACTTACATGTATCCTGCATGTAGTTTTAGATGGATTATGAATGGAGCATAAAGTGGCCCAAACCGAACTGGAACCTGCCGAGTATTCGACACTCGCAGCGACAGCCCGAAAGAAGGGGTTGACCATCAAAGAGGCGCTTCGCGAGGCCGCTCTCCGATGGGCACAGGAAGAATCTGGGATAAACCCAAACGACCCAATTTTCCACGTCAAAGCTCGAGACTGGGGAAAAGGCACCGAGAACGCTTCCAGGGAAATAGATGATACAGTCTACGGATAGGGAACAGCATTTCTTTGCGGCTGTTAATAGACACCGGACCCTTCATGGCCCTGCACAACAAGAGAGACAAGCAGCATTCCGATGCGGTAGAGTCCTTCGACAAGATCAGAGATGGAAAGACTTCCTACAGAAAGCTCTACACTTCCGACTATGTCCTGGACGAGGCCGTGACAGGATGCCGGCGGAGAACGCGTAACCACGAGCTCTCCGTCGCGCTCGGCACGCTAATCCTCTCCTCGGAATCGATGTTGATTCTGAGAGTAGACGAGAATACATTCTTGGAAGCATGGGAGCTTTACAAGTCTAGAAGAGAGATACCGCTCAGCCTGACTGACTGCACCTCAGCGATCCTTGCCAGAAAGCAGGGCATAACTGACATGTACAGTTACGACAGCGACTTTGAAGCCTTGGGATTCCGGGTGCTTGGCCATCTCTAAGACCCTGCAGAACTTCTACGAATATCTCAGAGGAGTCTACGCCAACAAACGGCAGGGGTCGGGACGCCTATGGCACGAAGAGTGTTGTTCTGACGTCTTTGATCTTGGAAAGCTCCCTGTCGTTTGTCGAGAGGGTGGCTCTGAGCTGCTTGGCGGCGGCCAAGGTGTGACAGTCGGCCAAGGAGAGGTCGGCATGCCCTAGCGGCTGGGACCTGTTCGCATCAGTGTTCGGCTATGCCAGCGGGTTATGCAAGGCGATCACGGACTTTTTCCACTCGACCTTTCCCAGCTTCAGCAGGTCGCGATCGTTGGTGTAGAGTGTCGAGACCTGGTTCGTTAGAAAATTAGCAATGATTAGGGCGTCTCTTCCTCTCAGTTTGTTTCGGGCCGCAAGATCCAGCGCGATTTGGGAAATTCTCCTCGTCTGACTGTAGAATTCCAAGTGGGGATGCTGGAGGAGGGTGAGGAGGCGTTGTCTCGCCTCGGACGGGACCCATTTCTGGTAGAAGACAAGAGTATGATATGTCTCATGTAGAACTGTAGGGTTGATCCCAAGCCGATTCTCCGGCGAAGCCTCCAGCAGAATCTTTCTACACTTCAGGTTTTCCGGGAAGGCAGGATCGAGCGCATAGCAGAGGATGTTGGTGTCCAGCCCTTTGGCCAAGGACTAAGCTGTCTTCCAGATCCTTTTCATCTTTGAAGGAGTAGGGTTCGAAGGTTTTCCAAGCCTTGACGGTGATGTCTCCAGCATCTGTCTGAGCCTGGAAATGTAGTCCGTTCCTCCACCTCGAGTGACGATCAGTCCCTCCCTCGTCTTCCTGAGCGAAACAGTATCTCCCGGCTCGAGGTCAAGCTCGCTCCTCAACACAGGAGGAAGGAGTATTCTGCCCTTTGAGTCAATCTTTGCACTAGAAGCGTCTACGGACGTCATGTCCCACCATACCTTGGTGGGACAAACCTATAAGGATTCTCTAACAGGCTCGCGAGGACTGGTTACAAGGGAGCTTTCGCGAAAATCAGTGTTGGTTGTTGGTTGTGAATCTCGTTGTGGAACCATTTTACAAGTGAGACCTGGCTCGTATTTCCATATTTCTCAACGATTAGGATGCCCCCGCTCAGACAATGCTAGGGCGACCCGGTGGGTCTTCAACCGCGTAACTGGCACGTATTACCTTGAGGAGGATAAGTTCGGAGATGGATAGGCTTAATATAACGTATGTCATAAACTTGCCCCTATGACCCAGACCTACAAGGCTCCAGGCGTTCCAAGCGATAGAATCACACCCAAGTTCGTTAGGGACGAGCTATTGACCTGTTTCGAGAGCGCCAATAGAGAATTCGCCACCCTGCTCAAGCAGCCAGTGACCGACGAACAGCTGAAACAGCAGGTGAAACAGTTCGTCGAATCCGTTTTCGTAAACTGCGGGGCTAGCTACACGGACCCGACCAAAGAGGGAATCTTGACGGCTATGAACCAGTGCAAGACGAACGCTGAGAAAATGATGGGCCCCCAAGGAGCCGGGATTATACGGCACCACTACGATGAAATGATGAAACTCGTCGACCGACTCCTCGAGCGGCCGGCTTACGTCGCAGCATCCCGTCTTGTCTGATAATAAGGATCCCGAGGTTAACGGATAGGACCGAGCCCTTTCTCTCGTAAGTAATTAGTACGCGCCTCTTTGCATAACCCGCAGAATTGGAGTCAGTAATCCAACAGCTTCACACTCCCAGGGCGGTCCGACTCGCCCGCATTGCTGACGAGACGCCT
>Ga0209152_10001257_pt1 | contig 10123 bp, 10 predicted proteins | sample GraSoiAngelo_107_FD_185873 | JGI IMG/M metagenome (GOLD analysis project Ga0209152, IMG submission 185873) | Grasslands soil microbial communities from the Angelo Coastal Reserve, California, USA - 14_0903_09_30cm (SPAdes) (version 2) | ecosystem: Environmental > Terrestrial > Soil > Grasslands...
CGAGTGACAAATAACCAATCATGGCAAAGACACAGCAGAAGACAGGCGGCAAGAAGAAGTCGTTTAAGAAGAAGGAACGGAAGATGGTTCCTCAGGGAATCGTTCACATCCAGGCCAGCTTCAACAACACGCTCGTTTCGGTTACCGATCTTGAGGGTAATCTCGTCAGCCGCTCGTCGTCGGGCGCTTTAGGCTTTCACGGATCGCGAAAGGGAACCCCCTTCGCGGCGCAGCAGGCCGCGAGCCGGGCGGCGCAAGCAGCCCGGGAATTGGGAATGCACTCCTGTGAAGTCAGGGTTAAGGGACCGGGTTCGGGCAGGGAATCCGCCGTACGAGCCATTCAAGCAGCAGGAATAGAAATCCGGGTCATCAGGGACGTGACCCCGATCCCCCACAATGGATGCAGGCCGCCCAAACGGCGCCGTGTATAGGTCTTCAACTTATAGACCTCTTTGAAGAGCGTGAGTCGTTTTTGAAGCGCTTTTGAATTAAAGGATGAAGGGCGCCGGAGCATTTGCCTCATTGATCGGCAACAGTACGCTCCGCACCTGTAAACTTTTACCGGGCTCCCACTTAAACTAAAGGGCCTCGGTAGACGGAGGAATAAGAATTGGCAAGATATCGAGGGCCGGTGTGCCGCCTGTGCCGCCGGGAAGGAATGAAGCTGTTTTTGAAGGGTGAACGGTGCTACAAGCCGAGCTGCCCTATCGAGAAGCGCGGAACTCAACCGCCAGGCCAGCACGGCCGCAACGTCCGCCGCGGCAAGTTAGTCGGATACGGCGAACAACTCCGCGAAAAACAAAAAGTGAAACGAATATACGGACTGCTCGAAAGGCAATTTCGTCTCTACTTCGAACGCGCGGCCCGTATGAAAGGCGTGACCGGCGAGAACCTCCTATCGCTTCTCGAACGTCGCCTGGACAACTCGGTCTACAGACTGGGTTATGCCACATCCCGCGCGCAGGCTCGGCAACTCGTGAGGCACGGCCACATCACTGTGAACGGCCGAAAGGTTAACATCCCAAGTTTTCAGGTAAAAGTTGGTGACGAGGTGGCCGTTAACGAGGGCAGCCGGAGCAATATTCATATCCAGAGCGCTCTGCAAACTGCTTCTGGCCGCGGAAGACCGAACTGGCTCGAAATAGCGTCGCTCGACGAAATGAAAGGGCGAGTGCTTGCACTGCCGCGGCGAGAAGACGTAGGTCAAAGCATCAATGAGCAACTTATCGTCGAGCTTTATTCCAAGTAATTAGAGTTGGTGAGAGGGCTCAGCAGGATGACTGAAAAAGCCCTCTCGCGTTCATTCCCTTTGAGAGGAAACGATGAGCAATAGTGAAACTCAGTTCATGGTAGGTTTTCAGAAGCCGAAGCGCCTTGCCTCCGAGGCTGAGACCGCTACCAACCGGTACGGTAAATTTTACGCCCAACCCTTCGAAAGGGGATTCGGGACGACCATAGGCAATTCTTTAAGGCGCGCGTTGCTCTCGTCAGTAGAAGGCGCCGCCATAACGGCGGTCAAAATAGAGGGTGTGTTGCACGAATTTTCTTCGATACCCGGCGTGGTCGAAGACGCAACTGACATCATACTCAATTTGAAAAGAATACCCTTCAAATTGAGCGGCGGCGGGCTCAAGACGCTGCGGGTCGAAAGAAGGACTCCCGGCGAGGTGCTTTCGGGCGAGATCGAAGCCGATGCAGACGTCGAGGTGCTCGATCCGAACATCCACATTGCAACCGTCTCTGAAGGCGGATCGCTTGCTCTCGAGATGCGCCTGAAGCGCGGGCGCGGTTATGTCTCGGCCGAACGAAACTTCGACGAGGATCTGGCGGTCGGCTATATTCCGATTGATTCTGTTCATTCGCCGGTCAAGAAAGTGAATTACACGGTCGAATCGGCGCGGCTCGGCCAGGACACGGATTATGACAAGCTCAGCCTTGAAGTTTGGACAAACGGCTCGGTCAGACCGGAGAACGCGATTGGCCTGGCCGCGAAGTTGATAAAAGATCACATGCAGATCTTCATTAACTTCGAGGAGGAACCCGAGCTCGCGGAGGCTGACAGCGAAGCGGCAGGATCATTCGTCTCGAATGAAAATCTCGACCGCTCGGTGGATGAGCTGGAGCTGTCGGTACGATCATACAATTGTTTGAAGAACGCGGATATTCGCACGATCAGGGAGCTGGTTCAGAGAAGCGAGCCAGAGATGCTACGAACCAAGAACTTCGGCCGCAAGTCGCTTAACGAAATCAAGGAGATTCTCAGCTCAATGGGATTGCACCTTGGTATGAAGTTTGACGAGCAGGGCCGTCTTATCGACGAGCCGGAGGTTTGAAGCCCGGCGTCTGAATCATACCGGAGGTCACGATGCGACACAGACTGGCGCATAGAAAGCTAGGCCGCACTAGCGAGCATCGCGGTGCTTTGCTGCGCAACTTATGTACATCGCTCATAGTTCACGAGCGTCTTACGACGACATTGGAAAAGGCAAAAGAGCTCCGGCCGTTTGCCGAGAGGGCAATAACCCTCGGCAGGCGCGCTTTGTCCGCTGATTCGCCGGAAGCCGCTCTTCATGCCCGGCGTCTGGCAAGCGCGTATTTCTTTGCCGGGAACACCAATCGTATTCCGGATGGCGGCTACAAGCGCCCGCGCGCTCCGCGCACGGCGGGTGTCGAGGCGCTCGACAAGCTCTTTGGCGAAGTGGCCAATCGGTTTGCGGACAGAGCAGGCGGTTATACGCGGATTCTGAAGCTTGGAGCGCGAAAGGGAGACGGCGCCGAGATGGCGATAATCGAGCTCCTGGGCAGCGGCAAGAATACGGTGCACGTTGAAGAAAAGAAGGAAGAGAAAAAGAGCCGGTTGAGATTTTTCGGCCGAAAAAAGAAAGCTTCTTCCGACTCCGCAAAGGACGAGAAGAAATAGCGGAAATGCGGAACGAGTCCGCAAGTCTGAGCAGGCCTCAACCGAATACGGTTGGGGCTTTCTCGTATCCGAATCACGTGCAAGCTTCTTTTGTGAGAGTGCCGGAGCTTTGCTATCATCGGCGCGGAGAACAGGATGAAAAGCAAGGAACTTAGAGAGCTGATCGAGTTGCTGTATGAGAAGGGATTCTCGGAGTTCGAGATCGAACGCAAGGGCTTTCGAATGCGGCTTACGAGAGGCGGAGAGCAGGAGCCTCATACTTTAGCGCCGAGCCAGCCGATAATCGTGGCCTCTCCGATTCCCGTACCCCTGGCGCTTTCAGGCAGTACCGTTCTCGCGGAGCCGCCTAAACAGCGTTCCGCTGAAGCCTCCGTTGAGTCAATCAAGGCTGCGACGCCGCAGTCCGATCAGGAAGAACTTCATATTATTAAATCTCCGATCGTCGGCACCTTCTATAGAGCGGCCTCTCCGGATGCCGAGCCCTTTGTGCGCATAGGCGACCGGATCGAACACGAGACCGTGGTATGCATTATCGAAGCCATGAAACTCATGAATGAGATTCAAGCCGAGGTCTCGGGCGAGGTGGTTAGATGCTTCGTCGAGAACAAGCAATCGGTCGAATACGGGCAGAAGCTCTTCGAGGTTCGCACCTAGAAACCCGCGCACACTTACCTTCGGTTACCTCCAAAATAATCGGCTATGTTCAGAAAAATATTAATCGCGAACCGCGGCGAGATTGCGACCCGGATCATCTGGGCGTGCAAGGAACTCGGAGTAAAAACAGTCGCCGTGCATTCTGAAGCCGACCGCGATTCACTGCACGTCAGGTTTGCCGACGAAGCCGTTTGCATCGGCCCGGCTCCCTCCTCTCAAAGCTATCTGAACATACCCGCGGTAATAGCTGCCGCGGAAATAACAAACGTAGATGCGATTCATCCGGGATATGGCTTTCTAGCCGAGAACGCTCATTTCGCCGAAGTCTGCGGAGCCTGCAATATAAAATTCATTGGGCCAAGCCCCGAAATCATCCGCTTGATGGGTGATAAGGCTCAGGCTCGGTCCACTATGAAGTCGGCCGGCATTCCGATCACACCTGGGTTCGACGGCGTAATAGAGAGCGAAGACGAAGCGCTGCGAATAGGCGAAGAGATCGGCTACCCGGTCATCATAAAGGCGTCGGCCGGCGGGGGAGGCCGTGGAATGCGAGTCGCGCGCAACCGAGACGAGTTGCTGACTTCACTTCCCGCGGCGCAGCAGGAGGCGCAGCTTGCCTTCAATAATCCGGCGGTATACATCGAGAGATACATCGAGATAGCGCGCCATATCGAGATTCAGGTATTGGGGGACGAATACGGCAACGTGATTCATTTGGGTGAGCGCGAGTGCTCGATACAGCGCCGCCACCAGAAACTCATTGAGGAATCGCCGTCACCCGCGCTGTCACCGGAGCTGCGGAGGCAAATGGGAGAAACCGCGCTCCGCGCCTGTCGCGAGATTGGCTACGTCAACGCGGGTACGATGGAATTCCTGCTGGACGAAGACAAGAACTTCTACTTCATGGAAATGAATACCAGGATCCAGGTCGAGCATCCTGTTACCGAGTTTGTGACAAACACCGATCTGGTTCGCGAACAGATTTTGATCGCCGCGGGCGAACCGCTCGAGTTTGCTCAGGAGGACATCGTCTTCAGCGGACACGCAATCGAGTGCAGAATCAATGCCGAGCATCCTACGACTTTTGTGCCTTCGCCGGGATTAATCACGGCTATGAACCTCCCGGGCGGCCCCGGCGTTCGAGTCGACACCGCCGCCTATCCTGGATGGGTGGTACCGCCTCACTATGATTCCCTGATAGCAAAGCTGATCGTACATCACCGAACTCGCAGCCAGGCCATCGCCCGCATGCAACGCGCGTTGGAAGCGATGATAGTTGAAGGCATCGAGAACACGGCCTCGATGCACCAGAGAATTCTGGCGGATCAGGACTTTGTTGAAGGCGCACTATCGACTAGATTCATGGATAGATTCACCGCGAAGCCTTAATTAAAAAGGCTGTATTCCGGTCGCTGAACAAGCGCGCGACAAACCGGCAGATAAAAAAAGAGCGGGCGCCGTATTGTTAACCGGCGCCCGCCTTCACATATGGGATGTGACGTTTGAGTCGATAGGCCGACTCTTAGGTCTACTCTAGAACAGGAACTTCAAGCCCATTCTCATTGCTCTGCCGCCGCCGTTCAGAAGGTCAAAATTGAAGTACTGCGTTGCCGCTGTGCCTGCAACCGATCTTCCGGGAACGCCGGTGAATTGAGGATGATTGAAGAGGTTGAAGGCCTCGAGACGATATTCGAGTTTGAACCTCTCCGTGAATCGGAAGTTCTTAAAGAAGAACGTATCGAAGTTGCCGGTCCAGTTGGAGCGCTCGGTATTGCGACCGAGCGTCTTGCCTGTCGGGAACCCTACACCTTGTACCGCGAATACATCATTGGGCGTTACGCAGGTGTTCGTATCGGGATTTCGGAATCCCGTGGAGCAGGCATTCGCGGCTCCCGAGGTCGGAACGATGACAGCTCGGGTGTTGCGCGGAGCATTCGCGTTTCCGATGTCGGGCCGATCAAGTCCGTTCACGCCGTCGCCGTTCCTGTCGACGCCGTTCAGAATGGTAAATGGAGCGCCGGACTGGATCGTCGTTACGCCTGCAAGTTGCCAGCCGCCGATCGTGGATCCTAGCAAGCCCTTCTTGGGACCGGGAAGGTTCCAGATGTAGCTGAATACCAGGCGGTGGGTTCGGTCATAATCGGAGACCGCCTTGTCAAGAATAAGGCCTCCTTGAAACACCGGCACCGAAGCCAGGGATGATCCGCTATTGGTGGTTGCGAACACTTCGCTGGTATTGTCGATGAATCTCGACCATGTGTACGACGTATTCACCGTGAATCCATGCGAGAAGGCCTTGTCGATTCTGACTTGCAGTGAGTTGTAGTCGGAGTTCGCGCCGTTCGTTCGCATACGCCTGATTCCCAACAGCGGGAATCTTCGTACGCTGCCGATCAGCGGATTGATGTCCTCGGTCACGAACAATTTTCGGCCGAGAGAGCCTACGTACGACACATCCATCAGCATCTTCCAGGCCAGTTGGCGCTGCACGCCAAGAGAGAACCGCTGCGTGTACGGATTCCTGATGCCGGGGTTGAACAGCGAAGTCTGGCTATCGAGTGGACTGACGGCGCGCGGCGTCGTCGGTATCGCGTTTGGAAACCAGTTAGCCGTTCCTCTGCTGGTCGCGGAAGTGCCGCTCGAAACGTCCGTATTCGTAGTGCTGATGGTATTCGGCGAGTCGGCGGCGATGTTCGACAGAAGATTATTGAAGAAGGTGTCGTAGCTCACCTGGTAACCGCCGCGCCACACCGTCTTGTCTTCTCCGAACAGAGTGCGCAGGAAGCCGGATTTGAAATTCGGCGCCCACGCGAATCCGACCACCGGTCCGAAGTTGTTGTTGTCGCTCTGAACCTTGTTGGGTGTCAGGAAGGTCGCAGGATCCAGGTTGATCGCAGGGAACTTGAAGGCCTCATTGGCAGGCTGTCCAAAGTTCTCATATCTCAGGCCCAGCGTGAGAGTGAGGCTTGGAGATACCTTCCATGTGTCCTGTAAGAAACCGCTAATACGGCTCAGGTTCGGATGATAGATGGGATCTCCGAAATTGATGTTCGCGGTACCGCGGAATCCGCTGAAACCGTCGATGAAGTTTGCGAGGGCTGAGAAGCCGCCGCTGGTCGCAAACGCGAATGAACCGCGCTCGTTAAAGGGCGGATGCTGATCGGCGACCTGACGGAGGTATTCGCCGCCGAAGCGGAATGTATGCGTCCGCCATACCTTCGACATCGTCTCCTGAACGAGGTAATTGTTGGCGATTCTGAACTGCGGAATGTTCGTTTGAATTCCAGTTGCTGAGATTCCGCTTATCGCGATGTTGGGCAGCGTGGCCGCTAGCGCGACGTTACCGGGCGCCAGCGGGAATTGGAAATTGATTCGGCCGAACGAAAACCTCAACTCGTTCGTCATCGTGGGACTGATAACCCACGTGTGATTGGCAACCAGATTCTGCGAGCCGAAGTTGCCATCGAATGTGAATCCGGGGCCATTGACGCCATTCGGCGTCGCCGGGCTATGATCCCAGAGATAACGGCCCGAGATGCTGTGCGCGTCGCTGAACTTATGGTCTATGCGTATCGCATAGTTGGTATCGTTGTTTGAAGTCGGAATCGCAACCGGAGCCTGGCCAAACTGAATTGAGCCTCTGTCGACTCCGTTGGAGCCTCTTCCCAGCGGAATATTCGTTAGGGCCGTTATTCCCGCAACACCGTCCCACGCCTTCAGATAAAGATCAACGCGAGGGTTGGTCCCGGCGGGAAACAGTGCCTGCAATTGGGCTCGACCCAATGCTGTCGGAACCGTGAACCCGGTGTTACCGGTCGATCTGAACCGATACCACTGGCCGGCGGCAAAGAAGAAGGTTTTGTCTTTGATGATGGGACCGCCGAAGGTAGCGGTGAAGTTATTCTCGGTGTAGACGGCAGGTTCTTTTAGCCCGTTTAACCGGTCGTTGTTCGTTAACGCGTCGAAGTTCTGCGAATGGAACTTCCAGGCCGTCGTTCCGTGATAGCTGTTGGTTCCGCTATTCGTGACCTGATTAAAAACGCCGCCGCCCGCGCGTCCGAACTCAGCGCTGAACAGACCCGTTTGAATCGACACTTCACGAACTTGATCTTCGTTGCTTGGCTGGAAAGCGGGACCGCCGATCGAGATGTCATTGTTTTCGATGCCGTCGATAAGGAAGTTATTTCCTCTTGGACGAGCGCCGTTGATCGAGAGGTCGGTTCCGTTTCCGAACCCGGTGGTTCCGGATGGTCTTGTTACACCCGGAAGCAGCATCGCGAGGTTGTAGGGATTGTTTGTCGCGGTAGGCAATTGCGTGACCTGCATATGGTCAAAGTTGCCGCCGTGAACTGCATCGCTCTTCTGAAGAATTTCTTCGCTGGCCGCATTTACTTCGACTACTACTTCGGTGCCGCCGGTCTCCAGATGAACGTCGAATGTAGCTATGCGATTGGCTTGAATTTCAATGCCGGTCGCGGTGTAAGCTCTGAAACCCTGAGCCGTAATCTTAAGTGAATAGATGCCAAGATCGACCGCGTCAAAGCGGTATATACCGGAATCGTTGGCCGTGGTTGTGCGTGTCTGGTTTGTGGACTTATTGGTCAGCTCCGCGGTCGCGCCCGCGATGGCTGCCCCTTGCTGGTCGGTGAGGGCGCCTGTAACAGTACCCCTGCTGGTTTGAGCAAACAGGGAAGGTGCGCTCAAGAGAAGCAGCAATGTCGTGAGAAAAACAGCTAGTGTAGATCTGAGCTCTTTCTTCATCAGTACCTCCTGTCGAGAATCACAGCCTGCTGTGGGCCATGGTTTGTTGGCAGCCTGCCGCAAGCATCACCAGACGTGGATATTGGGTTGTCAATCGGCGTTCCTCAGTAGAGAGCCCGCTTCCGCGTTAGTGAGTGACAGTCGCCTTGAACCAGTTCTAATTCGCGTGGCGCCCGGATGCGTGAAGCACAGCCCCATCTCATCAAAATGAAGAAACGATGGGGACTCACGATCCATTGAGGCCAAAGCGAGTAAAGACTTCAAAACAGGCGCGAATGATATATTCCTAATGCGTTGAATGTCAACGAAAAGGCTATTGATTTTCTATTGATTCAGGGCGAATTTGGCGAACCAGTTGTGACAGTGTGATCTACCAGGTCCCAGGTGTTGATTCTGTGGTGTCGGCGAAGATAGAGATCGTAGAGCTTCTTCCGGTGGTCGCCGGTAATGCCTTTTGTACGAGCCTGGAAATCCGTGATACTGACTGCGCCCATTCGAACTTCGTAGTACGGGCTCTCGAGCAGCGGTTCAATCTCGTCGAAACGGCATTTCGAAAACGCCTTCGCTACTGGAAAAATTCTCTCAATGCGGATTCCAAGAATTTTATCAGAGAAGTTGAGCGCGGCAGGTTTCATTATTACGGCGACTCTCTCCTAATGCTCTTTCAGGAGACTGCGTCAGCAGTAGAATTTAATTATCGTTTGCCGTGCGTTCTATTCGCGTAATAAAACACCCTGCTTGGCCGTTTCTCACTTGTATGTACTCAATGTCGGGGTCCTTCAGCATCTGCTGTATTCTTTCATCCACACCGCCGTCTTCGATTTGCTCCCGTCGTGTCAACATCCCATCCTTTTTGTGACCGTCCAATACCAGCAAGAGGTCTCGCAACTCCTCCGGAAACGTCTCGCCTTCGTACTTCTTACAATCTTCTCGATGGACGAATATCGGCCCTGGCGCCGGCAAGTCGCTTATCCCCTCGAAGGGATTGTAGGTGAACAGTACGCGTTCCTCTTTGCCCTCTTCAAACTTGCGCAGACAGGAGCGGCAGGGCCCGCATCCGTTTGCGATCTCTATGAAAGCGGGATGGCCGTATTGCGGCGACTTGAGTGTAGTGCGAACTCTCTCCGATAGCTCATCTGAAACTGCGACGACTCGATATCCGGTCATTGGTGTATTCCTCCCAGGTTTAAGATTTTTGCTTCGTAACATCTCGTTCTCTTGCTCCATCGTGATCGCAGTATAGGCATATCCCGGATCGCGTTCTATCCGCTTCTTGCTTTCAAAATAAAATAAAGCTCGCGCTGTTTTGGATAAAGCCCGTGGAGATATGGGCTGGCAGGGTTTCACGCATGAGCCGGATGCCGAATTTGATCCGCGCCGAATGATGAGCGATCAACATGGAAGGGCGAATTAACGATAAGAGGATTGCTGTCGAGCCCGTCAAGTTGATTGAGTTATACTCAGGGCTCCTCTTTTCGGTACACATTGTGTCCGAGTGATCAGAAATGAATATCTGCTTCTGTACTCTTGCCATTCACGCGGCATATCGTAGGCGGGCACGACTTCTCTGTGCCGACGCGACGACGGCGTCCTGGATCGTCTTAACCGACGAACCGGACGACTTCGCGTCTTTGTCGGTTCGCGCGATCCGCCATGTTCCGACGGGTCCTATGGCGGTGGACTATCTGGCGCGTCTGCCGCGGACCGGCGAAGGACGAGGTGCAGCGGCTTATCACGACAAGAGGTTTGCGCTTCTGGCCGCTCTCCAGGATTTCGATACGGCCATTT
>Ga0209152_10001265_pt1 | contig 10066 bp, 7 predicted proteins | sample GraSoiAngelo_107_FD_185873 | JGI IMG/M metagenome (GOLD analysis project Ga0209152, IMG submission 185873) | Grasslands soil microbial communities from the Angelo Coastal Reserve, California, USA - 14_0903_09_30cm (SPAdes) (version 2) | ecosystem: Environmental > Terrestrial > Soil > Grasslands ...
GGATGCATTGAAATTAGAGTCGGCGGAAGAGAGACGCCGTTCTGTTGGTGCGCCTGGGCTTCGTTGGATTCCAAGGATTTTGCTCGCGCAATGAACTTGACGGCGCGCCCGGAAAGAGCCTCCGTGCGCCGGAAATCTGGCGAACAAGATCCGCATCTACCCCGACACCATCGGGCTCAAAATCCAAATTCACACACCCGACGTTGGGCGCAAGCGCGCGAGGGACGCAGGCTACTCACGCTCGCGGACGTCAACCAGCCCGCACTCACCGTCTGTCCGACATGAGCACAGCAACATGCAGCTGGCCCTTCCGTCAACCAGTTCCCCAATTTCAGAGTCATCAACGAGATCTCGAGGCGACGGTTACAAGTGATGCGGCGGCTCGCCAAATGAACAGAACTCCGCGTTGTGTTGAAGATCGCGCAATCGCAGAGCGGTGTTTGTCGGAGGCGGCCGTGCGAAGTTTCTGGGACGAAAAGTGTGCTTCCCCAGATTCAGTGTGTATTAGATGTGAAGCCCCTTAAAGGTACGCCTGCCGAGCGCTCTGTGACTAGGTCGTTGTCATTCTATAGCCCTCTGACGTTCTCCTATCCAGGTATCGCCACGGAGTCTGCACTGCGCGAGGTGTCTTCGAATGAGCAACGCATGGTCGACCTACTTCGCTTCAGATCGAGCAGGATCGCCTCTATGATTCGCGTTCCGGCCCTGCCGTCCCATTTCTCCGGTGCTTGAGCCCTTGGTCCAGTTTTCGTCTGCGCTTTGATGGCATTCCGGATCCTCTGGGTGTGAGTACCAGCGATCGTATTCGTCCCAGAACTTAAGGTAACAGGCCTCTCCGTGTTCTCCCGCACCGTGATACAGGGGACTCCCAGGTAGGTGGTTTCTTCCTGGATTCCTCCAGAGTCGGTGACCACTAGGACGGCGTGTTTCATCAGACAGAGAAAGTCAAGATACCCAAGAGGTGCGAGGATGTAAATCCCTTTCTGCGGAGAAGGATTCTTCGGACCATTCGCCTCCGCTTTCCCATCTTTGAATTCAAAGAAAGGCTCAAGCCCAAATTCCGTGATTCGCTTCCGAGTTCTCGGGTGAGCCGAAAAGAAAATAGGGCACGAATCCGATAATTCCCTCAATCCTTCCAAAATGCTTAGAAACGTTTCTCGATGATCAACATTCGAAGGACGATGGAGAGTCAAAAGTGCGTACTTCCAGGTCCCGCTCGCTGACAGGCGCTTGCTTGATCCGTTTCGCAAACCTAACTTTTCAAGGATGCCGGACCGGTCCGCTTTTTTTTGATAGGCAACCAGAGAATCAATCATGGTGTTACCCACGAAACAAATTTTATTGTCCGGGATACCTTCGTTCTTCAGGTTCCGAACACCGCTCTCCTCGGTCACAAAGAGCAGGTCAGAAAGGTGATCAGTCACGATGCGGTTTACTTCTTCCGGCATCGCACGGTCGAAGGAACGCAGGCCGGCCTCGACATGCGCGATCATGGGCCTTGTTTCATCCGAATCGTATGAAACCTTTGCCGCCACCAGTGCGCAGGCTAGGGTGGAATTAACGTCCCCCACGACGACAACCACCTCCGGGCGCTCCCGCATAAGCACCACTTCGAATCGCAGCATAATCTCCGCTGTTTGTACGGCATGGGAGTAGGAGCTGACCCCCAAATGTACATCTGGCTTCGGCAGGCCAAGATCGGCAAAAAACGAGCCCGACAAGGCCTCGTCGTAGTGTTGTCCCGTGTGAACGAGGACTCCTTCAATCTGGTCTGCTTCAATAGGTTGTTCCCCGGGCGAAAGCGCCGCAGTCCTTTGATTGTGCTCGCGGATAGCGGCAATTAAGGGAGCAGCCTTCATGAAATTTGGCCTAGCTCCGACAACAATCATGATTTTCATGTTTGTGCTTTCAATGGGCGTTCGCCCTTCATCCTGCACTCTGCCGGAAAGCGAAAGCCTGTTGGAGCTGGAGCATGCTCTAGACTTGGCCCTAGACTTCGTTAAAACCCAGGCCCAGTCCCAGCGGCTCGAGGGCACCGAAGATTCCAGAGCCGATTCTGAAACTCAACAAGCAGCGTTCACAGGGTCCAGGGAATTCCTTCGCGATGGAGGGGTTGTCACACCGGGGCGCACTGCCGCGCTTTTTGGATAAGGGACGACTTTACTTTTCACGAGCTTGGTCCCAGACATTTTTGTCGTGCCAGAAGCTCCAGTCGGCGCTCAAATGCTAGACGGACACACGGATCAATCGATCCAAGCTGTGCCGCAGCCGGTGGGTATAATCTTGGCTGTGTTCGAAGGGAGCGAAACTCTCGATTAGCATGATTGACATTCATTCTCACATCCTGCCTGGCGTGGATGACGGTGCTTCAAGCTGGGTCATCGCCGTCGAGATGGTCGTGGCCGCAGCAAAAGATGGAATTCGTCACATCGTAGCGACGCCGCACAGCAATGCTCAATTTCGCTACGACCGTTCCGCGTTCGCAGATCGCTTGCTGGAACTCAGAAAGCGTGTAAATGTCCCAATCGAGCTCTCTTTGGGATGCGACTTCAACTTCTCTCTAGACAACGTGCAAGCTGCTCTCGACGACTGGCGGCAATTTTGCATCGGATCCGGTCCCTATTTGTTGGTCGAATTCAGCGATTATGGCATACCGCCGAATGCCGATACGACTTTACGGCGACTCATACGTTGCGGGGTAAGACCAATAATTACGCACCCTGAGCGAAATCCGTTCCTCAGGTCGAAGCCGGACATGCTTTACTCGATGGTTGGAACGGGCTGCTTGGTACAGGTGACTGCCAACTCTATTACTGGATTCTGGGGAAAAGAGGCCCGCCGAACTTGTTTGGGGTTGCTCGCGCGAGGTTTAGTGAGTGCGGTTGCCACTGACGCGCACGATTTGACACGGCGACCTCCGATCATGAGTGCCGCTCGCGACGCCATCCACAGCAAATTCGGAAAAGACATTGCCGAGGCCCTATGCTCAACGATTCCAAACGCGATTGTTGAGGGAAAGCCAATTCCCGATATCCCTTCGCTCAGGACCCTCCGCGAGGCCGGAGGCTAGTCGCTAGTCTGCCATTCTATTCACCCGGCAGTGTCATACCGTGCTATACGAATTCGGCAGATTTGGCATGCTCTCTGCCCAGTCCGTGATGAGCAATAAAATGAAAATCAAAAAGGACCACAAACATGGACCGGCAATGCCCTGCCGCATTGCAGCGACTCGCGAATGCGAAAGGTGGCCAAGGTGGATGCGTAAAGGCTCTCAAATCGGACGGGCGATTCCACTCCATGCTTCACAGCCGCGACAAACGCACGGAGCTCTTCTCGATGCCCCTTTTTATGAAAGAAACTCCGTTCCCGCCGGTGCTGGTTGCCGCGGTAAAAGTGGCAGGTTCGGAAGTCCTCGCATATTGCGGTTCGCCCCTGACCGAAAACTTCGATGCGTTCTTTAGACACGCTTGCGCTAGCCGAAGAGAGGTAGAGGACCTCGCCCCGAGAGCCATCGGCGAATCGAATGTGAACGTGAATGTTGTCTTCAGGGTTGGCGTCAAGATGGTCCACGGGCCATGCTTGGACTTCCACCGGGAGAGAGGAAGACAAAAACCCCATGAGGTCTACGAAGTGGCAGATCTCGCCAATCACTCGGCCATGACCTTGGGTCGGGTGATGAACCCAGTGCCCGCTCGGCAGCCGTCCTGCGTTCACTCTGTAAAGCATAGACAGCGGCCCAATGCGGCCCTTAAACAGATCAGTGCAATCCGCGGCGAAGGGAGAGTAGCGGCGATTAAAGCCCACGGTCAGGATTCGCCCCGAACGTGCATAAGCCTCGGCTATCTGATTCAGTTCGGCTTCATTGACGCATAGCGGTTTCTCGACAAAGACATGTTTACCCCGGTTCAGGGCGCCAATCACCAATGAGGCGTGCAGGTGATGTCGTGTGCCTATGAAGACCGCATTTATGGCCGGATCATCCAGAAGCTCATTTGCATCTGTACAGCAATAACCAAACCCGAAGTTCCGCGCCGCTCTTTGTGCCGAAATCCCGGTCGCATTGGCTAGGCCCACAAACCGGACACCAGAGATCTTTTGCAGCGCAGGAATCAGTTTCGCCCGGCTGAAGCTGCCGGCGCCAATCCATCCCACGCCGACCGTCTCACCCATTCCTCTCGCCCCATAGGGACGTTGCAAATCTTGTCTAAATAAGACTCTCTTTTCCTGTGGCGGCGCATCAGCGTAAGTAAGAAGGATTCCGACATATTTCTCCTTTCTCTCACCCGAGAGCAGCCTGTAAGCCTCCGAGGCCGCAGCGATGTTGAACCGATGCGTCAGCAACGGTTCAACGCGCACCTTTTGCTGTGCGACGAGCTCCAAGAAAGCCTCCATATTTCTTTTCTCTGTCCAGCGCACAAACGCGTACGGATAATCACGCCCACATTCTTCGTACTCGGGATCGTAACGGCCAGGTCCGTAGGAGCGTGAGTAACGCAACTGCAGTTCTTTCTTGTAATAACGCTCGCGAGGAATGTCGGCGCGCACGTCGCCTACGAGGACCACGATGCCTCGGTCACGCGCTAGCCGTCCCGCCAATTCGATAGGCTCGGCTGACCTGGTTGCCGCCGTGAGGATCACGGCATCGGCTCCGTGTCCGTGCTGACACAAGGCGCTCCACGGACTTTGCTCCCAATCGCGGTTTTCGCAAGCAAAGTCCGCGCCGAGCTCCCGCGCCAACCTCACGCGATCCGGATCAGGGTCCAGCCCCCATACTACGCGGCCCGCCGCGTGCAGAATCTGCGCCACAAGCTGCCCCACGAGCCCCAATCCGATTACGGCCACGCGCTCGCCGAGCTTCGCCTCCGCTAAGCGCACGCCCTGCAATGCGATGGCGCCCAAGGCTACTGAGGCCGCTGACTCACAGCTAACGTTAGGAGGGATCTTCACGCACAGGTTTTTGGGAACCCAATTCACCTCTGCATGGCTGGCATACGCCGCTCCCGCGCAAGCCACGAGGTCGCCCACGACGAACTCATTTATGCCAGCCCCAACCTCTAGGACCACGCCTGCCGAGCTGTAACCTAGAGCTATGGATGAGTCTAAGCGCGAGCGCACTGTGGCGATCACATCTGTCACGCCGGCTGTCTTGAGGCGTCGAAACACCTGCCGCACTAGGTCGGGCCGCTCGAAGGCTTTTCCGAGCAAGGATCTGCCCCCGAGGCTTATCGTCGCCCGCTCCGTCCCACTACTAATCAAAGACGCGGCACTCTTTACTAACACACCGTCTGGAAGACAGGAGGGGGGCGGTACTTCTTCCACCACTACTTCGTGAGAGCGAAGGTCTTGCAGAAGTTGCTTCATCCTTTTCGTCCATTTGCAAGGACACTGTGTTGAAAGGCAACCTGCCTTTCCACGGCATACATGACCGCTAAATTCGCTTCCTCGGAGTCATAGCAGCGCTTGACTTGTTTCTCAAACGCCGGAATCAGCGTGTCCAGAAGCGAGGAGAAATGAAAGATCAGATGCTCTTTGCCGAGCGTACGTCGAAGCTGTAACTGCCCTAAGGCTTTTCCGCCGGCGCGCAGAGGGATGGAAACAGTCCAGCAGTCGCCATTTTCACTCTCGCCCGGGCGGGACCAGGGGGCTAGGAACGGCGTCGAGCCATTTTGCCAGACCGAAAGCTGACATGCGACGGTGTCAAAATCCAATGCTTCCAGAGCCTTAACCAGGACGTGCCAACTTCGTTCCAGATCTAGGGGCTCTTTCAACTGTCCCGACACTTTACGAATCAGGATTTGGTTAGCCAGCACCCTGCGTTGTGAATGAAGGGCCCGTGAAACATGCACTTTCAACTCTGACAACTCCTCGTAGTGAACCCGGCTAGTCAAAAACCAGCCGGAGACCCCAGCCAACGTGGCCACTAGCGCCACCAGGTTGCCGGTGGAGTGAATGATGAGGAGGGACCCAAGCGAAAAGAGCGCCGCCATGGCATACAGCACCAGGGCGGCTGCCCGCGGCGAGAGTCTCCGAAGGAGTCGGTGATGGATGTGATCATGATCGCCGACAAACAACGGCCGGCCGCTCAGAAAGCGGCGCACCACTGTAAGCAAAGTATCAAGGGCGGGGAGGCCGAAGGCCACAAAAGGTACTACGATGGCGAGTAACGTTGAACTCTTCTGCGAGGTATGAACGGCCAAGGTCGCCAAGACAAAACCCAAGAAAAGGCTGCCCGTATCACCGAGGAAAATCGTGGCAGGAGAGAAGTTAAATCGCAGAAATCCCAGCAAGGCACCGGCCAGCGTGATGGCCAGAATGCAAACAAAATGGCTGCCCTGGATCAGTGAAACGACAAAAACGGAAAGCGTGACGAAGAAGGCGATGCCCGCGGCCAAGCCGTCCAGTCCGTCAATAAGGTTGAAAGAATTGGTCATTGCAACGATCCAGAACACAGTGAGGAGGAAGCTCAAGAAGTGACTATGTATGCCGGAGCCAATCAGGGGCAGTTGATCGATGCGCAAGCCCGCCCACCAGACCGTCCCTGCTGCGAGCAACTCAATCATTAATTTCTGCCACGGGGTTGCGCCCGCAAGGTCGTCATACAAACCCAAAAGGAGAACCAACGTGCCTGGGCCCATCAAGACGGCCAAGGTACGCCACTCGGAAAGAAACCGAGCTCGCACATCGTTCGGCAAGAGCAGCAATACGCCCCAGGCCGCAAAGGCTGCGAGAAAGATCGCAAGCCCCCCCAGGCGGGGGATACGCAGCTCCCGCCCATCGTCCGCTTGACCGTAGGACTCGAGCCATCGCCCCAAGCTCCTCACGGCTGGAGTTATCAGCAAACTAAAAAGAGCGGCAATGAAGAACAGTCCGAGATAGCTTCTCATGCTTTACTCGTGGTTGACGTCGCTCGGCTATTTGACTGAAGTGGGCTGCTCCGGTTGTAAGCGCTTTGACACAGGGTGCCGGTGTACATCCTTCAACAGGCCGGCAAGAAGCTCCAAGTAAGCAGCCGATTGATGACGACGGGTATACCTTTCCAGCGCCGTACGCCTTCCGTTGTTTCCCAGCTCTAGGCTAAGCGCAGGGTCTTTGCAGAGTGTAAGGATCGCCGCGGCAAGCACCTCTCTATCTTCGGGTGGGACAGCGATCCCGGCACGTGCTTCGAGCAAGATCTCTTTAGCTTCACCTTCGACTCCCAGGATCACAGGCTTAGCAGCCATCATCGCTTCAAACATCTTGGAAGGAATAGCGGTTTTAAAGGTCTCGCTTCGACGGAGGGGGACCAGACAAGCATCGGAAGCTGCAAGGAATGCGGGGATTCTCTCCCTCGGCTGCTTGCCGAGGTAGTGTAGGTTTTGCAGGCATAGCTCGTCGATCCGCTGTTTGATCTTGTCCCGTTCCGCCCCCTCGCCTACCAAAAGGAAGACAATCTCTGGCCATTGGCGTAACCGGTCGGCGGCCAGCAGAACCGTATCGAGGCCGTGAGCCATTCCGAGCGTTCCGAAGTACATCACTACGAACTTGTCGAGCAGCTTGAATTCGGCACGCAATTGTTGACGAGCAGACAGCGCTCCGGCTGAGTGAGGCTCGAGACAAAAATCTTCCGCGACGCCATTCTTAATGACCGCAATCTTTTCGGGTTGCACTCCGCCAGCAGCTAATGCGCGTCGCTTCCATTCGCCGTCCACAACAATGCGATCAGCGCGTTGATACAGAAACCTTGCAAGGTGCTCCAGGCTCCGATAGAAGAGTGAACTTGGTCGAGTGGCCCCCACAGCCTCGAGAGATTGCGGCCAGAGATCGCGCACTTCGAATACAAAGGGGAGTTTCCGCGCTCGCGCCACAGCGCATCCCGCCGCGCCCACTAGAAGTTGAGGGGAGGTCGCGATGACAACACTGTTTCTAGGGGCGATCCATGGACCTGCGATGGCCGCTGACAGTGCAAAAGAGCAGTAGTTTGCTGAACGACCCCATAGGCCGCGATTGGCCGCGGGAAAGAGCCACGTGCGATAGATTTTCACACCATTGCGTTCCTCGCGGCCAAATCCCTTTCGCCACTGCCGTCGGTAGTCAGAATGCAATACTCCTTCGGGATGGTTCGGGAAACCAGTCAAGATCTTGACCTTGTGCCCCGCCCGTGCCCACTCATGTGCTAGATCGGCAGCACGCACCGCAGGAGCGCAAACCTCAGGCGGAAAATATTGGGATATATAAAGAATGTTCAAGGGAAGAACGGAAGCTTTCTCAGCTTAAAGGTAGCGGAATGTTGTCGACTTCAACGGCTTCTTGGCCTAGACATTGCGATATGAGAGGTGGTCTTTCTCCAATCGGAGTCAAAGTGTAAATAAGCCTTACGGGCAAATCACCTTCCCAGCTCCAGTGGAGTGTAGTTCGGTGCATCCGCATTCCGAATTCAGGTGCGTACCAGCTATCTCGCGCCATCAGTTCTCCAGGCCCAAGAGTCGTCAAGAAGTGCTGATATTCACCAAACTGAATTGCCCAGAGCTTTTCCGCCGTGCCTACAACGCGGCTTGCCGGGTTGCTTAGATTCTCCACTCTGACTGCCGGGTGGAAGTGAATAAAGGACTCAACGAGGTGTTTCCCTGTACCCCTTAGTGAATCGATGACCACCCAACTGTTCCTGGGCGTTAGGATGATCATGCGAAAGTGAATTACTCCGCGATGCTGATAGGCGTAGTGCACTCCTCGCACAAAGCAGAAGCCGGTGAGTTCCCCTCCTTCAACCTGTCCGACATGCGGACGGCGTCCCACGCGAAAGCTCGCCCAGGTTTCAGCCTGATCTTCCCCATCAATGCGCAAGGTGTTGTGTGCCGCCGTGGAACGTTCATAGTGCCGTTCATCACAGCGCTCGTAAGTGCTGACACCGGTGTCGACTACTACGCGCTGGCCGTGCAGCGAAAGCTCGTAACTGAGTACATCGCAATGACCATGGCCAGGCTGATAATCGGGCCCAAGCGGGCCACAGTCAAAAATCAAGCAGCTTCCCGATCGCGGGTTCCGAATCACCGCATACCCCGTTTCCTTCAGAATGCTCACTTCAGAGCTAGCGATTGTCGGTATTTGGATCGAGTCACCTGCGAGCATGAGGAGCTCATGGGGCCGCCGCGCGATAGCTAATGCCGAGTCATTGAGAAGCGGAATCTCCCCGTCGGGGTGGAGAATGCGACCGAGGAAGGCAGCCATCTGCGCGATGCATGCTGACAGCCGCGGCCCACAGTCCGTGAGACGCCCGCACGCCGACGCCAACGTGCGGATGTCCATTAGATCTTCCAAGATCTGGGCGTGGTACATGGGAGATCGTTCGAAATGTCCGCCATCCGGGAGAATTTGCTCTCCGAGTTCCCGCTTCAGCAGCTCTTCTCCCTTCTTCCACCAGCGCCAGCTTTCAGGCGCATCGAGCAATGCGCCTGCGAACATCAACGCCTTGATATTTTTCATCAAGTGATTTGCCAAGAGGTGCGTCTCTAGCCCTGCTTCAAGGGCAAGCGCCTGGAGTCGCAGACTGGCAATTAGGGTCTGGAGTGTCCTTCCTTCACCCAGAGCTTCTGCTCCCTCCGCGTTTCGGATTAGGAATTTCAGCCAGTTTACTATTCGCAGGGAGAGAGGATATGGCTCCCACCCAACCTCCATGCCTGTTGTGTTCTGCATGCACCAATCTTTTGCCACGTGAAGTGCCCTGGATAAATGAGAGCGATACTTTGGCGCTCGAAGATTGACGTTGAGAAAATCGCAATAGTTCAGATGATAGAGCCATAGCCGGCTACCTTCTCTCGAAGACCAGGGAATGGACGCTGAAGACCGATGAGTGAGGTTCAAAAACCGGAATTCACGAGTTTCAATGGCCTCAAGCGCCGACCGTGGCTGCCACTCTGGAAACGCCGGAGGTGGAGAAACTTCTCGCAGAACGGCTTGGGCGGGCTTCCACGCTCGGAGCGTGTCGCGCCGCAGCATGCGCCGCCGAGCCAGAGCCGCAAGTTGCCCCCAGCGTAGGTGGCGCAAAGTTCGCCAGTAGGCTCCCGCGGGCGGGGCTGTCAAGCGAGATGCG
>Ga0209152_10001268_pt1 | contig 10055 bp, 9 predicted proteins | sample GraSoiAngelo_107_FD_185873 | JGI IMG/M metagenome (GOLD analysis project Ga0209152, IMG submission 185873) | Grasslands soil microbial communities from the Angelo Coastal Reserve, California, USA - 14_0903_09_30cm (SPAdes) (version 2) | ecosystem: Environmental > Terrestrial > Soil > Grasslands ...
GCACGCCCTGCCAACGATTTGTCGCGAGGCTGCATGGCAGAGGATATCCGCGATGCCGTGGCAATCACGGCGGTACAGTCTCAGCAACAGAACCAAACCCGATAGGCGCTCATCTCTTTTTCTTAGTCCTTTCGATCATCTCGTTGACACGTTTCGCGGCCATACATATAATTGGCAGTCTTTTTCAGAGAGTGCTAATGCAACCGTATGTATGTTAGTGCTGCACGGCATATCTGGATCGGTGTTGAGAATTCGATTTATTAAGAAAGGAGAAAGCCATATGGCAAGCATACGACCGCTCCACGATCGCGTCATCATCAAGCGAATAGAGGAAGGTGAACAGATTCGCGGGGGAATCATTATCCCGGATTCCGCCAAAGAGAAACCCCAGGAGGGTGAAGTTATCGCAGCCGGTAACGGTAAAGTGCTGGACAATGGACAGCGAATACCGCTCGAAGTCAAGGAGGGCGACAGGGTCCTTTTTGGTAAGTACTCCGGAAGCGAAGTGAAACTGGACGGCGAGGAATATCTGATTATGCGCGAGGACGAAATCCTCGGGATCATCGATTCCACTGCAAAGGGCAAAGGCAAGGGAAAGTAAGAGATTCTTAAATTAGGAGACGACGAGATGGCAAAACAAATTGTATTTGGCGAAAACTCACGGCGGAGCATCCTGTCCGGAGTGAACCAGCTTGCGGACGCGGTCAAGGTGACCTTGGGGCCCAAGGGCAGAAACGTGGTCATCGAGAAGAAGTTCGGATCGCCCACCATTACCAAGGACGGAGTTACCGTAGCCAAGGAGATCGAGCTAGAGGACAGGCTTGAGAACACCGGCGCGCAGATGGTGCGCGAAGTGGCCTCCAAAACCTCGGACGTGGCCGGCGACGGCACCACCACCGCGACCGTCCTGGCGCAGGCGATCTTTCGCGAAGGCGTAAAGACCGTGGCGGCCGGAGCGAGCCCGATGGCTCTCAAGCGCGGCATCGACAAAGCTGTCGAAAAAGTGGTCGCCGAGATTCAGAGGCTCTCCAAACCGGTCAAAGGTGAAGCAATCGAGCAGGTCGGCACCATTTCTGCCAACGGCGACAGCACGATCGGCTCCCTGATAGCCGAAGCGATGGCCAAGGTCGGCAAGGACGGCGTTATCACCGTTGAAGAAGCGCGGACGCTGGAAACCTCGCTGGACGTAGTAGAAGGAATGCAGTTCGATCGCGGCTATCTCTCGCCTTACTTCGTCACCGATTCCGAGCGAATGGAATGCGTGCTCGAAGATGCGCTCATCCTCATTCACGAAAAGAAGATCAGCTCGCTCAAGGATCTGCTCCCGCTGCTGGAGCAAGTCGCGCGACAAGGCAAGCCGCTTGTCGTTATAGCCGAAGACGTGGAAGGCGAAGCGCTGGCCACGCTGGTCGTGAATAAGCTGCGAGGCACCTTGCAGGTATGCGCGGTCAAAGCTCCCGGCTTTGGAGACAGGCGCAAAGCCATGCTGCAGGACATCGCGATCCTGACCGGCGGCAAGGCGATCACCGAAGACCTCGGCATCAAACTCGAGAGCATCAAGCCGGAGGATCTCGGCCGAGCCAAGAAAGTGGTGGTGGACAAGGACAACACGACGATCGTGGAAGGCTCCGGCAAGAAGGCCGACATCGAAGGACGAGTCCGCCAGATACGCGCACAGGTCGAAGAGACGACTTCCGACTACGACCGGGAGAAGCTGCAAGAGCGGCTGGCAAAGCTGGTCGGCGGCGTCGCCGTCATTAAGGTCGGGGCCGCTACCGAGACGGAGTTGAAGGAGAAGAAGGCGCGTGTGGAAGACGCTATGCACGCGACCAAGGCCGCGGTTGAAGAAGGGATCGTACCGGGCGGCGGCGTCGCCTTCATTCGAGCGCAGAAGGCGCTTGAAGGGTTCGACCTGGATAACGACGACGAGAACATCGGAGTGTCGATCGTCAAGCGAGCTCTTGAAGAGCCGTTGAGACAAATCTCGATCAACGCGGGCTACGAAGGCGCGGTAGTAGTGGATAAGGTCAGGAGCGAGAAGAACTCGTCATTCGGATTCAACGCGCAGACCGAAGAGTACGGCGACATGTTGAAGATGGGCGTAGTTGATCCGACAAAGGTGACCCGATCCGCCTTGCAGAACGCGGCTTCAATCGCGGGACTGCTGCTGACTACGGAAGCTGTGGTCGCGGATATTCCCGAGAAGGAGAAACCAATGGGGCCTCCCGGCGGCGGCGGAATGGATTATTAGGTTGGCCGTCGACAATACTCTTTGTTGGGGCACGTCTCATCAGGCGTGCCCCAATTTGCTCTTCCGGTCGTCACGTTCGACAATTGTTACTGTTCGGTCATTAGTTGAGCACTCTGTTATACGTCTGCTACGATGCTCGTTTCTGACCGCCGCTTCAAAGAGCACCATCACCTAGCTTAGGAGAAGAATGGGAATCACCTTTAAACAGGCAGCCAAGGTTGGAAGTTACGTAATCAAGAAACGGCTCACTGGAGTCAACCGGTATCCCCTGGTTCTGATGCTCGAACCGCTGTTCCGCTGCAATCTAGCCTGTGCCGGGTGCGGAAAGATTCAGTACCCCGCGGAGATCCTTCGCAAAAATCTATCCCCCGAAGAGTGTTTTGAGGCCGTCGATCAATGCGGAGCTCCGGTCGTCACGGTTGCCGGAGGCGAGCCATTGCTCCATCCTCAAATTAATGAAATCATCGACGGTCTTATTGAACGTAAGAAATTTGTTTATCTCTGCTCGAATGCCATTCTGCTGGAAAAATCGCTCGAACGCTTTAAGCCCTCGCCTTATCTGACGTTCAGCATTCACATAGATGGAATGAAGGAGCGGCACGACGAGTTGGTGTGTCTCGACGGAGTATTCGAGAAAGCCGTGAAGGCCATCAAAACCGCCAAGTCGGCGGGTTTTCGAGTCACTACAAATACAACCGTGTTCGAAGGCGAGTCGCCCGAGGATCTACATCGGATGTTCGACTATCTCTCCGAGCTTGGCGTCGATGGCATGATGCTGTCGCCGGGCTATAGCTATGCGTGGGCTCCCGATCAGGATCATTTTCTAAAACGAGAGCAGACACGGGCGTTGTTCAGAGAGGTGCTTGCGCCGCTTTCAAGCAAAAAAGGTAAGAAGTGGAAGTTCAATCATTCGCCATTCTACTTGCAATTCCTTACGGGTGATCGCGACTATGACTGCACGCCATGGGGAAATCCGAGCTATTCAGTGCTTGGCTGGCAGAAACCCTGTTATTTGCTCAATGAAGGCTATGCCGGAAGCTTCAAGGAGATGTTGGAAACCACCGAGTGGGAGAAGTACGGGCACAAGAGCGGGAACCCCCGATGCGCCGATTGCATGGTGCATTGCGGGTTCGAACCGACCGCCGTACTTGACGCCACCAACAGCCTCGGAAACATGCTCGCCTCCGTTCGCGGGCTGAGATGATCAGATCAGGGAATCCGATCTGCACAAATACACGTGATCAGAGTGATTGAAAGGGAAACTGTGCGAATGGTCCTCCGTTTCTTTGCGATTTTGCTTCTTGCTACGGTCATCAATGCCTGCGATTCAAACAGCAGGAACAGTAATTCGAATTCATCGAATCCTAATTCTAACGCGAACTCCAACACGGCCCCGGCGCCGACGTTCGCGCCTCCCGAACCAATCAGGCCGACGAGTGCAGCGGATCCGAATTTCAAAGCGGCGAACGCTTACTTTCCGCTCGCTCCCGGATCGACGCTCAAGTATACGATCCATTACGCGAGTCCGATCATCGCGAACGTCATCGTAGTCGTGGATGCGGGCCAGGAGGACGGCAAGAAAGTATTCACACAGACCTGGCAGATAGTGGACACCGGCGGCGGAGACGAAAAAAACGAGACGACCATACGGAAGTACGTAATGGAAGGCGACAACGTAAGGCAGGTCTACGAGAAGACCGAAAACATTTTCCGTGGACAGAAGTCCTCTTCCGAGCTGAAGTTCAAAGATGGAACGATTATGCTCGGATTGTCCTCGATCAGACCCGGTGCAAGCTGGGCTCAAACTTTTAGCCAGGTCTTTCAGCTACCCAATCAGCCGCCGGCAAGCGACGACAAGACGATAACGGTTTCGATGAAAGTCAGCGGCAGGGAGAGCGTCACCGTTCCGGCCGGAAAGTTTACGGGCCTGAAGGTTATAAGGAGCGTCAGCGGAAACAAGTTAGAGATCTCGGAATACTATGTTCCAGGTCTGGGCTTAGTGAAGCGCGAAGGCGGCGATGGAACCAGGATGGAGTTAACCGAATTCAGCGGATTGAAACCTGCTGAATGATCCACCTCTTGCGGATGCTGAGATGAAACAGACAGTCATAAATCCAGCGGATTGGGCGGCGCCGAAAGGATACAGCAACGGCGTTCTTGTCGAAGGCGGCTCGCTTCTCTTTGTCGCCGGTCAGGTGGGATGGGATCGCGATTGCAGAATAGTGAGCGATGACTTCGCCAAACAGTTCGCTCAGGCGCTGGATAATGTTCTCCATATAGTCGAGAGCGCCGGCGGCCAGGCGACTTCGATCGACAAGAGAGAGTACGTGGCCGGGCTAAAGGAAATCGGGATCGCCTACCGGGCCTTAATGGGACGCCACTATCCAGCGATGACCCTGGTTGAAGTGAGCGCCCTGTTGGAAGACTCGGCGAAAGTCGAAATAGAGGCTATGGCAGTAGTCTAATGACGTAGAGCAGCGCATGTCCGAGTCGGATCGATTTAATCCAGCCAGTTTTCTCTACGACGAGCAGGGCGGCGTCGCCTATATCACTCTCAACAGACCTGAGAAGTTGAACTCACTCACCTTTGAGGTGTATCGCGAGTTGACTTATACATTCCGATGGCTGGGTCAACGGAATAACATCCGCTCGGTCGTAATTACGGGGACCGGCAAAGGCTTTTGCTCTGGCGGAGACGTGAACGACATCATAGGCGAACTGTTCGCCCGGGATGCGCTCTGTCTGAGGGACTTCACTCGGATGACCTGCGAGCTTATTCGTAATATCCGAGGCCTTCGGAAACCGGTCATAGCCTCGCTGAACGGTACGGCAGCCGGCGCCGGCGCTGTCATCGCACTCGCCGCCGATCTAAGGATCGCCGCCTCATCAGCAAAGATCGCATTTCTGTTCGTCAAGGTAGGCCTCGCTGGGGCCGATATGGGCGCGGCGTTTCTCCTGCCGCGAGTAATTGGACTTGGACGAGCTGCCGAACTTCTCTACTCGGGGGATTTCATCTCGGCCGAGAGAGCGCTCGAGATCGGGCTTTATAATAGAGTTGTGGCCGAAGATCAGCTTGCGCCGGAAACGATGAAGTGGGCCGAGCAGCTCGCGAATGGACCGGGGTTCTCGCTTTCAATTACAAAGGCAGCCCTCAACGCGGAGCTCAATATGAGTCTCGAACAGGCTCTGCAAGCTGAAAGCGAGGCTCAGGCGATATGCATGATGAACCCGGACCTCCGAGAGGCATACGAAGCATTCATTGATAAACGCCCCCCGCTCTTTAATAAGGAATCTCGTAATAGAGAATCGGGTTGAGGGTTTGAATACCTTCAATCGGATTCAGGACTAATAATATGGCTTTTGGCTTACGGAGCAACGACGATCCGCCGCGGCTCTCCTACGGTGGTTATCTCAAGATCAGCGAACTCACATCTCTGCAACGCCTCGAGTCGGATCCGCCTCAGCACGACGAGATGCTGTTCATCATCATTCATCAGGTGTATGAGTTGTGGTTCAAGGAACTGCTTCACGAGGTTGATAGCGTGCTCGCGCTCCTGCTTCGAAAGGAAGCGCTCGGCGCACATCGCCTCCTGAGGAGGTGCCTTGAAATCGAGCAGGTTCTTGTAACGCAGGTCGCGGTGCTCGAGACGATGACGCCGATGGATTTTTTGACCTTCCGGGACAATTTGATGCCCGCGAGCGGATTTCAATCGGCCCAATTCAGGGAGATCGAAATTGTCTCAGGACTGAAGGAGGCTCGTGTTCTCGACCACTACGCGGAAGGTTCAGCCGAACGCAAGCGACTGGAATTGCGCTTGAGCCAGCCGACCCTGCAAGACGCATTCTACGAATTACTCACGGCCAGGGGCTTCAATGTAATACCGGAGAATGGAAGCCCAGCGAGAGAGTCCGCTCCGGAGCAGATTGCTGAGCTTGTGCGGCTTTATGAACAGGCTAACAAGCATTACGACCTTTTCATGCTCGCCGAAGCGTTGATCGAATATGATGAGTTAATCTTGCTTTGGAGGCTCCGCCACGTCAAGATGGTCGAGCGAATGATCGGAAGCAAGACCGGAACGGGAGGCAGCGACGGGGCTGCCTATCTGAACAAGACCGTAGAGCGGCGATTTTTCCCTGATCTTTGGGAATTGAGGACCTATCTCAGCAACAAGAGCGGTGGCTGTGAGGACGCGCAAAATGGAGGAAGCCATGGATGACTTATTGCGATGGAGAGGCGAGTTTCCGGTTCTGGACAGCACGGTATATATGATCAGCCACTCGCTTGGCGCTATGCCCAGGAAGACAAAGGAATGCCTGCAGGAGTACGCGGATTTGTGGGCCACGCGAAGCATTCGGGCCTGGGAAGAAGGCTGGTGGGACATGGCAGTGACGGTCGGCGATCTTGTCGGCAAGATCATCGGAGCCGGAACCGGCGAAGTGGTAATGCATCCCAACGTCTCGATATGCCAATCGGTCATCACTTCCTGTTTCGAATGGACGGGCCGCAGAAATAAGATCGTTTGCGAGAATCTGAATTTCCCCTCGAATCTGTACGTCTATTTTGCTCTGGAAAGACTGGGCGCCCGCGTCGTGGCGGTGCAATCGGACGACGGCATCACGGTTCCTCTGGAGAAACTTCTGGATGCAATCGACGAAGAAACTCTGCTGGTTTCCGTTTCACACGTAATTTTCCGGAGTTCGTTCATACAGTACTTAAAGGCAAGCACGGAAAAAGCTCACAGCGTCGGCGCATTGGTGGTCGCGGACATTTATCAGTCCGCCGGTACGGTTCCGCTGAACGTGAAAGAAATCGGTCTCGATTTCGCGACCGGGGGCTCGGTTAAATGGCTATGCGGAGGTCCTGGAGCGGCTTACCTATATGTGAAGCGCGAACTCTGGCCGACACTCGAACCGCGAGTCACCGGTTGGATGGCAAATCGCAATCCGTTCGCCTTCACGGCCGGCCCGAACGAGTACGCCGACGACATCTTCAGATTCCTGAACGGTACCTCGAACGTTCCGGGAATGTACGCGGCAAAGTCCGGCTACGAGATCGTCTATGATGTCGGCGTCGAAAAAATAAGGGAAAAATCGATCAGACAGACCGAGCGGTTGATCGCCCTCGCCGACGAAGCTGGATTCAAGGTCAATAGCCCAAGGGAAATAGCGCAACGCGGAGGCACGGTTGTAATCGATGTTCCTCATGGCAAAGCAGTGACCACCGAGTTGCTCCGGCGCGACTTCCTGGTCGACTTTAGGCCGGATGCCGGAATCCGAATTGCACCTCACTTTTATACAAAGGATGAAGAGCTTGATCTCACCCTGAGCGAGATCAAGAACATCCTGGAAACTCGAGCTTACGAGAAGCATGCTCCCGCATCCGCCGAGATTGGCGCGGATTAATATCAAGCGTACTGCCGCGTTCCTTTTCAGCAGCCAACCCGCAGGTGTGGCTCTTTTCCCCGCTACACGCGTTGTGCGTTCCGCGAGTTTACCCTTCCTCCGTGCTCTCCAAGTCATTGAGTTTATGTGAATAATTTTTTTTGAAAAAATTTGCATGGTTTTGCTGAAACCACGCATGACATTCCGTCTTAGGTTAGTGAGGGCAGAGATGAATCGAGACGGAAAGATCATAATTCATAGCGTCTCAAGGCTTCATAACCCAGCGGCCCCCTCCGCTCAAGCAAGATTGCCGCTGGTCACGGCCGGTACTACCAAACCGACCGGCTGTACAAAACCGGACGATCTCTTTCACACCTTAATCCCCTTTCGTCCGGGTCTGAGCCTCAACCCTGCCTACGGAATCCGTCTTCCAATCCCTTTGGAAGATGGGGGCTCATATTAGGGCGCGAGAGGTAACTGGCGAGCCTCTCGCGCCCGAATTTCTATTAAAAAGCGATCAGCTTCCAACGGTCGGCTTTCAGTCTTAAGGATCGAGGCGACCAACCCGCCTGTAGTCTTAATAATCAAAGCTCAAATCCTCCAATGTTGGGGAGTCCACCTGACTCAAAATCGAATCGATCCTGCGGTCGCTCCTTAGCGCGGAAAAATCACCGGCGTGAGAATCCGATTCTTCCGCAACCCGCGTACTTAGTACTTTCAAAATAATCCGCCGCTCGGACCAGTCACTAAGGCCCCACTAACCTGGGCGGCTCCGTTCTAGAAAAAGGGAGGAATCTATGTCAAACAGAAAGTCACTTCTTTGCAGTATGGTTCTCGCGTTTTCGGTTCTGAGTTCGACGCCGGCAATGAACGGCCCGCTCCAGGGAAAAGATAGCTTATACAAGAGACTCGGCGGCTACGATGCTCTGGCCGCTGTCACCGACGACTTCATAGGCCGGCTCGCCAGCGATAAACAGCTCGGGCGGTTCTTCGTCGGCCTGAGCAACGATTCAAAAGGCAAGGTCCGCCAACTCGTCATCGATCAATTGTGCGCGGCTACCGGAGGCCCTTGCATCTACCTCGGCAGGGACATGAAGACGGCTCACAAAGGACTTGGAATAAGTGAGAGCGATTGGGATATCGCGGTCAAGCACCTGCTCGCGACGCTGGACAAATTCAAAGTACCTGCTCAGGAAAAGAGCGAAGTCGTCACAGCGCTCTCCGGATTGAAGAAGGACATCGTGGAAAAAATGGAATAACGAACAGCGACTAATTCGATTTAATTGGCGGGCCTCCGGGAGCCCGCCTTTTTTTGACTTCGTTCCACAAGCAGGACGAAGAAAAATCAGTTGAATCGCGTTAGCAGGCGAAAACACAGGTGGGTCTCCGCGCCCGCCTCTCCTTGAGTTACGTGGGTCGTTTTATCAAAGCGTATTCTCGACAGGAGCAGCGGCCGCATAGAGACCCGCCCGCATCTTCGCGTACTCGATCACAGGCTAAAAGGCGAATCTTCTTTCTGTGCTCTGCGCGAAATCGTCTGACAATTCCAGGGCTGATACGCGGGAGATTCTCTGTTACGTCGCCGGCGCTCCGCCAAAGCACAATCTACGAAAGCGCCAACGGGTGATAACAAGCACATCGACGATGTGAACCGCCGCACGCCATTGTGTAACAATGGAATCGGATGAGCCCTTCTCGAACGTGAATAAACCCAGGCCGTGCCTTAATCGAGCACGAGCCTCCCTGAATTATTCGATCACGACCTGCATACTCGCATCTCAACCGTTGATGTTCGTTTGCAGACCTTCAAGCAACAAAGCTAGAAAAGAAGATACAACCTCAACCGGCAGAGCGGTCACGTCCGAACCGCGGTGACTCCGCAAATGCCGACCAAATACTTGATGTTGGATACCAGCGAAACGCGGCTCCCCTGGATCGACGCGCTTCACATGACTCCGCTCAATTGAAAACCGCGCGCATTCTATGATGAGATTAGGAGCCAGTCAATCGCTCTTTTGAGAACGGCGTTGCCTGACGGTGAAGCGCCCCGCAAATTTGTTAATCAGCTTCGGCCGGTTATGTCGCGCTACGTTGATCGGTCTGCCGCTCTGCTTTTAACGGGTGCGTCAGAAGCTATGTCATGGCGCGCGGTCTCCGCGGCCAGATAAACAGATACCGCGGTAACCGCCGCCATTCCAATAATGAAAAGCGAAATCGGCCAGGAGCGGCCCGTTCCCTTCAGCAGACTGGCCGCGATCAACGGAGAAAGGCCTCCCGCGAGCACCGATGAAAGTTGATAACCAAGTGATGCTCCGCTGTATCTGACGCGCGTGCCAAAGAGCTCCGAAAAGAAACTCGCCTGGGGTCCGTACATAGCCGCGTGGCCGAAAACAAGAGCTGCTACAACCGAAGCAACCAGCCA
>Ga0209152_10001276_pt1 | contig 10025 bp, 5 predicted proteins | sample GraSoiAngelo_107_FD_185873 | JGI IMG/M metagenome (GOLD analysis project Ga0209152, IMG submission 185873) | Grasslands soil microbial communities from the Angelo Coastal Reserve, California, USA - 14_0903_09_30cm (SPAdes) (version 2) | ecosystem: Environmental > Terrestrial > Soil > Grasslands ...
TAAACGCGAGTTAGAGCTCTGGAAACGGTATCGGCTTGGTGATGATGCGGCGCGCGAGCAACTCATTCTCTCTTACATCAAGATTGTAAGATTCTGGGTTGCTCAGATTTCGAAGATGACCTCCTGGGCAAATCCCGATGATCTATTGCAGGAAGGGATCAGGGGTTTGATGGAAGCCGTAGATGGATTCGATCCGATGGCCGGCTACGAATTCAAAACGTATGCTCGAAAATTCATCCGGGGCGCCATCTTTCGGAATCCCGAACTCTCGCGAGACCTTTGCAGGCACCAACGCGAGCGGCTCCGAAAGGTCAGGACCATCCACGATTCATTGATGAAGAAACTGGGTCGCGCTCCGACAACTGATGAGATAGCCGAGGCAAGCGGATTTACATCCAAACAGATAATGAATGCGCTTGACGCCGTGGCCATCTCTTTTGCCAATGAGCTGCCGGACCCCGAGGAGCACGTGACGCCGCGGATGGCTTCAGCGGCGCGTCAATACGAAACGGTTCTGGTTCAAGAAGCGATATCGAGGCTTAGCGACCGCGAGGCGCACATCCTCACAGGCCATTATTGGGTCGGCAAGTCGGACGTTGAAATCGCCAAAGAACTGGTATTGACACAAGCTGCTGTGAGCAAGCTCCGCCAACGTGCGATAATCAAATTGCGCGCAATTCTCGAACCCAGTGTAGGATATGCTCGAGATGAAACCTGGCGATGCGAAAAACGAACTGTGGGATGCGAAGTTCGACCATTTGACGGAGGACGAGCTTGACTGCTTTAGAGAGCATAAACTCGACGAGGTAGCTCACGCTCGAGCCGATACGCACCTGAGACTCTGCCTCATCTGTGAAAGACGATTGAGACTGCTTGATGCGGAAGATTCAGCGATGGACGGCCTTGCTGCAACCGATAATCGTCGGCTGACGTAATTGCCGCGCACCGCTGAATGCGGCCGGAGAACAAAAGACTCAATCGGCAGGGATGATGGATCACTAGAGAAGGCGCCGGATCACCCATTTTCCAAAGACTGACCGCTCAATCTCGGCCTCAAACACTTTCGGCTTTATCGCACTCGATTCTGATCCGACTCCTATCCCTCTCGATCGCTTGACAACTTTCAAACTCGCGACAAGAACCCATGTGTAGCTGCGCGGTGAACTCTATTGAATCAGTGGGGTCTACTGTGTTCTCTAACGCTACCTTCGTGATGCATGTCACGTAAAAAAACTTTAAGTAAAGGGCATGAGACTGCGAGAAAACCCACGCAGCATCCACTTTGTGAGTGGATGTAGTTGCGCGGAAACCGGACTTGAATTTCGCGTGTTGAGAATTTGAGAGTAGAGCGATCCGCTCCATCTGAGTTTCACGCGGTGGAGTGGGTAGGAGGGGCTTTGTGGCAAAGGGTAGTAACTACGCATTGCTGAAGATTTGTTATCTAAATCTCCAGTGCGGCCCAGGGGTTCCCTTACCACAGGGCCCCTTCCCCAGATCAGGCAAACCTCGAATCAAGCTGATCTTGAGTCGAACTAATTCCAATCGAAGAAGCAGAGAGGCGATTAAGGCGTGAGGCCGCAACTTTGCCTGAGCTCCTGCAATGCGCGCAATGCAAAAGGACGCGCCATCTGTTTTCTCCAGCCCATCACGAAGTCGGTATTATCGAGCGGGCGCGCTTTTAGATAGCATGCCTCGGCGGCGGCGGCTATGCGCTGTTCGTCGAAGGGCAGGCCTACCAATTGAGCTTCCGCTTCTTTGACCTCGACCGGAGCTGGAGCGACGCCGCCGAGCACTATGCGCGCTCTCTCAATAACTCCGCCTTCGGCGACTTCAACCGCAGCGGCCACACCCAGCACCGGAAAATCAAAGGAGCCGCGACGTCTGAGCTTGTGATAACAGCTTCGCAAGCGGCCTGGCGGGGGCAACTGAATTTCCGTCAACAGCTCATCCGGCTCCTTATGCAAATATTCGATCCCGTCATCCTTATATAGATCCGCCGCCTCAGCGACCCTTTCTCCGCGAACCGAGACGAATTTCAACCTTGCTCCAACGGCAACCATCACGGGGGCGAGATCCGACGACTGCACTGCCCAGCACTTCGGGCTGCTTGGCGCAACCCAACAGATGTCGCCGTCTTTCTTGAGGCAAAAATTTATTCCCTTCCGCCATTCGTAATTCTGATCATAATAATTGCATCGGGTATCGAGCAGAAGATTTCCGCCTATCGTGCCCATGTTCCGCAGCAACGGCGTAGCTATCAGTCGCGCCGCCTGCGTGACCACCGGATAAACTTGTTCGATCAATTTGTGCCGGCAGATTTCACTGAGCAGGGCCCTGGCGCCAATGGTAATTCCCGAATACTCGTCGCCGCGGATATTGCGTAATTCGGCGACTCGCATGACGGAAATGACTGTTTTGGGCGTCTGTTGCCGCCGTTTCATATTCGGATAGAGATCGGTGCCTCCGGCTACAAATCTTGCGTCCGGATCAGCATCGGTCATCATCTCGACCGCCTCGGCTACGGTTCGAGGCGACAGATATTCAAATTGCGGCAATCGCATCATAATTAGCTTTTAACGATTAGCTTTCAGCGAGTAGCTTTCATCAGTCAGTTCTTGCTGATCGCTGAGAGCTGATCGCTATTTATGTACCACGTCGCGAGGAATGGCCCGGCCGTCGCCGCCTTCAGCAGGTGTCGCCACATGCAGCGCTTCAGGCCAGGTGATCTCCGGCGCCGAACTCGGTCCATACCTCGCCTCTTTTCCGTGAGCCCCGGCGCGAATTCCAGCAAGTACTTTTTCGGGCGTGATCGGTACTTCGTCAACGCGCACGCCCACTGCATCGTAGATCGCGTTTGCAATCACCGGCGGAATCGGCAAAAGCGGACCTTGACCTACTTCCTTCGCGCCGAACGGACCTGCCGAATCACGCTCTTGGATCAAGAATGTTTTAACGTCGCACATCTCGAGCGTAGTCGGACTCTTGTATTCAAGAAGCGACGGGAATTTGTGCACGAGATTCCGCTTGCCTCGATAGGCCATATCCTCCATCAGCGCTTCGCCAAGCCCCATGTAGACACTGCCCTCCACCTGTCCCATCACGAGCACAGGATTGATCGCCTGTCCCACGTCGTGCGCGATCCAGATTTGCTCGACTTTCGTGATACCGGTATGGGGATCGACTGCGACTTCGGCGATCGCGGCCGAATAACTGTACGCAGGCGATGGGCCCACCCCGCCGCCCTTAAACTGAGCGGCCGATGGCGGCGGCGTGTAAGAGCCGACAGTGCCGATGGTCCCGAATTTCGCTTCCGCGAGCTCAACAGCTTGCGCAAAACCGACGCCGATTTCCGGATGTTCGACGTCAAAGGCGCGCCGCTCCGCAAATGTGATGTTCTCGATCGGAGCATTTAGCTTTTCAGCTACGGCGAGCGTCAGTAGCTCACGCGCTCTTTCAGCGGCCTGCAATGCGGCGTTTCCAGTCATCAACGTGACTCGGCTCGAATAGCTCCCAAGATCGACCGGAGTAAGATCCGTATCGGCGGTAATCACGCGAATATCAAACGGATCTATGCCGAGCACTTCAGCCACGATATAGGCCAGGATCGAATCCGATCCCTGTCCGATATCCGTCGAGCCGCACATCACGCAAACGCCGCCCTGCCGGTCGAGCCGAAGCTGAACCCCTGAATGCGGCATGTTGTTCCAATAGATCGGCAGCCCCGCACCCGACAGATACGAGCCGCAAGCGAGACCGATCCCACGACCATATGGCAGTCTTCTAAACTTCTCTTTCCAACCCGAAGCGTCGACCACCTTCTCGATGCAGGCGTCCAGGCCCATCGAACCAACACGCAGATAGTTGGCCGTCAGCGAGTTCGGCGGAACGAGGTGCTTCCGGCGCATTTCGGCGGGATCGAGGCCCAGCTCATCCGCGATCTTATCAATCTGAATTTCGAGAGCGAATCTAGGCTGAGGTGTTCCATGCCCCCGCTTCGGACCACACGGAGCCTTGTTCGTAAACGCGCGGAGTCCTCGAAACCGGTACCGCGGTATTTGGTAAGTTACAGTCTGAAGCGCACCCGTATAGAAGGTCGAAGCGACGCCGTAGCTTCCATACGCCCCGCCGTCAAGAAATGACTGAAAGTCCATCGCGGTTATCGCGCCGTCTTTCTTGACGCCTGTCTTCACCTTCATCAGAACCGGATGGCGTCCGCGATGACAATAAAAGACCTCTTCACGCGTCAATGTGATCTTAACCGGCCGGCCGGTTATCCGAGAAAGCTTGCAGACCGCGATCTCGTGATTAAAGGGATCGCTCTTTCCACCGAACCCTCCGCCGTTTGGCGTAGCGATCACCCGAACGTGGCTCGGGGATATCTCGAGTACTCTTGCAAGCGCGCGGTGAACGTAATGCGGCGTCTGAGTCGAGCTCCAAAGCGTAAGTTTGTTGTCGGCGTCGAACCTTGCGAGCGCGGCGTGTTGCTCCATCGGCAGGTGGGTATTTCCCTCGTAGAAGAATACGTCTTCACGGATCAAGTCGGCTTCCGCGAACCCTTCTTCCACGCTGCCGAACTCCAGGTGAACTTTTTTGTGGATATTGCCCTCGTCGCCGTAGTCGTGAATGCGCGGCTCATTTTTTGAAAGCGCTTCTTCTATCGAGCCGATCGTATCAAGCTGCTCGTACTCGACATCTATCAACGAGAGCGCTTCGAAGGCGGTGTCTTCGTCGATGGCGGCGATGGCCGCAACGGGATCTCCTATGAATCGAACTTTGTCGATGCAGAGCGTATGCTCGTCCTGACTGACTGGAAGAATTCCGTATGGGATCGGAAGATCCTTACCGGTGATGACCGCGACAACGCCCGCCAACGAGAGGGCCCTTGAAACGTCTATGCGCTTGATGAAGGCATGTGGAACGTGGCTTCGTAGCAGCTTCGCGAAGAGCATGCGGGGCAGCACAATATCGTCCGCGAATAATGTCTGACCCGTGCACTTGGCGCGGGCATCCACCTTTCGGAAGGGCTTGCCTATGACTTTTAGCGGCTTCCCGTTTCCCTGAGACCCGTTACTCATACCGTAATCTTTTTTAACACAAGCTACAGTTTCAGCCTACCACTAGCACGAAACGCGGGCGACCCGTCGTACACCCTTCGTAACGGGCCGCGCCGCGCTCGCACCGCGCCGCGGGTGTTCCTCCTCTAGAGGCGAGTACCTGCTCTAGCGGGCAGGTCGCCTTTAATCCCCGCTCAGCGCTTATATTCCTCAAACCATCAAATCTGTTTCTTAGCTCCGTTGTTACAATTCACTTTGAATCAAGCTTATGATCCGACTGCCGAATTGAGTCTTCAGAAAATCACCTTCGCCGCGAACTGAAACTGTCGCGGGTTGAATGCCGTCCGTGGACTGCCAAACCCCGGATTCGCCGGATCTACGACCCCATCCTTGTAGTGGCGCGGAACGCTTCCGATGAAATCCGGAGCGCCGTACACGCTGAATACTTCGTCGACGTTCGCGCGATTCAGCAGATTGAATCCCTCGGCGAACAGAGTCAGTCTAACGTGCTCCTTCAACTGAAAGTACCGCGAAAGCCTCAGGTCTAACGAGACCAGTTTGTCGCCCAGATAACTGTTCCGAGTCGAGAGTCCGACGCGATCGGTCACCGGATTCGTATCGTTGTTGACATCGAAACCCGCGAAGATCGTGAATCGCCGCGGAGACTGAGCGGTTATGATGCTGCTCAATTCGAAATTCCGCAGAAGCGTTTTCTCCGGACCGGTCGCCACGAAATTCGCAATAAAGCGGTGACGAACGTCCTGGTTCGAATTCGCTCGCTCAAGGCCTCGCCTATATAGATCCTGCGGAGTGCTGACGAACGTTGTGAATGTTCCATCGTCCAGCGTCTTCGAAAAAGTGTAGTTCGCGTTGAGATGGAAATAATTGCCCGCTCGCTCCGTCAATTGGAGCGTCAGGCCATGGAAGATCGAGTTCCCGCTGTTGTCGGTGTAGTAGACGAGCCCCGCATTGTATTCAGGTCCGCTGAACAGATCCTTGCCGTCCGGCAGTCGCGGCAGCCCCGTGCAGCCTATGACGACATTATTGCTGTCGCGTTGCGCGACCGCGGGAGGCGCGCAGGAAACATTCAGATTTTCCGGCCGCACCAGCTTGTGGGCTGAAACGAAGAGATATCCCGCGCTGACCGTGAGGCCTCGAGCGATTTCACGATCGATCTCAATGCTCGCCTGTTGTGAGTACGATGTCCGGCTGTGGGGATCGACTCCATCAACGGCGACCGTGTTGAGAAATCTGCCGCCTGCTCCGTTCGGCGGGAGCAAGAAATTCGGCGGAAGCTGGCCCGTCAATAACAGTGTTCGCGCATCCGCGGCGGCGTTCGCCAGAAAGATCCCTGTCGAGGTGATGACCGTCGGTTCCTGATTCAACGAGTAGCCAGCGCTGCTTGCTCCTTTTCGTGGACCGGGAAGCATAGTCGGCTGTCCATTGAAAAGATCTATCACCAGCGACGGCGGCCGCTGCGGCGACGTAACGAACAAGAAAGATAGATTGTATCGGTCGAAGAAAATGCCGCCGCCCGCTCGAATCACGGTCTTGCTGTCCGGCGAATAAGCGATTCCGATTCGCGGCGCGAAGTTGTTCCAATCGTGATTCACCTGATTCGTCAGACCGCCTTCGAAATCCCACCGCAACCCGTAGTTGAAAGTCAGCTTGGAGTTTATCTTCCATTGATCCTGAGCGAAGAAACCATAGTACGAGTGGTTCAGGTGGACGTTGAAGTCCTCCGTAAGGGACGGCAAGAACGCATTTTCCCAGGTTGTCGGGATGACGGGCGGCAGACTGCCTTCGGTGACGCTGCCCGATCCAAGCGGAGAGCCCCAGAAAACGATCGGAGTTCCGTGAAATATGGGCGGGAGCACGCAGGGCGATTCGCCCGCGATCTGCGGAAGCAGAGTGTGCGAGCCGTTCTTGTTCACGAAGTTCGCGAAGTCGGTCAGGCAGTTGAGCCCCGGCAGAACTATTCGCATCGGCGTGAATCCCGGCCACGTCACTTTGTTCTGCAGGAAGTTGATATCCCCGCCGAAGTTCATCACGTGCGAGCCCTTCACGAGCGCCAGCGTATCGGACACCTGTTCGCGAGACTCCCCGATGAAATCGAACACGCCGAAGTTATGTCCGAATAGAAGCGTGTTTGGAATGTCGAGATTCGGCTGGCCTGTGACCCCCGGAAAGTCATAGCGCCGCCGCGCCCACTGAGCGAGAACGTTGTTGACGAGGTTCGATCCGAGCTGCGATGAAAGCGCGCCCACCAGTGATTGGTCGCGAAGAAAGAGATCGTGCCCGCTGCTAGGGGCTCCGATCCCTCCGCCGTCCAGCGTATTCCCGACGAGTTGATTGAGATCGCGCGCGTCTTCGACGTTGTATCGGACGGACAGCCGGTGTTTTTCATTCAACTGATGATCGAGCTTGAATATGCCGTTATCCGTGTCCGCTGTTTTGAGTACATTGAGGTCCTCGGGCGCAAGGCCCATAAAGCCCTTGGCCGCGTTGATTGCCGCCAGATTATTCACCAGCGTCGCCGGATAGGTCGGTGATTCCGCCCTCCGCTGGCCCTCATAGTTGAGGAAGAAAAACGTTTTGTCCTTCTTGATCGGGCCGCCCAGCGTTCCGCCGAACTGGTTTTGTCGAAGCGTGTTCGCCTGGGGAGAGGGCTGCAAAAGCGATCTCGCATCCGTGGCGTGATTGCGAAAATAGTCGTAGATCGAGCCGTGAAGCTCATTGGTTCCGGACTTGGTTACTATATTGACTATGCCGCCAAGCGCTCGGCCATACTCGGCGCCGAAACTGTTGTTGACTACACGAAACTCGCTCACTGCTTCTTGAGAAGGCGTGGCGCGCTGCGACGCGGTGACGGTGTTGATGTTGTCGGCTCCGTCTACGGTGACTATGTTGCTCAGGTCGCGCATTCCGCCGAAGGAGACCCGCGTAACTTCAAACTCGGTGAAGGTAGATTGAAGACTCGTGCGGCCTGTTGCTACGCCGGGAGTCAGCAGCGCGAAATCGGTGAAGAGCCTGCCGCTGATGGGCAGCGATTCAATCTGTTTTCTATCGACGACCTGGCTTATCTCGGTTCGCGTGGGCTCGATCGCGGGACCCTCTCCGGTAACGGTCAACTCTCCCGCGACCCCGGCGACCTTGAGAGCGACATTCACAGTTGCGGTCTGGCCCACGGTGAGAGCGATGCCGGTTTGGGTGTAGTTCGTGAATCCGCTGGAGGCTACTTTTAATTCGTAGCGGCCGGGAGCTACGTTGGGAATCACGTACAGGCCGGCATCGGTCGACGTCGCCGAATAAGCCCGATTCGTATCCATCTCGCGAAGAGTGATCGTCGCTTTAGAGATTACCGCTCCCTTTTCATCCTGGACCGTGCCGTTGAGTTGCGCGAGAGCGGCCGTCGATTGCGAGAAGGCCGTCACGGCGCCGCAGAGCAGAGCTACACCCGCGAGGATAAGGCGGAGACATCGATGTGCCCTCATAGATCGCTCCTTTCTTAATTCATCCGGCCCTTTATTTATCCGGCGACGCGCTTATACCGGCGCGCTTTAAACTCATACCTCGGAAGACTGCCGGCGGCAGCCTCCGTGACGCCTACTCTGATGTTTAGCTGCGAGCGGAACTCGGCCAGAACTGCGCGCTCGATGCTCGAGAACGGCTCGCCGTTTCTCGCTTCGATCTTTAACAGCAGCTCGTCCATCCCGCCGATCCGCCGTATCTCGACTTCGTATTCCGCGACACCCGGGCAGCCGCGGAGCAGATTGTCGATCACCGCCGGGTAGAGGTTCACTCCGCGCACGATCAGCATATCGTCGGCTCGCCCGAGAACGCCGCCTCGGATCCGGTTCAGTGAGCGCCCGCAGGCGCATGGCTCGATATCGAGCTCAACCAGGTCGCCGGTACGATAGCGCAGCACGGGCATCCCGGTTCTGGTGAGGTTTGTAATCACCAACTCGCCGCGAGTTCCGGGCTCAGCCGGTTTATGCGTCTCGGGGAATTCCAGCTCGTTGAGATGAATCGAGCCGCTCCGGGCCTGGCAATCGAATGCCCATGCTCCAACTTCCGTAGCGCCCGCGTGATCAAAAGACTCGGCGCCCCATTCACGTTCGATGCATTGCTTCACGGCGGGCACGCTGGCGCCGGGCTCGCCCGCATGAATGCTTATTCGAATCGCGGATTTGCGCAGGTCAATGCCAAGAGATGCCGCAACCTCCGCGAGATGAAGCGCGTAGGTCGGCGTGCATACCAGCACCGTGCAGCGATTGTCGATTATTTGCCGGAGCCTCTGCTCGGAATTCAATCCTCCGCCCGACAGCGCCAACGCTCCGATATGACGGGCGCCTTCTATTGCCGCCCAGTGGCTTATATAAGGGCCGAACGAGAAGGCGCAAAAGACCAGGTCGTCTTCGCGCACGCCGGCGGCTCTATAAACATATCCCCAACAGCGCAGCCATCCTTCCCAATCCTCTTTTGTATCGAGCGATTTTATGGGTTGGAATGTAGTGCAGATAACGATAGCGAGTTATGGGGTACGTGAGAAGCCTTCCATACGGCGGGTGAGTTTGCTGTTCGGCTATCAGGTCCGACTTGGTCGTAAACGGAATTTTCTTCAGCTCCTCGAGCGTGCCGATCTCTTCAATAGGGATTCCCGCGATATGGAACTTCTCTTGGTAGAATTGATTGTCGCCAATCTCGCGCAACAAGGCGTGCAGCCGTTCGTCCTGCAATTCGCGGAGGCGCGGCCTGTCCACGGTTTCCAAGTCGAAGTTATAAAATCCAGCCCGGTTCATAAAATCTCCGGGGTCATATTATTCACCCGCAATGTAAAAGCCGATCGTATCCCGCCCAGAAGCGAGCCGCACTATACTACCTGTTGACATCGTAAGCAAGCGCATTATAATGCGCTGAAATCGTGGATCAGAACGATCTCAAGGCCTCTCTGCTGGATGCCCTCGGGCG
>Ga0209152_10001277_pt1 | contig 10019 bp, 7 predicted proteins | sample GraSoiAngelo_107_FD_185873 | JGI IMG/M metagenome (GOLD analysis project Ga0209152, IMG submission 185873) | Grasslands soil microbial communities from the Angelo Coastal Reserve, California, USA - 14_0903_09_30cm (SPAdes) (version 2) | ecosystem: Environmental > Terrestrial > Soil > Grasslands ...
ACTTGCTAGGCCCTGAGCCGCATAACCGGGAAGCAGTACCAACCAGAACAAGGCCGTGGTTGCTATCAGCTTCCGGGTTTGGAAAAGGATCTTCACGATGATTTCCGAAGGGGAAAGTTAATGGGGGCGTTGTATAGAACAACTTTCTTTTGTCTCGCTTACTTCCCCGGACAGCTAAAAGACCAATAGCCGCGGCGTTCCAGGCGGGCTTATAGACTTTATGTGGTGCTTTTAGGAGTCGTCGTGGAATAGCCGCCGCGGAAGTAGGTCAGCGGAGCGCCTTCGTGATTGACATCGGTCGAGATCACTTCTCCAACGATAATGGAATGGTCGCCGCCAGGGTAGACATTGACCACGCAACATTCGAGGTGAGCGATGGAGCCGGCGATCAAGGGAGATCCGCTAACGCCGCTCGAATGGGTAACTCCGGAAAAGCGATCGGGATCTCTGGATGCAAACCGGCGAGAAGTATCTTCCTGAACGTGCGCAAGTATATTCACGGCGAAGTGCGAGCTGACCTGAAGATGATCGTGGAGAGATGATCTCTTGTCGATACAAACCAGGATCAGCGGTGGATCGAGCGAAAGCGATGAGAATGCGCTCACGGTTATGCCTCGGCATTCATCGTCGGAGCAGCGAGCGGTGACTACGGTGACGCCGCTCGCAAAGTGGCTCAGCGCCTGGCGAAATTCGTCCTTTGATACTCCCATAACTTTCCGTTACTGGCCGGCCGGCTTCTTGTACTTGTCTATAGCCTCTTGAAGCCCATCGGTGCTGCCGTTGTGCCGGTACTTGAAATAGGGTTGAACGTACTGAAGCAGGCTGTCGTGGACCTTTTTGAGCGGGTCACTTCCCTCGGAAAGCGCGATCGCGTGAAGGTATGCATCGATCACTTGGTCCATCGCCGCGAGCGCCTTTTTCAGCATGGCGTCCTGATCGGGACCCGACATCATTTTCTTGTGCTGTTCAGCCGCCTGCTGATATTCGTTGTCATAGAGCGTACCCAGGATGAGGTAGTTATATGGATCGCCCGAGTTGAGCGAAATTGCCTTCTGAAGCTGCGTCTTCGCTTTTTCCGAATCGCCTGCCGACATCGAAAGAAATCCCACGGACTGGTAGACCTGCGACAGCCACCTTGTCTTGTATTCACCCCACTGATCGGCTTCAATCGAGGCCGGCCGTTTGTCGGCTTCGATCAACTCAATAGCTTTGAGACCGTATTGCCGGCTTACATCAGTGAACTTCTTGTTTGCATGCTTCGCCTGATCCGAGCCGACCAGAGCCATTTGGACGAGCGTCCGCGCATCGTCAGGGTTGCTTTGCAGCCAGGTCGCGGCTTTCTGAAATGCTTCATCGAATTTGTTTGCCCTGGTGTAAGCGTCGATGATAGTCGGGATAATAACGTCGGACTCGGACGGTTGAGTGAAGACCGTTGTGAAAGTCTCGGCAAGCGAGAGCTTCTTCGCGTTGTCCTCGGTCTGCGATATTTTGCTTGCGGTTATCTTAGCGACCTGAACACGAAGCGGGCTTTTCGGATACTTCTTCAAGAACTCGCCGGAGGCTTGCAGCGCCGCGGCCCCGTCCACCGCCGCCTGAACCTTCTTGGCCGCCTGAAGCTCTACGTCGCTGGCCGGCGGCCGCTTGGATTTATCGTCCTGCATAGCGGCATCGGAGGGCCGGTTGCGATATGGATCCTGATTCGTTTTGTAGGGATCCTGATATGCAATCGCTTGAACCGAGGCCAGCGCCAATACGGCCAAACTGCAAAGGGCTCTCAACATGATTTTCTTCCTCTCCTTCATCTTAATCGCGTTCCGCGCCGAAGCATCGCCCGACTAAGCATAAATACCGCGCAGATGCGTGTCGTAGGCGACACGATCTATAGCGAGCATGTAGCAGGCCAGCCGCATGCTCACTTTGTATTTATCGCAGAATCGGTTAACGTCCTCGAAGCCGCCAACCATAATGTGCTTCAATCGGTAGTTTACTTCTTTTTCGGTCCAATAGAAGCCCATCCGGTTCTGCACCCATTCAAAGTAAGATACCGTCACGCCGCCCGCATTCGCGAGGATATCAGGAATAACATAGATCTCCTTTTCGGCAATTATCTCGTCGGCTTCGGCCGTGGTCGGACCGTTCGCGCCCTCGGCCAGAATGCGGCATTTAATTCGATCGGCGTTCTGCGAGTTGATCTGGTTTTCAGTCGCCGCCGGTATCAGAATGTCGCAGTCCATTTCGAGGACGGCTTCATTCGACATGTGTTCGGCCTCGGCGTAGCCTTCGACCGTCTTGTGCTCCTTCAGATACCCGAGAACCGCATCCACGTCCAGGCCCGCGGGGTTGTACAACGCACCGGTCATATCGGCCATGCCTACGACTTTATAGCCCTCCAGCATCATCAGCCGGGCCGCGACGCCTCCGACGTTGCCCGAACCCTGTATGATCACCCGAGTCTTCTCAATTTCAAGATCGAATTTTTTGCACGCCTCGTTGCAGACGATCAGAAGTCCCCGCCCTGTCGCTTCACGTCTGCCCTGCGATCCCCCGAGTTCAACCGGTTTTCCGGTCACGGCGGCCGTGACCGTGTGGCGGGCATGCATTGAATAGGTGTCCATCATCCACGCCATCACCTGCTCGTTCGTATTCATATCAGGCGCAGGGACATCCCGCTCCGGACCGATAAAGTCAAGCAGTTCGGCTGTGTAACGGCGGGTCAAGCGCTCGAGCTCGGACGGGCTCATTTGGCGCGGATCGCAAATGATGCCGCCCTTCGCGCCTCCGAACGGTATGTTGACCACGGCGCATTTCCAGGTCATCCACGCCGCGAGCGCGCGAACTTCATCGAGCGTCACGTCCGGAGAGTAGCGGAGCCCTCCCTTGGCCGGGCCGCGAGCAAAATTGTGCTGGACTCTGTAGGCCGTAAAAACCTGATAGTTTCCATCGTCCATCAGCACCGGTATGTAGAGCGTTAATTCCCGGTTGGGCCATCGAAGGATCTTGTAGATATTAGGGTCGAGATTAAGTTGCGTAGCCGCCTCGTCAAACCTCTGCATCATGGATTCGAACGGATTGTCTTCAGTGATTACTTTTGCATCATCAACAAACGGATTTGCCATGTACTCCTCCAGAACGATTGGGCGACGGGGGCGAAGAATAGGAGCTAAAGAAACCGGTATCTATGATTGTGGCGTTCTTCACTGGGTTCAGTGTGATTAGGTACTATTGGCGATTCTAAAGAGGCGATTATACCCAAGGCTCTATGAGCTAGCAACGACAGGTTCAGCGAACAGCGCGACGGCCCGCGCTCCGCACGCTTTCGGGATTCTCTGCTTATTGATGGGCCGTTGTTCACGAGGGGTTCACGAGAAAGCTGCTGGACTCATATTGACATTGTAGGGTTTAATCGCGGGTGCAAGTTCTTGGCTGCATATACAGCAATTTATTCGAAGCCTCATTAAAGACTCGCCCATAATCGCGTCGCGGGCACGAATAAATTGGATAACGAGCTTTCGACCCAACGACCGATAAAATCGCGAGGAGCCGCCGTCAATGCGAACCTTCAGACTCGCCGAGCGTGAGCGAGCCATCCATCGAGGTATGGAGTTCATTTATCGCACCGCCTGTGAACCCGAAAACTTCGACCAATACTCTTATGATTTCCTATGCTGCTTTCATGTGATCAGCGCTTCGTCGTCCGATCCCGACTTGAAGCGGCAGGCCCGCGCGATGGGCCGTGAGCGCGCCCGCGCGTTTCGACGCAAGTATCCGCGCCTGCCGGCGGATGTCGACGCCGACATGATTGCCTTTCTCGTATTCGGCGACGACGCGGCCATTCGGCTCGGCGTCCGCGAGAACAATCTCAAGGATCAAATCAGGCGGGTTGCGGGCGGGTTCGCGGCGAAGGACTACCTATGGTTCGATGCCCCCAATGAGCCTCCGCCGGTCGACATACCTGAAGAATGCGAATGCGGGGCGCTGAACACGCGCGGTAAAAAAGTGTGCCGCCGGTGCAAGCAGCCCCTCGAGATGATGAGCCGCTACGCCATATATATTGATGCCTTAACTAGAGCTTATATAGGCGAGCGATACGGGGTGACGCTTGGCGCGCGCTACGCGGACGTAATCAAATGGCTGCCTGGTCTGCGGCCCTACGAGGAACACCGCAACGGAGACAATCCGCATTTCTACTGGGAAGTTTATGCGATCACTCACGTCGTGTACACGATGAACGACTACAGCCTATACAGGCTCTCGCCTCGGTGGTTTCCTGATGAATTTGCTTTTCTCAAGAAAAACCTGAAGGAAGCAATCGCGATGGGGGATGCCGAAACCCTGGGGGAATTCATGGACGCGCTCAAGGCGTTCGGACTGGGTGAGGCTCATCCACTTATCCGGCAGGGCGTGGATTATCTGCTTGCCACACAGAACGAAGATGGGAGCTGGGGCGATATGGAAGCCGAAGATATCTATGGACGATATCACCCGACCTGGACGGCCATTGACGGGCTACGCCAGTATGCGTGGCGCGGTGAACGGTTGAGCTTTCCACGTTTGAGACCGCTTATAGAGCAATGGTCGGCGAAGCCGCGGCGATACAAAGACATCGCCGCCAAGCCTCGTGTCCTGAGGCAAGCCGGATCCGCGCGATAACGACAAAGGAGAATTGTTTGTCCAGCAAAGAGCTCCCCGTAATCAACTTCGGATCATTTCGGAAGTATCCAACCAGCGCGCAAAAACAGGAGTACGCGGATGACCGTGAGGTCTGTAGGGATTGCCTTTCCGGCGTGTGCTGCTCGACTGAAGGGCCGATTTATCTGGCGAGCTTCGACATCTTTCGGCTTGCGGCTTTCTTCGATATGTCGGCCGCGGAGTTTATGCTCACCTTCACTCAGGACCGCTTTGACGACGAAGACAGCGATGAGATGAGGCGGCCCTGGATCGATGATCCCGACTCGAGCATCGTGACATACCTTCGGCGGCGAGACAGCAGATCATCGAGCGCATGCATTTTTCTAAAGTACATTCGGGATACGGACGGCGCTCCTCGGCAAATTTGCAGCGTCTGGCCCGGCCGGCCGCTGGCATGCCGCGAATTCTATTTCGACGGATGTAAATCGCGAGTGACCGGGGAGCTCGCCGGGCTGCTTGCGACGGGGCTCGAAAAGATACGTGACGGCGAAATAACCGCGAGTACGACAAAGCGCCATCTTGACTCCATCGATGCGAGCAGCGACAAGGTGACGGTCGCACAAAGCCTGGCGCATGCCTTTTGGGCGGAGCTGAATCGCGCGGCCAACATGGATGCCGCGAACGTCGAAGGCGGCGCTTCCTATGAAATGAGCGATTATCAGGATTCGATCGATGAGAAGCTGAATCGACTGCTCTCGTCGAAGCACCTTCGCTTTGAGGAAGACTACGGCCCGAAACCGCGCGACGAGCAATTGCATCCATACACCGCCGGTCGCAGTTTCGCGGGTTCCCCGGAATACGATCGCATAATGAAGATTGTCCGGTCTCGGCCGTCGAATGGGTTGTTCTCGCCTGCGAGCTTTGAATATCGAGCCGGCGTTCGAACGCTGATAAAGGGAGCGAATCACGCGGGCGCCTTCAAGACTATTCCGAATCGGGAGGCGCGCGCGTTTCTCGACGGCCTGCCAGACTCACCGCTCTTTCCCGATCATCCAATGCGCGAAGTGCGCCGGGTGACAGCGCGGGACATCAATGCGTCGGTGCTAAAAGGTTTCAATCACCTCATCAGGTTTGCAAGCCGCATCGTGACCGTCGGCGAAGGGATTGAAGACGAACCGGGCAGGTATGAAACGGAGTTGCTGTCGATGATGGCGGGCTTGCGAACAAGCTCGAGTTCATACATTTCAAACAATCCATACCTGGAACCGGTGCGGAGCCATATAGCCGAAGCCGTGATCCGAAATCTCGAGGCTCGACTGGCGGAAGCCGCGTCTTTCAGCGAATTTTTTGCGGAGTTCAAGCTCCTGTTTCGAATCAAGCCGCTTGTGCCGTTCTTATCCGGCGAAGTTCAAAATCGCGTTCGACGCGCCGGCCGCTCAATAGCCGCGCGGCTGCGAACAAAAGAGCGGGACATTAATCTGGGTGTCGACAACCCTATCGAGGGGCGGCTCGCACAGGGCAAGCGGCTCGATTCGCGAAAGGCCTGGACCGATTGGAACCAGCAGGCGCTGAACATGAGATACGCGGCCCAGGCGAGACTTGAAATCAATCTTCCCGCGTTCTATCAGCGCAGCCTTAACACATTCGAGAAGATTCCGTTCAAGCAGACCTACGCCGCAAGCCTCAGGGAAATTATTTGCCGGCTCGCGGAGAGCATGAGCTGTTTCAACACTCTCAAGCCCGGCAAGCATGCGGGCGCCTCTCGACTCATTCTCAATTGGCGGAGGCTTTCTGAGCGGATGGAAGACACGGGATGCGACGAGACGGATTACGAGGTCCTCGCCGATATCGTCTTTGCGGTTTACAGAGGTTTGGGCTTGAGTTATGAGAATGATCCTCGCTTCGGCGCTATTGTGTGGAGGCTGATCGACAGCCAGTTGCCGGACGGCAGTTGGAAAACCAATCCTCTAAGCAGCGATCTACCGGACCTTCAGGCAGAGTACCTGACGCTTATGTATCGACCAACCTGGAAGTGCATCGATGCGCTTAGAAGTTGAGAGAAGTGATTAGCAGTTAGCTTTCAGCGGCCAGCTTTTGGCGAGCCGCAATTATTAGCTCTTAATTAGCGTCAACCTTGAGCGATTGGTAAGAAGGGAAGGGAGCTTATTCCCGCCGAGCTTTTGACTCTCTCGAAAATCAAACCGAGGAGGGCGGGAGGGCTGCTCCCTTCCCTACCTTTAATTTATTGAGTGTTGAACCGCCCTGCTCAATCTGTGCGCCCGACCGACAGATTCCCGGTGAACAAATCTCCCGATTACGGCTGAAAGCTGAGCGCTGAAACCTGAGCGCTCAAAGCTACCGGCCGCCGACTCTTCTCATTGCAATGAATAACTCTTCGTCACCTTGGTTCGTCCGTTCGTAATCGTAAAAGCCTTCTTCGCGGGATCGACCGAGGCAACGATCATATAAGCTTCGTCGGGCTGTTCCTCCAAATTGGCAATGAATTCAGCAGGCGCGTTCTGCTCCGGTTTCGCGTCCACATTTCGATGGAGTTGATACAGGGCCTTGACCGAGGAAGTCTCCCTTATCCATTTGATGGCGTCGACGCTGCCGCCTTTCTTCGGACCATTGTTCATGACCGCCGCCGTAGGACGAATGCTGTGAAGCAACACCGGATCGTTGCTGGTGTTATTGCCGTGATGCGCCGATTGATACAGATCAATGCGGCCGAGGTTATTAATAGGGCAGACGAGCCGTTGAGCTATGTTCCAGGTGAGGTCTCCAAGATTGAGGAATTCAAATGCTCCGAATTGCAGCAGGAGTCCCACACTTCGGGCGTTGTCCGACGGATCTTCCGGCTTTGTGATTGCCGCGGAACACTCGGCATTCGCCGCCGCCTTGCCTCCGCCAATGACCTCGCGATTCGAGGAAACACAGACCATTCTGATCGCCGGTCCGTCCGTTAACGGCTTCAGCGGAATCGTGTCGCCGGGCTTCAGTGCGGTAGTCCGGCCATGAGCGGCTTCCTGATAAGCGGCATATCGCTCGGCGAATTGTTTGTCGTCGGCCAGCGAGGTCATCTTGCCGTGATCGTAGAAGTGCTTGATGGGAACGAGCCGCGCGAGCTCCGGTATCCCGCCGTAGTGATCCGCGTGATAGTGGCTCGCAACTATATGGTCTATGGCCGTGACTCCAGCCTGCTGCATCGCTTTTTCAATGCGCTTTGCGTCGCGGCCTTCGAAGCCGACGAAGCCCGCGTCGATCAGAATAGATTCCATTGCCGGAGTAACGATCAACGTCGCGGCGCCGCCTTCGGTGTCGATGAAGTATATATCCAGCGTACGCTTTGCTTTTGCTTGTCCCGAAAAGAGAGTGGTCGTCGAACCGAATAAGAGAAGCAGCGCCGCAAGTAGTATTCTCGTTCGCATCGAGTTTTGGCCTTTCTTTTGATACCCGTTCCGCGAGCTAAACAAAGCCCGCAAGAACTCTAACGATGTTGTGCAAGAGAACAGGACTGCCGGAAGCCGCGCCATTTTACATGAGATCGGGTGCGAATTGCACACGGTGGGCGCCGGTCAGATTTCGCGTGTGTACCGGTGGCCGTAGCTTGAATTTGAGCTCGGCCGTCTGAGCATTTTCTACGACAACCCAAAGGGGGTTGCATCGCAAAGCCCTGGGTAGGCTTCGCCAACCCAGGGTTATGTAACGGCGAGTGCCAACACCAACGGTCTTGTGGCCATTTCATGACGGTCATCGCGAAAATCGGAGGCGGATCTAATCTGAAATCAAGAAGGCCGCAACTCTGTCAGGGTTGGATCGCCCACACGCTGCTTACCCTTAGTCGGCGGGTCTTATTCAAACGAGATGATCGAGCGGGCGGCGATCGCCGAGTTAGAGAGGTATAGATTCGTGTAGGCGCGAGGAGCCGCCAGACTGTTCGTGAGCTTTTGACTCTCGCGGAAAGCTCAGCGCGGGCGGGCGAGCCCCCAAAAAACAAAACGCGAGCAAGGCGTTAACATCAGCCTGTGCTCGCGTTTCTGTTGTGCGCATCGGGCTCGGAACCTGCTACATCCCGAATGCCGAGCGCGACAAGAAAGACCGGCCTACGGAGTAGCGATGGCCATTGTCGATTCGGTCTTCGGCATTGCGTGATAGTAGTCAAATACAAAGGTCTTCAAATCGCCGTGGCCCCATCGCGTATAAAAGTCATACTTCTTCATTTCGTCGTAGGCCTTATCGGCGCTCCAACCTCCAAGCTTCATTCTATAGAGGGCGCCCATCACTCCCGTGCGATGACGGCCTCCAAGACAGTGGACATAAAATGGCTGATTAGAAGCGGCGCCGATGGTTTGAAAAAACTGTGATATCTGCTCCTCGGCCGGGCGATGAGAGTCGCTCATTGGAATGTTCACATAATGCAAGCCGGACTCTTCCGCGGCCGATTTGGCCCATCTCTCAGGATCATCGCGCAGATCAATAACTGTCTTGACTCCCGCGGCCGCCAGATCCTGGTACTCCTCACGTCTTGGCTGCGCGCCGCGATAGAAGTGGTCATCCATCATCCCGAAGTTCTTGATCCGGATATTGGAAGCTCGGGAGGCCGATTTCTCCGCAACAGCGGGCTTTTCCGCAAGAACCGGTTGAATGCAAGCGATAGATATAAGGATGGGAAGAAGTGTGAAACGTCGATAGCGATTAGAACAGAATTGGGCGCCTGAAAACACAACACGTTTAGAATGACTCATTACTATTCGGTTCTCCCTGCCTAAAATTGATGCGCTCCGTATCGGTTGGGGCAACCACTTGAAATGTTTGAGCGCTTTTCTTTGACGCGGATATATCTGTTGCGGTTGCATCGACCGATTCGCTGAACGTCAAGGAAATACTGTGTCCGATTCTTGTGCACAACCGACGCGCCGCTCTCGTCATTTAGAGCTTGGCGGAGGACACTGATCTCGTTCAGGAGCTCGTAATCTTCACAGCTATCACACGAGGTAGGTATAAGGGCCTCTTTCACTGCCTGAACTTTGTCTTGGCAAATGTTGAGATCGTCTTTTCAACCATTCAAGTCATCTTCGCTGTTATTGAAATGACGTTCTCAGATGTTGAACTCATCATTTCACGAGTTGAAGTCATCTTCGGAGTCGTTTGAATTAGATTTTCACGGCACCCGAAATCTGCTCTCACCTACTCTACGATTTCCAATTCGTATGTGGATATGACGATCTTTTCGCCGGGCTTGACGTCGGCGCTTTCACCGGTAGGCGCCTCGCGGTTCGGTTGAATCTCTATCGAGTTGGCGCCGTGACAGGTGATCGTGTACACGCCGTCGTCGCGCTTAATCAGGGTCGCATGCTTTCGACTCACCTCGAGATCGCCTTCTAGCTTCA
>Ga0209152_10001289_pt1 | contig 9986 bp, 8 predicted proteins | sample GraSoiAngelo_107_FD_185873 | JGI IMG/M metagenome (GOLD analysis project Ga0209152, IMG submission 185873) | Grasslands soil microbial communities from the Angelo Coastal Reserve, California, USA - 14_0903_09_30cm (SPAdes) (version 2) | ecosystem: Environmental > Terrestrial > Soil > Grasslands ...
CCCGTCCAGCAGGCCAGACCTCAATCGGCGCGCGTGCCATGATCGTGCAGGAGAACAACGGCGAGCACCGCGTCCGCCGTTGGGCAAAGCGTTGGCCGTTTACGATCAAAATCGATCAGCAGAATGGCAATGCGCAGGACTTTTACGTTGGGACCGAGATCATGGCGCCCGGTCAAACCATTCCTTTTCATCGCCACTTCAACGCCGAGGAGTTCCTGATGATGGAAGAGGGCGGCGCGGAAGTTTGGGTCGGCGATCAGCATGCCAAGGCCGGCCCGCGTGCCATCGTCTTCATTCCGCGCAGTACCTGGGTATCGGCAGTCAACACCAGCGGCCATCCCATTCATCTGCTGTTTGCGTTTTCACGCCAAGGGTTCGAGCGGTACATGCGCGCTATGTCGGCGAAAGAGGGCGAGTCTATCGTGCCGCTCGGGGACTTTGAAGCTCATCATCTTCCAGAGCATGGTGAGGCCGAGTTCTGGAACTACTCAAAAGGCAAATATCCACCTGAAGTTGCGGCGTCGATTAAATGAAGTAGACGCTTAATTCGGCACTGATCGTGATGTTTGAAGGTCTGATGCGTGTCGGTTTTCAGAACCTAGGGACCCCTTCCTGAGGACTTTTTCAAAACCTTTCTCCCCTGCGGACTGAAGTTTTTCAAAACCTTTCCCCCTCATCGGGCCACGCGGTAATCGTCTGCTGTCCTGGGCCCAGTGCCAGGCAGGAGGCGTGGATGTATCGCGAGGTCACCATGATCGAACTGCGGGAAGTCTTGCGACTCTGGCAGGAACATTTGCCGAAGAAACGGATCGCGGCGCGGCTCGGCCTCGATCCGAAAACGGTGCGCCGCTATCTGCGGGCAGCGGAAGCGGCCGGGCTGCCGGCTCAGCCGAGCGCCGTAAGCGACGAACAGCTCCGCGACGTGCTGCTGGTACTGCAACCGACCGGAGGTCGTCCCCGCGGCGAGGGTTGGACCCGCTGCCACGAACAGCGGGAGGCGATCCAGCGCTGGCTAACTTCCGGATTGCGGCTTCTCCAAGATTCGTAAGCTTCTGGGCACGGCAGGGCGTGCCGATCGCCTACCCCACACTCTACCGCTTTGCCCGTCCAGGAGCTGCAGTTTGGACGGGCCGCCGCGACCATTCCCATCCTGGACGGCGAGCCCGGAGAAGAACTGCAAGTGGACACCGGCTGGGTAGGCTGGCTCACTTTCCCCCTGCTACCCGGGAAGCGTCGGCGCTTTCGTGCCTGGATCTTTACCGCCGTGCGCTCGCGCTATCGCTTTGTGTATCCCACTTTCGAAGAAACGACCCCACGCGCGATCGAGGCTTGCGAAGCTGCCTGGGAGTTCTTCCAAGGCATTTTTAAAGTCCTGATTCCGGATAACACTAAGGCCATCATCGTCGAGCCGGATGCGCTCACGCCGCACGTGACTCAGGCATTTCTGGAGTACGTGCAGGCGCGCGGCTTTCAGGTGGACCCGGCCCGCGTGCGGCATCCACGGGATAAAGCACGAGTGGAGCGAGCGGTGGCCACCGTGCGCGATGACTGTTTTGCCGGCGAGATCTTGGCCACGCTGGAGGATGCCCGCGTGCACGCTGGCCACTGGTGCCGCGAGGAGTACGGCGAGCGCCTGCATAGTCGCACCCAGCGCCGACCGCGGGAGCACTTCCAAGCCGAGGAGCAGCCCCTACTCCTGCCCAGGCCGACGACGCCCTACGATATTCCCCTGTGGAGCGTACCGAAAGTGGCTCGCGACCAGTTGGCGCAAGTCGCCAAGGCCTTCTATTCCCTACCGAGCTCCTACAAGGGCCAGGTCCTCACCGCCCGGGCCGATCAACAGACCGTGCGGTTCTACCACCGCAACCTGCTGGTCAAAACTCATCCCCGGAAACCGCCCCGTGGCCGCTCGATCGATCCCCAGGACTACCCGCTCGAGCGTAGTGTCTACGCGCTGCGCGATGTGCAGGCCCTGCAGCGTCAGGCCGCCAGTTATGGTGAGGCCGTCGGCCGTTTTGCGGCAGCGCTGCTGGACAACCCCTTGCCCTGGACGCGCATGCGGCGCGTCTATGCCCTGCTGGGCCTGGCGCGCCGTTATGGGGAAGCTCGGGTCAACGAGGCTTGTGCGATGGCCTTGGCGGCCGAGATGTTCGAGGTTCCGCGCCTGCAACGCATGCTCGAGCAGGCCACGGTCTCCTCGGCGACCGCCCCACCCGCATCGCTGCCCCCGGCGCGTTTCTTACGGCCAGCCAGCCAGTACGCTCTCCCGCTCGGCTCCCACGAGCCGACCTCAGTAAAAGAAAGAAAAAGAAAAGGAGATGATCCACAATGACGACCGAAGTGATTAGTCCCGATCTGAAAGTCTTGCTCCGGAGGCTAAAGCTCTCGCCCCTGCTGGACGCCTTGCCCGACCGGCTCGTGCTCGCCCGGCAACAGAAGATGCCGCATCAGGATTGGTTGCTGCTCCTCCTCAGCGATGAAGTATCTCGGCGCGACAGCCTGGCGGTCTCCCAGCGGGCGCAGAGGGCGCATCTGGATCCCACCATGCACCTGGAGGCCTGGGATCCCACGGCCCAGGTTTCTTTCGATCGTGCCCTGCTGAATGAGCTGGTCTCGCTGCGCTTTCTCGACGCCCATGCCCATGTGGCCATCGTGGGCCCGGTGGGGGTGGGTAAAACCTTTCTAGCCCATGCCCTGGGACACATCGCCTGCCGACGTGGTGCTAGTGTGCTGGCGCTGCGCACCGATCAGATGCTCAAGACCCTGAAGCACGCGCGGCTCGATAACAGCCATGAGACAGAACTTCGCAAGCTGATCGCTGTGGACCTTTTGATCCTCGACGATTTTGCGATTGATATCTTGGATGCGACCGAGAGTCGAGATCTCTACGAGATTCTGCTGGAGCGTTATCGCATCGGCTCGATGATCGTGACTTCCAATCGCGGTCCGGACGAATGGCTGGCCACGTTTGCCGACCCGGTCCGGGCACAGAGCGCCATCGATCGCTTCACCAGCAACGCTTATGATCTGGTGATCGAAGGGGAGTCCTATCGGCCACGCCTGAAACCCAGCTTGGCCAAGGAACCGGCCCGATGACGAACCCATCTTCACGACGGAACCCATGGGAGCCGCGTAGCGGATCGGGAATGGGGGGTACTACCGGTCGACCGAGTTGGAGATCGTCGTTTCTAGGCGATCCTGACGCCAAATTTTTTGGCGAAAAACGGGGCCGAAGCAAAAACAGAGAAAAAAGAACGAAGGCCTGGTGGAAACGGACGCCGCTGCTGGAAATCCGCAAAGAACGCGGATTCCTACCGCGGCTTGAAAAAGCCTCGCCAACCACGCTCGGCTTTTTCACCGTTCCCACAGGCCCGACGGCTGTCATCAACTCAAAACTTTTTCCTGGCAGCGATTCACCTTAAGTCGGTTGAATCTCTGTCTGAGGAAGAGGAGCATCTTATGCCCATTAGACATCCGCCCGTCTGTTAGGGCACACTAACGCGGTCCGGTGAGAAGGAAGCCGGGGGGAAAGGTTCTGAAAAACCGGGGTCCCTTACCTCTGAAAACCGACACTGAATTATTGTGCGAAACCTGTTTGAATCAGCCAACGATCAGCGACGCTTTTGAAGTTGTTTAGCAATGGCGCTGCCCCGTTCGCCTGCCGTATCTGCTTTCGTGCTTAACTTTCCGCGCTTAGATCCTTTTCCGCAGCGCACCCCGTAGCTCCATATTTGTTATTCGCCAGTAGATGAGGTGACAGTCATCATGCCTGCACTGCCTTGTGAAGAGGCGCTTGTCGGGCTCGCCTGCTGCTCGGTACGCGATTGCTAAATATAAATGCACCCGATTGCGATCTTCTGGCTCTAGAGATTCATCGATAAGCAATCTAGAAACATAGGATTGCTCTATGGGCCTCACCACGATTACCGGGACAGTTTCAGGGAAAAGTCCTGAATACCCTTTGTGCTAACCCCAGACCGTCGATCATGTAGAAACGTGATTCATCTTCCAAGCGTGCCGACGACGTGTGCCGCATCTGAGGCCTTATCGGGCCCTGGCGCTTACCATTAAATCCCAAACGCGAAGAATGGTGGCTGGTGTCCAGTGCCAAAAGGGATTTTTCCTTGTCTTTCTCTCGCCGTCAATTTTAGGGAATGATTGCGTCCTTTATCATTCGCTATTTGAGTCGGCAAACCCACAACGGGTTTTGAGTGCTTTGGTCCGATACGTGGGTTTTAAACCAACCTGAAGTCGGTTTAGTAAACGCTTGCCGACTTCTCGGTACTGATCGTGTTAAGCCCGAAGATATACTTCCTCGAAGCCCGTGAGAACGAGGCCGCTGGGGCGGCGGACGCTACCGCGTGGGTGAGGTCGGCAGCGGTGGCGATCACCGTCAGATAAATTGTGGGTCATAAGGAGGTGTCCCTGTGACCCATCTACGCAAAATGATGCTGGAGGAACTCCAGCGACGTCATTACTCTGAGGCTACCACACAGCGTTACATTCGCTTCATCGAGCGGTTCGCCCAGCACTTCCACTGCTCGCCCGATCGCCTGGGTCGGCAGCAACCATCTGTGTGCCCTGCGCTTCCTCTACATCCAGACGCTCAAGAGACCCTGGAGCATTGCCGACACTCCCTATCCCAAGAAGCGCTATCGCCTGCCCACCATTCTCAGTCAGGAAGAAGTAGCACAGCTCATCGATGCTGCGCCGACTCCCTTCTATCGCACCATTTTGATGACCCTCTACGGCACCGGCGTGCGTCGCACCGAGATCACGCGCCTGAAGGTCAGCGACATCGACAGCCAACGCATGGTCGTGCACATTCAGGGCGGCAAAGGCCGGCAAGACCGCGACGTGATGCTCAGCCCCATCCTGCTCGAGGAACTGCGCGCTCACTGGCGACGCACGTGTGCAAGGTAGGTCGACAGCGCAGGCATCGCTACGTGAACATCGATGCCACGCCGATGTGGACTTTCCGTCGCACACCCTCACGGTGCGCCAGACCAAGTTTTCAAAATCACGGATCGTGGTGCTTCATCCCTCGGCCACAAAGGCCCTCGAGGATTACGCGCGGGCCCGCGATCGCTACGTGAAATACCCGCGATCTCCAGCTTTCTTCTTGTCGGATGACGGAAGTGCGTTCACTCATAAGAAGGCCCTGTGGGCTTTTCGCTCCTTGCGCCGCCAACTGGGCTGGGTGCCACGGCTTGGCAGCCGGCTGCCCCGCCTTTACGATCTGAGGCACACCTTTGTCTGTCGTCGTCTCCTCGCGTGGCATCGAGACGGCTCTCCTCGTCTGTGTAGATATGCGGGATATGTCGATACTGAGCGGGCCCGAATTCGATTGGGAGTGATCTCCGTAAGGGGTTCAAGGGTTCGGAGATATCGGGCGAACGGCCCGGGAAGCGTCGGAAGTTTAAACCCAGCGACCGCGTTTTGGCCTTTCTTGAAACCCTGTGACTATGTTCAGTTCTTTGCCGTGCAGCGCCCGATATCATGCGGTCGTAGTTGCTCCTTCGCGCGCACCTCCACGTAATCGGCTGCTGTACATAATTGCGATTACGTAAAGATTTCGGTAATCGCAAGAACTCGCTTTTTATAAGACGCTGAATTGTGCTGACGTCGGCGACCTATACATGAGCCTGATTCATACCTGCGAGCTGAATGATAACTGTGCAGTCCTCGAAGACTAGCTTCCCACAACCCGGCTTAGACAAAAGTTCACGATATCGTCAACGCCTTGTGGAACGTCTTCCCAACCTTGGACACGGTCCCCAAATTCGTAAGATGCTTGATGCTTTGCGTCAGCAATAGTCGCATGCCACGTATCGCCTACACATTCTCCTCGCGTGTCGAATCTGTATAGAAATACGCCATCCGGTTTTTGCTCGATAGTCAAGAAAAGGGCGTCGCCCATTTCCTGTCGAGCGTCCCTTCCCCCGGCTAAATCCGGCGGAAGGCCACGGTAGTGTTCAGTCTTTGGTGTCGTGCCACCGGCGGATAGTCTGGAGTACAGTCGCGGTTTCATGATTTTAAGGGTCGGTAATCCCAACATGCGAATTTTCTACAATTACTCTACCATCGGGTCCAATAGATTCAAAGTGTACGTGTGGGCCCTGGATTAGATCAAGAAGGTCCGAATCAGTCATTCGGAACTGCCTTAGTGCATCAGCGGATCGATACACTCCTGGAGCGATCTCCTTGTATCCGGGACCTAGCCATGTCTCAGCCTGACTCATGGCATCCGCAGCAGTAATCTCACCGCCGCCCACGTTCCTGACTGTTCCAGCCAGCATCATACTTCCCAAAAAAACTCCCAATTGCGCATTAGTTTGTGGTCCACCGTGTTGGGGATCAAATATGGCGGACAGGAAGTACGCTGCGGAATTCATACCCCCCATGGATGGTGGAAAACCAGCCGCAAACAATGCCGCTTGCGAGGAGCCTTGGCTCCACCCGTTTCCAGTTTGAATCGTATGGCCGGTATCAGCTGCGTTGACGTCCCTGAAGCCGTTGGGATCAGGGAGTTCCATTTCTTCTGTTGGCGGCTCGCCAGCGTTGGGGTCGTCGCCATTGGAGATGCTATACCCACTTAGCATCATCAGTGCGCCGAACTCAGATATTTGCGGGACCATCCAACCAGAATCTGGGACGCCGTTGACGATAATGTTAGGCGGTGGGCCGGAAGTCCACGGCAGGTTAAGAGGACTGTATTGTCCGCTCAATCCTGATGGATCAGTGCTCACAATTGGATTCGTCGAATACGCATAGTGATTCCACCCAGCATGCGCCGGGTCCGGCGAGATCCATCTTCCCTGTTTGGCCATCAGTTCTCGATTCGGCGTGTCAAACAGCCCGTTCACTCCGGCGTTCTCATCTTGCGTGTCACCAGTGAAGTTTTGATTCGCTGTGCTCCCGAAGTTCAGGTACATCTCTCCATAGGGAGCGAACGCTCGGTCGAAGCAAGTCGAGCATGTGACGTTTCGGCCTGCACGGTCGGATGCCAGTCGTACTGTTCCTAACCAATCAGAGAACCAGAAGTTCTGTACGCTTGGAGTTTCAAACAGCGTCTGGCCACCTGGAAGCGGGATATACGCTTGGATCAGAGTCTGTCCGTTCATCTGTGCTGTCTTGCCAATCGGACTGTAGAGAATCTCCGTGTAGGTTCCTGAGACGTACTTCTCGATCATACGACCGAGAGCGTCGTAGGTCAAAGTGGTTGAGTCAATGGTGATTGGATGGTTATCTGCGTTCCACGTATAGGCGTGGAATGTGTCGTTCAGCAGATTCCCATTCGCGTCGTAGCTCGTTCCGCCGAGCGTGTAATGATTGTTCGCGGGGTTATAGCCCGGAATCCAGTTAACGCCTGTGCCGCCGGGAGGAACTGTTTTGGTCAGATTGTCGAAGGCGTCGTTGCCGTAGCTGAAGTTCTGCTGCCAGATGCTTGCTCCGCAATCGACTTTGCTGAGTCTGCCCAGCTCGTCGTAACCAATCACTGGCGGACTTGCATTCGGGTCGCCATATTTGCATGTCTGCGTGCCGCCCGAGTTGAAGCCATCGCTGATTACAAGTTGGCGCAACGTTCCATTCGCATTCCAGTTCAAGGTGCCGGTCATTGACTTCGCAGGCGAGCCGACAGTGAACGTATAGTTCCGCATCAGTCCTGTGGTCGGGTAGTATCCGTAGTTCGCACTGTCGCCCAATCCCAGCGAGACGACTGTTGGTTGACTAGCTGCATTGAACTGTGTGTTCGTGACTAGGCTCGTGCTACCTTGAGTAGCTGTATACTGACGTCCTTCGCCATCGACTCCGTACGTCCAAGCGCTTTGACCGGGTACGCCGCTCAGGGAACTGAGTACGCCGTTGGCCCAATAAGCAGCCGTCGTGTGATAGTACCCACCTGAGTGCGGAGTGGATTCCCACGCGTCAGTTAATTCTCCACGAGCTGAGTAGCTGAACCACTCGTCCGTATTCATCCCACCCGAGCAATTGTCAGTTTCGGCCTCTACACGACGCCCTACTAAATTGTTGGCAGTATAACCGGAAGGAGGAAGCCCACCAGTGGAGTCATAGCGAAAAATCTTGCAGGACTGCCCGTTCGTGTATACATCCAACAAACGATGCAACCTGTCGTAGTTGTAGCACGTTATATTTCCGTTCTGCAACAAATCTCCGTCGCCACCGACATACAAATTGGCGCAGTAACCCGTAACGTAATCGTATACATACGTCGTCGCCGCATTGTTTTGTTCTGGGTATGTCTCGGTCAGTACGCGTCCAATTGCGTCGTAAGTGAACGTGCGGCTTTGCTGTGTGCTCGACTGCGCATTCTTTACTATTTGGTGCACTTTCCCGGTAGGGTAGTAAGAATACCTCGTTACGAATCCGGTAGTCGGCCATCCAGACACGAAATCCTGTCCACACGAACCGCTGCCACTGGCGGAGCTAATCTGGCACACTGACTTGAGCCGCCCCAAACCGTCATACTCGTACCGTGTCTGTTTAACCACTTCGCCAGCTGGAGCTGGATCAATTTCGGTAAGCACATCTCGTCCAGAGTACGTCTTTTTGCCTATCCCTCCACCGCCGTCTGTGGTGAGTAGCGGACGATTGAGCGCGTCGTACGTCTGCGTTGTGTATGCGCCTGTTGCTGGGGGACAGGTACCGCCGCTCGTTGTACAGGGCTGATAAACCTGTGAGATTCTGCCGGTTGAATCTCGGTACATAGGAACGTAGTCCCAACCGGACCAGGCACTGTCATGCGCATGGCCTACTTGGGATGGTCTCCCATAGCCGTCGAACCAGGTCAAAAAGGTTGTGTCTGAGTTGGTCCCGAATCTTGTGAACCAGCCGCTATCCCACCAGCTTCCTGAATCGTTGTATGAACGGTTAAAAACAACGCCGGTCGGATCAGTCATGCTTGTTGGGCGCAACAACGAATCGTAGGTCATGTTCCTTATCGACTGACTATTGGGGTCTGTAGTTTGCGTCATCTTCCCGATGTTGCAGTTCCATTGGTAAGAGGTAGTTTGGTCAGGATCCGGATACATCACTCTAGTTATACTCGTGACGAGACCGTTGTTGCACCCGCCCGTGCCATTGTAGGCATAGTTCGTCACCGCCAGCTTGACGTCCGTGTATTGCTGGATGGTGCCGTTGCTGTTATACGTAGCATTAGCTTGCAAATAAGAAACGAACCAGGTCGCATTGCTTACAGCAGTTGCGACTCTGTGCGCATATAGCGTGCCATCGCCATTCCAACCAAAGGCTTCGGACGCCAGGAGGTTACCTGCGCCGTCATATGCGTTTGTGTAACAGGGACGGTCGTTGATACCAGACCCGATTGCCCAGCATGTATTCTGACCGCCGTAGGTGCCGATAGCAGTCTGGGTGTCCAACGTTGGTGTGCTAGCCCCAAAGTCGTACTGCTTCACATCGGTCACGTTTCCGTAGTTATCGTACGTCGTGGTCACACGCGACGATTGCGACATCGGGGCAAGCGTCGTGTAGACATCGGTGGAGGTAATTGGCAACGACGGCACGGTTCGACTGCCATTGTAGTAGGTTGCAACCTCTTGCAGAAGGGGAGAACTGCCCTGATAAATCTTGCGGTCTATCTCATAAAAGTTCTTGGGAGCCGAAGTTCTCTGGACGAAGGTGTAGACCGTCTGGTTCGAATCAGGAGGAGGTGAGGTTACTGTGGTTTGCAGCCACGTTGAGGTGTTTCTGGTGTAGGTCCACGTTCCATCTGTGGTCGTCTTCGTTAAGCCTGCAGTCGTTCCGTCTACACAGTTGATGCTATTGTTGGGTCCTGTGTAAGCATAATTGATCGTGCCGCCGGTGGGCAGGGTAACGGACGCGAGTCTGCCTGTCACCCAGCGCGGCCGAGCCGCAACCAAAACACTTCGGCAAGCTTTCAGCTGTCAGCGCTCAGCTTTCAGCTTTAGGCCACAAGTGTATCGCTGATATCCTTCTGCAATCCG
>Ga0209152_10001290_pt1 | contig 9984 bp, 8 predicted proteins | sample GraSoiAngelo_107_FD_185873 | JGI IMG/M metagenome (GOLD analysis project Ga0209152, IMG submission 185873) | Grasslands soil microbial communities from the Angelo Coastal Reserve, California, USA - 14_0903_09_30cm (SPAdes) (version 2) | ecosystem: Environmental > Terrestrial > Soil > Grasslands ...
CGCGATCTGCTGCTCGGCTTCCGACCAGTTTTTCTGCTCGATCGCCTCGCGTACACCGGGAAGCGTTTTGACGCCATAGCCCGTGTAAAATCCCGGGGCGTAGATCTGGTGACGGTACCAGGGGCGCCGTGGTAGACCCGTGGCGCTCATGAGCGCCCGTTCGCTCTGGCGCAGTGTGGCGTTGAGCGCTTGCACCTCCGGCTTGGCGAGCGCGGCGCCGCCGCTGGCCTGCGCTTTCGCGAAGGCCCGCTCGTAGCGCTCCGCCCCGCGATTGAGCCCGTCCACCGCGTTGTCGAGCGGCGCGAAGCTCAGATACGGCGGCAGGTCTTCCCGCGCGGGCGCGACCGACGGCACGCGGGGGTCCGCGGTCGCGGTGAACACGCCTTCGTCGAGCTGGCGATTGCGCTCCCGCACCGTGTCCTGCTTCTCCTGCACCAGCTTCTCCACCTCTTTCACGTAGCGACCCACCGTTTCGCCGAAGGCGGTGAACTGGTACGGCACGACTTCGGCGTCGGCGAGCCGCAGCACCGCCGTGCCTACCGTCTGAGCGAGGGCGCGGCCGTACACGAACGACGTGTCGTCGAACGTGGTGTACCACTTGAAGTCGTCGTAGATCGAATGGTAGATGCCCCCGCCGCCCTCGCCGCCGAACCCGAGGTTCAGGGTCGGCACCCCGATATGCTGCAGGAACGGCGTGAAGTCCGAGCCGGATCCGAGGGCGTCGATGCGCAAGTCCGCCCGCTGGCGCGCTTCCTGACGGGCGTCCGCGGTCGTCGCGTCGGCGATAGCGCGGAGCTGGGCCCGCTTCCAGGCGCTGAGCTTGGTCTCCGGATCCTCGATGTCCCGCGCCACGTCGTTGATGAACGCCTCGAGCGAGTGCGAGCCAGCCATGTCCAGGTAGCCGCGGTTGTTAGTGTCGCTGTTCAGGTATGCCACGGCCTTGGCGCCCAGCTCGTCGGCGTGGGCCTCGACCCACTCGGTCGAGCCCAGGAGGGCGGGCTCCTCACCGTCCCACGCTGCGTAGATGATGGTGCGGCGTGGCTTCCAGCCCTGCTTCAGCAGCTGACCATACGCCCGCGCCTCCTCGAGCAACGGCACCAGGCCCGAGATCGGGTCTTCCGCGCCGTTCACCCAGGCGTCGTGATGGTTGCCGCGGATCACCCATTCGTCCGGCGCGGCCGCGCCGGGAATGCGTGCGATCACGTCGTACAGCGTCTTCAAGCTCCAGGCGGACTTGACGCGCAGGTGCACTTTGGCGGGTCCGGGGCCGACGTGATAGGTGATGCCAAGCCCGCCGCGCCACTCCTGCGGCGCCATGGCCCCGCGCAGGGCGGCGAGCAGCGGCTGCGCGTCGCCGTACGAAATGGGCAATACGGGAATCTTGGTGATGGTCGGCGCCTCGCTCACCTGCAGCCGCTTCGCGTCCTTGGTGGCGCCCACACCGGGCGTGAGCGGGTCGCCGGGGTAGAGCGGCATGTCCATCACGCTGCCACGTTGCACACCGTCCTTGGGGCGCCACGGACCCTGCGGGTACACGTCGCCCTGCGTGAAGCCGTCGTCCCGGGGATCGGAGTAGATGATGCAGCCCACGGCGCCGTGCTCGGCCGCGACTTTGGGCTTGATGCCGCGCCATGACCCGAAGTAGCGCGCGATCACGATCGCGCCCTTCACCGAGACACCCATCCGCTCGAGCCGCTCGTAGTCCGCCGGCACCCCGTAGTTCACGTACACGAGGGGGGCGGTGACATCGCCGTCGATCGAGTAGGCGTTGTACGTGGGAAGCTGCTCCGCCTGTTGGCTCGACGTGGGATCACCCGGCACCGGAGGCTCCTGCAACCTGGCGCGGAACGTCGTGGGCGCGACGAGCTCCACGACGCGCTCCTTGGGCGTGGGGAACAGGACGTCGAACGTCTCGATCCGCGCGTCGAGCCCGAAACTCTTGAACTTGGCGAGGATCCAGTCGGCGTTGTCCTTGTCGTAGGGTGAGCCGACGTGGTGCGGGCGTGCCGACAAGTGGCGCATGTACTCGCGCAGCGAGTCGGGAGACGGGATCGCGCGGAACTTGGCCTCCCAGTCGCGCTGGACCTTGGCGGACTCGGCCGTGAAGCCGCGGAGGTCGCCGGTCGGAGCCGGCGCGAGAGCGAGGAGCAGGATGCCAAGGCCGCAGGCGGTGATCGGACGGGCGCTCATGCGCATACGAACGGAACCTCGTGGTAGGGTGGTCGGGGGGGGGCGGGGGGGGGGCCGCTTCTAGTATTCCAACTCGTGCCGCGTATACACCTCACCCCGGCGCACCACCAGGGCGATCTGTCGGACGTTGCGGATGTCGGCGAGCGGATCGGCGTCCAGCACCACCAGGTCCGCCGTGGCTCCAGCGACGACGGTGCCGGTGCTGTCGAGCCCGAGGGCGCGAGCCGCGGTCGCGGTCGCCGCGACGAGCACGTCGCGCGGCGTAAGGCCCGAGGCCTGCATCGCCTCGAGCTCCATGAACACCGACGCGCCGTGCAGCGTGAGCGGGTTGCCGGCGTCTGTGCCCAGAGCGATGGGAATGCCGGCATCGTGCACCCGTTTGAGGTTCGCCTGGGCCTGAGCGAACGATCGGGCGGTCCGTGCCGTTCGCGCCGCGAGCAGGGAGTCGCTGGGGCGCTGCGCGAGCGCCACCGTGTCGGTGGCCAGGACCTTGGCGCGGGTGGCGGGATCCACGCAGGCCAGGGGCTGTCGCTCGCGCGCGAAGCGCCGGGCCGCCACCTGGCGATAGCCGTCGGGGACCGTGAGCGTGGGGACGTAGGTCGTTCCCTGGCTGCGGGCGAGGGCCAGGAACTCGTCGTCCACGGGCGCGGACCATACCGAGTGCACCAGCACGCGCGCGCCCGCGCGCAGCGCGTCCTTCGCTTCCCACAGGCCGGTCGCGTGCACGATGAGGGGCAGGCCGACCTTCCGGGCCTCGTCACCGGCCACGCGCATGAGGTTGGACACGCGAGTGGTGTCGGGCGGCTGGGGCGGCATGATGTACCACACCTTCATCGCCGCGGCGCCCCACGTCTTGTGCGCGCGGACCGCCTGACGCACGGCCGCCTCGTCCGCCATGTAGATGAACTGTCGTTGGTCGGGCAGGTTCAACCAGAAGTCGATCGTCGAGAGGAGCGGTCCGGCGGCCAGGACGCGCGGCGCGGTCGTGCTCCGGGCCGTGCGCGCCTGCAGGTCCAGCGTCCAGGGATAGCCCCCGACGTCGAAGACCGACGTAACGCCGCTGCACAGGTAGGAGCGGAAGAACCGTTCCGGTCGGGCGTGCAGCTCGGCCCCGACGGTCTCGTAGGGGTAGCGATCCCGCAGGTCCAGGGCGTCGGGTCGGCCGTCGACCCAGCCCGTCTGGGAAAAGTGTACGTGCGTGTCGATCAAACCGGGGATGATCCACTTGCCGGCGGCGCCTACCGTATCGGCGTCGGCTGGCACGGGGCAAGCGGCCCGCCGCCCCGCACACGCGATCCGGCCCTCGCGCACGACGACCACCGCGTTCCGTACCGCCGGCGCGCCGGTGCCGTCCACGAGCGTCGCCCCCACGATCGCGATGGGTGGCGGCGCCGCGTCGGGCGTCGGGAACGCGGTGGTCACCGCGACCTTCCACCCATCGGGTGTGCGCACCAGGACGCGCTCGCTGACGCCGCGCACGCTGCCGCTCGAATCGACCACGCGGTAGCGGTACACGCCGTAGGCCACGTCCGGGGTCAGCGGCACGATCCGGAAGTGGGTCGCGACCAGAGTGTCGGGCCAGCCGGCGCCGGCGCCCTGGGCGAACTCTTCATATCCCTGGTGCAGCCCGTCCGGGCCAACGCGCGCGAGCGCCGGTGTGTGGAGGTAATGGGAGAGATAGGCGGCGCGATCGCGCGCGTGGATCGCCGCGATGTTATCCCGGAACGCGTCCAACGGCGCATCCTGTGCTGCCAGGCGGGCGGCGAGGGACAACAGACCGACGATCACAGCTTTGCCGCGCGACGCCACTGCTCCGCGATGGCGGCGTGGCCGGCGGGCGTGGGGTGGACGCCATCGGCGGCCCAGTATTGCGGGGTGCTGCGGCGCGCCAGGTCGTTGAACACCCGCTGGAGCGGGACGAACGCCACTCCCGCGCGCTGGGCGACCCGCTCGGCGGCGGCGCGACGCTGGTCGAATTCGGGGAACCAGCGATCGTCCACGGCGCCGCAGCGCAGCACGAACGGCTCGAGCACGATGAGCCGGGTGCGCGGCAAGGCACGCCGGGTGTCATCGAGCAGGGCGGTGTACTGGTGCTCGTAGTCCTCGACGGTGCCGGTGTAGCCGCTGCTCAACTTGTGCCAGAAATCGTTGACGCCGATCAGGATGCTCAGCACGTCGGGCGCGAGGGCCACAGTGTCCGCCGCCCAGCGCGCCGCCAGGTCGGGCACCTTGTTGCCGCTGATGCCGCGATTGTAGAACCGCAGGCCGCGATCAGGGTGCGCCGCGAGCGCGGCCGCTGCGACGAGCAGTGGGTAGCCCGAGCCCAGTGCACCGGCCGAGTTCGGGTCGGCCACGCTCCGGTCCCGGCCGGCGTCGGTGATCGAGTCGCCTTGGAAGAGGACCACGGTGCCGTCGGCTGGGGGAGTGGGGCGCGAGACTGCGGGGGTGGAGCGCAAGAGGGCGGTACCGGCCAGTGCGCCGGCGGTGGCCGTGACGAACTCGCGACGCGTCACGTCGTGGGTCATTCTCATCTGCCTTTCACACTGGCGTACACCAGCGGTTGGAACTGCGCGTCCAGCGACCATGAGGGCGGGAGGTACTGGGTCCAGACCATCGCGGTGAGATCCGCCTGGGGATCGACCCAGAAAAAAGTGGAGGCGGCCCCCGCCCAGCGAAAGGTACCTGGTGATCCGGGGACGGTCTTGTCCGAATCCACCCGCACGGCACCTCCGTACCCGAAGCCGTTCTTACCGGGAGGCCAGTCGGCGGCGGGCCCGGGGATCGGCGTGAGCCCATGAGGCAATTGGTCCTTCATCATCAGGGCCACTGTTTCGCGCTTGAGGACCCGACGTCCGTCGAGCTGACCGCCGTTCAAGAGCATCTGGGCAAACCGGAGGTAGTCGCTGACGGTCGAGAGCAGCCCGCCTCCGCCGGAGAGCATCTTACCTTCCGGCGTATACGCCGTTGCGATCAACGGCGCGCTCGCCTGGAGTTTTCCATCGGTGCCGGAGGTGTACAGCGTCGTCAGGTGGCCCTCCATAGCGGGCGTGACGTGGAACGCAGTCATCGACATACCGAGCGGGCGGAACAGGGCACTGTCGAGGTAGCGATCGAACGTCATGCCGGACACGACTTCGACGACGCGGGCGAGGACATCGATGGAATAGCCGTAGTTCCACCGTGACCCGGGCGAGAATGCCAGCGGAAGGTGCGCCAGACTGTCCGATAGCTGGGCCAAGGTCCAGTGCGGATCGTTGAGCCCCGCGCGGCTATAGATCGAATCCGCGGGCGTGTTGCCGAAAAAGCCGTAGGTCAACCCGGACGAGTGGGTGAGCAGATCGGCGATCGTCACGGGCCGCTCGGGATCGCGCAGGAGGGGCGCCGCCGCGCTGCCGCCGGCGTAGACCTTCGCCCCCGCGAAGGCGGGAACGTATTTCGAGACCGGGTCATCGAGGCGCAGCTTGCCACGCTCGTACAACTGCATGACGGCCGTGCTTGCGATCGGTTTGGTCAGGGAGTAGATGCGAAATACCGCGTCCGGGCTCATGGCACGTCGGTGTTCCACATCCATCCAGCCCACGGACGCGATGTAGGCGAGTTTACCGTGCCGGGCGATGACCGCGAGGAAGCCGGGGTATTTCCTTGAGTCCACATACGATTGAAGCGTGGTCGTGATGCGGTCCAGTGCGGCGGTCGAGAGGCCGACATCCTCGGGACGGGCGCGCGGGAGCGCCTGTGCGAAGGCGGGTTCCGTCAGGAGGCAGCACGACACGAGGGTGAAGAGGGTTCTGAGCGGCGCGCGGTCAGTGGTCATCGCCCTTACCCGTGAGTTGGGATTGGCCCCGGTGGATTCGAACCACCAATTCCAGTTCTAACGTTTGCGGCAGGACCTAGCGGACTTCACGCTACGTGCGCCGCGGGTGGGTGGCAACCTGCCACGGGCGCGCAGCCCTCATCAGCGCGACCTGCGCTGCGCGAAGAGCCAACTCACGAGTGCCGGCGACCCGTATGCTGCGTCCCACACGTTGTGATTCATCCCCAGTACCTCGAGATACTGCACGGGCGCGCCGACCGCCTTGAGGGCCGCCGCAGCCTGACGCGACTGCTCTACTGGCACCGCCCCGTCAATCTCACCGTGGACGATCCATGTCGGGACGCGCCGCAGCTGACGAGCCAGCGCCTCGAAGGGTGGGCCGCTATCCGCGGGAACGACCGGGGTGAACGGGCGGGCCGTGGGAAAGAAGGCCGTGACGAAACCGCAGATCGGGACGAGGGCCGCAAAGCGGGACGGATAGCGATACGCGAGGTACCACACTCCATTGCCGCCCATGGACAGGCCTGTGAGATACACGCGGTCGGAGTCGACTTGGAACTCTCGGCTCACTTGCTCGAGCGCGGCGATGGCGACTTGCGCCGGCGTCCCCGTCCAGACCGACTCCGCCGGCATCTGTGGGAAGACGATGATCGCCGGGAAACGGGCGGCATTCTGGCGCACGGCGGCGCCCAAGCCCACCTGGGTTTGAAGGAGACCGTCGTCGCCGCGCTCGCCGGCGCCGTGCAAGAAGAGGATGACGGGCCAGCGTTGCGATGCCGTGTAGGAGAAGGGGACGAACACCTGGTAGTGGTGAGACTGGCCGGCCACGGACACGCGGCGGTCTAAGAACCCCGTCTGGGGAGTCTGGGCTTCCAGTGCCGGCGCCAGGAGCGCCAGGAGGGCCGTCGTCCGGATCACCCGCAAATCCATCGGTCCACCTCGGCTTGAGCAAGGCCTCGAACGGGCAGGGAGGGGAATTGGCCCCGGTGGATTCGAACCACCATACCCAGATCCAAAGTCTGGTGTCCTGCCGTTGGACGAGGGGCCAGGGACTAACTGCGGCTTGAACTTAGCGGGGCAAGGGCAGGTGCGGGAGCCTCGGACTCACCGGCTCACTTGTGCGGAACTGTCAGATCTCCGGTCTGCGTCTCTACACCGGTGGAGACCGATACGTTGGGCAGGCGGAGACCGCCGTAGACCGAAGTCGCCGGCGCATCCACGGCGAGCACATAGCTTCCGGGGCTTGCGTACGGCAGACGGAATTGGCCGGTCGCGTCCGACCGAGCCGTCCCCAGCACGCCCCACGTCGCCTCGTCGTTCGGATAGTTCGGATTGACGACGAGAAGGGCGATCGAGGCGTCAGCGATCGGACCGTCGTTCTGGCCCATCACCGTGCCGCTCACCGACCCCGTGACCGCACTGTTGCGGACCTGCATGTAGCCTACGTAGTTGAAACCTGCCGCCGCGTTGGCCGGGTCAACCGCATAGAAGCTGCGGCCCAGATCAAAGTCGATAATGACCATCGCCCCTGAGTCGGCGATCTGGATCGGAGGATCCGTAAACAGGCCGAAACTGAATCGGCTTGGGTATCCACCCCAGTTGATGCCCGGTGAGGTTCTGCTGGTGAGTACCGTGCCGTCCTTCAGCGTGATGCTCGACGAGTCGGCGTCCATCGTGATGAGAAACTGCACGTATTGGCCGGAGAGCAGGATGCCCTCGCCTAACTTCGCAGCCGCCCCGTTTCCGAGCGCGAGCAGGTTGTAGGCCCGGTGCGGGGTCGCAATGACGCCGGGGCCGCCGTCCGTGGTGTCGGCGCTGGTCCCGGCGGCGACGCGCACGATGTAGACGTCGACTCGGGCCACTTGGTCGTATGGGAACGGGGCGTCGATCAGGAAGACCTGCGTCGGTCCAGCTTTGCTATTGTTCGTAGTCACGCTGTGTTGCGTGCACGCCGCGATCACGCCGATGCCGAGGAAGAGAATGTGCTTCATCGCCGCCCTCCGTTACCTCCTGTACCCAAGCTGCGTGCGACGACCGCTCGGCGCAACCTCGTAACGCGAGGGGCCCTAAGAGTGATCGCCCTGCGGCGAAGACTGAGTCCGCGACGTTGCGGGCCCGCCACAATTGCGCGAACCGAGTTGGCGTTGTACGGTAGTGTCGAACACCACCCGAGGAGGTGGGGCCGTGAATCAACACAACGGCCACAAGCGAAGCGATGCTCTCGCTCGCCTCGGCGAGTGAGCGCCAAGCCCCCGAGGGTCTGCTAGGGCACCTCGGGGGCTTCTGCTTCCTCCGGAGCGTTCACATGCGCGCATCCATCTATTCTGTCTATTCTGTCATGGCGCTCGCCGTGGCGGCGGCACCGTCCGCGGCGCAGGGGAAAGTCGAGGTCACCCCCTTCGCCGGAGTCTATGTACCGGCGGCTCACGTCATCGACATCTCCGCCTTCGGACCATGTGGCGAGGTACTGAAACAGGAGATCGCCCCGCTGTTCGGCGCGCGAGTGACCGCCTGGGTACGCGAGCGCCTGGCGCTCGATCTCTCCTTCACGTACTCGCGGACCGGGGTGATGAGGCACGGGCTGTTGGCAGAAATCCCCACAGGCGTGATCGTCGGGCCGACGGCAACGGATACCTCCGGCACGGCCAATATCACGACGGGCAGCGCGCGCGTGTTGATCGGTCTCATGCCGCGCTCAGAGCGCGCTTCCTTTTATGTCGCCGCCGGGTTGGCGTTCGTGGCCCACGGCGGTGAGGCCTACTCCCGCGTGATCGGCAATACCGGGTGGGGACCTGTGATCGGGGCGGTCGGTCGCTGGCAGCTCGCACCGCCGCTCGCGCTCCGGGTGGAGGTCGCCGACTACGTCTACAAGTTCTCGGGGACCGCGGTGACCAGCCCGCCAGCGTATTCCTTGGGAGTCGTGGCCGGCAATTACAGCTCCAGTTTGCAGCACGACCTCGTCCTGTCGCTCGGCCTCTCCGTCGCGCCCTAGGGCCCCAGCTCCACGCCCTGCGTCTGCCCGTGCTGCGTTTGGACGTCGTAGGCGCGGTTCCTCGCCCGGCCGTCCGCCACGATCTGCTCCGCCGTGCGCGTGGCCTGGTCCGAGAGGGCGTCGCACGAGGTGCCGCGCAGCGCCGTGAGCGCCGTCATCAGCTCGCGCGCGTTCCGCTCGGCGATCGTACGGTGCCCGGATTCGTGGAGCCTCACGTTCCGGAGATAGGTTCGCCATGAGTCCTTCAGCTGGGCGGTCGCGGTCGCAGGCGGGGTCCAGCGAGGGAGCGTGACGGACACGTGGAGCGTCACCTTCACGTCCCGCAGGGCACAGCTGTCTCCCCGGTGGGCGGTGGCGTACCCCCACTCGAGGCTCCACACGGTCAAGGCGTCGTGTGACGTGCCGGTTTCGTCTTTGGGCCCAAGACGCCGGATCTGGTCCCGCAACGCCCCCGCGCTCGATCCGTCGATGTCGTAGTATTGCTCGCGCGCTGCAATCGTCGCACGTGACGCGGCACGCGCGAGCGCGGCGGAATCGAGAGCCGGTGTAGGCGCCGAAGCCGGCTCCGGAGTCGAGGACCCGCACGCGTAGACGAGCATCACCGCCGCTGGGATGAGTAGCCGCATGCCGGCGCTACGCTAACGTGATGTCCTGCTCGATCACCAGGTTCGTCGGCAATCCCTGGATCTCGAGCCGGGCCCGCGCCTTGAGGGTTTCGGTGCCTTTGAGCTTTCCCGCGCTCACCGCCGCGTCGATGCCCTTCTCGATCTCGCGCTGCGCACTGACGCCGAAGTGCTTCAGAAACTTGCGCACGGACAGATTGAACACTTCTTCGTTCATGGGGTCACCTTGAAGACCTGATCGTGCTGGCGGGTGCGGTCGGACACCTGGATGGCGACCTCGTCGCCCGCCTTCGCCAGCGGGACTTTCTGATGGTTCACTTCCATCGACGCGATCTGCTCGGTGAAGTCGGTCGTATGGCCGTGGA
>Ga0209152_10001303_pt1 | contig 9926 bp, 10 predicted proteins | sample GraSoiAngelo_107_FD_185873 | JGI IMG/M metagenome (GOLD analysis project Ga0209152, IMG submission 185873) | Grasslands soil microbial communities from the Angelo Coastal Reserve, California, USA - 14_0903_09_30cm (SPAdes) (version 2) | ecosystem: Environmental > Terrestrial > Soil > Grasslands ...
TCGGTCGGGAGCGGCGTTGGAAGCAGCCCACGCAGGCGAGCTCGTCGCGAGGTTCGCGGCGGCGCAACTCACCGAATCCGACTACTACGCCGTGCTCGCGGACGCCGAGCTGCTCCGCGTGGCCCGTGAGCGCGTCCAGCGTGCCGAGCAGCAGCTCGGCGTGGCGCGGGCGCGCGTCGTTTCCGGCGCGGCCGTGCAGACCGATTCGCTGCAGCTGCGCCTCGAGCTGACCAAGGCGCGGGTTGTCCGGCTGCTGCAGGAGTCGGCGCTGCGCATCGCGCGACTCGAGCTGGGGCGGCGGGTGGGGGCCACGGGACCGATGGACGCTGCGCCGCTCGACACCACGCCGGCGCCGGACCTGCCGATCACGCTGGCTGGGGCGATCAACGAAGGCGGGACGCAGGGGCCGCAGTACCGCGTGGCGCGCGCCAATGAGCGCGCCGCGGGAGCGGCCTTCCGCGCGCGCCTCGGGGACTACCTTCCTCACGCGACGCTGACCTTCAACGCACTCGCGTTCGACACGTTATTTTTTCCAAAGTTTTTCAAGCAGACGACGTTCACGCTCGGCGTCTCCTTCCCGCTGTGGGACAACGGACAGCGCGAGATTGCGTTGAGCCGGGCACGCGCGAACCGCGATGCGGCGCGGGCGATCCGCCAGGACAAGGACCGGGCGGTGCAGCGCGAGGTGACCGCCGCCTACGACGGCTACGTTACCGCGCGCGCCGCCGCCCAGCAGGCGGCCGAAGGCTTGCTCGTGGCGCGCGAGAACTTCCGCGTCCAGCAAAGTCGGTACCGGGCGGGCGCGACCACGATTCTCGATTTGCTGACGGCGCAGTCCGACCTGGACGACGCCGACGCCGTCCTGGTCCAGGCGCGATACGCCACCCGTCTGGCGCTGGCAGGGCTCGAGAATATCCTCGGCCGGCGGCTCTTTCCCGAACAGGAACAGCGGTGATCTGACATGATCAAGACACGTGATGCGGTGTGGCTCATGGCGCTCGCGATCGCGGCGGGCGCCTGCAAGAAGGGCAAGGCCGGCGGTCCGGATCCCGCAGGTGGTGGTCGAGGGGGCGCGCCGATGGGCATGCCGGTGGAAGTCGTCGTCGCTCGCACGGACACCGTGCGCGACGAGATCAGCGCGACGGGCCAGATCGAAGCCGTGCAATCCATCGAGCTGCGGCCCGAGGTGGACGGCCGCATCGTCGAGATCCTGATTCGCGAGGGACAGGAGGTCGAGCAGGGCACGCCGCTCTTCAAGGTCGACGACGCCCAGCTCAAGGCCCAGGTCGCCCAGCTTGAGGCGCAGCGCGACCTGGCGCAGCAGGCGCTGGCGCGCGCCAAGGATCTGGCGCAGCAGAACGCCTCGTCGGCCGCGGACCTCGAGAAGGCCGAGGCCGAGGCGCGCAGCGCGCAGGCGCAGTACGACCTGCAGCGCATCCGGCTCGAGCGGACGACTGTGCGGGCGCCGTTCGCCGGCGTGGTGGGACAGCGCTACGTCAGCCTCGGCGACTACGTCACGAACACCACGAAGCTCGCGTCGTTACACACCGTGAACCCGCAGCGGGCCACGTTCCAGGTGCCTGAGCGGTTCGCGCGTCAGCTGCGGCCCGGCCAGCAGGTGTCGTTCCGCGTGGCAGCCGTCGGCGGGCGGGAGTTCACGGGCGAAGTGGACTTCGTGGACCCCGTGGTGCAGCTCCCCGGTCGCACGATCTTGGTGAAGGCACGGGTCCCCAATGGCGCGCGCCTGCTGCAGCCGGGGATGTTCATCGAGGCGCGGCTCGTGACTGCCGTACGTCCCCAAGCAGTGGTCGTTCCGGAGGACGCGGTCGTGCCCGCGGAGGGCTCGAGCTTCGTCTGGGTCGTGGCCGCGGGTAAGGTCGATCGCCGCAAGGTCAATCTCGGCGTACGGACGCCGGGCTTCGTCGAGGTCACGGACGGCGTAAAGGCCGGGGAGCAGGTGGTGACGGGCGGCCTGGAGATGCTCGCGCCCGGTGCCCCGGTTATGCCGCGGGTGGTAGAGCGGAAGCCGCCGACGCCGACGAGCTAGCGCCGAGGGAATCAGCCTAGCGGCACCAACCGCGCCCTGGGCGGGATCCCCGCCTCGAGCTCCATGATGCCCACACCCGGCTTGAGCTTGAATCGGGGATGCCCCGCCCCGCCGGGATTCATCACGGTGACCGTGCGGTCCACGAGCTCGAGCAGGGGTTTGTGCGTGTGGCCGTACACGATGATCTCGGCCCTGGGAAACGCCACGTGCAAATTCTCAGGCGTCGGGTGGCCGAACTGATCGCCATGCGTCACCACGACGGCGAACCCATCGAGCTCAAGCTCCGCCACCTGTGGCAGGCGCCCTCGCAGGTCTGACCCGTCCGAGTTCCCATAGACGGCGGTCACCGGCGCGATCGCCTCGAGCTCGATCAGGATCTCGGGCCGGCCGACGTCCCCGGCATGCAGGATGTGATCGACCTGCTTGAAAACCTCGAACACTGCAGGTCGTAGAAGGCCGTGCGTATCCGAGATGACACCAAGTCTCACGGCGCCCTCAACTATTTCCCTTCCCAGCGCTTCACCAGATTGATGTCGAGCCCCAGGTGGTCGAGCACCCGCTGCACCACGAAGTCCACCAGGTCGCGCACCTGCTGCGGCTTGTGATAGAACCCAGGCGCGGCCGGCAGCACCACCGCGCCGGCCTCCGTGGCGAGCGTGAGGTTGCGAAGGTGGACCAGGGAGAGCGGCGTCTCGCGCGGCACGAGAATGAGTCTGCGCCGCTCCTTGAGGACGACATCCGCGGCGCGCTCGATGAGCGAGCGGCTCGTGCCGTGGGCGATCGCCGCCACGGTCCCCATCGAGCACGGGCAGATCACCATCCCCGCTGTCTTCGCCGACCCCGACGCCGGCTCGGCGCCGCGATCCTTGTCATCGAACACCCGGACGCTGGTCCACTCGCCCCCGGTGGCCTTCTTCAGGTCGCGGTCGTCCTTGATGCCGCACTCTTCGGTGAGGAGCCGCCAGCCGTGGCTCGAGACCAGGAGCCAGGTGGGCACATGGTGCACCGCGAGCATCTCCAGCAGCCGCGCGCCGTAGGGAGCGCCGGAGGCGCCGGTGATGGCCAGAATCACGGGCAGGCGGTTCAACGCCCCCTCCGGTTAGGCGTCGGAGAGCGGCGCGGATGGGCGGGCGGGCGGGGGGACGGGGGTGAACGCGGAACGCGAAACGCGGAAGGCGGAACAGGCGCGACCGGCGCCGGCCCGCCTGTTCCGCGTTTCGACTTCCGCGTTCCGCGTTTCACAGGATCCGATCCGCCAGCGCGCCCAGGAACACCACGATGCTCACGATGCCGTTGGCGCCGAAGAAAGCCGCATTGAGCCGCGACAGGTCTCCCGGCTTCACGAGCCGGTGCTCCCACGCAATCAGCGCCGCGCCGACGGCCACGCCGACGTAGTACGCGACCCCGAGCCCCGCCCCCATCCCGAATAAGACCAGCGCGACCAGTGCCACACCGTGCAGCACCTTCGCCGCCAGGATGGCCCGCGCCGGTCCGAGCCGCACCACCAGCGACGCGAGGCGCTCCGAGCGGTCGAAGGCTTCGTCTTGCAGTGCGTAGAATACGTCGAACCCGCCCACCCAGAACGTCACGGCGAGTGCACCCACGGGGAGGAGCCACCAGGGCTCGCTCCATCGCCCCGTGACCGCGAGGTACCCCGCCGGCGTCGCGATGCCGTCGGCGAGCCCGAGCCAGAGGTGAGACCAGTGGGTGAACCGCTTGGCGTAGCTGTAGGCCGAGATGAACACGAGGGCGAGCGGGGCCAGCGCGAAGCACAGCAGGTTCAGCGCCCACGCGGTCGCGAGGAACACCACCGCCGCCACGACGACGGCTACCCACGCCTGACGCAGCGTGAGCCGCCCCGACGGCAGCTCCCGCGCCCGGGTGCGCGGGTTCCGCGCGTCCAGCTCGCGGTCCGCGATGCGGTTGAACCCGAGGGCCACGAATCGCGCGCAAGTGAAGGCGAGCACCACCAGCCCGAGCGTGCGCCACGTGAGCGCCGTCTCGCGCGACGCCACCACCAACCCGAGCAGCGCGAACGGCAGTGCGAACACCGTGTGCGGCAGCTTGACGAAGTTGACGTAGCGGACGAGCAAACTCTCGCCCACGAACGTCTGCGCTTCGCGCGGAGTCGTGCCGCCCATTACCGCCCTCTACCGCCCGTTACCGCCCAGGTCAATTCCAAGGTCTCTCCACATCTCATCGACTCTTCGTTTGGTCTCGGCATCCATGACGATCTTGTTCGGCCACTCGCGTGTGAACCCCTCTTCTTTCCACTTGCGCGTCGCGTCGATCCCCATCTTCGAGCCGAACGTGAAGCCACGGCTCGAGTGGTCGAGCACGTCGATCGGGCCCATCGTGAACCGCACGTCGCGCTCGGGGTCGATGTGGTTCAGCGCCACCCACCACGCCTCCTTGGGATCGCGCACGTTGACGTCCTTGTCCAGCACGACGATCACCTTGGCGAGCGACATGAGCCCCTGTCCCCACAGCCCGTTCATCACCTTGTAGGCCTGCCCCGGATACTGCTTGTCGATGCTCACGAAGACGAGGTTGTGAAAGATCCCTTCGGCCGGCATGTGCAGGTCCACGATCTCGGGCAGCGTGAGCTTGAGGAGCGGCAGGAAGATCCGCTCCGTCGCGTGGCCGAGCCAGTAGTCCTCCATCGGCGGACGACCCACGATCGTGTGCGGCCACACCGGCTCGGCGCGCAGCGTGACCGCGGTGACGTGCACCTTGGGATAGTGGTCGGCGAGCGAGTAGAAGCCGGTGTGGTCGCCGAACGGCCCTTCGAGCACGAGCTCCTCGCGCGGATCGATGTAGCCCTCGAGCACGAGCTCCGCTTCCGCCGGCACCTCGAGATCGGAGGTCACCGCCTTGGCGAGCCGCACCGGCTCCCGGCGCAGGAAGCCGGCGAACAGGAATTCGTCGATGGTGGGCGGGAGCGGCGCGGAGGCGGCATAGATCGATGCGGGATCGCCGCCCAGCGCGATTGCCACGGGCATCTTCTCGCCGCGCTCCGCCATTTCGCGCCAGTGCGCCGCCCCGACCTTGTGGCGTTGCCAGTGCATCGCCAGCTCGCGTCGGCCGATCACCTGGATGCGGTACATGCCGACGTTACGGACGCCAGTCTTCGGATCGCGCGTGATCACGCCGGGAAGCGTGATGTACGGCCCGCCGTCTTCCGGCCAGCACACCGGCACGGGAAACTGCGCCAGGTCCACGTCCTGCTCCCGAATCACGGTTTCCTGACACGGCGGCTTCCCGCCGATCGCCTTGGGCGGGAACTTGGCCACCTCCGCAAGCTGCGGCAGCATCGCCAACTTGCCGAGCAGGCTGTCCGGGACCTTCATGTTGAGCAGCGTGGCGATCCGCTCCCCGACCTCGTCCAGACACTCGACGCCGAGCGCCAGCGCCATGCGCTTCTCGGAGCCGAACAGATTCACGGCTACGGGATAGCGCGCAGCCCCGCCCGACAGGAGCGTCGGGTGTTCGAACAGCAGCGCCGGTCCGCCGCCCGGGGACTTCATGCAACGGTCCGCGATCTCCGTGATTTCCTTGTCCACGGACACGGGGCGCCCCACGTGCACGAGCTCTCCGCGGGCGTCGAGCGCGCGGAGGAAGTCCCGCAGATTATCGAGTGCCATGATGCAGGGCGCAGATCCCGCCCGTCAGGATCTCGTGGCGTACATTCGAGAACCCGGCGGCCTCGAGCCGGCGCGCGAAGGCGTCCGGGTCCGGAAAGTCGAGCACCGACTCTGGCAGGTAGGTATAGGCGTCCCTATGTTTCGACACCGCGCGGCCGATCGCGGGGAGGACGCGCCGAAAATAGAACAGGTAGAGCGCGCGCAACGGCGCGAAGCGTGGTGTGGTGAATTCGAGCACCACGAAGCGGGCGCCGGGCCGGAGCACGCGGTGCGTCTCCCGGAGGCCGGCGTCCAGATCCGCCAGGTTTCGGACCCCGAAGGCCACCATGGCACCGTCGAACCGGGCGTCGACGAACGGGAGCGCAAGCGCGTCGGCGCCGACGGGTCGGGTGCGTGGCGCTTTGCCCTTCCCCCGCGCCAGCATGGGAAGCACGAAGTCCGCGCCAAGCACGGTCCCGCGGAACCCGGGCGCGCGGGCGAGCGTCGCCGCGAGATCGAGCGTGCCGGCGCAGAGATCGAGATACGTGCCGTCGGGTCGCTGCTCCCACGCGAGCCGTCGCACCGCGGCGCGGCGCCAGGAGCGGTCCACATTGAGGCTCAAGAGATGGTTCAGCAGGTCGTAGCGCGGCGCGATCGCGGCGAACATGCTGCGTACGTACGACCGCTTGGCCGCTCGCGCGGCGAGCGGGAGGTTGGTGGAGGTTGGGGAGGTTGTGAAAGTTGGTGGAGGTTGTGAAGCGCCACCTCCACCAACCTCCACCATCCTCCACGACCTCCACCGACTTTCAGTCACCTGTCCGTGGCGCGTGGGGGAGGACTTCATAGGCGCGAAAGATAGGCCGGGCAACCTGACCGGCGCCAGCGATCCGGAGGTCGTGGCGTGGGCCAAGCAAGGCCACGAAGCCGCGTTCCGCGAGCTGGTGCGCCGCTACGAGCGGCCCATTTTCTCGCTGTTGTATCGCATGGTGCGCGACCGCGCCCTCGCCGAGGACCTGGCGCAGGAGACGTTCATCAAGGTCCTGAATGCCATCGGCACGTACAATCCCCAGTTCAAGTTCTCGTCGTGGATCTTCAAGATCGCGAACAACGCCGCGATCGATCATCTGCGCAGACGCGAGCTCGAGACCCTCTCACTCGACGGCTCCCCGCACGCCACGACGCCCGACGAAATGAGCGCCACCGCACCGCAGCTGGGCGACCGGGGTGAAACCCCCCTGCAGGAGCTCGAAGCGCGCGAGCTGGGCGGCGCCATCGAGCACGCCATCGCCCGCCTCCGGCCCGAGTATCGCACGTGCATCCTGCTGCGCCACGTCGAGGGGCATAGTTACGAGGAGATCGCCCGCATCCTGGAACTGCCCCTGGGCACGGTGAAGACGTATATCCATCGGGCGCGCAACGAATTACGGGGCTACCTCGAGGACCGGCGCGAATGACAGACATGAAACCTTGGCCTGCGCCGGCACGTAAGACGGACCAATGACAGACTCCCTACTGCAGCACCTGACCCCCGACGAAGTCGAGCTTTGGGCCCAGGGTCTCCTCCCTGCCGCCCGGGACGCCCATCTCGCGCAGTGCGCCGAGTGCCGCACGATTGCGGAGCGCGAGCGTAAGCTGATCCGCGAGCTGTCGCAGCTGACGCGGTTCGCGCCGGAATTCGGGTTCGTCGAGCGGGTGATGGCGAAGGTGAAGATCCCGACGCCCTCAGGCCCGCACCTCCGCCCCCACACCGACGCCTAGCAGTCTCGCGGCGCTGCCGTCGCGCACCGCGATCTCCACCGTACCACCGCTGCCGACGAAGGCGACCAGCGCGCCCCGTCCCACATCCCCGAACGTGCGGGCCAGCGTCCCGATCTCTGTGCCTGCGACCTTGATCCTCACACCCGGCTCCACCGCGTCACCGGGAATGTTCGAGATCAGCGTCCCGAATCGATCGACGTAGATCACTTCCCCGATCAGCAGCGTGCCGTCGTGGTGGGGAGTGGGGAGCGGGGAGCGGTACACCTCGGTGACGGGATGACCCACGTGTGACAGTGGCGCGCCCAGGGCGAGCTGGCCCGCCACCGGCGCGAACACGTCGCGCGCTTGGAAGGTAGGCGCGGCGTCCACTGGAATCGGCAGCCCCACGAAGTGCGCGTCCGCCGGCAGAAACGACAGCAGGCCGTTGTCCGGGGCGACGAAGAAGTGTCCCGCGGTCGACGCCGCCAGCACGCGGCGGTCGGTACCGACGCCGGGGTCCACGACCGCCAGGTGCACGCTCCCTTGCGGGAACCGGTGCCAGACGCGCGACAGGATATACTGCGCCGCGCGCACATCGCCCGGCGGCACCTGGTGCGTGATGTCGACGAGTGCGGCGCCGTGCACCTGGGACAACAGCACGCCCTTCACCTCGCCCACGTAGCTGTCGGCGCTGCCAAAGTCGGTGAGCAGAGTGATGAGGGTCGCCACCGTCGTCAGACCGTGGCGCGCCGCCAGGCGCCGCTGAGCCAGAACAGGGCCATGACGATCCCGCGCGCGACGGCGGTGACGCAGAGCGCCAGCCAGATCCCGACGAGCCCGATGGCGCTCGACCACCACGCGGCGAGCGGCACCCGCAGGAGCGTGAGCGTGGTGCTGGCGACTTGGGGCCACAGCGTGTACCCCGCCCCGGCGAGCGCACCTTCCAGAATGATCTCGAACGTTTGGCCGATCTGCGCGAACGCGATCACCCGCAGGTACAGGCTGCCATCAGCAATCACCGCGGGATCGGGGGTGAACAGGGCGACGAGCGTCTCCGGGATCGTGAGGAAGGCGACCGCTGTGACCGTCGTGGCCACCAGACAGTAGCCCACGGTCATCCGCACCGCCTGGCGGGCGCGCGCCTCCTGCTGCGCGCCCAGGTTCTGTCCCACGAGGGCGGAGGCCGAGAGCGCGAACCCGGAGATGGCGATGAAGCCGAGCCCTTCCACCTTGTGGCCGACGCCGAGCGCCGCGAGCGCGGCGGTACCGAAGCGGGACGTGTACCGCGTGAGCCACATGTACACGACCGAGAGCAGGACCCCCGCCAGCGAGAGCGGGGCGCCCACGCGGAACACCGTGGGCAGGGCGCGCCAGTCGGGGGCATCGAGGCGTATCAGGCCGCGTCGCCAGGCGATGCCGATACCGATGAGGAACCCGCCACCCCGCACCATCACGGAGGCGAGGGCGGCGCCCTCGACTCCGAGCCTCGGGAACGGACCGACGCCGCTGATGAGCAGCGGGTCGAGGCCCACCGACAACACTACCGAGGCCATGAGCAGAAGGAATGGCGTGCGCGTGTCGCCCGAGGCGCGGAACGTCGCCTCGATCGCGAAGAAGCCGAACACGAGCGGTCCGCCCAGGAGCCACGTGTCCAGGTACGCGCGCCCGAGCGTCGTCACCTCGGGCGGCACGCCCATCAGGTGGAACAGCGCGTCCGTGAGCGCGAACCCGAGAAGCGACACGACGGTCCCGGCGGCCAGGGCGTACCAGACCGCGGCACCAGCGGCCCGGGCGGCGGCATCGGGGAGCCCCTCGCCGTGGCGGCGGGCCGCGACGGCGATCAGCCCCACTTCCACCATCTCCCCGAGCGACAGCAGCACCCACACATAGAACCCGGCGGTCGAGACGGCGGCGAGCGCGGCGGGCCCGATCAGGCGGCCGACCCAGATGGCATCGATGAGGTTGAAGCAGAAGTGGCACGCCATCATCGCGACCGCCGGCACCGCCAGCTTCAGGATGACGGGCCGAAGCGGCCCGACGGTGAGCGCGCCGGGCGTGCGGGTCGTGCTGATCATGGCGCCGGAAGCTACCGGGGCGCCGGCCCGGGGGTCAACGAGCGGGTTCTTTGATCCGGTTGCGACGGCGTGCCTTGCTGTCGTACAGCGAGCGGTCCGCGGCATTCAAGAGCGCCTCGAGCGTGGCCCCGTCGCGCGGATGCACGGCCACGCCGACGCTCACGGAGAGCGGCGGCTGCTCGCCGTCCCGCGCCACCCGGTCGGCGATGCGCCGGGCCACGTGCCACGCCGCCGCATCCCCCGTCTCGGGCAGCACCAGCGCGAACTCGTCCCCGCCGAAGCGCGCGGCGGTGTCGATCCCCCGGCACGAGCCCAGTAGCGCTTCCGCCACGCGCCGCAGGGCCATGCTGCCTACCAGGTGGCCATAGCGATCGTTGACCTTCTTGAGGCCGTCCAGATCCATCAGCACCACCGCAAACGGCCGATCGGTGCGGGACGACCGCC
>Ga0209152_10001308_pt1 | contig 9908 bp, 9 predicted proteins | sample GraSoiAngelo_107_FD_185873 | JGI IMG/M metagenome (GOLD analysis project Ga0209152, IMG submission 185873) | Grasslands soil microbial communities from the Angelo Coastal Reserve, California, USA - 14_0903_09_30cm (SPAdes) (version 2) | ecosystem: Environmental > Terrestrial > Soil > Grasslands ...
GCCCCCACTCGTACACCAGGCGCCGAGACCGCGCCTCTCGAGCGGACGACTCGCGGATCGGCGTCGCTTGGCTCCGCCCCCACGGAGCCCGCGCCGTCGCGTGACAACGGCGCGGTCACCTCGCCGAGCGAGAGCAGCACGCCGCCGGTCGAGAGCGCCGCACCTTCGAGAGCGGCGACGGGAATGGGTTCCAAAGCCAGACCGAGATCGATCGAGCCGGTTCGGCCGAGCCCGAGCACGCCGGTTCCCGCGCCGGCTCCCAGAGAGACCGCGAGTGTCCCGTCGTCACCGGAACCGGTGTCGAGGACGATCGCGCCGCGGTTTGCTGGTCTGCCTCGCATCGAGCTGATTCGCGAGGCCAGCGCATCGGGTGGGGCGTACGCGGTCAGGATCGCGGACCCGACGGGCAAGCCGCTGTCGGACGCCGAGGTGTTGCTGATCGCCCGCATGGCGGACGGTACGCTCGAAAACGTCCGGATGGGCTTCGTGCCCGAGCAAGGCACCTATCGAGGGACGTTGCCCCCTGTCCGGTCGGCGCCGGTCGATCTCCGGATCCGCGTGATCACAGGTGACAAACGAGTCGAAATTCCTATTGGCCCGTAGCGACACCCGGCGCCCACGATGGATGCGATGAACCCCGCACGCCGGAGCCTCTGTATCGTCTCGCGCGATCCACTGCAGTGCAGCGATCTCGTTCTGAGCCTGCAGGCGTCTCTGGACCCGGACGACGAGGTCGAGATCGTCATGGATCGGCGCCGGGACCGGAACGTGTTCCAAACGAGCGCCGCCGAGCCGGACCGGGGACTTGTCGATCGCCGTCAGAATCCACAGGTGGATCTCGAGGTGAGGACGAAGGGATTTGCCATCGTGCCGGGGGCGCCGATGACGGCGCGCCGTCTCACGGAGCCCGACGACGATCGCGCGCGGTTCGAGAATATCCTGAGCTTCAGGCGCAGACGCGAGGCACGGCCGCGGCGCGTCGTCGGCGCCGCCGGCGCGGTCATGGTCGCGCTGATCTTGTCGCCGCCCTCGAGCAGTCTCTCTGAGCGAATACCCAGCGATGCGTCCTCTTCGTCGGGAGCGACGACACACGAACCCTCGACGCTCGCGCCTCGCCCTGAGCAGGCTCCTTCGGCCGGAGCGGCTCACGCGCCGATCGTGAGCGGCCCACCGACAAACGCACCGGCGCCTGCCAACGTCTCGCGCGCGCGCCCGAATCCGCCCGCGGCGCGGACGACCGCTACCCGGGCGCAGAAGACCAGGCGCGGCACGATCGAGACATATGCGGAGCGAGTCGAGGACGCGACTGGACGCATCGTGTCGAAAGCCAAGGGCCTGATGGATCGCGTCAAGAGTGAAATCGTCGGGCATGCGCCGATCGACATCGGCGGCGAGCCGGCGATCGACGACGCTCCCGTCGGCATCAAGCCGCGTCCCGCCCAGACTCCTTAGCTCGACGAGGGTCGCTCCGGTCGGCGAGTCGGCCGCGCCTCAGTTTGGGGTTGCGTTCGTCCCGGAGTGGGCCCAGAGTAGCGACCTCGATTTAGAGGCGCGCCGCTGCCGGCGGGGCCTCAGCCCCGCGACCGGCCTGTGGCGCACACAACTGGCGACTGGTCAGGGCCTGTGCGCACGGACCCGGCCGGAACGAGGGCGCGCACTCTCATATGCTCGCCGATCGCAAATATCTCCTGAGCCTGGCGGGGATCTTCGGCCTCTACGTCCTCGCGGGAAAGGTCGGGCTTTCCCTCGCGTCGGTCCACGCGAGCGCTTCGCCGGTTTGGCCGCCGACTGGAATCGCGCTCGCCGCGTTCTTGACACTCGGCTACCGCCTCTGGCCGGCGATCTTCGCGGGCGCGTTCGTTGTGAACGTCAGCACCGCGGGCTCGGCGGCGACGGCGGCGGCCATCGCGCTGGGCAACACGCTCGAGGGACTCCTTGGCGCGTTTCTCGTCGTACGATACGCCAACGGCGCGCGCGCGTTCGACCATGCTCAGGACGTCTTCAAGTTCGCCGTGCTCGCGGGCCTGCTGTCGAGCCTCGTCAGCGCGACCATCGGCGTCGTCAGCCTCTCGCTCGGCGGATTCGCGGGATGGGGCGATCTCGACGGCATCTGGCTCACGTGGTGGCTCGGCGACGCGACAGGCGCGCTGGTCTTCGCTCCGCTCCTGGTTTTGCTGGTGCGCGACTGGTGGTCCGGCCCCTCGTCTGGCCGGTTGCTCGAGGCCGCCGCCCTCTGGCTCACGACGACGTTCATCGGGCTCGCGGTGTTCGGCGAAGGGCTGGCGCATCGGGGGCTGATGACGCTTCCGCTCACGTTCCTGTGCACGCCTCCGCTCGTCTGGGCCGCCGTGCGCTTCCGTCAGCGCGAGGCCGCGATGCTCGTCGCCGTGCTGTCCGGCATCGCGGTCTGGGAAACGCTTCGCGGCTTCGGGCCTCTGGCGAGTGTGCCGACGAACGAGTCGCTGCTGCTGCTGCAAGTCTTCATGGGCACCGTGTCGGTGATGGCCATGTCGGCCGGGGCCGTCGTCGAAGAGCGCCGGCGCATCGATCAGGAGCGCGAGCAACTGCTCGTGAGGGCCGAGGCCGCGCGCGCCGAAGCCGAAGCCGCCAATCGGGCGAAGGACGAGTTCCTCGCGATGCTGGGTCACGAGCTTCGCAATCCGCTGGCCGCCATCATCAGCGCGGTCAGCGTCCTCGATCGGATCGGCGGCCACGACGACGTCGCGATGCGCGCGCGCGAGGGGATCCGTCATCAGATCACCCATCTCGGCCGGTTGGTCGACGACCTCCTGGACATCGTCCACGTCGCCAGCGGCCAGATCGCGCTCTCGTGCGAGCCGTTGAACCTGGCGACAAGCGTTCAGCGCTCGGTGAGCGACCTGGCGAGCACGGGAAGGCTCGAGCGCCACGTCGTCGATGTTCGGGCCGAGCCCGTCTGGGCGAACGCGGACCCGACGCGGCTCAACCAGATCGTCTCGAATCTGCTAACGAACGCGATCAGGTACACCACGCCCGGCGGGACGATCCGGATTCGGGTCACGGGCGAGGAGGCTCTTGCCGTCATCGGCGTCTCCGACACGGGGATCGGGATTCCGCTCAAGCTTCTTCCTCACATGTTCGACTTGCCGCTGCAGGGCGAGCGGCGGCTCGATCATGCTCAGGGCGGCCTCGGCATCGGCCTTACCCTGGTGCGCCGGCTCGTGGAGCTTCACGGTGGGAGAGTCGAGGCCTTCAGCGATGGGCCGGGGCGCGGAAGCGAGTTCGTGGTGCGTCTGCCGCGAATCGCGCCCGTGAAGCAGACCGACTCGCAGTCAGTGCTCCGGGTGATCGGAAAGGTCTCCTCCGTTCGGCACTGAGGCTCGTGACCCCGGTCACCGACAGGCCCGGCGAAGGTTATGCACTGCTGTGGATAACTCTGTTGGTAACCGCTCGGTTGTGCCACGCAACATCCTGGTAAAACTGGGATTTATGACATGAGAGAAATCCACAGGCTGGCCGTTTCGGGCGCCACCGTCCTGGACGGTACCGGACGTCCTCCCCTCGAGAGCGCAACGGTCGTGATCGAGGGTGACCGGGTTGCCTCGGTCGGGTCGGCGGTGACGACACCAATTCCGCCGGACGCGACGATCATCGATGGCAAGGGGAAGTTCGTCACTCCCGGGCTCGTCGACATGCACGTCCACGTGTACACGCCCGAGAAGTGGCATCCCGAGTTCTTTCTGGCCGCGGGCGTCACTACGGTGCTCGATCTCGGCGGCCAGCTTCACGACGTCGCGGGCTATCGCGCCCTGATCGAATCAGGCGCGAGGCCCGGCCCGCGCATTCTCTTTACAGGACCGATGCTGGAGGAAGGCGAGTTGTACGCGGGATTCGCCGGCTTCTGCCGTCGGTTCGACTCGACGAACACGGAGGCCGAGGTCGATGCGCTGGCGGACGCGGGCGTGGACGCCATCAAGCTCTATGTGACCGTGAGACCCGACACGGCGCGCCGCGCGTGCGCGCGCGCCCACGCGCGGGGCCTGCCGGTCTTCATGCACCAGCACGCGACCTGGGGCGTCGAGGCCGCGCTCGCGGGCATCGACTCGGTGGAGCACGTGAACGTCTTCGGCCAGCTCGCGCCTCAGGGGTTCTGGCTGGCCGAACCGGCGAAGCTGAACCCCTTCGAGTACGGCGGCTGGCTCTGGCGCTGGCTCGGCGATTTCGATCCGCGCTCCGACGCGGTTCACCGGCTCTACGACGGCCTGATCGCGGCCGGTACGGCGCTCGATCCGACCCTGGTTCTCTATGCCGCGAGGCCGGGCGCTCTCGGCGACGATGTCGGCGACACGTCGATGGATGATCCGGAGCGAACGAAGGCCCTGCCACTTTTACCCTCGGCGGTGGGCAAAGAGCTCGTCGGCCGGTGGGCCGAGCGCCGCGCCGCCGCGCACGGCGCCTCGGAGGCGGCCAGGCATCGCATGAGACGTGCGTGGGACAACATCCTCACGCTGGTCGGCGGCTTTCATCGGGCGGGCGGGATGGTATTGGCGGGAACCGATTGTCCGAACGTCGCGATCGTCTCGGGTTTCTCGCTGCATCGGGAGCTCGAGCTTCTGGTGCGCGCGGGTCTCTCGCCGATGGAAGCGATCCGCGAGCTCTTCGGGACGATCGCGCCGGGTCGAGCGGCCGATCTTCTGCTGCTGACCGCCGATCCGCTGGCCGACATCCGGAACATCGGACGCATCGAGCGAGTGATCGCGCGCGGCGCGGTCTACGAGCCGGACCAGCTCCTCCGGGGGCTTCGAACCGGGTAGCGCCGCTACCCGGCTCGCGACGACTAGCCCGTGGCGGCCTGAGCGGACGGCTCGGTCGCGCCCACGCGGCTCAGCGGCCGCCTGACGCTCGACCGATTGGCCCAGTACGAGCAGACCTGGGCGTGGGCCGTGACGACCGAAGTCAGGTCGCTCCCGCAGAGTGGACACGGAAACACGCCGAGCTCCGAGCGCGAGACCCAGCCGAGCCGGTATGTGTTCTGGCATCTCTGGCAGGGAACGATGTGCTGGCTGCAGCACAGGAACAGGATCGCCTTCGAGTCGGGATCGTCGAAGTCGACCTTGGCCGTGGTGCGCGGCACCGCGATCCACCGGTCGACCTTCAGCTCAGCGTCGGCGTCGGGCCGCGTCCGCCGATCGCCCTGGCGCCGCTCGGGTCGGTGCGCGCCGTTCCCAGATCGACGATCGGTGAGGCGGCGGTCGACGATCACCTCGACCGTCGAGTCGTCGGCGAAGGTATGGCTCAGCGACCGACACGCATCTTGCCCGCCTCTCGGGACCACGATCAGTATCGAGCGCTCACCGTTTAGCATGGCCGGATTCTCCTTAGGTGAGCGTAAATCTTACTCCCAAGACGCCGGGAAACCAGCAAGAACTATCAGGGATTTCGGCGAAGAAATTCGCGCAGTTGCCGAGGTGGACTAGCCCGCCCAGGCGCGATAGACGGTTCCGAGCGCGCCGCGCAGACCCGAGCGAACCGAGTCCCAGTCCGCGCGCGGTTCACCGAGCAGCACGATGTAGCCCACGGGAGTGCTGCCCAGAAACGCGGATCCGCTCACGCTCGCGAACTGTGCCGTCGGAAACGTTCCGCGCCGAAGCCGAGGGCCGCGAAGCTCGAGCTCGCGACCCAGCGCGGCCGCCAGCGCTGACAGCGGCTCGGCCTGAACCTCGCGCGGAAGATTGGCGGCGATCACGAGCCCGTCGGGAGCGACGACGAGCCCGCCGATGATGTGCTCGAGCTTCAGAAGCTCGGCGAGCACGGCACGGAGGTCGCGCCCGTCCGCGGGACGCGTCGCGACGGCGGTGGCGCTCATGCGAGCTCCGAGCGGCACCTGCGCCACACCCGCTCGAGGTGCCCCAGCGCCGTCGTGCACTTCACGTCGCGGTCGAAGGACAGGGTCAGCAGCGCCGCGTCGTCCCTGCGCAGGTACGTCGTCTCGGCCGCGCCCTCGATGACGGCGTGACGCAACGGACCGAGCCCGGCGCGTCCGAGCATCGCCGTTGCGACGGTCGCGAGCTTCACGGCGCGAGCGGTGACCGCGTCGGTCCGCGGTCCATGCGGCTCGGCGACGATCACGGTCGCATCGGCTCGCATGAACAACGCTTCGCGGCTCTCGGCCGGCAGACGCAGACGGTCGGCGTGGGCCGTCCCGTTCGACGTGGTGTCGCGCTTCGTGTCGGCGGTTATCAGGAGCCCCCGGGCGACCTCGAGCAGGGCGCGTGCCTCCGGGAAGTCCGGATAGCGTGCCAGCGCTCGATTGAGCAGCGCGCAGCACGCCGACGTCTCGCCGTCCTCGAGCTCGACGCGCGCGAGCCCCAGCAGCGCTCGCGGCTGCGTCGGCTCGAGCGCGAGCACTCGCTCGAACGAGGTCCTGGCCTGGCCGGTCTCGCGCAGGACCATGTGGAGCGAGGCCGCCAACAGATGCCCCACGACACTCTTCGGATCGTGGACCAGCGCTTCGTCGACGAGCCCGGCCGCGCGCCGGTAGCGTCCCTCGTCCCGAAGGCGCTGCGCCCGCAACATCAGTGCGCTCGTCGGCTGTCGTTTCGTGCCCCGGACCAGGTGCCAGATTCGCGCGAACAGCATGGCGCCTTTTCGGCGCTTTCAAGATCTTCGCCACATGCCCTCGGCGCCCATCGGGCCCTGACCTGTCGCGCGGTTGACGAAGGCGCGCCACGCTGGCACGGGACAGTATTGACAGAAGTTGTCATCGGAACGGACTAGTTGTCACGAGCACGAGCCGCGGAGCGAGTTAAATCGCCTAAGTACCGCGTTTGTTCGAGCGTAAAGGCGCGCGCCATCGACGCTGGCGGTGGCAGATGGGTTGCACCGAGGCACATACGGCGGACACGACGGCAGAACCGCCCCGGGAGGCCTGCGCCCCGATGCCCAAGGTGATGGTGGTCGACGACGCGTACTCCGAGCTCCAGGTGATGGAAACGATCCTCCGATCGGCCGGGTACGACGTTGTCACGTACCTCGACGGCGACCAGCTGGAGGAGAAGATCGCCAAGGAGCAGCCGGACGTCGTGCTGCTCGACATCGTGATGCCCAAGCGGAACGGCTTCGAGGCGCTCCGCGGCGTGCGCCGGGACGAGCGCACCAAGCAGGCGCGCGTGATCGTGGTCAGCTCGAAGAACCAGGAAAGCGACCGCATCTGGGGCATGCGCCAGGGCGCGGACGAGTACCTGGCGAAACCGTTCACGGCCGACCAGCTCCTCGCGATCGTCAGGCGGTTCCTCCGATGAGCACCAGCCTGCTCGACAGCTCCGCGGCGGTCCGCGCCTGCGTGTTCGCGCTCGCCGGCCAGCCGTTCGCGTTCGACGTCATCCAGGTGCGCGAGGTCGCGATCTTCGAGGAGTGGACGACGGTGCCGCTAGCGCCGCCGCATCTCGTGGGTGTGGCCAACCTGCGCGGCGACGTCGTACCGATCGCCGATGCCCGTGCAGTGCTCGGGCTCGCCGCCCGCCGCGGCGGGCGCAAGCTGTCGACCTTGATCGTGGAGGCCGAAGAATTCGAGGTCGCACTGGTCATCGACGGTGAGGTCAGCCTCGAGGCGTTCGGCGGCATCGTGACGCTCGACGAGTCGAGCCCGCAGCCCCACGCGCGGTGGGCCCTCGGGTTTCTGCCCGACGGCGAGCGGCTCGTACCCCTGCTCGATCCGGGACGGCTTCTGCGGGCGCTGAGAGAAGCGCAGCGGGAGGAGGAATGACGATGAAACGGCGAACGGTGCTCAAGGTGCTCTCGGCGGCCGCGGTGGGCGGAGTCCTGGGCCGGAACCGTTCGGCGTGGGGCCAGGCGGCCGCCCGGAGCGGCATCGATGCGCGGGGCGCCAGCCCCGGCGTGAGCACCAAGGACATTCGGATCGGTATGAGCGCCGCCTTCAAGGGGCCCTCGGCGGGCCTCGGGGTCGAGCTCTATCGCGGCGCGCTGGCCTACTACAGCGAAATCAATCAGCGCGGCGGTGTGCACGGCCGCGCGATCTCGGTCGTCGCGCTCGACGACGGGTACGAGCCGACTCCGTGCATCAAGAACACGATCGAGCTCGTCGAGAAGGAGCAGGTCTTCTTTCTCTCGAACTACGTCGGCACGCCGACGCTCACGCGCGCGCTCCCGGTGATCAAGCGCTATGCCGACCGCCAGGTGATCCTGGTCGGCAACTTCACGGGCGCCCAGCCGCAGCGCGAGGAGCCCTATCTCGAGCAGGTCTTCAACATCCGGGCCTCGTACCGGCAGGAGATGGTGGCGCTCGTCGAGCGCTTCTGGCAGACGGGCGTACGTCGGTTCGGCGTCTACTACCAGATCGACGCCTACGGCCGCAGCGGTACCGACGGCGTCGCCCGCGGGCTCGCGCACCGCGGAATGCGGATCGCCGCCGAGGCCACCTATATCCGCGGCGCCAAGTTCGAGGACGACATGACTCCGGCCGTGCAGGCGCTTCGCGAGGCCGGCGTCGAGGCGGTGCTGTGCACCGGCGCCTATCAGGGTTGCGGCGCGTTCGTGCGGACCGCGCGGGACCTGGGCTGGACCGTGCCGATCTCGAACGTGTCGTTCGTCGGCTCCGAGGCGATGTTGCATCTCCTCCTCAAGCATGGCCAGGCCACCGCGCGCGACTACACGCAGGCGCTCGTCAATTCACAGGTGGTGCCGAGCTACGACGACGTGAGCCTGCCCGGCGTCGTCGAGTATCGGGCGCTGATGGAGAAGCACAATCCACAGATTCCCGACTATCTTCGCGATGCCAAGCACGCGCCCGAGCAGCTCAGCTTCCGGAGCCTGGAAGGCTTCGTCAATGCCCGGGTGATCGTCGAGGGATTACGGCGCGCCGGACCGAACCCGACGCGCGCCGGATTCCGCCAGGCGCTCGAATCACTGAGGAGCTTCGACCTCGGCATCGGCGCGCCCCTCACGTTCGGGCCCGAGCGGCATCAGGGGCTGGACAACGTGTACTTCACCAGAGTGGTGAACGCTCGATGGGCCCCCATCACGGACTGGGCGGCGGCGGTGAAAGCATGAACAAGCAACGGACCGTGCGGCTGGGTCTCCTCGGGAAGATCATCCTGTTCCTGGCGGTGACGCTCGTTCCGCTGGCGACGATCACCTGGTGGATCTCGGTGCGCGCCCTCACCACGAACCTGACGGACGAGTTCACCTCCAAGGGCAGCGCCATCGCCAAGAGCCTGGCCAGCTCGGGCGTCGACCTGCTGCTGACCCGCGACGCGTCGACGGTGCAGGCCACCGTCGACCAGTTCGCCGCCATCAACGGCGTCAAGTACGTGATCGTGTACGACCCGCAGAAGACGCTGGTCGCGCACACGTTCTCGCCGCTGGTCCCGGCCGGGATCGTCGACCGCAACCTGGTGCCCGGCGAGGCGACGCAGCAGGTCCGCGACATCGCCTACGCCGACCCGGTCACGGGGGCGGTTCAGCAGATCATCGACATCGGCGTGCCGGTCCTCGCCGGCCAGCTCGGAACGGTTCGCGTGGGGATGGACCGCTCGATCATCACCGCCGCGGCGGCCAAGTCCGGCCAGAACCTGCTCCTGGTCTTCGGCGGCGTCGCGCTGCTCGCGGTCCTCGCCGGCGCGGTCTTCGCCCACCAGATCACCAAGCCGGTCATCCAGGTCGTGCGGGTCGCCGAGCGCGTGGGGCAGGGCGATCTCTCGAGGCTCGTGGTCGTGAAGTCACGCGACGAGATCGGGCAGCTCGCGAACACCTTCAACGACACCGTGGTCCGGCTGCGGTCGCTCGTCCAGACCGAAACGGAGCGTGACGAGGAGCGCCACAAGCGCGAGGAGCTCCAGCGCAACATCACGCGGTTCCTCGACATCGCGACCGAGATCGCGCAGGGGGACCTGACCAAGCGCGGCCAGGTG
>Ga0209152_10001310_pt1 | contig 9902 bp, 9 predicted proteins | sample GraSoiAngelo_107_FD_185873 | JGI IMG/M metagenome (GOLD analysis project Ga0209152, IMG submission 185873) | Grasslands soil microbial communities from the Angelo Coastal Reserve, California, USA - 14_0903_09_30cm (SPAdes) (version 2) | ecosystem: Environmental > Terrestrial > Soil > Grasslands ...
GGAGATGACTACTTCGCCATCATGGGGCGCGACCGAGTAATGCTGATGTTCAAGGCCATCACGCCGGAGGTCCATCCACAGCCGAATCGTTCGCGTCACGAATGGGCTCGCTGGGACGCCTACATCTACACGGATGATCCCGACTCACTGTACGCAGAGTTCGTAGACAAAGGGGTTCCCATGCAGAGGGAACTGGCCAATATTTCGAGACGATTGTGGATATGCAAACCCCCGAGGGCGTGCGGTGGATTGTTGTCGCTCCGCCGACTGCTGGTTGGCTCCCTGGAACGGCAGGCGCGGGCATTACCGGGATGGCCCTCTGTGTTCCAACCGAAGGTTCCGCGGAGACCCAACGCATCGGCCAAAACACCGGATTTAGCTTTCTTACCGAAGACGTGCGCAGCGTATTCGAGGCATGGTCGAGACGCGGAGTGCGCTTCCCGCTCGCGCCGACGGAACCTTCCTGGGGAGGTGGCCAAGCACGTTACGCGCTTTTTGAGGATGTGGACGGAAACAGTTTCTCTCTGATTGAGTTCGATGAGGCGACACGTGCGCTGGAAACAGAGCGCCGCGTTCAGGCCGCCAAGTTGGAAGCAGAGCGCCAGGTCGCACACGACATGGCAATCGCCAAGCAGGTACAGACGCGTTTGTTTCCGCAACGCCAGCCGCTGATCCGCACGCTTGCCTATGCCGGGACTTGCCATCCCGCTCGGACCGTCGGTGGAGACTATTACGACTTTCTTGATCTTGGCAGCGGAAGGCTCGGACTGGTATTGGCGGACATAGTGGGCAAAGGCATAGGAGCCGCTCTGCTCATGGCGAATCTGCAAGCAGCTCTGCGCAGCCAGTGCGCGACGGCTTGGGAACAGCCCGAACGATTTCTGCGGTCGGTGAATCAGTTGCTTTACCAAAACACGGCCGAAGGGGATTACGCGACCCTCTTCTTCGCCGAATACGACGATGACACGCGTAAGCTACGCTACTCGAATTGCGGCCATCCGCCGGCCTTGCTCATACGCAGCGATAACAGCGTGGAACGACTGGGAGCAACCTGCACCGTGGTGGGCTTGTTCGAGAAATGGGATTGCGTGATGGAAGAACGCGAACTGGCTCCAGGCGACGCCGTCCTGCTTTACACCGATGGTGTTACGGAAGCTCTGAATGGTGAGGGAGAGGAATTTGGCGAACAGCGTTTGCTGGACGCCACGCGGAAACATCGTGAGCTATCCCTGCCCGAGTTCCTGGGAGCAATCGTAGATCAGGCTCGAAGATTCAGTCCTCACGAACAGAGCGACGACATCACATTGATTGCCGCTAAATGCACATGAGCTGAGTCAGTCCGTATTCGAGTAGGAATTTGTGCCACTCTCCGGTCCTTTCGAAAAAAATCGCAGAACGACGTGACCCTTCCACATCCACAATCCCGAAAGGACAAGCATGGGAACGAAGAAATACCGGGTAGGAGTGGCGTAGTCCGGAATTTTTTCAAACGGACTATAAATGTAGCCGATTATCGGAATGCTGAAGACGATGTGAATCGTACGAAAAATCCAACGTTTTGTGCCTTGGTTCATGATCCACCTCTCTTCACGACTTTTGACCGGCCTTAGGCGTCCAGTTGGGTGTTTGAATTCCGAACTGCTCGGCGTATTCCGTGTTCAATCGCTGCCAACCCGCGATCCTCATCGCGTCGCCACCAACGAGACGGCCGATGGGAGTTCCGCTGAGCAGCCGGTCTAGAACATCGAAGGCGATGTGCCAACCCGCCGCGCCCCAGGCGATGAAGCGGCGATCAATGTTCGACCACAGCGTTAAGCGCGTGCCGTCACCAAGGGGTTCGAGTTCCCACCGGTTATCGCCGTACTCAAGCACCTTGGGAGCGTCGGCCCGCGTCACTCTTGTTTCGATTGGCGTGGGCGTTCCCACCCAGGTGAGCTTCACCGTTCCAGCCGTACCCAGGCTCCCATCGACCTCGAAGGGCGCCCACTCGCGTAGCTGCGCAGGGTCGGTTAGCGCCTCCCATACTTTTTCCGGCGAGTGGCGCAGTTCTCTGACGAGAATGAGCGTCCACTTCTCTCCCTCCAGCTTTCGTATCTGCGCCCCGCTGGCCGGGCCTGGTGTGTAGTATCCGAGATCGACCATTTTCTTCTCCTTGTCGTTCATTGCAGTTCGAGCCGCGGCCGTCGTGTTAAAGGGCCGTTTTACCAGCGTGCCAGCTGAGTGACCTGAATGAGGTTGCCGCACGTGTTCTTCAGTATGGCGATCTTCGAGGCCGTCACATCCTTCGGTGGCATGGTGAACTCGGCGCCGCGCCCTTTCATACGCTCGTAATCGGCCTGCACATCGTCCGTGAAGAACATCGCCGCTGGCTGGCTCTGTTGAAACATCGCCTGCTGCTGATACGCTTTGGCCGCGGGGTTGTTGTTCAGCGCCAGTTGTAGCTCAGTGCCGTCCGGTTCTTCGAGCGAGGCCACGGTCAGCCAGCGATAGGGGCCGTTACTGAAATCGGCCTTCTTGGCGAAACCCAGCACCTCTGTATAGAAGCGCAGGGCCTTGTCCTGATCGTCCACGTATACGCTGGTCAGCTTGATTTTCATTTGGTTTCTCTTGTCAAGGCATATTTAGGCCGAAGTGATTTCGCCAGCGGTCAGGAGGCTGAGAATTCAAGATGTGTTTCGCACCGATTCCGTACGAATTACGAAAACCTGGCTGCTATGGCCAGTTTCCGAGTAGCCGTTTATTAGCGGCCAATTCTGTGAATCACACCCTTAAAAAGTCATAGGCGAGAAGCTGTATTCTCTTCCAGTTGGATTTTTTGCTTCAGGAGGAAGGAGCTCCGCTTCCGGCCGAGATCTTGGTCGGGTCAACGCCGGAGGACAGAGCTCCAATGAGCTACGCATTATAAGAGTGCGCCCCTTCTAAGGTAAGTTTTGAGCGTTGGCCTCAAGAAGAAAGGAGCACCTGATAATGGAAAGTACGAAATTTGTTGGCATGGACGTGCACAAAGACGCGATCACGATCGCGGTGATGAATTCCGCTGGCAAGGTAATCATGGAGTCCATCATAGAAACGAAGGCGGTAACCATTCTGCAGTTTATCCAAGGGCTGCGCGCAGACGTGTTTGTCACGTTTGAAGAAGGAACTTGGGCCGCGTGGTTGTATGACTTGCTGAAGCCGCATGTGACCAAGGTTGTGGTGTGCAACCCGCGGAAGAGCGCCTTGCTGAAGGACGGTAGCAAAGGCGACAAGATTGACGCGCGAAAGCTCGCCGAGCTGCTGCGCGGCGGCTATGTCAAACCGGTCTACCACGGAGAGAATGGCCTCCGAACGTTGAAGGAGCTCTCGCGAAGTTATCTAACGATCAGCAAAGATCTCACGCGGGTCATGAACCGGATCAAGGCCTTGTATCGAGGATGGGCCATTCCCTGTGGAGGTACACAAGTCTACGCTCTGTGCCATCGTTCGGTATGGTTGAGCAAGATTCCGGAAGCCGGCGTGCGTAGTCGCGCCGAGCACTTCTACGAACAGCTAGATGCCCTGCAGGGTTTGCGCAAACAAGTGCGGCGGGATCTGTTGGCCGAGAGCAGAAAACATAATGCCACGAAATTGCTGCGTCAGATTCCTTCGATCGGCCCGATTCGGGCGGCAGAGTTGGTGGCGCTGATCCAGACGCCCCACCGTTTCCGCACCAAGCGGCAACTATGGAACTACAGTGGTCTTGGACTGAAGACGCACGACAGCGCCCAATACCGCTACGTGGACGGGCAGTTGCAACGTTCCAGGAAACCGCAGCAGCTTCGTGGACTGAATCAAGATCATAACCACGATCTCAAGAAAATCTTCAAGGGTGCAGCCACCATGGCCAGCATCTCCGCTGGACCGTTCCACGGATTCTACGAGGCTTTGCTGGCCAAGGGGGCGAAGCCGACGATGGCTCGTCTCACCTTGGCCAGGAAGATTGCCGCGATCACGTTGATCGTCTGGAAGAAAGGAGTAAATTTCGACGCCAAACATTTGAAACAACAAGCAGCTTGAGCGTCTCTGGTGAGAGAGTCCGTCCATCCCCTGAGGATCTCATCCTTGGCGGTTGGCCATTCGGGTTCTTGAGACGCTCGGTTCGGGGGACAGTATCAACAGAATCGTTAGGCCATGTGTGCCTTAGGGCACCGAGTCTCTGCTGCTACCCTATGCGCCCCCGGATAACCGAACAAAGCTATAGGCCACGAGTCTCAGATAGGACCATGCGTTACCGCCTATTTAAAGCGGATAACCGGCACCTGCTTGTTAGTTTCAGGAGGCCGAATGGCGTCGTTACGACAAGGACATGGAACCACAGTGGGGAGGAGAAAAAAGTCTCAAGGCTGCAGAGAAAGACCACACTCTCACGGATCGAGTGTGCGCGTTCAAAACAAGTTGGGCTGAATGCCGAGACCAAAAAAGGTGTCGGCATCGAGCCAACGGGGGAGATTTTTCTCTTGACATTCACTCTTATAGGACGATTCTGTTTATCCCACTTTCTGTCCCGCCGTACAAGCGTGAAACGGATTGGGCCGCGAGCTGCGCCGAAGTCATCTTGCGGCGATGCCCCGCTTGTGAACGCGATTCGATTATCGGCCATGGACACCGCCGCAAACAGGCGCACGATGAACACCATGATTGGATCGAGATCCGGCGCGGTCGCTGCCACGGTTGCGGAAAGACCTTCACCTTCCTGCCGCTGCTTTCTCTCCCTTACACCCAGTACAGCTTGCTGACTCGCTGTCAGGCATTGCGGCGGCGCTTTGTGGAGCACTACTCTTGGGAAGAGGCGACGCCTGCGCTCAAGGACCCGAATCGGACGCCCGATTCTTCTACGCTCCGTCGCTGGGCCCAGCATCTGGACCCCTCCCAACCGGATCTTTCCTTTCTCCGGCAAACACTCGCGTGCGTCCATCACTGGCTTACGCCTGGTGATCCGGCCGATCACCAAGCTGGGCCTGTGTCTTGGCTGACTCCGGTTCTGCAAATTCTCTGGCCTCTGCGGTGCTGAGAAAATTTCTCCACCCACCATCCTTGCCTGGAAATGCTGGCCACCTTCTCCTACGTTCACGTCAGAGGCAAACAGCGCCGTGGGCGAGGACCTCGAGAAACTCAAACAGCGCTTTTCGCTGCTCGATTATCTGCGGCAGCAGAACTGGGTCGCCAAGCCTGCTGGTCACGGCCCCGAGTTCGTCGGACTCTGTCCCCTGCATCCGGAAACCCGCCCTTCGTTCTATGTCAACACCCGCAAAAATCTCTTCTACTGTCACGGTTGCGGCCAGGGCGGCGATCTCCTTCGCTTTGTCCAGTTATCCCGCCATCTGTCTTTTCGCCAAAGCCTCGCTTACCTCGAGCAGCAAAGCGTTCCTCTCACTGACCCTGCTGATGTGCTCGAGCAAACCGCTGCCTTCTATCAACAGCAACTGGATCGTTACCCAGAGGCGCTGCACTATCTGAAGCAACGCGGACTGCACGATCTCGCCCTGATCAAAGAACTGCGCATCGGTTATGCCCCTGGTGGGAGCTTGCGCCGGCATCTCACCGCTCAAGGCTATTCTTGCGATCTCCTGCAGCGTCTCGGTCTGCTCGATTTGCAGGGTCACGATGCCTTCTACCGGCGCGTCGTCTTCCCGTGCTGCCAGGGCGGGCGCGTCATCAACCTCTACGGCCGCAGTATCGCTGCCGCCTTCGCCCATCGATTCCTCCCGCGCTCCAAGGGTGACTTGTATGGTTGGGAGCAGGTTCAACAATGCCCCGAGGTGATTCTTGTCGAAGGGCTGTTCGACTATGCCGTGCTGTGGCAGGCGGGTTTTCACCACGTCACCTGCTCGTTGGGCACCCATCTCAACACTTACCAGTTTCAACAGCTGTGCGATCGCCCGCGCACGATTTATCTCACCTTCGATGTCGATGCCAACGGCAGCGGCCAACAAGCCTCACAGCAGCTAGCACATCGTCTCCGGGCGCGGGGCATCTCCACTCGCGTTGTCCTCCTGCCCGATGGCCACGATCCGAACTCCTTCTTCGTCCAGGGCGGTGATGCACGACAGTTCCAATCTCTACTGGAGGCTGCTCAGCCATGAAGTTCTGCGTAATCTACCAGCAGACCTCCCACAACGCACATAGTCCGGTTCGTGTCATCGAGCAGACCACCGGCCAGGGAGTTGGCTGGATCAATCGTTACCTGGACCGCGAATATGTTCGCCGCCTGGCGAACACCACCCTGTGCACTTACGCTTACAACCTGCTGCATTTTGTCCGCTGGTGGGAGAGTGTTCGTCACACTGGCGACATTCGGGAAGGCGACCTTACCGAGTCCACGCTCCTGGAATATGTGCGCTTCCAGTCCGGCCAACAACCGCGGCCTTCCCCTTCCATCATCAATGACCGCGTCGCTGTTGCCGATCGTGCCATCCGCAATGAGTTCCCCGATGCTCCCTGCCAGATCGCCCGCGGCTTTCATCACGCGTTCTTGCGGCGAAAGCCCATGGGCCTTGGCCGGCGGCAAGTAGCGATGAGCCGGCTGCGCGTGAAGGTCCCCAAACGCAACATTGTGCCGCTCTCCGTGAATGAAGTGGCGCGCTTCTGGTCCAGTTTCCGCACCGCGCGCGATTTGGCCATCGTGGGACTGATGCTTTTGCAAGGGCTACGGTCCGCCGAAGTATTGGCTTTGAATCGGGACGACGCGTTGCTTTCCGAAGCCCAGCTTCGCGTTCGTGGCAAAGGTAACAAATTTCGCTTCCTGCCGTTGGCGCCGGAAACCGTGCAACTGCTCGAACATTACCTGCGCCTGGAACGACCCGATCCCTGCTCCGCTGCGCTGTTTGTCTCACTCAAAGGACGCATGCGTGGAGTTCGCATGACCCGAGCGGGATTGCGTTCCTTATTCCGCCACCATCGCCAGACCACCAGCATCAAACTTGCCAACCCCCATCGCTTTCGAACCACGTTTGCCTCCGACATGGTCCGTGCTGGCATGAGCCTGCCCGCACTGATGAAGTTGATGGGTCACGCCAACATCCAAACTACGCTGCTCTATGTGTCGGTCACCCCACAAGACGTCTACCTGGAGTATGCACGCGCCGTGGCGCAGCACATTCGTCCCCTTCCGAAGGCCTCCTCATGAACCGCGCGCGACGCCCTCCGCTTCAACATCCTCTGGTTCCTCTCTTCGACCGCGCGGTCGATTCCCTCGTCGTGGCACTCAGTCCCGAAACGACTCGTCACTATCGTGGGACTGCTCGCAACTTCCTGAGCTATCTCGGCACTGCCCATCCCGCAGTGAAGCTCCTGAACCAATTGCGCCGCGAACCTCATATCCTTGGCTGGATGTCCCGTCTGCGTTCGCAAACACCGCCACTCGCGACCGCATCCTGTATCAATCTGCTTATCGCTCTGCGCGGCATCTTCAACGAGCTCGCTTGGACCGAACAGCTTTCTGAACTCGCTCATCTGATCCGCCGCGAGGACATTCCGCGCCTCCCGCAGAGACTCCCACGTCCACTCACGCCAGAACAGGATGAACTCCTACAGCAGGAACTCCGCTTGCGCAATGACCTGGGCAGCAACGTCTTCCTGCTGATTCGCCACACCGGCATGCGCATCGGTGAGTGTGCCGATCTGTCCTTCGATTGCCTGCGCTCTACCGGCTCGAATCAATGGGCCGTTCACGTGCCACTCGGGAAACTCAAAACAGAACGTATGGTCCCCGTGGATTCCTTTGTGTGTGAACTCGTCCGACGCCTCCAATTCTTTCGTTCTCTTGATCCGCTGCCTGTCGATGGACGGCTTCTGGCCCGTCCGCGTTCTAAAGAGGCACTCGTTCGTCAACTCCGCGATTACTTGCATCAAGTCTGTCATGCGCTCGGCCTTCCCACCCGCATCGTCCCGCACCAGTTTCGTCACACCTATGCCACAGAGATGCTTCGCGCCGGTGTTAGTTTTCTCGCCGTGATGAAGTTACTCGGTCACACTTCTCCCGAGATGACGATGCGCTATCTCGACGTGGCCCTGACCGATCTGCAACGGGAATTCGAGCTGGCTCGTGCCAAACCTCGGCATCTTGCTCCGCAGCCGAGGACACCGTTCACTCCCCGAGCTGGCCTCGATGGACTGATCGATTCTTTGCTCGCCGCTCAACATGTGCTCGAGATGTTTCGCCGGGCGCTGCCAAACGGCACTTCCCGCCGTCGCCTCGACCGCCTCTCCAACCGGCTTACTAAAATCCTCAGCGAAGCCCGCCACCTTGGGACACACTGAAAGTGGGCAGAGATTGGCCGCTAATGCCAACCACTCGTCCAGAATCGTCGGATCCGCTGCGCACGGGACGACCGGCGAACCGGCTTGCCACATGTAAGAGTTGCCTGTTGTATTGCGATTGAGATTCACTGCTGCGAGCGGGCCGAGTTTGGCTGTCCGGCTTGATTGTTTCGCCTTTATTGACAGAATCTCACAGGGTAGAATGGGCTTACTTTCCCAGAGGTTAAAGGATGGGCCTTTCTGCCGGAACACGGCTTGGGCCATACGAAATCCAGGCGCCCCTCGGCGCCGGCGGCATGGGAGAAGTGTATCGTGCCCGGGACACGAAACTCGGCCGCGACGTGGCCATCAAGATCCTGCCTGAGGTCTTCACCAGCGATCCGGAACGCCTGGCTCGTTTTGAGCGCGAAGCGCGAATGCTCGCGGCACTGAATCATCCACATATCGGAGCCATCTACGGTGTCGAAGATGCGGAAAGTGTTCACGCGCTCGTGCTCGAACTCGTCGAGGGCGATACGCTCGGGGAGCGGCTGCGCCGAGGACCACTGCCCCTTACCGATGCGCTCGCAATCGCGCGCCAGATTGCCGAGGCGCTCGAATCAGCGCACGAACGCGGGATCATCCACCGAGATTTGAAACCCGCGAACGTTAAGATCACGCCGGACGGAACCGTGAAGGTGCTCGACTTCGGACTGGCCAAGGCGGCGTCCAATGATGGCGTGGGATTCGATCTCGAGCAATCGCCAACGATAACCGCGGGTGCGACGTCTGCTGGAGCGATTCTCGGCACAGCCGCCTACATGAGTCCGGAGCAGGCGCGCGGCAAGATCGTCGATAAACGAACCGATATCTGGGCCTACGGATGCGTGCTATACGAGATGTTGACTGGCCGTAGGGCGTTTGCGGGCGAGACAGCATCGGATACGATCGCGGCGATTCTCGAGCGCGAGCCGCGGTGGGACAGGCTGCCGCATGACACTACCACCTCCATTCACGTTCTGCTGCGCCGGTGCCTAGAAAAAGATCCCAAGCACCGGTTGCAGGACATCGGCGATGCGCGAATTGAACTCGAGGACGTCCTCGAGGATAAGCCGACTGTTATCACGCGTCGAGCAGCGATCAGTGCCTTGGCGGGTGCCGCAGTCGGCGCGGCATCGATGGGCATCTTTGCCATCGGCCGAAATCGCGGCGCCGTGCCCCGCAACGTGACGCGGTTTCGCATTCCGCTCCCAGAGGGAGCAGTAGCGGTGGCGAGCTTCAACAAGCGGGTGGCGATTTCGCCGGACGGTACGCATATTGCGTTCAACGTCATCAGCGGCGGCTTGTCAAATTACGTCACGCTCGGAGGCGATAAACTCTACCTGCACTTCCTCCGCGAGCTGGAACCTAAGGCGCTCCCCTTCGACGCCGGGGCCCCATTTTTCTCCCCCGACGGCCGATGGATTGGATTTATCGGGTCAGCGTCGGGAAGGCCGCAGCTTCGGAAAATGGCCCTCGACGGGGGCCCACCTGTAACTGTCTGCGGCAGAGGCTATGTGGGCGCGACGTGGGCGGCTGATGACATGATTTATTTCGTGTCGGAGGTTCCCGGAGGGCTGGTGCGCGTCGCGGCGGCCGGCGGCGAG
>Ga0209152_10001316_pt1 | contig 9889 bp, 7 predicted proteins | sample GraSoiAngelo_107_FD_185873 | JGI IMG/M metagenome (GOLD analysis project Ga0209152, IMG submission 185873) | Grasslands soil microbial communities from the Angelo Coastal Reserve, California, USA - 14_0903_09_30cm (SPAdes) (version 2) | ecosystem: Environmental > Terrestrial > Soil > Grasslands ...
ATATTCTCGCCGACAACTTGGCGACCGACCTGGCGGACCCGGTTAATGGGCCGATCCTGGCAAGTTTCGGAATTACCAAGCTGCCGTACCCTGATTTCGACTTGAACAACTACGACAACTCCGTGGCTGCGGCACTCCAGCCATTCCCGCAATATTCGGGCCTGGTCAACAATTATCCGACAATTGGCAATTCCACATATCATTCTCTTCAGTTGATGGCCCGTAAGAGGACCGCGCACGGCTTGAGTTTCATCGGCGCCTACACCTGGTCCAAGACTCTCACCGACACCGATAGCGCTCTATATGCCTCGGGCAGTCAGATCGTCCAAGATTTTTATAACCGCAAGGCAGAGAAGGCCATTGCCAGCTTCGACCACCCCCAGGTTCTGAAACTCACCTGGATCTATGAGTTGCCGTTCGGTCACGGCAGGAAGTGGCTGAACGCCGGCGGGCCATTCGACCGCGCTGTTTCTGGGTGGCAGGTTACGGCAATTCAGAACTACTCCTCTGGCAACCCGCTGGTCATCTTTGATGACTCGCTGAGCGCGGGCATACAAATAAACGGCGTGCGGGCAGACATTGTTCCTGGGGTGCCTCAAACCGTCTCCTCACACGGTTTGGACGTAATTAACGGCACTCCTTACTTGAACCCCGCCGCGTTTGCGGACCCGCCCGTATCACCTTTATCACCGCTTAACTCGTTCATCTCGCGTTTCGGGAACTCACCCGGATTCCTGCCCCACACGCGCGGTCCACGGCACAGCAACGAGGATTTTGGTATTGTGAAGGATACGCGCCTTACCGAGCGAACCTCACTCCAGTTCCGGGCGGACATGTTCAACGTGTTCAATCGCACCGGACGAGGTGATCCGGACACTGATCTCGCGGATGGGCTTCCGTCTAATGGGGGTACATTCGGTTTGATCATGAGTCCAGACAATGGTCCGCGCGTCATTCAACTCGCATTGCGGCTGAACTTCTGATCCACTGCCCGGTTGAGGTTGCGTTATAGTTCGCAGCACGGCAACAATTGATGGGAAAAGGAGGGGCGGCCTCGGGCGTCGCCCCTTTTTTTGCATGGGGAAATATGCATGATGGGCAGATTTTTGGAATCTTGGCGTCGAAATCGTGAACTATAACACTCCGAAGGCACCGCCTTTATACTCGGCATCTTCGATGGTAATCGCCCGATGGGGCGGAGGATGGGAGTGAGACTGTCGCCAGGCAAGCGCAAGAGGCTCGAAGCCGTCTCGGACTCTCGCGGTGTGATTGGCGCGCTGGCGATCGACCAGCGGGACGCGCTGCGCAGCCTGTTCTCCGCTGAATCGAAAATTGAAAAGAGTTTGGTTCCACGCGAGCGCCTTGAGGAGTTCAAGTCCATCGTCGTTCGCGCCCTCTCTCCGCACGCCAGCGCCGTGCTACTCGAGCCGGAGTACGGCTTGCACGCTGCCGCTCAGCGTGCTTCATCCTCAGGTTTGTTGATGGCCTACGAAATAAGCGGCTACGATCCTGCAGTTCCCTTTCGCTTTCCTCGGCTGCTCGAACATTGGTCCGTGCGCAGATTGGTCGATGCCGGCGCTCAGAGCATAAAGGTTCTGCTGTACTATGCCTTGTCAGACCCACCTGAAATACAGGAACGCAAACGTGTTTGGGTTGAGCGCGTTGGCTCGGAATGCGCTGGCTGTGACGTTCCTTTCTTCCTGGAAATTGTTCCTTACGAAGGTGGGATGGATGAAAAAAGTCCCCGGTTCGCCCGTTCGAAGCCCGCTATTCTCATGAGTGCGATGCAAGAATTCTCCAAGGACTGTTATGGCGTTGATGTTTTGAAAGTTGGCGTGCCTGTAACCATGGCCTATGTCGAAGGCTCTTCGGCTTCATCAGGAACATTTATACACACTCGCGCGGAGGCTCTAGACCTTTTTCGAAATGCCGCTGCGGTAACCACCAAGCCGTTTCTGTTTCTCTCTGCTGGGGTTAGCAATCGCGCGTTCAATGAGGCTCTTCGGATGGCCTCAGAAGCAGGTGTCCATTTTTGCGGTGTCCTGTGCGGACGGGCAACCTGGAAGGAAGGCGTAGGTGTGTTTGTCCGTGGCGGAGCGAATGCCCTTCAGGAATGGCTTGAAAACCAGGGTGTGCAAAACATGCGAAGCATCAACGAAAGCCTCAAGGCTGCTACTTCGTGGTGGGAAAACTATCCGGCAGATGAATAAACCAGCTGCCCACTCCCATCACCTCGCAAACGCTTTCTTTTGCGTGAGCTTGAATCCGGCGATCGACACACGGCTTATTGTGAACGGATTTGTTCCCGGCCGCGTCAATCGCGTCGCAGAAGTTTATCGAACACCCGGAGGAAAGGCCGCCCATGTCGCCATGGCGCTCCAAGGATTGGGTGCAACTCCGACATGGATTGGCTTCTCTGGCGGTGCCACAGGCAGCGAGTTGCTTGCGGGACTCCGCCTTTTGGAAATTGCAACGATGCCGGTGTCCACCGGTCAAGCTTCGCGCGTCAATCTGGAAATCCTGGACACGGGAGGAGAAGTCACCGAGATCCTTGAGCCCGGTGGAACGATTACTCGGTCCGAATGGTCGGAATTTCAAGAAGCGTGCGCGGGCGCCTTTCACCTGGCGGCCAACAAAGGAATCGCGGTGATCTCCGGAAGCGTTCCTCCTGGCGTTCCAGCCGAAGCCTGTGCGGCCCTCGTTAGCTCGGCGCAATCTGCGAATTGTCTGGCATTCGTCGATTCCAGTGGCTTACCACTCTCCAAAGCGCTGGCGGCCGGACCGGACTTGGTCAAGATCAATCGGGAAGAAGCAGAGTTTGTCACCGAGGTGGCCATAGGTGATCCCGTTTCGGCAGTGCAAGCGGCTCAAAAGTTACTGGAACTCGGCGCGAACTCTGCCGTCGTCAGCCTCGGCGCTCGCGGCCTCGTCGGTGTTCGAAAGCACGATCAGCAGCCCATTCACGCCTGGACCACTCCTCTGCATACAAAATCTAGCGTCGGCTGCGGTGATTCGGCTCTTGCAGGATTAGCCTACGCTGCCGCAGCGGAACTTACATTTGAGCAAAGTCTAGCTCTCGCAGTGGCTTGCGGGGCTGCGAATTGCCTAGCGGCACTCCCTGGTCGTATTGTGGGACAAAATGTTTCGCGCATTGAACAGGGCGTTCACATAGAACGGTTGTAGGTGGAAGGAGACTACTCGGGTGAAGCGTTTTGACATCAGCGTTCTGGGTGAACTGAATTGTGATTTGATTCTGTACGGTCTTCCTCCGGTCCTTGAACCAGAGAGAGAACACCTGGCCAACGACTTTGCGCTGACTCTAGGGAGCTCTTCGGCAATTTTTGCCCACAATATTTCTCTCCTCGGCAGCCGCGTTGGTTTTACTTCTTGCATTGGAGGCGATCCGCTCGGCAAGTTTTGTGTGGAGCGCTTGTCGGAGAGCGGCGTTGACATTGCGGGCGTGAAAAGCCTTCCGAGCAAGAATACCGGCGTGACGGTCATCCTTCCTCTCGCCGAGAAGCGTCAAATTCTGACTTATCCGGGCACGACTTTTGATTTGAACCATACGCACCTTGACTTGGACTATCTCCGGGACGCGGCACACTTTCATCTTTCATCCTTTTTCCTTCTGCGCGCACTGCGTCCCCGATTGCCTGAGCTCTTCTTTCAAATGAAGCAGGCTGGTCTCACCACGTCACTCGACACCAACGACGACCCGGATAATCTTTGGGCCGGTGATGTTAAGGCCGTGCTCAAGAGCGTCGATGTGTTTCTGCCAAACGAGCACGAAGCTTGCCAAGTTGCAGGCACGGGCGACGTTGATGGCGCGCTCGACGCCTTGGCACATCTCGTTCCCATCATTGTCATCAAGTGTGGTGCGCAAGGCGTACTGGCCAAACGCGGAAACGAGCGCTTTCATGCTGCTTCGCTCTCCGCTCAGCCCGTCGACACGGTTGGGGCAGGCGATAGTTTCAACGCAGGTTTCCTGCACAAATTCATTCGCGGAGCTGACCTTCAGGACTGCCTTGAATATGGCAATGTGAGTGCTGGCCTCTCAACCACGCGCGCCGGCGGCACCGAAGCGTTTCGCGATCGCCAGCACCGTGAGATGTTTCTACAGCGCTGCGCGAAAGCACAATGACATAAGCGAAGCTTTTGGTGTTTACGGAAATCGCCGACGGGAACTTCTGAGCGTGGAGTCTCTTCCTGGACCGCGACCAGCGCGCGTGTGCTGTCACTTTTCTCATGCTCTTCCGGAAGCACGGTGCTGCCTGTTACCTGCAGTTCATATGCGTCGCACCAGGCCCTGATCGGTTGCGCGCGTGTTGCGCACGAGTAACAAGACCAGCATCATACCGATGAATGGAATAACCCCGGCGACGATCACGATGGGGTCGAAAGAATGAGTTCCCGAGGCCTGGCGCGCATCGGAAAGGTGGCCGATTAATTCGAATGCGATGATGGTCCCGATCCCTGCTCCAGTGCCGCTCAGGCCGCTCACCGAAGCAACGGAATCGCTTCTGTAGAGATCGGTCGGCAGCACGTTGGCAATCGTCGAAAAGGAGGCGTAGGAGAACGTAGCGAGCCCGAAGAGCAGCGCGATCAGGTACAGATTCACGGTGAAAATTGTCGGGATGAGAAGCAATACCCCGACCCCGCCAAACACAACCAGCGCTTTTCGGGCCACACCGAGCGACCAGCCTCGCCGAATCAGGTACCCAGAAACACCACCGCCGAAAAAATTGCCCAAGTCCGCAGCGAGAAAGGGAACCCACACGGCCAGCAAACCGCTCTTGAGAGAAATCCCCTTGGCAACCAGGTAGATGGGAAACCAGTCGGTAACGAAAAACCAAACGGGATCGGTAAGGCCCTTGGAGATGATGGTTCCCCAGGTCTGGGGCAGCTTCAAGAGGTCGCGCCATCGCAGCCGCGGTTTTCCTGCGGTCTGTGCTTCGAGGGTCTCGGCAAGAATCATGCTTCGCTCGGCAGCGCTGATGCGCGGGTGATCTTTAGGAAGGTGATACAGCCAGCGCCACACGATCAACCACAAGAATCCAAGCAGGCCCGGAATGATGAAGGCGACCCGCCATCCCCAGCGAAAGTACACCGGCAGGATCAAGAAGGGCGCGACCGCACCCCCGACCGATGAGCCACTATCGTAAAACGCAGCCGCTAGGCCGCGCTCGCGCTTAGGAAACCATTCGGAAACGGCCTTGCTCGCGCCAGGCCAGTTGGCGGACTCACCCGCGCCGAGCAGAAAACGAAATAGAGCAAAGCTCCAAAGTCCATTCGCGAGCGAAGTCATAAGAGAAACGACCGAGTACCACGTCACGCTTATGGTGAGGCCGCGCCGCGTGCCGACTCGGTCCATCAGCCGTCCGCACACAGTTTGCCCGAAGGAATAGGCAATGCGAAAAGCGATAGCGATATTGGCGTAGTCCACATTGGTCCAGCGATAGTCCTGCTTCAGATAGGGCGCCAGAATGGAAAGTGTTTGGCGGTCAACGTAATTGATCACCGTCGAAGCGAACAGAATTCCGCCAATCCACCAGCGTAGGGAGGGAATGGAGCGAGGCTGGGCCGAATTCATTTGTCCGCTACCGCCATGTCAATTCCGCAGCCTCGTTTGTTCCAAAAGCGCTGGTGAAAGCCAAAGTGATCACAATTTATCCGCTGGCGGCGAACGCTGTAAGAGTTGCCGGGCTAAGCAAACTGGCGGATTCTCTATCGAGATAAAGCGTTGTAGCCGGATGAGTGCGCAAGATTGAAGCTGGCGTCATCGGACTGATTTCTCCCTCGAAGCAGAGCTTTACCGCTTGCGCTTTCCGCGCATCCGGAACGACAGCAATGATTTCTTTGGACTTGAGGATTTGGCGCACAGACATGGAAATGGCCTGCCGGGGAACTTCCGAAATGTCCGCGAACCAGCCTTCACCCACTTGCTGGCGGCGGCAGGCTTCATCGAGAGTGACAACGAGATAAGCGTCCTCCGTTTGGAAATCCGCCGGAGGATCGTTGAACGCCAGATGACCGTTTTCTCCGATGCCGGCAAAAGCAACATCGACGGGCGCTGATCGAAGGGCCTCGCCAACGCGGCGGACAGCTTCAGTAGGATCACCGTTTCCGTCAAGCAAGTGATACCGCGTGATCCCCACCTTATGAATCAAGCGCTCGAGAAGATACTTGCGAAAGCTGGCAGGATGATTGAGAGGCAGCCCGACGTACTCATCGAGGTGAAACATCTCGACTTGCTGCCAGTCTATGTTTTTCGTGTTGGTCAGCGCATCGAGAAAGTCCAACTGGGACGTTCCCGTTGCGACGATGATGCGGGCGCGGCCGCGATCGAGGATCGCACTGCTCACGGCAGCGGACGCTTGTTCGGCGGCGGCGTTGCTGAGAGAGCGCTTGTCTTCAAAGACTCTTGCAATCACGCTGTGATTTCCTCCGTGTGGATAATGAAGCCGGTGCTCTAGAGCAGGTTCATTGAAAGAGTTCTTATATCACAGCCTATAGGATGACGATCGATTTGGCATCCAGTCGAATGTGCCGCCTAGCGGGTAGTTTGTAGCCCTGCACTATGCGCCCAGGAGCGTCCGTAACACCAGCAGGCATCAGTTGAATGCATTCAGATGATATTTGCAAACAGCGCTAGAATCACGGACTAGAAAAAGTCTGGGCTGCGCGAGGAAATCTATCGCTGGCGTCCCGGTTGTCAAAGTGCGACCGGTCGGTTCCGCCCATGGACGCTCCGTGGGGAGTCTATCTCACACCTATGCACTGTTAAATACAAAGCAAGTCCGAAGCTCTCGTTGAAGTTATTCATAGAAGAGGGACTGCTACTAGAGGATGTCTCGAGAGACGGACCCACTGGCCTGGCCGCCAATCGACGCTTCGTTGAGATATCCGACGACTTACGAAGAGGTCGGTGGATCGCACGAACCGGTCCACTGGCGCAGCGCATTGGCGGAAGGACTCATATCGCTGACGAGGTGATTCGGAACCACATGGTTTTGAAAATTGGAAGCCTAGCCTCCTGGGACACCGTTTCCGGATAGTTGTCCATGAGCTATTCGTACCGCAAAGCAACAATCGGATCGACCTTCATCGCTCGCCTCGCCGGGATGTAGCTCGCCGCTAGGGCGACGAGCATCAGCAAAGCCGCCACTGCGGAGAACGTCAGCGGGTCGTGCGCACTCACCTCATAGAGCAGGCTTGACAAGACACAGGTCAATAGGAGAGCGCCGCCAACACCGATACTGACGCCAAGCAGCGCTAACTTGAATCCTTGCCGCACAACGAGCTTGAGAATGTCCTGGCGATCCGCCCCCAGGGCAATCCGAACACCGAATTCATGAGTCCGCTGGGTCGAGGAATACGCCATCACGCCATATACCCCGATTACGGCAAGCAACAGCGCAAGCAACGCAAAAAGTCCCAGCAGCAACATTCTGAAACGCCGAGGCGCCACGGACTTGGCGATGACCTCGTCCATCGTTGTGGCGCCGGACAGCGGCTGATTCTTGTCAATGCTCTGGACAGCCTCTCGGACCGCTCCTGCAAGTATCAGCGGGCTGGATTCGGTTCGCAGCACGAACGCCATGGAGAAAGACGGCTGCTGGAGGTAGGGCACGAAGATTTCCGGAACCGGCTCCTTCTCGAGGGCATCTTCTCTTACGTTCGCGACTACGCCGACCACTTCTTTCCACGGAGCGGATGGCCCCCCAAAGCTGATGTGTTGACCAATCGCGTCGTGCGCTCCGAACAGCATTCGCGCGAGTGACTCGTTAACGGTGACAACCTCCTGAGCACCTGCAACATCACTGGCGCTGAAGGTGCGACCCTTGAGCAACCGAATCCTCATCACGTGGAAATAATCCGGGCTGATCTCCGTGACCGAGATGGGCTGCGGCGGCCGGACGTTTTCGGCGCCCTGGATACGCAGCATCATGGTGGCATTATGGGGCGGACCCAGCGGGTAGCGCTGCGTCAATGCCGCCTCTTTGACGCCGGGCAGGTTGCGGATGCGCTCGAGAGAGGCCTGGAAAAACGCCGAGTGCTGTTAGGAGTCAAAGGCCGCAGTCAAGGGCCTCTCGACCGAGATCGACTTCGGTGAGACGCAAAAAACTTCTGACCAGGAGACCAGCGCCAACCAGCAGAATCAGCGATAGACCAATTTCGCCCGCGGACATCACCCCGCGCAGGCGATGCGTTCCAGCGCTTGCGCCCAAGCGCAGTCCACCCTCCTTAAGCGCTTCATTCACATCCGCGCGCGAGGTAATCAAGGCAGGGATAAGGCCGAACAGAAATGATGCCAGAGTGATAATGGCGGCGGAAAAACCAAAGATTCGCGGGTCAAGGCGAACGCTGGCCGGAAGGGTCGCAGGAATCAGGTCCCCCAGAATTTTCGTTGCCCAAAGGCCCGTTATCGACCCGAGCACGCCACCGATCGCAGCCAGCAGCAAACCCTCGGTGAGCAATTGCCGCGCCAGCCGGAGACGCCCGGCTCCCAGCGCCGCCCGGACAGCTATCTCCCTGCCGCGAACAACGCTACGCGAAAGCAGCAAATTGGCAACGTTGGCGCACGCGATCAATAGAACGAAGCCGACGGTACCCAATAGGATGAGGAGAAGGGAACGCACATTCTGCACCAGCATGTCATGCAGCGGGATCACTTCCACTGTTTCGTGTGCGCGGAACTGCGCGGCTTGCGGCGGGTATTCCTTGTCCATCTCCTGAGCGAGGAGCTGCAGGTCCGCTTGCGCCTTGCTGATAGGCAATCCCAGGTTTGAGGCGTCCGATGGCCGCCAGCATCATCCAGCGTGGAGAGTGCGGCGAGAAAATTTCCGCATCAAGCGCGAGCGGCGTCCACACATCCGCTTGCGGACGCAAGCTGGCCGGCATCACTCCGACCACGAGGTAGCCAGCGCCGTCCAGACGAATCGTCTCTCCAATGATCCGTGGATCGGCGCCAAAGCTGTTGCGCCACAATGTCTCACTCAGAACTGCCACGTGCTCTCGGCCTTGCTTCCCCTCTTCAGCTAAGAATGCCCGGCCAGCGACCGGCTGAACTCCTAACATTGAAAAAAGCCCGGTCGTGACGTTCGTGACGGTTACACGCGCCGGCTGGCCGGTGCCGGTCAGGTTTGCACCGGAGGTCCCGCCGAAAGCGGCGATTTCCTCGAAAACGTTGTTGCGATCCTTCCACGCCGGAAAGTCCGCGCTGACCACCGTTGAGGGACCAAACGCAAAATGCTCCGTGGCCCACACCAGTCTAGCCGGATCCCTAAACGGCAATGGCCGCAGCAAGACCGCATCAACCACACTGAAAATCGCTGTGTTCGCGCCGATGGCCAGCGCCAAAGTAAGCACGGCAACAGTGGTGAAGCCGGGACTTTTGGCCAGCATCCGCAGGCCGAAGCGAACGTCCTGCCGGAGGCGATCCCACCAAAGCCAGCGACCGGATTCGTAAAAGCGCTCCTCAGCGTGCATCACGTTGCCGAAGGCGCGGCGCGCGGCGGCTCGCGCCTCCTCCTCACTCAAGCCCTGTTCCTGCAACCGCTCGATCTCAAGCTGCAGATGGGCCTCAATTTCAGCATGGAAGTCGCTCGCTGGCCGCTTGCGTCCGAACATAACTCTAGCCCTCCTTGGCCTCCGGTCCGAGAATCCTTCCGATAGCCGTCACCAGCCGCCTCCAGCGGGTGCTTTCTTTGACAAGCTGTTTTCGCCCAGCCTGGGTCAGAGTATAGAAGCGAGCTCTCCGGTTGTTCGCCGAAGTTCCCCAGCGGGCGGCAATCCACCCTTGCGCCTCCAGGCGCTGCAGCGCGGGATAGAGCGCGCCGTGTTCCACCAGCAGTGCTTCTTCCGATGTTTGCTGAATGGATCGCGCGAT
>Ga0209152_10001320_pt1 | contig 9873 bp, 9 predicted proteins | sample GraSoiAngelo_107_FD_185873 | JGI IMG/M metagenome (GOLD analysis project Ga0209152, IMG submission 185873) | Grasslands soil microbial communities from the Angelo Coastal Reserve, California, USA - 14_0903_09_30cm (SPAdes) (version 2) | ecosystem: Environmental > Terrestrial > Soil > Grasslands ...
CTTTGGGTATCGACATCACGCGTTTTTGGAAGTGATAGTAATCAGTGATCACTTCGTCGCGTAGCGACGCTCATGGTCTAGCAACCATTTCTTGCGCCACAACCCGCCGCCGTATCCACACAACGTGCCGTCAGCCCGGATCACACGGTGACACGGAATGATAATGCAGATCATGTTTGTGCCGTTCGCACGGCCGACAGCCCTGCGCGCGTTTTCATCTCCCAGGCGTTTCGCCATCCAGGAATACGAGCGTGTTTCGCTTGCAGGAATCGACCGCAAAATTTTCCAGGCCCGCAGTTGAAACTGCGAACCAACCGGCGCCAGTGGAATATTGAACTTGAGGTTTTTGCCGGAGAAGTAATCGGCCAATTGTGAACGGACTGCTTCCAGATGCCGATGTTTTCCCGGCACTACATTTGTTCGTAGTCGTTTTCGCAACACCGACAACTCACGTTCGGTCGCGCGGCGATCGAAAAACTCAAGCATTCGCAAACCTTCGTCATCAGCGACGGCGATCATCGCTCCGAGCGGCGTATCGATTCGCTCCGCAAAAACAGGTGCGCTCGCCTTCGCATTCGTCGGAGGATCGCCAAAAATTTTCGTAAACGCTTCCCGGAAACCGCTCTCAGATTCAAAACCGCTGCCATTGCGTGCCTCATCTACGCGGCCGCCCTGCCGCACCTGGCTCAAGGCGAGACCCATCCGGCGCGCGCGATGATAAGCTTGAAACGTCATCCCGTAGTGGCGTTTGAATTGACGTCGCGCGGTCGAGGGATCGATCGCCAACCCCGTCAATTCCTTGTCAGTGAGGCGTCCGCCCGGGGCGCGTTCGACTTCGATTCGGAGGCGCTCGATCAATTTGGGCGCACGTTGATTCGGATCCATTGGATGGCAGCGCAAGCAGGGACGATAACCGCTTTCCAGTGCTTCACTCGATCTCGCGAAGAAATCGACATTCTCACGCGCCGGCTTTTTCGCCGAGCAGGTCGGACGGCAGAAAATTCCCGTGGTGCGCACTCCGACAAAAAATATGCCTTCAAAACTCGAATCGCGATTCACCAATGCGCGATACATCGTTTCGGTCGGAGGAAGAAGTTCCATTGTTTTCATGTTAACAAATTAAGGGCTCGTGTGCATTGACGCATCGACGAAATTCGAGCAGCGAATTTGCACTAATCCTCAACCGCGCTGAATGCGAAAAGTGAAACAGCCTCGACTCACGCTGCGCGCATCCACGAAGGCTGTCTTCGAAATTTGGAACAACTTCTCAATTACTTCTTCCGGTTCGCGTCCGTTCACAACCTCGGCATCGATCATATTGTAATTTGCGTCATAAGCGCGGAGCACGCGGCCATTGCGAAAATCTGCCGGATATTCGCAAGTGGCGCTGTACCGTTTGCACGGCTCAGCATGAACGAAGATCGGACCGATCTCAGAATACGGATGACCTGCGGGAATCGAAGTGTAGGGAAATAGAATCACACGCTCGCCAGGTTGTGCCCAGCGCAGACAGTGCCGGCATGGATAACCAGTCGAAGAATCCACTTTGATCAGAGCGTGGTCCGCGGCGCCAGACTCTGCTACGTGCCGAGCCTCCTCGGCGACTTCGGTGGGAAGCGGAACAATACGAAAGGTTGATGTTTTCATAACGCAAACTGAGCGCGCCCCTGCAAATTGCGCATCGACGAAATTCAGGCGTCGAATTCTCAGGGCGCCTGCACTTGCGGCGCCGAACTGGAAACAATCGGCAGTCGGCGCAGATCGATATATTTCGCGAGCCAATCGTAGCGGTCTTGCAGTGCTTGGGGATCATTCAGATCGTGCCCTGCGTCGTAGTACAGCACCTTTTTCGGATCAGTTGCAGTCGTAGCGTAGTGCTCCATGGAAGTCTTATCGAAAAGCTGTTCGAAGTTGGCGAATTGAAACAGAAGAGGAATGGGCGCCGCGTGACCAACGAAATGAAGGGCATCGATCTCGCCGGCGATCTGTGCATATCGCTCAAACTGACCGGGAGGCCGGCTCTTTCTGAGTTCGATTATACCGGGATCGTTACCTCGCAGAAAGATGTCACCAATCTCTGCGACACCCGCCATGAGCACTGACGTTTTCATGCGCTTATCTACGGCAGATAAAATTGAGCCCCATTGCGCCCCGTAACTGTGCCCGACGTAGGCTAGCCGCTTAGGATCGACGTCAGGGCGAGCAAGCAGCAAATCGATCCCGCGACGAAGCTCTAGAACTGCCTGAATTTCGATCTCACGGTCCAGTTCCGGTTTATCGTAATGATTAGGGGTTTTATGCCACGGTTGCGGGCGATCCCATGGATAATCGGGGAGGAGTGATACCGCGCCCGCTCTCGCGTAGAGCTTGGCTTCAGGAATAAATTCTGTGCGTGTGCCATTCCCCCAATGACCAAAAAGAACAGCTGCGAACGGTCCTTTGCCCTTCGGAACAACCAAATACGCCTTTCGGACTGACGTAAGTCATGTCGTGAAGACTGCCTCCGTCGAATTCTTCGATGATCTTGTCATGTATATCGAGCGGCGCCTTCGCGTCATAGTCGAAAAGGTGGAATGTGGTCTGGTAGTCAGATGTGGCCGTGGCAATGTTCTGGGCAGCAGACACAAACGATTCCGCCACAATTTTCGCCACCTCGGCGACGGCTGCCGCCCGATCGGTCGGCGTCGCTGTGGATCCTACAGAGTAAATGGCCAGCAGAATCGGCGCGCGATCAGGCGGACGCATGATGGCAATATCATTCGTCGCTCCGTTTGACCCGCGCCCGGTCTTGTCGCCAAGAATCCAGTTTTTCGGAACGCCGGCACGAATCATTGGCCCTCCGGTTTCATTGCGCTGTAACCAGTCCTCGAGCTGGCGGCGCGATGCTTCTGATAAAGCGTCGCCGAGCAACAGCCTTTGGATGTCCGAACAAATCGCCGCAGGCGTTGTTGTATCGCGTTCGTCGCCAGGAATGGCGCTGTTCAATTCCGGCTCAATCCGATCGAGGCGCGTCACTCGATCGCCGAGGCTGCGTACGAAATTCGTCAGGCCGCTAGGCCCGCCAATGGCATCCAAGAGGAGATTGCCGGCCGTATTGTCGCTCTGTTCGATCGCGGCCGCGCACAGCGCGCCCAAGGTCATACCGCCATCTTTGAGATGTTCTTTTGTCACCGGCGCATATTCCAGGATCTCCTTTGCGCCATAAGGCACGAACCGCTCCAGTTTCTCCTTTTTCTCATCGACGCGCTTCATTACGGCCGCAGCCGCGAGAAATTTGAACGTGCTGCACATCGGGAATCGCTCGTCCGCGCGATGTTCAACATGTTTGGTGTTGCCGGTGTCCAGCGCGGCCACACCGATTCTGCCGCCGATTCGCGCCTCTATCGCCGCAATCCGGGTTGCCGCGTCATTTTCCCCGGCTACTGCGCTTGCCGCAAGGAAGGTTAACAAGAGAAAACTTCTTACCATCGATGATAAGCAGGATGGCCTTCTTTCACTGCAACAAAAACTCCCCGACAGGTTGCGCAAACTTTTCCACCCGCGGTGAGTGTTCCTTCAATGGTCGCGCGGTCGTCAGTCAGATCGACAACTTTAGCGGAAAGAAACACCGAATCATTCGTCGGCGTTGGCCGGAGCAATTTGATTGCATACTCCGCCGTGACAGTGCACGGCGGGTGATCCTCTTTTGCATGCTTCATCAGATGATAGGCGGCCGTCCAATTGCAATGGCAATCGAGCAACGTGCCGATGACGCCACCATTCAGTACTCCCTCAAAAGCTTCATATTTTTTCTCCGGTTTCCATTCCGCGACAACTTCGCCATTTTTTGGGAAGCTCCGGATATGTAGTCCGTCCGGATTCGCAGGACCACAGCCCCAGCATGCATTGTTCGGTGCGTACTTTTCCTGGAGCGACTTGTCATTCATCGTGGAAATTAGTCAGGCGGCACAGCCGCGGTTTTTCTGCCAACGCGTTCCACCTGCGAATTCGCAAAGGTGGATCGGCTTCTCCGAGGACGATGCCAAGCCCAATCGCCGAAGGCGCAGTATTTTTCCGCTTTGCGACTCAATCTGTCGGTTTATCCCCCGCGTGCAGACGAGTCTGGATAGGGACGCAATTCATGCCCAACGTAGAGTGAGCGCGGCCTGATCAGACGATTATGATCGTGTTGCTCGGTCACATGCGCGCACCAGCCGGCCACCCGCGACGCGGCGAACAGAGGCGTGTTTAACTCCGGTGGGAACCCTAGCATCCAAAACACCGGAGCCGCATAAAGATCCACATTGGCGCAAAGATGTTTTTCGCGATCCATGACTTCTTCGAGTTTCTCGCAAATTGGAACCCAGTTTTCTTTTCCTGTACGCTTGCCCAAGTCTCGCGCGATCTCTCGCATCACCGGCACACGTGAGTCGCCCTCTTTGTAAACGCGATGGCCGAATCCCATGATCTTCTCTTTCGTCCCCAGCTTTTTCATCAGCCAGCTTTCCGCACGATCCGGAGTCCCGATTTCCTCAAGCATCTTCATCGATTCCTCATTCGCGCCACCGTGCAGCGGACCTTTGAGGGTCGCGACTGCCGAGGTCACTGCCGCGTAAATTCCCGCGAGTGTTGAAGCGGTCACGCGCGCGGCAAAAGTGGACGCGTTAAACTCGTGATCGGCGTAAAGATTGAAAATCGTGTCCAGCATTCGGATTTGCCAATCCTGCGGAACTTTGCCCTCTAACTTATAAAAGAAATTGCCGGCTTGAGTGAGATCAGGCCTCTCCGGCAACGGTTCTTCTCCATGGGAAATGCGCCAGCCGTCGGTAATTAAGGTGGAAACGCGCGCGATCAGGCGGATGGACTTGCGGATGTTAGCGTCGTGTGAGTTGTCGCTTAGGTCCTTATCAAAGGCGCTCAGCATCGAGACGCCGGTGCGCAACATGTCCATCGGGTGCGTCTTGTTGGGGAGAAGCCGGAGCATTTCGATCACCGGAGCCGGCAGCGAGCGCTCCGCGGCGATTTGTTGTGTAAACTCCACCAATTGTTTCCCATTGGGCAACTCGCCATTCAGCAGGAGGTAAGCGACTTCTTCAAAACTCGCCTTCTGCGCCATTTCATGAATGTCATAGCCGCGGTACATCAGCCCCGCATTGGGATCGACCCAGCAAATGGCCGTCTCGCCTGCGATCACGCCCGCTAATCCCGGGCTGTATTCTGGTTTCTTTTCAGTAGGCATTGGTTTCTCTTTACTTGCGAATCGCAATCGTTCAACTCATCGGACTTAACCAGTTGAGATTCAACATCCACTCTTCCAACTTTCCGCTGCCGGATCGTAACCGAGCAACTTGTAAAGCTGGTCTCGCGTTTGCATTTTCTTTATCCAACCCGATTGCGTCCCTTGCCTTTTCAGATCGCGCAGAAATTCCTCGCTCGCTTTCATTGATACCCGAAACGCGCTCTGTGGGAAAATCACCATTTTGTATCCAAAACCAGCAAGCTCTTCGAAACTGAGCAGCGGACTTTTGCCGAACTCCGTCATGTTCGCGAGAAGCGGCGCTTTCACCTCGCGGACGAACGCCTTGAATTCATCCGCGCTTTGCAACGCTTCAGGGAAAATCGCATCCGCGCCCGCCTTGAGATAATGACGGGAGCGTTCCACGGCACGATCGAAATCTTCAACCGCACGAGCATCTGTGCGGGCGATGATCATGAAGTCTTCGTCACGGCGCGCACGAACCGCCGCTTTGATTCTTCCAACCATCTCATCAACATCGACCACTGATTTCCCTGCGAGATGTCCACAGCGTTTGGGAAATTCCTGGTCTTCGATGTGACATCCGGCCAAGCCTGCCTTCTCCAATTCACAGATGGTGCGTGCGACGTTCTCCGCGCCGCCGAAACCGGTGTCTGCATCGACAATTGCCGGAATTGCTACCGAATTCGCAATATACCCGGCAAGCCTCACGACCTCCGTCATCGACAGCAATCCAATGTCCGGCACGCCAGCAGTTGAGTTCGCCATTCCCGCACCGCTGATGTACACGGCGTCAAACCCCGCGCGTTCCACCAACCGCGCTATCGCAGCGTTGGGTACACCGGGCAGCAGCACGCAATCTTCCGCGATTAACGCGCGTAATCGTGCAGCTTTCCCTTTCTTTGTCATGTCGAGCGAAAGTCTTGCCCTGAATGGAGTCGAATGGTCGAGATATCGCTTGTTTACTTCTCCGGCATCACCAGGGCCTTCATCAGCTCATCAACATTTGCCGCTTCGTCCAACTTCCACGCAACATCGATAATCTTTCCTGCGCGATCATTGCCAAGCATCGGTTCAACCAAGACTCTAAACTTCTCGTCCACCTCCGAATCTTTGAGGCGGTTTTTCGCGTGCCCGAGCGGATAATCGACTCTCCTGGTCAATCGCCGGCCATCCGCAAGATCTACATGTACGATGTTCGCGACCGCGCCGGGATACATCGAGCTCAACTCCGAATTGCGTTCCACCTTCACGTTCTCCAAAAATTTCCACACGTTTGGATGACTAAAGCGCTCGCGGTCGAATTGTTTGTCGGTTACTTCGCCGTCGATCAGCGCGATCGCCGTAATGTAAGGCAAGCTGTGGTCTGCCGTTTCGCGTGTTGCCGGTTTCCATTTCTCTGGCTCGCTGCCGATGATGTCCACCGAGGCGTCATGGCTTTCGATCGTCATTGATTTTACCTTTGCAGGATCGCCAATTTCCTTTCGCAATGAGAGCGCCGCCTCAATTGCGCTCTGGCTGTGATATTCGGCCGGCCAAAACTTGATGCTCGTATTCAAAATCATTTCCGGCGCGCCCTTGAATTTTTCTCCGACGTTCCCGAGCGAAACCCCGAGTTGTTTCTCGAACGCCATTTGTCCCTCGAAAATGGGGGCAGGCCCGGTCATTCCCGATCGGGCAAGCAACGCCGAATAAACGCCGCGCCGTGCTGCGTCAGCGAATGCAACCCCTTTCCAATGCGAGAGTTCGCCTGCACGGGACTGACGCATCGCCGCGCACGCGACTCCAGCAATATTCACCGCGTGTCGCGTCTTTTCCGGATCAAGTTTCATTAAGCGCGCGCACGCAAGCGCTGTGGAGAACGCGCCGTACGTCACATGGTCCCAGCCGCGCGCGCGAATACTCGCGGCATCGCAAAGTCTGCATTGCACTTCGTACGCAAGCGCGATCGCGGCAATCAATTCGCGGCCGCTTGCGCCCACGCTTTCCGCCACAGACAGCGCTGCGGAAATATTATCGCTCGGATGGGCCGGCTCTTTCGAAAGATAAGTATCGTTGTAATCGAAATAGCGAATACAACAGCCGTTCGCGAATGCGGCCCAGTCCGGCGGCGCCTTGTGATTCGTGCCGATGATTGTCGATCCGTGTTTCGCCGAGAAATCGGAAGCGACGTTTCGCGCAATGATGCACGGCTCTTCGTTCCACGCACCAAGTGCGCAACCCAGCGAGTCAATGACGCGTCGTTTTACTTCGTGTACGACTTCTTTGGAAAGATCTTCAAATCGGAAGGAGGAGGCATAACTGGCGAGTTGATGAGCAAGTGTCGTCTTCATGGAAAAGTTGCAATTTCAATCTGCCGACGAATTCGTAAGGGGCAACATGCGATGTTGTAGGGCAGGCGCTCCGCCTGCCAATCTGGCAACCGATGCGGTTGCCCTACAATGGAAAACAAGCAAACTCATGCAGTGAGCGAATTTCAATTTGGGGGCGATTTTGTCTGGCATCCGGCGCCGGAGCTCGTCGCACAATCCAATCTTCAGCGCTTTATCCAGAAACATGAGCTCGGTTCGTACGACGAGCTGATGCAACGATCGACAACCGACATTGAGTGGTTCTGGGACGCGGTGCTGAGCGATCTCGATATCCAGTTTCACAAACCGTACTCGCGCGTGGTCGACCTAAGCGAAGGCAAACCCTGGGCGCACTGGTGCGTCGGAGGCGAAATGAACATCGTCCACAACATGCTCGACAAGTACGCCGGCACTGAGATCGACAATCGCGTTGCCATCAGGTCCGAGACCGAAGACGGCGCTACCCAAACCCTCACCTACAAAACGTTGCGCGTGCAAACCAACGAGATCGCCGCCGTGTTACGCGGCCTCGGTCTCGGAAAAGGCGACGCCATCGGCGTGTTCATGCCAATGGTTCCTGAGATCGTGGTTGCAATGCTCGCCATCATTAAAATCGGAGGAATTTTTCTCCCGCTCTTCTCCGGGTTCGGCGCCGCGGCGATTATTTCCCGGCTCAATGACGCCGAGGCAAAGGCGCTTTTCACGGCGGATGGAACTCATCGGCGCGGAAAATTTTGTGCGATGAAATCGATCGCGTATGAAGCAGCGTCGCAAGTCCCCAGCCTTAGACACCTGATTGTTTTGCCGTCAGAAACTCCCGCGCTGAAACTCGACGGCTTAAAGCCGTCGAGTTCTAAAGCGGCGCGCCCGCATTACGAAGCACATTCGTGGCGCGAGGTGACGAGTCTCTCAAGTCTCAGCTCTCAACCAACGGAACGCACATCAGCGGAAGATCCGATGATGATCATTTACACCTCGGGAACGACCGGCCGCCCGAAGGGCGCAGTGCACACGCATTGCGGGTTCCCGATCAAATCCGCACAGGACATGTGGCATGGGCTTGATCTGCACCCGGACGAAACCCTTTTCTGGATGACCGATATGGGCTGGATGATGGGGCCATGGGAAGTTTTCGGAACGTTACTGCTCGGCGCGACGATGATGCTTTACGATGGCGCACCCGATTTTCCGGAACCAGATCGCGTCTGGTCACTGGTGGATCGGCATCAAGTGACTGCCCTGGGCGTTTCGCCAACGCTGATTCGCGCGTTGCGGCGTCACGGCGATGAGATTGTGCATCGACATGATCTTTCGTCGCTGCGCAAATTTGCTTCCACCGGCGAACCGTGGAATCCCGACCCGTGGATGTGGCTCTTCCAAAGTGTGGGACGCGGAAAGCTGCCGATAATTAACTACTCCGGTGGCACTGAAATTTCCGGTGGAATCGTAATGGGTAATGTCCTCACACCGATGAAGCCGTGCGCATTCTCCGGGCCGCTCCCGGGAATGGCCGCAGATGTTGTCGATGAACATGGAAGATCCGTGCGCGGACAAGTAGGCGAACTGGTAATTCGCGAACCTTGGATCGGGATGACGCGCGGCTTTTGGAAAGACCGCGAGCGCTACATCGAGACGTACTGGTCGCGTTTTCCGGATGTTTGGGTACACGGCGACTGGGCGGCGATCGATGACGACGGACTGTGGTACATATTGGGGCGCTCCGACGACACGATCAAAATTGCTGGCAAACGGGTCGGGCCGGCTGAAGTCGAGTCAATCTTGGTTGCGCATCCGCAAGTCAATGAAGCCGCTGCGGTGGGCGTCCCCGATTCCATCAAAGGCGAAGCGCTGATTTGTTTTTGCGTTTTGAAGAGGGGAGCGGACGGCAATGTCACTCTTGCGACCGAATTGAAAGAGAATGTGGCACGCGATCTCGGTAAGGCGCTCGCTCCGCGCAACGTGGTTTTTGTGGCTGACATACCAAAAACGCGGAACGCGAAAGTGATGCGCCGCATTGTGCGCGCTGCGTATTTGGGCGAAAAACTCGGCGACACATCTGCCTTGGAAAATCCGGCATCGCTCGATGAAATCAAGCGGGCCGCGCAGAGAACATAGGCGTTCCATTGGGGTAGTGTTTGGCAGCCAGCATCAGTGATGCCGGGCCCTATTCCACAATGAAACTGACGTTCCTTGGCACGCGCGGTGAGATCGAGAAGCGCACGCGAAGGCATCGCATGCATACCTCGCTGATGGTCTCGTATCGCGATGCCGATGTGATGATCGATT
>Ga0209152_10001321_pt1 | contig 9871 bp, 14 predicted proteins | sample GraSoiAngelo_107_FD_185873 | JGI IMG/M metagenome (GOLD analysis project Ga0209152, IMG submission 185873) | Grasslands soil microbial communities from the Angelo Coastal Reserve, California, USA - 14_0903_09_30cm (SPAdes) (version 2) | ecosystem: Environmental > Terrestrial > Soil > Grasslands ...
CCCAGCCCGATTCCTTGTAAAGGACCCTTATTCCAGCGCCCAGGTCGTTCAATTCTTCACTCGCGGGATTCTCATTGATTACACTGACAACTTCGGAGACTGTGTTCACAAGTCTGAAATCCGCATATGTAGCGTTCTCTCGAGCAGCAGTCTCAAGACAAACTGTTGACAGCTCTTCCCCGAGACCCTTTGTAGAATTCACGTCGCCGATTTCGGCCCGGTTGGCTTTAGAGCTTTCCAATCGGCCGGTTCTCCACAGCCCTTTCCCTTCTGTCCAACCGAGTAACGATCAGCACGCAGGTCGCTGCCACGGCTACTCCGGCTACGAGGTCAATGATGTAGTGTTGACCCAGATAGATGGTTGGGAAGAGTACTCCTACCATTATCGGAATGCTCACAAGGGCATATGTTCTCTTCAATTTGATTGTGAAGTAGCTGAAGAGCACGACATAAGCGGCGTGAAGGCTCGGGAAAGCCGCAAGTTTGTCGGATTCAATCAGGCTTCCAATCCTAGCTAGCTCCGAGAGATGCTGGAGGAGCCAATCTGAGCGCTCCTCGTTGCAAGAAGATTAGATGCGACGCCATTGTACCAGGGCGGAGCCGACTGAGCCAGGGTGTAGAATACCAGTGAAACGTAGGAGCAGGCCACAAGTGAGTAGACGTATCTCTTGTAGAGGATCTTGTTTGAGTACCAGAGTAGGATTGCTGAGCCAATCACGAGAGGAAAATGGAGACCGTACAAGAGACTCATGGCATCCCTAAGGTTGGGTGACAGGAATGGGACTGAACAGCCTCGATGATGCCGTAGGAGGTCCCGGGGCCAGCTTGATGAATTACAGGAGCGAGGGTAAGGGACCCGGCCACACCTTGTAGGGCCTCGTATGACATGAGGAGGACGATGAACGGGGTCAGCTCTTTGACAAATTGTGCGCTCCTGCCTAGGAGCAATGTCAGTGGTAGCAGAGCTAGAAAGACTAGCCCGAGTGAAAATGAGAATAGCACTCCGTAGTATGCATACCAGGGGATGAGAACGATTCCGTAGCCCGCGGGCATCAGGAGAAACGCGTTCTCTCGAAGCTTCACCATGAATGGCCTAGCATCGTTGAACAGGGCGGGTCCTGCGATTCGAATAATCCGGAGAACATAAGCAAATTCCTCGGAGGATCGGTATGGTCAATCTGTTCGCTTCTGGGTATTGAGGTGAGGTGTATGAGTAGAAGGTGCCCGAGCTGTGGGTCAGAAAAGACGACTCCATGGATGGGAGGGCCTGCAGCAGGTAGAAGTAGGACGCTATACTACTGCGAACATTGCAGGTACTTTGGTCCAATCTTCTCAGAGGCAGCTAGCTCTCGAAGAGTCGAACTTGGGTTCTAGCGCTCATTCTCAAGGATCAAGAATTCGTTACCATCGCGTCTTCTTGATTCCCAACCGAAAAGCGCCATAGTTTGTAGCTAGGTGTATCGGAGGCGTCACAACAACAACTAGTAGTATTGAGATGAGTCCGACTTGGAAGAACGGATATCCAAGTACGACGCTTCCAAGAATGAAATCGAGCTGGTCCAGTACTGGAAACGCCCTGCCAGGTTCTACCTTTAGTCTACGTTTCACGAAAGCGCCTAACAGGTCTCCCAGAACTGCACCAAGGGAAATCATGAATCCCGCAAATGCGAGCCGGGGGTCGACCAACGATTCTGCCAGTCCAACGAGCGTCCCCGCTACGATTCCTGCTATCACTCCTCGAACTGTCTTGTGAGGTCCAAAAATCGGTTGACCATCCGCAAGCGTTCTGCCGCCATCAAGAGTAGCACCTCCGCCTAAGACCAAGGGTCCGGCGTTGGCGAAGTAGGCGGGACCAATGAAGAGCAGAGCGGAAGTAATGAGTCCCGTCATTGTCCCGAACAGGCGTAGCCAGCTGGTTATGGTTAATAATTCAAGCCCTAGACGTCTTCGATACCATCCTCGCCTATCCTGAATAGGGAATGGGAGGTGGAGACTTCGACTCCGTTCTTCTTTTCCAAGATGCAGTCTCTCACGTCTGTCTTCGGGGTCTGTCTTAGTCTTAGAATTAGGTCAGACCAGTGTTTCAGGGTTCGAGTCGCTACTGGTTCCACTAGCCATTCTCCTCCATACGGTGTGCTGTGGACCTGTCCGGTGAGTAGTACCCATAATTTGAATCGGGTTGCGAGACTGTTCATGTGGGCGAGTTGGCGATTGAGTTCTCGATTGCGAGCAAAGATCTTCTCGGACCCTCCGTTGTTTGCCCGGTAGAGTCCGGTGATCGAGTCCACCACTACCAGTGCCGGAGTCTGGGTGAGCACATTTTCCAGGTTCTCGATGATTTCAACTTGGTCTTTGAAATCCTCGGGCTGAAACAGCACAATCTTTTCGGCAAACTGAGGGCCTCCAATCATACGTTCTAGCCGGTGAGCCGAGAATGACTGGTCAGCATCCACGTAGAAGACCCGGAAGTCCTTTCGTGCCATCTCAAGGGCACACTGCATAGAGAGTATGGTTTTGCCTGTAGATGCTTCGCCATAGAGGAGGCTTATCTGTCGAAGCGGGAACCCGCCTCCCAGCAACATATCAAGTCCCCGAACTCCTGTGCTGAGAGATTCCAATCTTGAATTCGCAATATTTCGTTGCGAGGTAAGAAGCTTAGCCAGCTGATCATAGATGACTAAACCAGTCACACTCGACCTCGAACAAGGTCACACATTACTTCTGAAGGGACCGGCGTGGATCAGAGCGAAAAGAGGAGACGCACAATGCTTCGGCGCTCCAATCCAATCGGACGATTGGACGATGATAGAGGAGTCGCGACAAGAACCCATTTACGCTGCAGACGATACACTTCTGGAAATCAGACGAGAGTCTGGAAGTTCATGGTCCGTAGTTAGAGAGTCAACTGTCCCGGTGGCCTGGAACGAGGCAGCACAAGTTCTTCAACGGCAGCGAGGCGTCTGCGTCATCATCGGAGAAGTGGATTCTGGCAAGTCCAGCCTCTGCACATTCCTCGCCAACAAATGCCTAGAAGACACGGGTAAAGTTGGAGTAGTTGACGCAGACGTGGGTCAAGCGGGCATTGGGCCTCCGACGACAATAAGCTCGTCTGTTGTTCGGACGCCGATTATTGGCCTTCAAAAGGCGGCAGCGGAAGTTGCGTTCTTCATAGGCGATACTAGCCCATCCTTCGTTCCTGACAAAGTTGTCGCCCTAGCCACACGGTTGAAGAAGAGAATCACGAGTTCAGCCAACGTAGTGCTTGTGAATACGGATGGATGGCTTGCAGAGTTCAACGCCATACGTCACAAGCAGCTCCTGCTTGAAGAGATTCAACCCGACTTGGTCATTGGGCTGAGTCGATCAGACGATATCATTGATCATCTTCTCGACAGAGTGAAGTTCGCGTCGCTAAAATTGCCAAGTTCTTCGTTTGCGAGGGTTCGATCCAAGGAGGAGAGGAAGAAGGCTCGGGAAGCAGGGTATCGGCGGTTCCTTCAAGGGTCCCACAAGTTAGTAATCAGTCAAGAGACAAGGGTGAGAATGTTTGACCGATTAGAGCAGACAGTCTTCCCGGAGAATCGGCGCTTTAGAGGGTTTGTTGCCGGTCTGCTGAATCAGAGCGAGGAACTTCTAAGCATTGGGAGGATCAATCAGGTCAAAAATGGGAAAGTTACCGTCGAGACCAAGACGAATGAAATGCTGACTGTTCTTGAGATCGGAAATATTGCCCTCTCGTCAAAGTACGATGAGGTGGGCTATGGCACTCTACATTGAGTAGGATTCAGGGATCGAGTAAACGTAGATTGTATGTTCGTTATAGTTCTCTTTCCGTGAAGGCTTCCAGCCGTTGATCATGAAGTCGTGACTGACGATTCGCGAACCGGGCTTCGCTTCAGCTCTCAGCTTTGGTTTCAGTCGCTCATTCGCGTAAGTTGTGAGGTAGAGAGTGATGAGCGTAGCTTCTTTGAGATCGGCTTGAAAGAGGTCGCGGTTGTATACGTGGACTTTGTTCGTAAGATTGAGCTTCTCAACCTCGCCAGAGGCGGTCTTGAAGAGGTCTTCTCTTATCTCGTATCCAAACGCTGCCTTGACTCCAAAGTCTTTCACCGCCGTCGCTAGAATGCGACCATCGCCGCATCCGAGATCTACGACTACATCGTCCTTTGTAGCCTTGGCTACCTCTAGCATTTTGCGAACAACGTCGTGCGGCGAAGAGACGAACGGTGCACAACTCATCTTGTTTCAAACTCTCTGTTCGGTTGAGAGAGGGCTTGATGAATCAAACTATTTAAACAACTCTACCGAAAAATCGCGAGAGACTCCTCGATCTGGCCTGTTGTAATGATTAATGATACCAGAATTCATGAACTCTCAAAGGCAGAATTGAAGGAGCCGGTCCTGATCCAGGGCCTGCCGGGTCTGGGTTATGTTGGAAAAGTTGCCGTCGACTATTTCATCGAGAAGCTGAAGCCAAAAAAGTTCGCTGAACTCTATTCTAGCTATCTTCTTTTCCCCGACGGGAATCTAGGGATCAATATTTCGGAGGATGGGACGTATTCACTTCCCAAGTATGAGTTCTACTCTTTTGGCGATAAGGAGCCTAACGCCATATTTCTTACTGGAGACGCGCAGCCGAGTGTAACAGGCCAGTACGAAGTTGCTAGTATAGTTCTGGACTTTGCCCAGCGGTTCAATTCCAAAATGGTTCTCACTATGGGAGGCTATGGCACTAGGTCTGGGAACGATGTGGGTGCAGTATACGCGGTTGTGGGCGATTCTGTTGTTGGGGAGCGGTTGAAGAAGATGGGCGCCAAGCTCGCAAAGGGAGGAGCCGTCACTGGAGCTGCAGGAGTAATCTTGGGCATCGGTCGGCAAAGAGGGCTACAGTGCGCGGGTCTCTTAGGAGCGACAACAGGAGTCTATCCTGATCTGGAAGCGGCTCGGGCAGTGATTCAGATGCTGACTGGACTGGTTGGAATGCCAGTCGAGCTGAAGGACTTGGATACGGAGATCGAGGATATGCGTAAGAAGATGGAGAAGTTCCGTCGAACCGAACTCGAAGAGGTCAAAGAGGGAGAGGAGAAGACGGAAGAAGGAAAAGACCGCTACATCACCTAGACATCATGTGCGGTCAGATTCCAGCGTTGCAGGAAGCTAGTATAGAGAGAGAAGGCAGGGTTCACAAAGTAAACCTGCTCCAAATGGACAATGCCATTTTCGCTTTCTGTTATGAAGGAACGATGAAAATCGGAACGCTTGCAGTTTCAACCCCTGGTCTGACGGAGGGCGTAGTAGGCACATCATCAGTTCTCCTCGGAGGCAAATATCTCATCGCTGCTCGAGCCCTGGCTGAGAGATCAGCTGCGATTTTTAAGAAGATGAGCCTCGTCTCCCTCAACACGACACTCTCCGAGGGAGAAGCTCTCAGACTCTACTCGGGGCTTTTGGACAAGGTCAGAAGCCCCTGATCGGAATTCTGCGTTCTAAAATCCTAGAGGTGGAATAAGAACCCTAGGGCGATTGTGACTGCCATGGCTGTGAAAGTTAGTGCAGCCATTGTATCGTCGAACTTTTCGACGTTCATCTTGCTGTCACCGTCAACCGCATCATAGAGAGAATTGTTGCAACCTTGGGAGAGATTCTCGTCTTCTTTCCGGACATCAACCATCATCAAAATGATCAGTTGATGATGGTCGAAAGTAATTTCGATGTAACGCGGAAGACTGTAACGATTCGTCCATGATTCTTTAATACGATGAGGACTTGATCACAAGTTGGCCGTCGCGTGGCCTCTAGTTGAGACCCAACGTCCTAGAAAATGGTGGAGACTAGCGCCAACTGTTCAGCTTAGTTGCGGCCGGCTCTTTAGCCTCGGAGCCATTGTGGCCCGTCACCCACTCAGGAACGATGACAGCTCTAATCAGCTCCTGAATAGAAATACCCCTCTTCTTCGCTATCTTCTCTAGCTCTCGGAAGATAGTATCATCGAGTGTTTGCATGAACTTGGGCAAAGCAGGTACCACGGATTCTTCGGATATCAGTATCATTTCTAAGGTTGAAATAAAGTGCTGGTGTAACTTCTAGAATTCTGACCTAGTGACAGAATGGGAAGCGAGGGTTGCTAGAGGGAAACCTTCACTGAGGATGGTGTCTCTCCGAGGATCTGTCTCGATGCGGCTTCAACTCTGGAACGGTACTGTTCCTTGGTGTAGACCCGGACGAGATTCATGAAGGTCCTCAGCACGCCGATTATTCTCGAGATCTCCGAGAGCTGTACGATCTCTTTCTTACCAGTCGGTCCACGTCTGAAGACCGGTATATCGAGGGGCTGTATCTCCACAGCGTTGTGGTAGGGCACTGAGGGAAGGGTTGGTACATCAATCATCACATCTTCGATCCTGACATGTGCCTTCTTGGCAATCTCGTCTCGGATCTTGTCTCGCACGCTCTCCTTCGTTATCACGTTTGAAACGAGTTCTTCCTGAGCGAAGAGAGTCTTCTCATACGAGCACTTCAGCAGTCTTCTAGCCTCTAGATCCTGCATTATTTTCTTGGACTGCTTGCACTCCCTCAGATCAGTCCAGACCTTGTAATCGTCGAGGCGCAAGTAGTCTTCAGGCTCGTCAAAAGAAAGTAGGTTCAGCTCGTCCTTTGCCGCCTCTAGGGCTTGGACTATCATTATCTGGACTGCTCTTGAAGCTCGGTGGAAGTAGATGGTTCTGAAGGATTCGAGTCTGGCCAACAAGAAGCTCTCGAGGGTCGCGACTGCCCTTCCGTCAACGGACAGGTTTCCGTTGATTACGTCCATGGTGTAGAGGAGTCTGTGAACGTCCACGGAACCATACCCTGCTCCTGTATGGAAGGAGTCCCGGACTAGAAAGTCCATTTTGTCAACGTCGACACTGCTGCTGATGATCTGGTCGAGATAGGGTCTCTTTCCGTCCCTGAGACGGCCTACGGCCAGTAGCCCGAGCTTGCCAGGGTCAAAGCCGGCATTGTCCAGCTTATCTTTGATTTCTGTCTCATTCACAAGCCAAGGAACGAAGTCTTCATGGGTCTTTTTCAGATGGCGAACCATGAGAGGCTCAAACACATGTGAGAATGGACCATGCCCGATGTCGTGTAGTAGAGCGGCTAGACGCATCTGCTCTTGCGTGTGAACGTCGAGATGTGTCGGCAAGACTTCTGAGAGAACGCCCGCCAGGTGCATCGCTCCAACAACGTGTTCAAACCGCGTATGGTTTGCCGCCGGGTAGACGAATTCCGATCCGGCGAGCTGGCGTAGTCGTCGAAGTCTCTGCACGGGTCGAGTGTCAATTATCATCTTTTCGGCGTCGCTAATTCGGACGTATCCATGGATAGGGTCCTTGATGAAGCCCCAGGCCTTAGACATAACCGGAAATGTGTGTGCGACCGCTTATTCTAAACTTCCCAATCCTTCAGCTGAAACAATTGAGAGTGATCTCTGGGTCAGGAACGTCTATGATTGGCGTGTCGATTTGAAGCTTGGCCAGTCCGTCGAAGTACTAGAAAGATTGCGCGTTAACATGCAAAATAATATTCTGAAATGATGGACGCTATCATAGCGTCGACGCGTTGCTTTTTCTTTTTCTTCGTTGGATTGTGTGCGGCGCACGTGTCACACATTGAGCTTTCGCCTCCAGGCCGAGTGTTTGGCTCACCAAGTTCAGCATTAAGGTGTTCGTTTTTTGAGATTCTCGAGCCCAGTTCTCCGACCTTAATATCGGCCGACTCCTCTAGGACACTTGTTTGTGGTTCTCTTTTTATTCTCCTGAAGATTATCTGCTAGATGTCGCGATTCGGATTGGTGAAGGACAAGATTCTATGCTTTGTCTGCGCCGTGAAGAACATTGAACGGACCTTCAACACGTACTACGAGCTGCAGGAACATCTGTACCGGGATCACGACATGAAGAAAGACCCTGCAATGGATATTTTCAACAAATACAAACCTGCGGTGGCAAAGACTCCAACTGCCGAACAGTAAGCCTCCCCTCGTGTTGCGGTTAACGATTTCTAGATGGCGCTCAACAGAGAGGCCACAAATCCATAGCCGAGGAAAACGATGAATGCGACTATGATGAATATTACAAGGCTGCGCTGAGTATCCAATCCCATAGCGCTCTTCACTGCGATCACTGTCGAAATGGCTATCCAAGCCACGCCGATTGCTCGTGCAACGTCTGGGATGGGCGACACGGGGATCGACATGATGAGGAAGATCAGGCCGGGAGAGGTTGAGAAGAATACTGGCCTCGCCAGTGACCAGTAGTTCGATCTTCCTCCGAAGAGGCTTCTTCCGATGAGAAATGTCAAGGATACCCAGACGATTCCAAGAGCAATACTTACAACGGCGCCGAAAACAGCACCTACCAGAATCCCCATTGTGCCAAATCCGATCGAGGCTGCGAATCCGACACCGAAACTAGCTCCAGCGAGAGCCAAGACAATAAGCGCCTGACCTGTCGCCGTGGAATCATCTTTCAACGCCAAGAACGTATCGCGGTTGAACCGGGCCGACTTCACCATTCGATCAAACATAATCCAGAACCTGTCAATGGCAAAAGGACCATGCCGAGATATCATCGATGAGCTCTGGAAAGGAATGTGTGCTTACCCGGATTATCAACTTATACCGTAGGATCTGTTCAGCCTGTTCCGAACTGCAATCCGATGAAGGCCAAGATGAGAAGGCCTACGGCGACCGTGAGGACTGTTCTTCGCAGATTTAGTCCCATGACTTGTTTCAGAGCAAAGACTTGTGAGAGGAAGAGCCAGACTACTGCTGCGACTGCGACGGTCCCCTGGAACCAGTAGACTGGAACATTTCCTTGGACTAGGATTGGAGGAACAGGGATCGTGATAAGGAGGAACAGGAGGAAAGGGCTGCTCGCGAAGAACAGAGGTCGTGCCAGTTCCCAGTAGCCTGTTTTGCCTTGGAAGATCTTTGTCCCGACAAGGAAGGCTGTGGCTGACCATACGAAGGCCGCAAAGCATACGGTGACCGTGTTCGCGAGGCTGCCGACGATTATTCCATAGATTGACAGGTCGTGCCTCTGGAACTGTGTCTGGGCAGTGTAGCCGATGCCGTAGGCGAGAGCTGAAAGAACTAGAACTGCGACGGCTTGCCCGGTTGATGTAATGTCCGTCTTCAGCTCTAAGACTCCTTGTTTGTCCAGTCTGCATGCTTTCTTCATCCGAGACCACATCAGACCCAACTGAAGTCTTGATGCGGATACCTCGGTTTCGATGGACATTTTGGATAAGCCAGGCTTAAGTCGTGATTTCAGTCCATGCTTATGAACGAATAGTCAATCCGATACTCTGGAGCTTGGAGGCGTGTCGAGAGCTAAAGGATCCTTAGACCCTGTCGCAGAGCTGAAGGAGACTCTCAACCGGGCCAAGCCCAGCTTCAAAGTAGTAGTGATGCCGGATTTCTATCTCGACTACATTCTCACATATCCGGGCAAGCTTGAGGATCTGACGGCCTCCTTCATGGAGGTGGCTCAGAGGGGTGGAGGGAATCTTCTGGGCTGGGGACACACGGTTGGGCGGGGAGGAAACGCGTCGAATGTGGTGGCTCAGCTTTCGAAGCTTGGCTGTCAGGTTGTTCCCATTATTGAGACGGACGAACTAGGTAAGATGGTACTCCAGCATTTTCTGAAGGATGTGGATCTTTCGCACGTTCGGACAACGGGAACAATGTCTCGAACATTGTCGTTTGAGACAGAACACTCAGGCAGACGAGTGAACATAATGGTCAGTGACCCAGGATCTCTATCGCAGTTCGGCCCCGAGAAACTGACCCAAGAGGATAAGCAGCTAATTTCTGAGGCGGATTTTGTCT
>Ga0209152_10001323_pt1 | contig 9867 bp, 12 predicted proteins | sample GraSoiAngelo_107_FD_185873 | JGI IMG/M metagenome (GOLD analysis project Ga0209152, IMG submission 185873) | Grasslands soil microbial communities from the Angelo Coastal Reserve, California, USA - 14_0903_09_30cm (SPAdes) (version 2) | ecosystem: Environmental > Terrestrial > Soil > Grasslands ...
GCGGCTCGCATGTCGATGAGTATGTAAAGGCCCGACAGCTTGTCAAGAAGCGTTGATCCATGGCTGACAGTCCGCGCTACGCGCTCCCATACCGGCGACGTAGAGAGGGTAAGACAGACTACAAGCTGCGCCGGGCACTGGTCAAATCGGGCAAGCCGCGGGCTGTTGTCAGGCTTACTAACAAGTATGTTACTGTGCAGATCACTGATGCTACTATTACCGGGGATATTGTGAGGGCCTCAGCTTCTTCTCGAGAGCTTCCTAAGCTGGGTTGGAAAGGCGGGCTTGGAAATCTTCCCTCGGCCTACTTGACGGGAGCGCTCGCGGCTCGAAGAGCTGTGCAGAGAGGGATCAAAGAGGCAATTCTGGATCTTGGGCTCAAGGGTCCGACGAAAGGCTCGAAGCTTTTCGCGGTGCTGAAGGGACTAGCGGATTCTGGTCTCACTGTTCCACACTCTCCAGAAAAGCTTCCACCCATGGAACGGATCGGAGGAAATCACATCGCTACGTACGCGAAGTCTTTGGTGGGCGAGCACGATCTGTACAAGAAACGATTCAGCGCCTACCTCAGCCGCGGGTTGAAACCTGAGGATCTGTCTGGACATTTCGAAGAGATTAGGAAGACCGTCTCGACAGCACCTTTAGAGGCTGCCAAATGAGCCAGCGTCCCGGTCAAGAGATAGGATGGGTCCCAAAGACCAAACTCGGCCGACAAGTCCAGCAAGGAGAGATCATTTCGATGGAAGAGATCTTCACACAAGGATTGAGGATCAAAGAGCCGGAGATTGTCGATACACTCCTGCCGAACATTCAGCAAGAGGTTCTCGGCATAGGGTTTGTGCAGAAACAGACAGACGCTGGGGAGAGATCGAGGTTCAGAGCCGTTGTCGCTATCGGTAATGGTGACGGGTTTATTGGAATTGGCGAGGGGAAGGCGCGCCAGGTTCGGACGGCGATCGATAAGGGGACGGTCCAAGCTAAGCTGAATATTATTCCCGTACGTCGGGGTTGCGGTAGCTGGGAGTGCCGCTGCGGGACTCAGCACACGGTCCCGTTCAATGTTACGGGTAAGACTGGGAGCGTTCGGGTAGAAGTGTTGCCCGGGCCGAGGGGTCTTGGACTAGTGGCGGGAGAGATTCCAAAGCAGGTGCTGCGATTGGCTGGTGTGAGGGACTGTTGGACTCGGACCTTCGGGTCGACCTCGACTTTGTCATCGTCGGCGTTAGCGGTTTTTGACGCTTTGACGCAGACGTACAACGTTGTGACGCAGAGCGACTGGGTGAACTAGATGGAGTCGTCGAGCAAGAATCCGATCTTGGCAGTTCGTCTCCGAGGGACTGCCTCGGACAATCCGGATGTACAAAGGACGATGGAGTCGTTGAAGCTAGAACGGACCTTCCAGGCTAGACTACTAGATAACACGCCGTCGAATCTGGGAATGCTTCGATCAGCCAAGGTTCTAGTGGCGTGGGGAGAGGTCAGCCCGGACCTGCTGGGACGGGTCTTAGAGAAGAGGGGTGAGCGTGATGGGGCTGATGGACTAGATGATGGTTTTCTCAGACTCTTGGGAAAGTCGAGCTTTGACGATCTGGCGAAGGCGGTCGTGGCGGGAGAGACGAGTCTACACGAACTGTTGCGGGCTGGTCTGAAGGTGCCGTTCAGGTTCCATCCTCCACGCGGAGGATTCAAGAGGAGTCTAAGGCGGGCCGCGACTGACGGCGGCGAGCTAGGCTACCGGGGCGCGGATATCAATAGTCTTGCTAAGCGTATGATCTGAGTCGGGCCGGATAGGAAACTCGAATATAGTCTCGGAAGATCATTCTGTCTTTGGTTGTCTAGTGTTTGGCTCCGCGTAAAGAAGCTCGGCGTCACCGCAGCCGTTCAGGCTGGTGGTTCGACGTTTTCGACGAGATGGAACGGATGGACCGGTTGATGGATGATATGATGCGGAAGGCGGTGGAGATGCCGAAGGCGCAAGAGGGAGCCTCACCGTTCGTCTACGGGTTCTCAATGTCTGTCGGTCCGGACGGGAAGCCGATCATCCGCGAGTTCGGGAACGTGGAACCGGGCGCGCGGGGTCCCCAGGTCAAAGAGGAGAGAGAGCCGCTCGTGGACGTCATGGACACTGGAAAGGAGGTGGTCGTGGTGACCGAACTGCCCGGAGTTGAGAAGGAAGATATTAAACTAGAATCGACGGACCGGGCGTTGAAGATCAGCGTAGATTCGGCGAAGAGGCGGTATCTGAAGGAGCTGGAAATGCCGCACATGGTTGATCCACGAACCGCGAAGGCCACCTACAAGAATGGAGTGTTAGAGGTCCGGTTCGCGAAGAGCGACGAGAAGAAACCCACACGACCCATACCAGTAGAATAGACTTCGAAGACGGATTACCAGAAAGACCTCTTCTGCATCGCAAGAATAAAATTTCTACCCCCCTATTTTCTAGAATGCTCTCGCCAATTGTAACTGTTCTGGGCGAGTCTTCTGATTTACGGCCTAGAATAGGCTGGTCGACTGTTTTTCCAGAGTAGAAATCGAGCCTATAGCCCTTCGTGAAAGCCTCGGGATCTAGAAACGCCTACCCAGATTTCCGATCTGAGCTTATTCTGTGATTGTCTTGATTCAAACGGTACGGTCTGCGGATTTCTTTCTCTGGACGGCCCCGGACGGAAGAGGGATTACTCTTTGTTAATTCCATCCTAGAGTCGGGTTTTGTGTCGCGGGGAGCAACTACTTTTGAGATTTTTTGGAGGGGGTCTCGCCAGTTGAAGCTGATACGGGCGAGACTCGCGTTTCAGGGCGCAGAATGGAACTATCACCTGTTTTTCTGATCGCAGATTAAGCGGAGAGGTCAGCGTGAAAAAGTCGCAAGCTCAAATCGCCTGCCCCGATTCCGGATCAGGGCTTGTTCTGAGCGATTTCTCGGACTGGAAAATGCTATCTTTTCTACTCTGAAGGGTAAGTTATCCCTTAACCCTTACTATTCATACTCTAAAAAGTATGTTCTTGACTGATGAAAACCCTGAAAACAGAGAAGCCGACTAGATCAACAAGACCCCTATTGGAACGACCTAACCTTCCCGACCCGCTACGACCCAGACCGATAGAACCGCTGCCCTCACCACTCAGACCCGGACAGTACATCGGACCACGAGAAGAAGAACTCGGAAGAATACTCAAAGAAATACTCGACAGACTAACAACCATAGAAAACAGACTCAAAACAATAGAAGAACAACTCAAAACCAGATACTAACTGAACTCAAGGCCTCAAAGAATTCTCATACTTGGAGTATTCTATCTCGGACTTTGCAGCCATTACGAAATCGTTCTCGCTGAGACCTTTAATCGCATGCGTCGACAATACCACCTTAACCCGACGCCACCCGATGAAAAGGTCCGGATGATGATTCTCCAGCTCAGCAATCCTACCCAGCGAATAGGCAAAATCAAGACCTGCGAGATAGGACTTGAAACGAAACTCCCTCTGAATCACACCTGACTGGAGAATCCATCCCGGTAGATCCTTCAAACGCTCAGTAGCTTCCTCGACCGTGAACGGCTTCGCATCATTACAAGGAACACACTTTCCCGAAGCCAGCCGAATGATTCCATCAGTACCAGATGCGTTTTGCATAGCCGTAGGGCTCTACGCATTGAGAAAAAAGTTTCTAAGACTCGAGTCTCAAAGAGAAATGAGATTACCTAATTTTTCGACTTCACCTTGATCGTTCTAAACAAGCGAACTGAAAGCTCTATACGAAGCCGCTGCGAAACGGCCATAGAAACACCGTACATGTGGGGTTGGGACGAATGAAGGTCCTTGTCATACACCCTCGAATGGGTGTCTTCGGCGGTGGGGAACGTGTAGCCGTACACTCAATTATTACCGCTCTGAAGGCGCGACACGAGGTGCTTCTCGCCAGCGAGGTATTTGATATTCCCGCTTTCGAGGACTTTTTCGCTTGTCAAGGCCTGTTCAAACAAGTACAGACACTGACCTACCCATCCTTTCGGCCCATAGCCGATAGGGCAGTCCTCTACCAGAGACTTCTCTATCACCAGTGGCATATCCGGAGAGTGTTGACGAGAGCAAAAGATTTTGATCTGATTCTGAGCACTCAGGACGTGGCTTACCTACCGTCTGGTACCGCTCCCGTCATACAATACTGCTACTTCCCAGAATATTTTGTTCACCTAGAGTCCCGTCCATCCTTCCTGTTATGGAAAGCATACTACTGGCCTGCAATGCTCTTCTACCGGAATCGCATCAGCGACATCGATTGCCTGCTATCGACCTCCAATTTCACCCAGGGTTTCGTCAGGGACAAATGGCGGCGTGAGTCAACAACCCTCTATCCACCATGCCCTATTGATCTCTACAAGAATAACAACAGTCAAAGAGAAGACTTGGTCATAACCGTCGGTAGGGTGGTGCCCGAAAAGCGGATGAACCTGTTCCTAGACTTGGCACAAAGGCTTCCGAAAGTAAAGTTTGCAATAATTGGAAGCGTTGCTCCAGATCGGGAATCATACTTCCGGCGACTACAGGAAATTGCTCCCATGAATGTCTCGTTTCTGATGTCTCCTTTGAGAAAAATGAGGGATGTGCTTGGGAAGGCTAAGATCTATGTTCACTGTGCCCGCAACGAACATTTCGGGATAAGCATTGTTGAAGCAATGGCGGCTGGGTGCGTGCCGGTAGTTCATGACAGTGGAGGACCGAGAGAGATTGTAACAGACGAGGTTGGATACAGGTGGAAGCTGCTTGACGAGGCGGTCGAAGTGATTTCCGAGCTCATCGCGGACGATGGTCTCAGGAGAAAGATGTCAACGGCTGCCGTTTCTCGGGCCGAGATTTTCGGACCAGAGACGTTTGAATCGGCCCTTGCCGACGTCATAAGAAGATATGAGACTTTACTGCATGACGAAGCGTGGGGTTTGGGGAAAGCGAACACAAATGCGAACTCTAAAGCTCAGCTCTAGCTTTGCAGAAGAGAGTTGCAGGATCCAGGAAGGAAAAAAAGGCTTCAGGAAATGTGCGCAGTTACAACTCTTCCTCATGAACCCGCATCTAGCGGACAGACATTTTTTTCAGGCTAGTTGCTAGTTTTCATCCTTCGTGGTAAAGTGATGGCGTGATGTTGTCTATCGGAGTCATGCCATTGAAGCTGTGTCATTTATCAGCATTCGAATACTCTAGATCAAATACACACTTCGAGAGAATTTGGCCAATTTGAAGGTCCTCGTTGTTCATCCAAGATTCGATGTATTTGGCGGAGGAGAATACCTAGCGATAAACGTAATGCAAGCGCTCGACGAACTGGGGCACGACGTTTATCTCAGGTCCCTCGACTATAATGAAGAAGCTGTAGAAAGAGCATTCGGTAGCAAACCAAATCTTGCTGGAATCTTACCTCTTGCAGATTTCAAACCCAAGTTTAGAAAGGCTCTTGCTTTACAGAAAGCTATTTCAGCGAAGAGACAGAGGGGGAAGGTTGCAATAACCTATAGTCAATTTGACCAGGTCTGGCATACACAGACAACCTACTGGATCGAATCTTCGCCCGGAGCAAAGCTGTTCAATATTTTCTATGACCCTACTGACATATTCACGATTGGGTCGATTGCCTCCAAACATTCTGCTGGAGAAAGTGTAGTCCGGACACGACTGTCAACATTCAAAAAGCCCTACTATTATTTCATTAAGAGCATCCTTCACACCGACCGCGAGCTAAAGAATACTCTGAGCATTCCTCTGTCTCGCTCTCTTGAAGTAACCCTAAACAAGCTTCATTATCCACATACTGGGTCCGTACCTGCTCCAGCAAGCCTCAAGATCAAGCCGGGTCCTAAGAGAAAACAGGTCGTTCTTGTAACCCGTATCGCTCCCCAGAAACGCATTGGGGACTTCTTCGCTATTGCGAGGATGCTGCCTCAATACCGATTTATTCTCCTTGGGTCAGTTTCTGCAACTGAAAGGAGACTCATGCCTGGTTATGCTGACAATTTGATTAGAGTCAAACCTTCAAACGTAGATTATGTCGAGAAGAGACTATGGACCGTACCTGAAATTCTCGAGGAATCCGCCGTGTATCTATATCCGGCGATAGAGGAGGCGATCAATATTGCTTTCATGCAAGGATGTGGCGCGGGATGCATCCCTGTAGCCCCTTCTATGGGAGGGGGAGCAGAGCTAATTGACAAGCTCGAGGCAGGCTACACTTATTCTGACCTAATAGAAGCGGCCCGTTCTGTTACAGAAGCGATCGAAAATCCAAAATGGACCGCCCTGGAAATTCAACGTAGAGCCGAAGCGTTCGATGAGGCGCATTTTCGAAACCGTATCAAGGCAATAAGTAAAGGCGAATATTCATTCCCTTGAAAGGACCAAACAACAGGGCTTTCGATCTGACATGTTGCACGCTGCCTGGAGATCACTTGCCTCTTGCGGCACCTTAATACCAGTTCGGTGGGGGGTTCATAGAAGTTGCTAATCAAGAACAATACTAGAAATAATGCCGGGAGTCCCACGTCCAAAATAGAAATGTCTGAAGTCCAGGTTTCGAGGATCAGCTCCTGCAGAGTGTGCGGGGCATCCCAGCTCGAGGAGATCCTATCCTTGGGAACCCAGCACGTTTCCGATTTTGTCACATCAGATGGAAACAGCCCGCAGGCTCCTCTTGAGCTCGTGAGATGCTCAACCTGCGGTCTAGTTCAATTGCGACACACGTTTTCCCGGGGAAGTCTGTACGAGCACTATTGGTACAAATCAGGGATCAGTTCGACAATGCGGAAAGCCCTTTTTGAGTTGGTGTCCAAAACGTGCAAGATCGCCAGACCACGTTCCGGCGACATTGTCGTTGACATAGGTTGTAATGATGGGACCCTCTTGCGTTCATACGATGTCAACGGCATAGTTCTTGTGGGATTTGAACCGGCGGAAAACCTTGTGGCCGAAGCGAAAAGAGGAACCAACTGGATTTTCAATGATTTCTTCAGTGCGGACCTTTTCAAACAAAAGTTCGGCACCCGGAAGGCCAAGATCATTACCAGTGTAGCGATGTTTTATGACTTGGAGGAACCCAATCGTTTCGTCGCGGATATAGCTGGCATTCTGGCTCCCGACGGGGTTTGGGTAGTTCAACAGAACTACCTCGTAACGATGCTGGAACGGAATGGATTTGATAACATTGGCCATGAACATTTGGAATACTACTCTTTAGGAACCATGCAGACGCTTCTCCAGCGACATGGCTTGCAGGTGTTCGAAGCCGAGACCAACGACGTAAACGGTGGGAGTTTTCGCGCCTTCATCTGTCATAATGGAAGCTTGCCAACTGAGAGGTCTGTCACCCTAATGAATTCGCATGAATCTCACATGGCTCTGGCGGAACACAAGACCTACGACGAATTTGCCAAAAGGATCCAAAGCATTAGGTCGAAGACCCACGAATTCATTCAAGGCGAAGCTAGGCAAGGAAAGTCTGTATACGCCTACGGTGCCTCCAACAGAGGAAACACCATTCTAGAATATTGTGGCCTCGACCACACGCTGCTCAAGAAGGCTGCTGACGCAAACCCAGAGAAATGGGGGAGAAAAACAGCCGGCACACTCATTCCTATAGTCTCGAAGGAAGAGGCTCGAAAGGACAAACCAGATTATTTTCTGATTTTGCCGCATCACTTTCTGGATGAAATCATACGAGACGAGAAGGATTATCTCGAATCTGGAGGGAAATTCATTGTTCCCCTGCCGGACTTCAGAGTTGTGAGTTCGCAACAAACCGAAAAACCTTGGCAAAAGAGAAACCGCTAGGATGACTGACTGGCGGTTCATCTGGGAGAAGCATGTCAAGGGACAGCATGGACCACGAGAAGCTTCAACCCAGAAACAGATTCTGAGACTGCACGGCAAACACGCAGTAGACATTGGGGCATCAGTCGGAGAGTACACCTTCCCTCTCACAAGACGCTTCAGATGGGTCCACGCCTTTGAGCCTAACCCGGGCAAGCTAAGCAGGATACTGGTTCAAGCATCAAGAAGGAGAGAATGGGCCAAAATCATCCTCTATCCCTTTGCTCTTTCAGATACCCATGGAGAAACCAATCTGTTCCTCGACCCCGACGGCAGAGAAGGATTCAGCGATACCATAATGCCAGTATTCAATTACAACCCTGGACTCACAGTAAGAGAGCCGCATACGTTTCTCGGTCAGAAAGCGATATCTATCAAGACCAGAACCTACGATGCCTATTTCAAAAACACCAGCGTGGATCTGGTCAAGATAGATGTTGAGGGAGCAGAGTTCAAAGTCTTAGAAGGCGCCCGTGAAGCACTAGAGAACCGTATGGTCAAACGGCTAGTTGTAGAATTGCACGATAAGACCATGCAACCCCAGCTTCTCAGACTAATGGAAGGATACGGTTTCAAAATTCGCATACTCGACGATCATCCGCGTATTTACTGCTATCTGAATTGAGCCTCAGCCGGCAAGAATCAATCGATGCCGTAGCCGATGGAGATCAACCGGCATTCGGTCCCGGGTAACTCGCTCCTATGAGAGAAATCAAACTCCGCTTGTTGCGAAATTTCGATCTAAGGAAGGGATTATAGATCAAAACCATCGACCATTGAGGAACGCTCTTACTTGTCTCCTTCGGTGACGGAGGAGCGTCGAACGCCCATTCGTTTCGGAAGTCCGACATATTGTCCCTCCAGAAGAGCATTTGCCTTGTTGAGAATGTCCTCCATTTCTTGTCGGTCTTCGGTCGTGATCGTCTTCTGCTGGTCAAGTACCTTGGAGAGGGCCCTTAGAGTAAGTATCCAAATCGGTATGAACACTTCTCGCTCTTTTCCAGGGATCGCCTTGTACATGTACGGATTTGATTCGGTCTGGACGGCCGCGTCAGCAGCAAACGCTGCGGTCCTCTTCATGTGATACAAGCCTGTGAGAATGCCGACCGGGACGGAGACGACAAGCCCGACAATGATGAATATGGTTAGACTGGGGAAGATTATTGATAGATACTTGTTGTCCGCTATACCCAGTCGGTAGAGTACGACTATGTTGCTTGCGAATCCGATGAGAAATGCTAGATATACGTTGTAGCCTTGTCTGAAGTAGAACCAGGCGCGAAAGACTGCTTTGAAGAAGTTCATTTGTCCATCAAGTAATCGTCTCGATTCCAAGAATCCTTATATCAACATGTTGCGAAATCACGATTGTCTAGCCATTGCAAAAGCGCCTTCTTCTCTTACCCCTAGTCTGGGGCGCTTATGGGATAGGCGAGGTCCTGATACTCAATTATCTATACGGATCCGTAGTCCTCAGTGTGCCTTATCCTGCAAACGACAAGCCAATAGGCGGCTCATACCTCCCCGTCCTCTTCTTCAACTTCGCCGCGCTAGTCGCACTGCTCGGCTTCAGCCTCTATTCCCTGGGAGTCTGGGATATCGATCTTTCAAGTCGTAAGGTGAGGACCGATTTCGTTGCTCTTGGTGTCATGTATGCGAGTGGAATCCTGGTCTTCTATTACGCCATCTTTCTGTTCCCATTGGCCGTGGCTTTGGTCTACTTTCTCGCCACAAACATAGAGTAGCCTGATTAGTGCTCAGGAACTGGCGTGTGGATCCGACGAAAGGCTCCTAATGAGGCCCCAGTCTTGCTAGCAAGATCCGGGGTTCAGCCGCGGGGTCTCGTTGTTCGTAGAAAGGCGGGAACGGAACAAAGTTGGCCAAAATGACCCGCTCCTCCGGTCCTTTGCTAGTGGCTTGGGCCCCTTTTTCTCCCACCCTTGTTGAGGTGGGCGCTCTTGTTGGGGGAAGAGTTGTCTTTCTCAACGTTCTGTTTGGGAAAAAATTAG
>Ga0209152_10001326_pt1 | contig 9858 bp, 9 predicted proteins | sample GraSoiAngelo_107_FD_185873 | JGI IMG/M metagenome (GOLD analysis project Ga0209152, IMG submission 185873) | Grasslands soil microbial communities from the Angelo Coastal Reserve, California, USA - 14_0903_09_30cm (SPAdes) (version 2) | ecosystem: Environmental > Terrestrial > Soil > Grasslands ...
CACGCTGCGGGTGGACACGGCCAGTGTGCTGCGGGTCTCGCGCGCCGACTCACTGCTCGGCTTCGCCGCAGTCGGCAACGTGCTCGGCAAGGACCAACCGATCACCTTCCTCGTGGCCGTCGATCCGACGGACCGTCTCAAGGACGTGGACATCCTGGTGTACCGCGAGCCGTACGGGGGCGAGGTGGCCTACGAGCCGTGGCGGCGGCAGTTCCGGGGCAAGAGCACGGGGGATTCGCTGCGCGTGGGGAAAGAGATCCGCAGCATCTCGGGGGCCACGATCAGCGTGCATGCGGTCACGCTCGGCGTGCGGCGCATGCTGGCGGACCTCACTGCCTGGCATCAGAGCGGCGCCATCCGATGACCGTCACCTGGCGCAGCGTGCCCACGACGCTCCGCACGTTGGCCCGGTGGGTGACCATCGTCCAGCTCGTGGGCTACACCACGTCGCTCATCTTCGTCTGGCACACCACGCGGCTCGTCCCGCCGGGGGTGGCGGCGCGCTACCGTGGTGTCGATCCCGAGGCGACACAAGCGGCGATGCAGTTCCCCAAATCGTTCGCGGAGATGCTCACGATCACCCACACCCATCTCCTCTCCATGGCTGTGATCTTCGTGCTGACCGGGCTCGGGGTGGCGCTGTGCGAGCGGGTGTCAGAGCGGTGGAAACGCTGGCTCATCGCCGAGCCGTTCGTGGCGTTGCTGGTGTCTTTTTCGGCCATGTGGCTCATGCGATACGTCGATCCGCGCTTCAGCTGGCTGCTCGAAGCCTCGAGCGCGGTCCTCGCGGTGACGTTTTACGTGCAGTCGTACTTGATCCTGCGGGAGGTACGACGGGGGGAACGGGCGCCCACGTGATCCGGGCAATTGGTTATCCCACCCTGAACGGGTGGGCCCGGTGAGGCACGACGCTGAAGCGTGTTCGGGGACACGTTGTGCTTCAGCACAGTGCCGTCCGGGGCCCAGGCTTCAGCCTGGGAATCGGGTGGGCGGATGAACCGCCGTCATTTTGTCGGCACCCTCGGGGCCGGCCTCGGGTCGGTGTTCGTCCCCCGGCTGCCGCGCTGGCGCGCGGACGACGTGTTCGTGGAGCGCTGGTCGTGGGCAATGGGGCAGCCGGTTCACGTGATGGTGTTCGCAGGCTCGGAGCAGGAAGGGCTCGACGCCTGCGCGGCCGCGCTGGCCGAGCTGCGGCGGGTCGAGCGCCCGCTGACGCTGTTCGACACGGCGAGCGACCTGTGCGAGCTGAACCGCCGCGCGGGCCGGAAGCGGATGCGGGTGGACCGGGATCTGCGGGCGGTCCTGGAGCAGGCCGCTGCATTCAAGCGCGCCACCGGGGGCGCCTTCAATGTGGCGGTCGAGCCGCTGATGCGCGTATGGGGATTTCACCGGCATCGGGCGAGCGCACCGACAGCCGCGGAGCTTGCCGAAGCGCGCGAGGCCGTCCTGGCTGCGGTCGTCGAGCTCGACGGCGACGTAGCCCGGTTGCCGAGCGCTCATACACAGCTCGACTTCGGCGCGATCGGCGTCGGGTACGGGATCGACCGGGCGGTGGAGCTGCTGCGCGCGCGCGCGTTAGGACGCGCGTTCATCGACGTGAGCGGCGATATGGCCGCCATCGGCGCGCCGCCGGGAGAGCCGGGCTGGCGGGTCGACATCGCCGATCCGGATCGGCCGGGCGCGGGCCGCGCGGTGGCCACGACGCGGCTGCGGGATGCGGCCCTCGCGACCGCAGCGAACACCGAGTCGATCGTGCGCTACGGGTCGCTCGTCGCGGGCCACGTCATGGATCCCAAGACGGGGTGGCCGGCCCGCGCGCTGCGGCAGGCCTCGGCAGTCACGCGGACGGCGGTGGCGGCCGACGCACTTTCGACGGCGATGCTCGTGACCGGGCGGACACCCGGTGGAGTTCAGCGGGCGTACCGGGTCTAAGGTTTTCGTGGGTCTCTAGGAGGCTCTTTCGACCAACCCAGCAATTGCCTCCCTTAACTCCTCAATCCCTTCTTTTTCCCGCGCGCTCGTCACGATCATCTGGTCCTCCTCGAGTTCGAGCGCGCTGCGCAACTCGCCTTCGCGACGCGCCCGCGCGGCCCGGGCTAGCGTGTCGCCTTTCGTGAGCGCCGCGAGCACCGGCGTCTCGCGCTCGGCGAAGAGCTCTTGCATCGCGCGGTCGTCGTCGGAGGGTTCGCGGCGGATGTCGAGCAGCCACAGCACGCCGGCGAGCCTCGCGCGGTCGAGCACGTGGGTGATGAGGAGCCGAAATGCCCGGCGGTCGGTGTGCGAGGCTTTCGCATAGCCGTAGCCGGGGAGATCCAGGAGGTAATAGGCGTGGTGTAGGGGCGCAGCATGCTGCGCCCCTACCAATCCCGCGCCGGACATTTCGAAGACGTTCAGCATCCGCGTCTTCCCCGGCGTTCCGGACACCTTGGCAATCCGCCGGCCTGCCAGCGCATTCAAGAGACTGGACTTACCGACGTTGGATCGACCGATCAGGGCGACTTCGGGAAGGGCGGGACTGAGTGGGGCGTCGGCCCGGGGGAATGAGCCGATGAAGCGGGGGTCGGGAGCGGGGGCGGTCAGGCTTCTTTCTTCTGGCGCACGCGCTCCGTGACGAGCAGTGGCTGCCGGCCTTCGGAGACGCACTCGGCCGTGATGGCGACCTCGCGCACGTCATCGCGACTCGGCAGGTCGAACATGATGTCGGTCATCATTTCTTCGAGAATGGCGCGGAGGCCGCGGGCGCCGGTGCCCCGCTTGATCGCCTTCTGGGCGATCGCCTTGAGCGCGTCCTTCTCGATCGTGAGCCGCACGTCCTCGAGCTCGAACAGCTTCTGGTACTGCTTGGACAGCGCGTTCTTGGGCTCGATGAGGATGCGGATGAGCGCGTCCTCGTCCAGCGAGTCGAGGGGTACCGCCACCGGGAGCCGGCCCACCAGCTCGGGGATGAGCCCGTAGCGCAGCAGGTCGTCGGGCTCCACGTCGATGAAGGGGTTCTTCTTGAGCTTCTCGGGCTCCCCCTTCGCGAGCTCCTCCTTGGTGAAGCCGATCTGCCGCCGGCCGGTACGCGACTCGATGATCTTCTCGAGGCCGTCGAACGCCCCGCCGCAGATGAACAGAATGTCCTTGGTGTTGACCTGGATGTACTCCTGCTGCGGGTGCTTGCGCCCGCCCTGGGGCGGCACGCTCGCCACCGTCCCCTCGAGGATCTTGAGGAGCGCCTGCTGCACGCCCTCGCCCGATACGTCGCGCGTGATGCTCGGGTTCTCCGACTTGCGGGCGATCTTGTCGATCTCGTCGATGTACACGATGCCGCGCTCGGCCTCGGAAACGTTGAAATCCGCGGCCTGGAGCAGCCGGACCAGAATGTTCTCCACGTCCTCACCCACGTAGCCGGCCTCGGTGAGCGTGGTGGCGTCCGCGATGGTGAAGGGGACGTCGAGGATGCGCGCCAGCGTCTGGGCGAGGAGCGTCTTGCCCACGCCGGTCGGACCGATGAGCATGATGTTCGACTTGTCGAGCTCGACCTCGGCCTCGCGCCCCTGGTGCGAGTTGATGCGCTTGTAGTGGTTGTAGACCGCGACGGCGAGGGTCTTCTTCGCCTTCTCCTGCCCGATCACGTACTGGTCCAGCACGTCCTTGATCTCGGCCGGCGTGGGGACCTGGGTGATCGCCTCGGAGACCTCCCGCTCCTCGTCCTCCGCCAGGATCTCGTTGCAGAGGGCGATGCACTCATTACAAATGTAGACCGACGGGCCGGAAATGAACTTCCGGACCGAGTCCTTCGACTTGCCGCAGAAGGAGCAGCGGAGGTGCTTATCGTGGGACATCTGGCCTTAGTATGGGAAAGTCGGGTGACCGGCGCAAGCCGTCACTTCTTCTTCCCGTCGTCGATCTCCTGGAAGTTCGCTATCACGTGGTCAATTAGCCCGTATTCCTTGGCCTCCTCGGCCGACATGAAACGGTCGCGGTCCATGTCCTTTTCGATGTGCTCCACCGGCTTGCCGGTGTGCTTGGCGTAGAGCTCGTTGAGCTTGCCGCGCAGGTACAGGATCTCGCGTGCCTGGATCTCGATGTCGGCGGCCGTCCCTTGAGTCCCGCCCGACGGCTGGTGCATCATGATGCGCGCGTGGGGCAGCGCCGAGCGCTTCCCTTTGCGGCCGGCGGCGAGCAGGAACGAGCCCATCGAGGCCGCCATCCCCATGCAGATGGTGTTCACGGGGGCGCGCAGGAATTGCATCGTGTCGTAGATCGCCATCCCCGAGGAGACGAGGCCGCCGGGCGAGTTGACGTACAGGTAGATGTCCCGCTCCGGGTTGTCCGCGTCGAGGAACAACAGCTGCGCGATGATGATATTCGAGACTTCGTCGTTGATCTGGGTGCCCAGGAACACGATGCGGTCCATGAGCAGCCGGCTGAAGATGTCGTAGGTGCGCTCGCCCCGGCTGGAGCGCTCGATGATGTAGGGCGGATAAATCTGGTTCCTCGTCACGCTGGCTCCACGGTGGATTGCGACAAAAGAAACGTAAACACCTTCTCTTCGGTAAGGCCGCGCTCCAGATCGCGCAGCCGCTTGGCTTTCTCGAGCGTCGCGCGCACTTCCGCGACCGGCGTCCCGCGCCGCGTCGCGATCTCCTGGAGCTTCTGCTCGAGCTCCGCCTCGGTCGCGCGCAGCCCATGGTGCTCCACGACCCAGTCCAGGATCAGGTCCCGCCGCACCTGCGCCTCGGCCACGGGCCGGAATTCCTGCGCGAAGTCGGGCCAGCGGTCCTCCGGGATGCCGTAGGCCTGGGCGTACACGGCCAGCGCGCGCTCGACCAGCGGTCGCGGCGCCGCGACGCGGTTGGCCTGCACGATCTGCTCGATCAAGTCGCGGCGCACCTGGGCGTCCGCCTCGCGCTCGGCCTCCTTTTCGAGGTCCTCCCGCACCACCTTGCGGAGCGCCTCGAGCGACTCGAAGTCCCCCACCTCGCGCGCGAACGCGTCGTCCAGCTCGGGCAGCTGCTGCCGCTTCACCTCGTGGAGGGTGATGCGGATGTCGCGTGGCTGCCCCCGCTTGGCCTCCTCGGGAAAGTCGCTCGGGAACCGCACGGTGGCATCGACGGTCTCGCCGGGCAGCATGCCCATGATCCGCTCTTCGACCTCCGGGATCGCGCGCCCCTCGCCCAGCACCAGCTGATAGGGTTGGGGGTCCTTGACCGCATCGCCTTCGCGGGTCGCGATCGTCACCTGCACCAGGTCTTTGGGCTTGGGCTTATCTCCCACGACCGGCGTCCACGGCGCCTTCTGCTCCCGCAGCTCGTTGAGCTGGGCCAGCACGCGGTCTTCAGTGACCTTGGGCGCCGTGCGCTTCAGATGGAACTTGCCGACGCGCTCGAGCGTGAGCTCGGGCTTCACCTCCACGTGGAACTCGAAGGTGACGGGGGTCCCGGCGTCCCACTTGAGATTGTGGATGTGGGGGTCCGCGATCGGCTTCAGCGCCTCCTGAGCGAGCGCCGCCTTCCAGCTCTCGCGAATCAACTCCTCGAGCGTCTGTTGCCGGATGTCGTCGGCGAACTGCCGCTTCACGAGCGCCGCGGGCGCCTTCCCCTTGCGGAACCCGGGAAGCCGGGCCCGCCGCTGGTAGACGGACGTGGCGCGCGCCTCCGCCTCCTGGACCTGCTCTACCGGTACGGTAACGGCGAGCGAAGCGGCGCCGGGCTCTTCGCCGGTCTTCTTGATCTGGATGGTGGGCATGCGACAGTAAATCTAATCACGGGAGGGAGCAGGGAGCGGGGAGCAGGGAGCGGGAGATGCCCGGAGGTCCTGCTCCCTGCTCCCGGCTCCCCGCTCCCTTTCAGGGGTTGCGTCGCAAGGTCTTGATACGTCGGTGCGGCCTGTCGCCCGCCTTGATGTCGTCGTATCGCACCACGCTGATCGCCCCGTCCGGCTCGAGCACGGCGAGCATCACGTCCTGGATGTTCGCCACGCCGTGCTCGCGCAGGGCCTGCCGCAGCTCGTCGTGCGTGATCCCGGCTCTGTCGCAGTGCTCCTGGAGGATCTTCCCGTCGTGGATCAGCATGATGCCCTCGCCCGCGAGCAGCTTGGAGACGCCTCGGCTCCGGACGCGCCACCAGTCGATCACCCGGTGCCATCCGATCAGCACACCGGCTGCTACGAGTCCGCCCGCCAGACTCGTGTCGGGTCCTACCATCGCGTTCTGCACGGCATTCGCGATGATGAGAAGCAGCACCAGGTCGAACGTGGACATTTGGCCGAGCTGACGGGTGCCGGTGAGGCGCAGCCCGACGAGCAGGGCGAGGTAGACGACGGACGTGCGGAGCGCGACGTCGACCAGGGTGTGCCAAGAAGCGGTCACGGTTGCCTAAAGTACGAGCCTTCGCCGTGCGTGCCTAGTGACCCAAAGTGTCGGTCGATGGAGGACAAACGACCGTCGACGGACGGCCACCACCGTCGTGAGACACCTCACGCCGCGCGCAGTGACACGGGGTCCATAGTGACTGGGAGCCGTGGGACAAGACGGCTCGATCAAGCCCCGTTGCGCCCGCGAGGTGGCCGACGGGGCTTGGTGTGTCATGAGGCTTATCGCAGGTATACCGATTCGAAGGAGGATTCATGCGTTTCACAATCCACGTGGCTGCCGCAGTGGCGGCCGCGCTGACCGTGACGACCGTGGCCGCCGCGCAGAAGGCCATGACCGGCAATGGCGCGCCCAGCGGCTCGCATTACAATCTCAACATCATCGGGGTCTCGCACGACAAGAATCCCAACATGAATGGGAACGGGAGCGGCAACGTCATCTTCGTGGACCTCGGCTCGAAGACGGGCGACGCCGTGACGACGAAGATTCTGCTCAGTCAGGCAGCCGACGGCGTGTTCGAAGTGCTCGACAAGAACGGGACCGACGGCGAAGCCTCGTTCTCCCTCCCCGTTCCAGGCACCTACACCGTCTGGGCCCGCGCGCTCGGTACGCCGGGTGGACAATCCAAGATCGCGACGTGCGCGACGTTCGTCGATCCGATCACCGGCGTGTCGACGATCCTGTGCTCGACCGACAACGAGGTCTTCGTGCGCGGGACGGGCAAGAGCAGCTTCCGCAACGTGACCAGTGCGCTCACGACCATTACCCTTGTAGCGGGGAGCCCCGCCGAGCTGGCGTGCGGCACGCCGAGCGTGAGCCTGTTCGACACCTGCCTGCAGGACTTCCTCTGGCAGTACGACAACAACGGGCTGAAGCTGCTGCAGATTCGGTTCTACCCCTCCTGACACGGACAGTCGGCCGGCGCCCCGCTGTAATGGGGCGCCGACTGACCCGTGGTCGACGGTGCCGCGACGCGGTCATCGCGTGTCGTACGCGGTAATCGGTTTCCCCTGCAGGTACTTGTCGAACCAGTTCAGGATGTGCTGCAGGCGCTCCACCCGGTGCACCGGCTTGCCGGAGCGCGACAGTTCGTGCGACTCGCCCGGAAACCGTACCTGCACGGTCGTCCGGTGCAGGTACTTGAGTGCGCGGAACATGGCCTCGCCGCCCTGAGTGGGTGGCGTCCGAAGGTCCGCGTCGCCCAGGATGAACATCAGGGGCGTGGTGACCGAGTCGGCGTAGCGCACCGGCGAGCGGGCCAGGAACTCCGCGGGATCGCGGAACGGGGTGGAACGGAACCACGATGGCTGGAAGAGCGTGAAGTCGGCCGTGTACCAGAAGCTCAGCCAGTCGGCCACATCGCGCTGCGACGCGGCGGCCGCGAAGCGGTGCGTGTGGCCCACGGTCCAGTCGGTGAGCAGGCCGCCGCCCGATCCGCCCGTCACGCCCAGCCTGGTCGAGTCCACGTACCCGCGCCGGATCAGGGAATCCACCGCGACCATCAGATCCTTGTAATCGTCGCCGGGATACTTGTACTGAATGATGTTGCCGAACTCCTGGCCGTACGTGGTGCTCCCCCGCGGGTTGGGGTAGACCACGACATAGCCGCGGGCGGCCATCAGCTGCATCTCGTGGAAAAAGATGTAGCCGTAGGCGGTGTGCGGGCCGCCGTGGATGTTGAGGATGAGGGGGTACTTCTTGCCGGGCGTGAAGCCCACCGGTTTCATGATCCACGTCTCGATCTTCTTGCCGTCGAAGCTCGCGTACCAGAAGTCCTCCGGCGTCACGAGCTGGCGCTTCGCGAGCAGCGAGTCGTTCACGTGGGTGAGCTGGGTGAGCCGCTTCGTCTGCGCATCGAGCGCATATGCATCGGCGAGGTGCGTCGGGTCGCCCATCGTGAGGACGAAGCGGCGGCCGTCGGGCGTGGCGGTATAGGAGAGGACGGCGTGATCCCCGGTGGTGACCGGCTCTCGCGCGCCGCTCTGCGCGTCGAACCGCACGAGGTTCGAGCGGCCGTGCTCGGTCGTGGTGACGATCACCGACTTGCCGTCCGCCGTCCAGATGGCGGGGCTCGAGCCGCCGCCACCGCGCGGCGGCGCCTGGTCGCCGATCACGTCAGTGCCCATGTCGAAGTCGTAGTCGGCCGTGAGATTTCGGGCTCGACCGTCCCGCGACACGAACAGGTCGGACTGATTGTAGGAACGGACCGCGCGCGGGTTGACCCAGCCGCGGAAGGCGACCGTCTTGCCGTCGGGCGCCACAGCAGGCCCGAACACGGGACCGTTGATGTCCACGACCGTATCGAGGGAAGCGCTTCCGCCGGCCGCTGGCACCGAGTAGAAGTTGTTGTCGGGCGGGTAATAGTACGACTCGCGCACGCGGTCCGAGACGAAATAGATCCGCGTCCCGTCGCGGCTCCACTGCGGCGCGTTCTCGTCGAACTCGCCGGACGTCACCTGGCGTCCCTTCGCCGGCGCGTCGCCCGGCATGCCGGCCGGCACCGTCCAGATATGGGCATGCTCCGTCGGGTCGGCATATCCCTCGTCGTCGGCCCGGAACTCGGCCTCGGTGACGATCCGCACGTCGCTCTTCGCCTCCTCGCTTTTGTCCTTCTCCTTCTTGGCAAGGTCTTCCGCGGTCGTGGTGCTCGTGAAGGCGATCGTCTTCCCGTCGGGCGACCACGCCGCCGGCGACGCACCTTTGGGCAGGTCGGTCAGCTGCTGCGCCTCACCGCCCGACAACGGCAGGAGATAGAGCTGCGGCCGGCCGTCGGTAGGCCGGACGAACGCCAGGGTCGAGCCATCGGGTGACCAGCGCGGCGCGCCATCGCGCGGGCCGGCGGTGACCCGCCGGGGGGGCGACGCGCCGTCGGTATTCACGAGCCAGAGACTCGTCTCGTAGCCGTCGTGCTTCGCATTCACCGTCACGAGCACGTAGGCCGCCTGGCGACCGTCGGGCGAGATCTGGGGGCTCGCCACCCAGCGGAACGCGAACAGATCGCTGTCCGAGATAGCACGTTGCTGTGCGGTGAGCGATACCACACTGCAGGTGGCGGCGAGAGCAAAAAGGAGGACGCGCATGGGTCAGTTCCCCGTCGGCTCAGGGACGGTGGGCAGCGGATACGCGCTCCGGAGAGCTGCGAGATACTCGCTGTAGAGACCCTTCAGACCGTCGAATTCGCGCTGGACGGCCGCCCGATACGGCGCGTCGGTGGCAAGGTGGTACAGCACCGCCGTCATCGTCTGCGCATCCACGAGGAAACCGTGATGACCGACCTCGCCCAGCGCGTCCGCTTCCATCTCGAAGGTGTGGTAGCCGCCATTCGAGCTATGCGCGGTGACTCCCACCCCCGGAATCTGGGTCGCGACGGTCCCCGTCTCCTCGAAGGAGATCGGCCGCCCCGGCTCGTCCTGAACTTTGGTCGCCCCGAACTTCTTCATGTACGCGAACGCGACGGCGTTCAGGGCCGCGACCGAAATACCGTTGCGCGACGACGAGTC
>Ga0209152_10001335_pt1 | contig 9832 bp, 10 predicted proteins | sample GraSoiAngelo_107_FD_185873 | JGI IMG/M metagenome (GOLD analysis project Ga0209152, IMG submission 185873) | Grasslands soil microbial communities from the Angelo Coastal Reserve, California, USA - 14_0903_09_30cm (SPAdes) (version 2) | ecosystem: Environmental > Terrestrial > Soil > Grasslands ...
GCTTGTTCTCTTCGTCAAAGATATGCCTCATTTCCGGACTGCCATATCTGCCCGTATCGATTGTAAGGATCGGCAATCGAAATCGACGAGACTCCGGTTTGGCATGATATTAAACAACTCCGAGCAACGTGCTGCGACCGTTGTCAGGGATAGCCGGAATCATCGGAAAAATGGCCGAGAAGGTATCTTCCAAGCTCGAAACCGCTTTGAGTGCCATGAAGAGCCGAGGCGCTCTCACTCAATCGATAACGGTCGACGGAAAATATGGATCAGTCGCATTAGGTTCATGCTCTCATCAGTTAGAACATTCCCCGAAAGTTAGCGTCGAGAGGACTAGTTTCGCGGTTGACGGAACTCTTCCAGCAAACTTGCAACTTGAAGAAATCGGTGGCAAGGCAGGACAAAAGGCGTTTTCGGAATCTATTCGAGAACCTGGAGGATTCTCAGTGCTCGGAATTTCAGAAGGAAGACTCCTGACTGGCCGAGACATACTCGGACAGAAGCCCCTCTACTATGGTCGAGACCCTCAGGGGACTGTCGCCTTTGCGAGCCTCAAGGCAGCTCTATGGAAATTAGGAGTCTCGAACCCTAGGACCGTCCCTCCAGGCCATCTGCTCGCAGCGTCGACCAAACGTGTGACGGTTCTAGCAAGAGAGACGCTATCTCGCGTCAAAGAGTTGAAAGTTGGAGAGGATCAGGCCGCAGCTCGGACAGGAGAACTTCTCCTAGAATCTTTGGCCGAAACCGTTCCGGAAGGTTACGTCACAGCATTTTCTGGCGGTTTGGACAGCACCCTAGTGGCCTATGCCGCGAGAGAGAACGAATTGAGACCCGAACTGATCACAGTGGGACTAAAGGGTCAGGCCGAGTTAGAACACGCCCGACGGGTAGCAAAGGAACTTGGGCTCGAAATTACTGTCCGAGAACTCTCACAATCAGAGATTATGGATCGTCTTGGAGAAGTCGTTAAGACTGTCGAGAGCACTGATTCGACATTGGTGGGCCATTCGGTCCCACTCTTCTTCGTGTGCGAGACAGCGGAAGAGATGGGAATTGGGCATCTTCTTGTTGGTCAGCTAAGTGACGAACTATTCGCAGGATACGGCAGATTTGAGGAGTTAGCTCTGAAACACCACTTTCTAGAAGCTAAGAAGGAAGTTTTGAGGAGTGTTCTGGCCGCGGCGACTAACGACTTTGAGCCTGGAGACAAGCTAGCTGTCTCTCATCGACTCGAACTTCAATGCCCATTCGCCTATCTTCCACTCGTCGATTACGCACTGAGCATTCCTATATCACTAAAGTTACGACTCACCGGCAACGGTGTAGTTCGAAAATACGTTCTTAGGAGGCTTGCTGCCTCTTGGAAATTGCCTGAATCTGTGGTCAATCGGCCAAAAAAGGCCGTGCAATACTCAAGCGGGGTCCAGAAAGTCTTGCTAAAGGAAGCGAAAAAGCGAAAGATGAAACTATCGGATATGCTCGAATCGCTCCGTTCAAATTCGTAGATTTATAGAGAGAGCAAAGGTTGACCTCGGGTATTCATGTCGACTGTCAAGATTCAAGGAGCATTACAGACGCCGAAGCACGTAAGGGCCCTTCTCTCTGGAGGTTTGGGAGTATTCTCGAGCCTCCTCGCGATCGGATGGGCCTTGTGGGCATACAACCTGCCGAGTGCAGTAAACGTAACCTCCTCGCAGTCACAGAACTTGATGCTAGCTCAGCTGGTGCTGGCTTTCATCATGCTCTCGGGAAGCGGCCTCATGCTCGCGAGGTTTACTCTACCTGGAGGAATAATCAATGTTCTCGGAGCCCTATCGACCTTCCTGATAGGAGTGTACTTCTCCAGTGGGGTTGCTGATGCTGCCAGATCAAAGGACCTAACCGCACTACCATTGCGGTTCTCAGGAGTCTACACTGGAACTGTGAGCTTAGCGACCGACAGAATAGTGAGTACCTTCCTAATTGTCCCGGTCTTCCCAATTGCTGTTCTTCTGCTGATTAGTGGACTCGGAGCCCTAGCAACCTACCGTAGTAGCAAGAAAGCCCCAGTCCACGGTTGAAGACTGCCCGGTGTTGGCTCGAATTCTCAGTCTAGACTTGGAACAATGCTGAGAAGAAGCCCACTATGATGTCTCGTATCGAGACCAAAAGTGTATGCCTGACCTGTCCTTGTTTCCCCGAATACTTCGACAGCCTAGCGACTCTGAAATAAATGGGCGGATGCGGGTCAAACTGAAACCAGTCGAACAGCTTTGCTCCAGGATTGTATTTCTCACGAAAGAGCTGCCTGAACCCTATCTTTGTCAACGCAGAGGCCAGCGCCTCAGGATTTCCAAAGACCACCGCCGACTCAGTGTCAGCCCTAGTTTCCAGAAACTTTCCCACGAGATAGATCCCGCCAAACGCTAAGAGGAAATAGAAAAAGCCGAAATAGAGCAGTAGAGGAAACCAGAGATAGAATCTTCCGAGAAACTCGAAAGAAGTCGCGGCGAAGAGAATCACGGGATCATGACCCGCCACGTGTCCCATCTCGTGACCGATAACCGCCTCCAATTCGTCATCAGTCAAGTCCTCAAGAGAACCGGCAGTGATCATTACAGTGGAACGGCTCGACGAGATTCCAGTCGCGGAAGCGTTTGACACGATGGAATTCGCAATAGTGATCTTTGGAGTCTGTCTACCGAACTTTTCTGATACTTCGTGAACGATGCGGTAAACGTCTCTCGTCTTGACTGTGATCTCTTTGCCAGTTGCTATAATGCCATGCTTGAGTAGCGAACCTATGACTGTTGACTTCAACTCCTCGTTGGCTGATGCAGAATATGTGGCCGTCGCGCTTTTCGCTATTTCCTCTCGAATCTGTGAGAGTATATTCTTGCCATGCTGAGAGATAGACTTGAGAGTTTCAGCATTGGATCTGGCACTTACTATTGTTACAAGTGGTCTTTCAGCGTCAGGGCGGACACTGCCAATCCTGTAAACAATCTTGTCTGAGAAGATTAGGGCGACGAGTTGGACACTAATCAACACGAAGACGGTGTAGACTCCGATGATGAAGAAGAGGGCAAAGCTTAGGAGAATGAATGAGAGGAAGAGACTTGTAGTGTTACCCGCGAAAATTCTCTTCGCGACATTTCGCATTATCCCCCTCTGGTCAGGCGCCTCGGAGTGCTCCTCGGACGCACCGATGACAAAGTAGAGGCTGGTCGTCTTGACGTTCTGAAAATAAGAAAGGACGGTTGCCTCGATCTCATCAACGGTTCTTTCGACAACATTCTGAAGAGGCTTGTCACTTGGGTCTAACCCCGGAAAATCGAGCTCGATCGCCGTCTGGCTTATCTTCAGACTCACGTAAAGAGGGGTCGCTTGGTCTGGTTCGACGGGCTTGAGTATCCAGAATAGTTCGAAGCTGGTCCCGCTGGCGGTTTTGCGATAGGAAAGGTCTTGGATGAATCTCGTCTTCGATTTGATGTAGTATCGGTCAATGAATTCCACAAGTCCCGCTACTGCAGGTTCTGGAATATCCCGTTCGATAACGATCTGCCTAGCTGGCTCCGTTGCGGTGGCCGTTTCCATGAATCGGGAACTCTCCTGTCCGCCCTCATAGCCTTGTCTCTTAGGCCACCGAAAAAGCGCGTAAGCTATCTATTACTTGGATTCCTCTGGCCCCGCAAGTCAATTCTCGTTGGTATTGATATCAAGCAAAAGACTCAGGGGTGAGGCGATATTCTTGTTGGTTCCCAGAGTTCGATTCTATTGCCCTCCGGGTCCATAATCCATCCAAACTTTCCATAGTCATACTCCTCAATCTTGTCATCAACTCGAACCCCTTCCTTTCTCAGCTGATCCAAAACCTCCTTCAGGTTGCTGACTCGGAAGTTAATCATGAACTGGGATGAGCCAGGGTCGAAGTACTTTGTATCATATGGAAAGATTGCCCAAACAGTTTGGCCAAACTGTTCTGGGTGTTCCTCTTCTCGCCATTGAAACATCGCGGTCGTTGATCCCTTTTGCTCCGGCTTGACACTGAGATGTTTCTCGTACCAAGCCATTAGTTTCTTCGGATCCTTCGCTTTGAAGAAGACCCCTCCAATTCCCGTTACTCGTTTGTCGGTCACGAGACTCTGACTGGAAACGCTACTCAAGTAAAACGGCCATAGTCCCGTTAAGTTCGAGTGGAATTAAGGATTACCCTTGAAAAACTAGAACCAGCTGGGATTTGCAGCACCTGTTCATGCTTTCTGCCGTTCGAGATCGCGGCACTTGACCCCGCAATCATGCTGGCCACGATCTACTATCAAACGTAAAGGTAGAATACCCGTGGATTAAATCCAGAGCAGTAGGGGCCGTCGTCTAGCTTGGTCCAGGGGATTTACCCCGCCCAGAGGATACCAGAGTCCAGTTATGGACGGTGACCCTGGGGCGCTGGTGACTCCGAGAAGATCGGGGCCAGAGGTCGTGGGTTCAAATCCCACCGGCCCCACCATCGTAACGATGAATTTCTCCCCCCGGAGACGTCTTGGCCTTGTTTACTTGTTCGATAACGTAGTCTACGAAAGCTCTGGTTAGCGGTCGCGTATCCTCTTCCTCCCGCTGTTGCCGTGTTGCATGGATTCGGTGTGGTTCTGATAGAGCTTCTCTGTTCAACACGTTCCAGGGTCTAAGGCTATGGACCTGACCATTTTCTCCAACATCTCTCTGGGTGTGAATTTGGGTTGTTGTGTGATTGCGAGTTTCGCCTGGGGCATAGATACTGCGAAGGTGTTCGATACCTTTTGATTGGTTGTCGTGGTAGGTGTCGACCGTGTGGCCCATGAAGTAGTCGACGTAGTCGTTGTCGACGGGCAGGTTCTTCATCTCTGTATTGTAGAACTTCCTTATGGAGTGGACTCTAAGGTCGTATCGACCGTTCTCGTTCCTTTTGAGAGGCCCTGCCTTGGTGTAGAACTCGTGGACTAGCTGGTAGATCTGCTTGTCACCTATCGGCGTGGGAGTGGCAGTCTTGGAGTCTCTAATCGGGGGTTTGTTTCCGTGATATTCTCTAGCCGGAGTTCGCTGGTGCCTTGCGTCCTTATCTTGAGGTAGATCTTGAGGTATTGTACGGCCTCGCTGTTGAGGAACGTGTCGAAGTCGCCGTGCTTTCCCTTCGCGATCGCTGCCTCTACGTGGTTGTGGAGGGGAAGTATGTTGGCCTCCAGGTCCTCTTTGACATGCCGATATTGGAGTCGAGCCAGAGTGCCTTCCCTGAGGCCTCCTAGCGCGAGCATCGAGACTAGGACCCGGAGACTTCCCAGCTCCACTGGAACGAGTCGCTACAGTCAGTGCGGTGAATGTTCGCACGGCACCAAGAGCGCATGCTTGGAGAAAAAATGCAAGTGCTGCCACGTGGTGATGGCGGCCGTGAGGGCCACCCTCCTGCACGGATGGCGGTAGTGGTTCGCAGCAGACGGCAAACCATCATTAGTTCCGGCCAGTGATAGGCTCCTCTAACAACCATTGCCAAATGTTTTCCTAGGGAAGCATGGCAAATCCTCCTGCAACCTGACCTCGGGGCGGTCGAATCTTCAAAGAAAGCTATTGCTCAAAAAAGCGGGCTTGTGGTTTTTTGCACGCTAGCGGTTTCTCCTCCTTAGGCTAACCGAATGGTTGGCTTTCAAGCGATGCTGTTCGAACATTTCGATGGCTCGTCTAACTCGTAGGCAGTTGTGGCGATTCGGTTGCCGCATGAACGCTGCCCGCCTTGCTTGAATGAATCTCTCTTCGCAACCTCTGCACCGTCATCAAGTCGCCCACCAACAAGCCCGATAACAGGTACAAGTAGGCGAAGAAGGTTTGTGGAAGCTGTGCGAGGACAGTTAAGGGGGACCAAGGCGGGATGGGTATGAAGTGAGAGCTAAGCGTCACGACGAGAATCTAGACCGCAGCCACAGCCAAAGCCACAGTGGCTGCGAAGAGAATGCATGTTAGGACGACCCATTTCTTGATACGCTTAGCCATGGATCGCCCTCTCTTGTCAAACCCTGGCTCGCAGGTCTATCTAGACTTCGTCGCACTTATTGCTTGCGCAGATCGATGCGTCAGCTCTGTGAAAGATTTTGTTGGGGTCCACAAAGAGATCACGCAGGGTGTCCGCATTAAGTGATTGTAATTCGGCGACTCCGATCCATGCTCGTTCATTGTAGTTGCAAATTTGGTTTCCAAATTTAGTCTGGGTGGTGATTGGCATTCGAATTGGTCTGCTTTGGTTAACTTAGCGAGCCTCAAATTTGGACTGACCTTGCCTAAGAAGAGAAGAAATTCGCCGGAGTCTTCTGCGTTGTCCTCTGAAAACTGCTCGACTCAGGGAGATGGTGAGACACAGCTTCGACAATACGAATAGTAGATTGTGAATGTCGTGTATCCGCCGCCGCTCCCGCTGAGGGTCCAGTAGTAGGTTCCTGAAGTAGCACCCCCGCCCTGAACGTAGAGCGTGACACGGGTTGACCCTCCTGACGAGACTGAAGCGGACGTAGGACCAGTTATGTTCGGACCGCCATAATGGTCTACGGTGTAGCCTAAGGTTACAGTACCGGAGAATCCATTAAGGCTCTGGACATGGAGATAGAAGTACCATGGAAGGGCCGGATCACAACCCGCGTAATAAGTACAGAACAAAGTAAACGATGACGGCGAGTCGGTAGTGAGACTAACATTCGGGGTGGGGGTGCAATAGCTGGAGGAAACGTTCACAATGATTCCTATGTTGTGGGAAGTGGAGCCGGAAACGGCTGTGACCACCACGCGATAAGTGCCCCCAGAATTGAAAAAGTCGTTCGCCCGGAAGACCAGGAAGAAATCAGCCGAGCCTCCCGACAAGAGCGTGATGGGGGTAGGCGAGGGGTATTGCAACACGTAGCTAGAGGTCCAGTCCATCATCGAGGAGAGTGAGACCGTGCCTGAGAAGCTATTGAGACTGGTCAAAGTTATTCTTTGCCCGCTCTGGCCTTCGGTACAGGCGTTTAGAGTGGGACCAGCCGACATGCTAAAGTCGGGATCGCTAATCCTAGCGTCGACGTAATCAGTCCTGCTAGCTTCATTGTGTCTGTACTGTGCTGAAATCTCTACGGAGCCGCTTGTCGCGCCCAAGTTGGTTCCGATATTCATGAAGTAGGCCAGTCCGGTCGAAATATTCTTGACCGTAAGGCGAGTGTCCTGCCCATTGTTACCCACCTCCATGGTTAGGTTGAGCCACTGGTTATCATCAAAGACATAATCTGTCCAGTACTGATAATGGTCGGCACCATTTGCATCGGTGTAGTAGGCTCTGAGACCATACTTCCAGTTTGGAGTGAAGCCATCCCACAAGCAGGCGTGTTCCACGATAATATACGCAAAGGATGAAGATTGCGAAGCATACTTCAGGCCAATCCAGTGCATACTATAATCGTCCGGAGGCCAAGCAGTATTGAGCGCCCGATTGCCGGGGACCCATATCGGACACAACGTTGCGTCGCGCCTGTTAGGACTGTATCTCTCCGTCAAGACCATCTGTTGCCCGGTTCCCGCAGTGTATGTGAAGGACTCGGCAGAATGCATTCTCGCATCTCGCCCACATCCTGAGTGGGTGCTGCTCGGATCCCATCCATAATGGCATGCGTAGTTCTCCGAAAAGAGAAAGCCTGGTGGATTGTCAACTCTCATGTCGTGACAAACAGTAGTGCCCGGGTCACATTCCTGAATCATCTCCGCGGGTGCACAATTCCACTTGGTGCAATCAGGATCCACAGATGAATAGTTGTAATCGTCCCCAATAGGGCCTCCGCTAACACCGCGAACAGAACTAGCACTGGAGGCTAATAATGAGATTAGCAGGACCATGATAATCGTCATTATAGATATTCTGGACCGCCTCCTGAAGAGGTTGGGTCCAATTCCAGTACGCAGTGAGCCATCAGTCAAGCATGCTGCCCCGGTTACACTATCCAGCCACCATGCCTAACGCATTTAACGCATGTTGACATTATTGTGAAAGAAATAAGGTAATTCCGCCCCGACGTCGTTAGTTTGACGCTTCTCCCTTGCTCACATAAGTGACGAGACAGTTGTTCGGAGCCTGAATTTTGAAAGGTTGTTCACCTAGGCTTTGGAAGATCCTTGGTGGAACACAACCTCGCGGATCAGTCGTGTGTTGGGGCTCTAGACATATTAAACCGAACGAACATTGTGATTACCATATGCATCTGTTTTCAGGCTTCGCAAGAGCCGTAGTGGTACTGGCTCTCTTAATGCCGTTCAACTCCGGCTTGGCCTCATGGTTTGAACCAGCACAGACATCCTATACGGAGACCTACCCAGTGCCCGCAGGGACCACCTCAGCCGCTTCAGGGGGCCGTCTCGGATACCCACATGTTAGTGTTTCGGGTAGACTTACAGTAAAGAGTTGTTGCGGTTTTTCTACTAATGATATCATGTTCGGAATCAGCAACGAAGTTTTCGGGAGCAAGAACTTCGGGATAATAGTCGGGAGCTTCGACTTCGAATGGGATACCGGAAACTATTCAGAGTACTCCATGGGTTTCAGCAACAAGTTTGACCCGGGAAGTCCAAGCTATCATGACAAGATAGTCGAGATAAGTGTGACCGAGGTCGGCCCTCCCGGCTCGATCAACACCTATCTCGTGCTTGAGTCTGTTGCCGTCGGAGCGGTAGCCGCCACAGCGATTGCCGTTTCCCTGGTTTTTGTCCTATTACGCCGGGGAAAGCGCAGAGCTGAAACCCATGATCACTGAGAACACCCTTTTCGGTTCCGTAAGGAAACGGGATTTTCTGATGTGGATGTGAACCAGTTCTGGTTCAAATCCCACCGGTCCCGCTTCTTACTGATTCAAGCTAAGAAAAAGGGATTTCAAGTTCCCCGCGGGTAGCGAATCCTCTCGGCGGCGTCACTTTACAGAAACTCTGCACCCAAGAAAGGGAGTTGGCCCAGACCGCTCAAGGCCTTGAAATTCATCGCTAACGTGGCGGGTCCCACCGGCCCCACCACAAATCGGTCATAAATCCTGATTACAGAGACACCTATCAGACCGATTCTCTTACACTCTCTGGCTTATTCTCTGCTTCGTTACGAGCAGATTGCGAGGTGGTCTGTTTGGCCGGTCCAATTCTAACAGACGAGTGGCGTTATCTCCGCGAGTGTAAAACAATCCACCCAGTTCTCCAAGAGCGACATCAATTTCGTTTGCAACTCATCAAGTATACAATGTGTGGGGAGACAATTGATTCGCAAATGGCGCGACGGGGGAAGCGGGCGACCGAGGACCACTTTACCCCCGACCCTGTTTACTCCGCGCTATTGAAAACCGCGGGGAGGACCCTGGATAGAAAATCCGAGTTGGACGTTATATCCGGAGATTGCCGGAATCAAAACTCATTCTTTAGATTGCGATATCTATAATCGAATACATTGTCACGGTGATACTGAAATACCGAATCTAGTTAACGTCGTTGATAGGTCGAACCCAAAAGTTGGTCTCAGACGACTGAGCTAGCACCGGATCGGCGCCTAGATAAGCGACTTGATGACCCCGACGGACCGGCTCACACGATCTTGCTCTATGCCCAGGACGGAAAAGGGATGGGGCACATCACCCGGAGCCTGACCATCGCCCGCCACCTCCTTGGGGCTTGTCCTAACTTAGCCGCCCGCCTGGTCACAGAATCTCCCCTCCTCGACGGATTACCGTTGCCCAACGGCTGTGCATATGTTAAACTGCCCACCCACTCGGCTTCCACCGGCCTTGCGAAGACGGAGGAGGACGATGAGGCATACAACCAGCATCTCAGCGATGAACGG
>Ga0209152_10001337_pt1 | contig 9827 bp, 10 predicted proteins | sample GraSoiAngelo_107_FD_185873 | JGI IMG/M metagenome (GOLD analysis project Ga0209152, IMG submission 185873) | Grasslands soil microbial communities from the Angelo Coastal Reserve, California, USA - 14_0903_09_30cm (SPAdes) (version 2) | ecosystem: Environmental > Terrestrial > Soil > Grasslands ...
ACGCAGGCGATGAGCTCGGGTGAGCGCTGATCGCCCGACGCCAGGGCGCCGAGCGGCACCTGGCAGCCGCCCTCGAGCCTGCGAAGGAGTGCCCGCTCGGCGCTCGCGGCGAGCCGAGCCTTGCCGTCATCGAGAGCCGCGAGCCAGCGCAGCGTCGGCTCATCTCCCGTGCGGGCGCACACGCCGATCACCCCCTGCGACACCGCGGGTGGGAAGGCCTCGGGCGGGAGATACTCGGTGACGTGGTGGTGAAGCCCGAGGCGTTTCAAGCCCGCAGCGGCGAGAATGATGGCGTCGTAGTCGCCCGCACGCAGCCGCTCGATGCGCGTCGGCACGTTGCCGCGCAGCTCGAGCGGCACGGCATCCGGGCGCGCCCGGGCGAGAAAGGCGCGGCGTCTCAAGCTGCTGGTGCCGACACGCGCGCCGCGCGGGAGCTCACCGAGCGGCGCGCCGTTTCGACTGAGAAGCGCATCGCGCGGATCCTCCCGCGCGAGTGTTGCGGCGAGCTCGACGCCCGGCTCGATCGTCGTCGCCAGGTCCTTGAGGCTGTGCACGGCCACATCCACCGTGCCGGCGAGCAGCGCCCGATCGATCTCCTTGGTGAAGAACGCCCGGCCGCCGACCTGCCAGAGCGGCACATCGGTCTTCGCGTCCCCTTCGGTCTTGATGTGCACCAGCTCGACGGGCGGCGCTCCGGGCCGTGCCCGCAGCAGGCTCTCGACGTGCCGCGCCTGCCAGAGCGCGAGCTGCGAGGCGCGCGTGCCGATGCGCAATGGCCGCGGCGCGCTCACGGCTCGCCCTCCGTGAGGAAGCGGTAGCCGACCCCCCAGACGGTGAGGAAGTGGCGCGGGTTGGCCGGATCCTTCTCGAAGCGCTTGCGGAGCCTCAGGATGAAGTTGTCGACCGTGCGGGTCGAGGGAAAGACGTCATAGCCCCACACCCGCTCGAGCAGGTCCTCGCGCGAGACGATCTCGCCGGCGTGCTCGGCGAGCACCTTCAGGATCATCGCCTCCTTCTCGGTGAGCTCCTGCGCGTCGCCGTTCCAGGCGCGGGCGTGGAAGGCGCGGAAATCCACCTCGTTGCCCCCAAAGCGCAGCACCGCGGTGGCCGCGGTGGCGGAGGCGCTGCGATACCAGTCCCAGCGCCGGAGGATCGCGCGCACCCGCAGCAGGAATTCCTGCAGATGAAAGGGCTTGGCGAGGTAGTCGTCGCCTCCCGCCTCGAGCCCGCGCACCCGGTCCACCGGATCGCCGCGCGCGGTGAGAAACAGCACCGGCGTGTTGTTGCCCTGCTCGCGCAATGTCCGGCACATGGCAAGGCCGTCGATGCCGGGCAGCATCACATCGAGCACGATGAGCGCGCAGTGCTGCCCGCGGAGCCACTCGAGCGCCCGCTCGGCATCCCCCGCGGCGCTCACCTCATAGCCTTCGGCGCGCAGATTCTCCATGACGCCGGCCGCGAGGTGCGGATCGTCCTCCACTACCAGCACGCGCGTTGCGGGCGCCGTCGCGCTCACGAGCGCTGCCCCTGGGCGGCCGCGGGCCAGGTGAGCACGAAACGCGCTCCCTGTCCGACGCCGTCGCTGTGGGCGCTCACCCGGCCGTGCGCCAGGTGCATCAGGCGCTGCACGATGAAGAGGCCGAGTCCGGTGCCGTAGTGGGTGCTGCCGCCCCCGGGATGCAGCCGCGTGAAGCGCTCGAAGAGCCGAGTGCCGTCGCCACTGCGAAAGCCGACCCCGGAATCGCGCACCGAGAGCTCGACCTCACCGTTCTGCGCACGCGCGCTCAAGGCGATGCTGCCCCCGCCGTGGGGCGTCACGGCGGAAAGGGCGTTCTCGAGGATGTTGCGCACCACGACATCGAGCGCCAGCGGATCGCTCACCACCTGCAGTCCCGGCTCGATGTCGCAGGAGATCGCGATGCGCTCCTGGCGGGCGCGCTCCTCGAGGTGCGCGATGACGCGAGTTACCGCGGCGCCGAGATCGAGCGGCTCGGACTTGAAGTCGACTCGTCCGCGCTCGAGACGCGCGCTCTCGAGGATCTGAGTCACCATCGCCTCCATGCGGGCGAGATCGGCGAGCATGCGGACGATGAGGGTGCGCGCCTGCTCGGGCGAGAGCGTGCGCAGCGCCATGGTCTCGAGCGAGAGCTGCAGGCTCGCGAGCGGGGTCTTGAACTGGTGGGACACGAGCGCGAGAAAGTTGTCCTGCTCTTCGAGCACGCGCGCCTCGGCGCGCAGGGCGCGCCCGATCACCGTGATGCACGCCCCGAGCGCCAGCATGAAGAACGCACCCTCCCAGGCGTATCGGTTGTAGCGCCGGCGCTCCTCGGTGCGCAGCATCTCCTCGACCTTCGGCGCGAGCGAGGCGTGACCGCCCACGACCACGATCGGCGGCAGCATCTGCTGGATGCGCTCTGCGCTCACCCCGGCATCGAGCAGCGCCTGAGCGGCGGCCGCCTGCTCGGCGTAAGCCGCGCGCGCGGCGTGCACCTTGTCGATGGTGTAGGCGCGCTGATCGAACACCCAATACCCCACCTGCACCGCCGACACCACCAGCAGCGCGAGCGTGGTCAGCTGGAGGACGCGCGCGGCTTTCATCCGCTCGCCTCCAGCGATTAGCGCAGAGCCGAGGCGAACCGCGCGAGATCGGCGTCCGTGTGCGCAAGCGACAGGAAGCACGCCTCGTAGGCGGAAGGCGGGAGGTAGACCCCGCGCTCGAGCATGGCATGGAAGAGCGTGGCGAAGCGCGCGGTCTCGCTCGGGGAGAGGGGCGCCGCCGTGCGCGGTGCGCCCGCCCCGTGGAACGCCATCCAGAAGAGCGATCCGACCCGCACCAGGTGCAGCGGGAACGGCGCCTCGGCGAGGACCGGCCGCAACAGCCGTTCGAGCTCGGCGCCCTTCGCCTCGAGGCGCTCCCACCCGGACTCGCGCTCGAGGACCTCCAGCGTCGCGAGCCCCGCCGCCATCGCCACCGGGTTCCCCGAAAGCGTGCCGGCCTGATAAGTGTCCCCATCGGGAGCGAGGCGCTGCATGATGCGGCGCGCGCCGCCGAAGGCCCCGACCGGCATGCCGCCGCCGATCACCTTGCCGAAGGTGGCGAGGTCGGGCGAGAGATCGAAGAGCTCCGCGGCGCCGCCGCGCGCCAGCCGGAACCCGGAGATCACCTCGTCGAAAATGAGCAGCGCGCCGTGCTCTTCCGTGATGCGGCGCAGGCTCGCGAGGAATTCGCGCCGCTGCGGCAGGAGTCCGTGATTGGCCGGCACGGGCTCGATGATCAGCGCGGCGATGCGCGTCCCCTCACGCTGAAAGAGCGCGGTAAGCGCCGCCTCGTCATCGAGCGGCAGCACGCGCGTCGAGGCCGTGAAGGACTCCGGCACGCCGGCCGAGGACGGGCGGCCGAAGGTGGCGAGCCCCGAGCCCGCGGCGACCAGGAGATGATCGGCGTGACCGTGATAGCAGCCGGCGAACTTGACGATCAGGTCGCGCCCCGTGAAGGCACGCGCCACGCGGATGGCGCTCATGACCGCCTCGGTCCCGGACGACACGCAGCGCACCTGCTCGACCGCCGGATACCAGCCGACCACGCGCTCGGCGAGCTCCACCTCGGCCTCGCACGGCGCGCCGTAGGTCGTGCCGCGCTCGAGCGCCGCGCTCACCGCCGCATTCACCGCCGGATGAGCGTGACCGGCAATCAGCGGACCCCATGAGCCGACGAAGTCGAGATACCCTCGGCCGTCGGCGTCGAAGACCTGCGCGCCCGCGGCGCGCGCGATGAAGAGCGGCGTCCCCCCGACCGCGCGGAAGGCGCGCACCGGAGAGTTCACGCCTCCCGGGATCACACGGCAGGCGCGCCGGTAGAGCTCCGCGGAGCGCGGGCGCAGCGACCCGCTGACGGTGTCGTTCCGGGGCTCGGTCATGAGTGCCTCTTCGGTTCCTGCACCTCGTCGGTCGCCGGCTCGGCGCGCATGCGGCCCCGCTGGGCCGCATCGAAGAACGCGTCCACCACGTCCTGGCTCGCGTGCACCGCGGCGGCCCGCAGCCCCGCCAGCGGCAGATGCGCGAGCCGGTGCGCCACCGTGGAGGCGAGCCGCACGAGCTGTCCGCGCTGCCTCTCATCCAGTGTACGCAACTCCTGGCGCAGCGCACGCGCCACCTCCTCGGCTGCGATCTGCTCGAAGGCGCCGCGCAGGTCCGCCAGGCGCGGGCCGATCGCGCGCGTCGCGAGCTCGGAGCGCAGGTGCGTCAGGCGCTCGTCGATCGCGTGGCGCACCGGCGCGAGCCGCACCAGCTGTGCGAGGCGCCGGCCCTGCGCGGCTTCGATGAGATCGCTCATTCCGACTCGAGCGAGGCCGGCGCGCTGCGCGGTGGCGGGATCGACATTGGGGGGCACACCGAAATCGATGATGAGCGGCGCGAGTCCGGCGGATCCCTTGAGCCGCGCCAGCGCCGCGGCGTCGAGCACCGGCTCGCCGCCCCCCGTGGCCAGCACCAGTGCATCGAGAGGCGGGGGCTCGATGCGGAAGCGATCGAGCGGCATGGCTTCACCCGCGACGTTCCCGGCGAGCTCATCCGCGGCCTCGAGCGTGCGATTGACGATCAGGAGCGGAACCCTCGCCTCGCTCAGAACACCCGCACAGCGGCGCGTCATCGGCGAGACGCCAAGGAGGGCGACCCGCCCCGGCCTGCCGCCGAGGTGCTGCAGCACCCGGTCGGCCGCGAGGTCGCCGAGGGAAGGGGAGCGGACACCGGCGGTCATTCGGCGCACGCGGCGCGCCATGCCGAGCGCCTCGCCCATCAGACGATCCAGCACCGGTCCGCAAGTCTCGGCGGCGCGCGAATCCTCCCACGCACCGCGCAGCTGCGCTGCGATCTCGTGCTCGCCGGTCTGCGCGGAGTCGAGTCCGCAGGCGAGCAGGAAGAGGTGCTCCACCGCGGCCTCGCCGGTCCAGGCGCGCAGGATCCGCGCGGCCTCCCCGGGCTGCGGCTCGCGTCCGGTCAGGATGCGGAACACCTCCGCGCGGCAATCGCCGGCGGCGCTGCCGTCGTCGGTGGCGTAGAGCACCTCGACCCGGTTGCAGGTGCCGACGTAGAGAATCTCCGCGGACTTGAGGAGCGTGCGCAGCGCCGGTAGCCGTGCCGGGATCTCCGCCCTCGGCAGCGCAAAGCGGGCGACCTCCTCGACTCCCACGTGACGATAGGACAGCCCGACCACGCCGATCTGGTGCATCACGGGAGCTTAACCACCCGGGGTGGGCGGGAGTGTCACTGAACGGTCACAGGCTGCTGACCGACCTCACAGCAGCGGCCACTGGCGCACCCCTGGCGACAGGGTACTGCGCAAGCTCAGTGCGCGTTCGCGAGCTCGGTCCATTTCTCGGCATCGACACCGAACAGCAGCAGCCAGAGCGTCAGCGCTCCTTCCCCGATGATCCCGGGAAGGAACCCATAGGGGTAGAGATCGCGCGCCAGAGCGGGTGACAGGAAGGTCAGCCAACCGAGACCCGCGAACACCATCAGGGCACCCACGGCTCGCGGGAGGAACGTCGACCTCAGGATGAGATAGCCGATGAGGAGGCAATAGACTCCGAAAATCACCAGGGTGATGTTGTTGACCTGCCCGGGGAGCCTCACCACCATGCCGAGGGGCCCGATGCCACACCCCACCAGGCTGACCACGGCCGCGAGCAGCGAGAGACCCCGGCTCACCGGCTTGAAGATGCCGTAGAGGAGCAGCGTCACGGCGATGTAGCTCGCGCCCGCGACGAGGCCGGCCGCCGCACCGAGGAGACTGCCGGACCCGAAGAGGGCCAATCCGCCCGTGACGAAGCTAATCAGGTAAAAGATACCGGCCAGTCTGGCTTTGGAGCGCGGCGATGCCGCATCGGCGGGAGCTGTCACGGATTTCTCGCCTCCTTGCGGATTCTACGGGCCGGCACCTGCAATCGCCAACTCGACGGTCCGCGTGTCCGGATCGACGGGCTGTCGTTCCCACTCGGGGTGTGTCCGATCACGGCCGTTATAATTCCAGCCGGCGCCGGTCCGACGGCCGACAGGGGACGACGTCACATGAATGAATGGCACATTGCGCAACTCAACGTCGGCCGCATCCTCGCTCCCACCGACAGCCCACAGCTGGCCGAATTCATGGCCAGGCTCGATGAGATCAATGCGCTCGCGGACGCGACGCCGGGCTTCGTGTGGCGGCTGCAGACCGCGAGTGGCAACGCCACCGACATCCGGGTCTCGGAAGATCCATATTTCCTCGTGAACATGTCGGTGTGGGCGACGATCGAGTCGCTGTTTGAATTCGTCTACCGAACGTCCCACACCGCCGTGATGGTGCGGCGGCGACAATGGTTCGAGAGGCCGACCGAGGCCTACCAGGTCCTCTGGTGGGTTCCGGCCGGACACAGCCCGAGCGTCTCGGAGGCGCTGGACCGCCTCGAGCATCTGCGCCGCAACGGTCCAACCGCGCATGCGTTCACGTTCAGTCAGCGCTACCCGCCACCCGGTGAGCTCGGCGCGCCCGAGGATATGAAGCCGGAGAGGTATTGCGCCGGCGGGAGCTGAGGGCGGCGCCTACCACCCGTTGAACCGCCGGATCCGGCCGGCGAGAGCATGAGGTACCCTTCTCTGCAGCTGTCAGGGCTCTGACAGTTCCGTCCAATTGGTCCGAATTTGGACAAACTCCTCAATTTCGTCAGGGTCCTGACAGCAGCCGGCGCGGGTACTATTCCGTGCGCTCAGCCCGTGCGCTCAGCAACCCGAGAAGACAAAGGGACTATGGCTCCCCTGCTACCAAACGCCCGGAAGCACAACCTCCGGCGCCTCGCCCAGGAGATCCACAGCGCCACCGCTTGTCTTAGCGCGTCTCGCGCTGCGATCTGCAAGCAGGTCGGCTTGAATGTCGCGCAGTGGAGAGCACTGGCCGCGATCGACCGTTCGACGTTCGTTCTGTCGATTTCGGATCTGGCCCGCCTGCTGCGACGCTCGCGCCAGTCGATGCATCCGCTCGCGTGCGGCCTGGAACGAGCCGGCTGGGTCCGCTTTCTACCGAACCAAGACGACCGCCGGCTTCTGCAGATGCAGATCACCGCGCGCGGCAAAAGCATCGTGAGCGCTGCCGAAGGCAGCTTCAACACGTGGTTACTGACGATGGCTTCGGATCTCAGCGATCATGATCTGGGGAAACTGGCGGATACCATGCGTGCTATCCATGAGCGTATCGCACGAGCGCGCGACTACGTGTGAGGCAGGGTGGAGCGGGTGATGGGAATCGAACCCACGTTAGCAGCTTGGGAAGCTGCAGTTCTACCATTGAACTACACCCGCGCCTCACGTGATTCTAGTCACGTCACCCTCATCGGGACGGCGCCCAGGTAGTCGAGCTTGCCGATCTCGAGGCCACAGTGACGGAGTATGTCGTAGGCAGTGGTGCGGTGAAAGTGGAAGTTCGGCAAGGCGAAATGGTTGAGGTAGTCGGCACCTCTCATATGGCCCTTCCTTGGGCCGAGCGGAAAGGTGATCTCGCGATCAGCAGAGGCGTCGACCCGCCTGGCGTCGAGCGTCTTCAGGAAGGCGCTCGTCTTGGCAATGCGCGCCTTGAGCTCGGCGAACGTCTTCTCGTTGTCCTCAAACCCCGGCGGGTCGACGCCGGCGAGCCGTGCGGCCGCGTTCTTGGCCTGGTCGCAAGCGCTCTGCACCTGGCGCGTGAATGCGAACATATCAGGGAAGAGGCGCGCGTTGAGCAGCGCCGCAGGATCGATCCGCTTTGCTTCCGCATACGCCTCTGCCTTGGCGAGAAGCGCCGCGAGCGCGTTGAGACCGATCTCGGAATTGACGCATCGGACATTGACATGGGGGGATCCTCCGTATGTCCTGGTCTGCACCGAATTCCCGGGCCTACTTGCGCTCGATGGTATGCAGCGGCACGGTGCCGGTGGCGCCCATCGTCGGGCGGTCAGCCGCGGGCGCACCGAGTGGCGCACATTCCTTGAGACTCGCGCGGCAGCGCACCGCGAGCTCCTGATACTCGCGTGTCCCCGCCACCTTCCACGCGAGCTCCTCGGGCTTGAGGTCGCGCACGACCCGCGCCGGCACGCCCAGCACGAGCGTCCGGGCCGGCACGACGAAGCCCGCGGGGACGAAGCTCGCGGCGCCAACAAAAGCCTCCTCCTCCACCACCGCGTCGTCCATGACGATCGCGCCGATGCCGACGAGCACGCCGCGGCGTATGGTGCACCCGTGAAGGACCGCCCCGTGGCCGATGTGCGCGTCCTCCTCGAGCCGCGTCTGCCTGCCGGGAAAGGAGTGCAGCACGCAGCCGTCCTGCACGTTCGAGCCCGGGCCGAGGATGATGCGCCCGAAGTCGCCCCGGAGCGTCGCGCCGGGGCCGACATAGCAGCCCGCTCCTACCAGGCAATCGCCGATGAGCACCGCCTGCGGGTGCACGAACGCCGTCGGGTCGACGACCGGAACGAGGCCTTCCAGACTGTACGCCGGCATCGTTTTTCTTCCCTCCGGCGGCCGTGCCTACGGGGCCGCGCGTCCCCGGGCGAGGAAGGCGCTGATGGCCGTTCGAAACTCCTCCGAGCGCAGCTGCGCGCCGAAGATGCGCGCCTCCGCGTCGATCCGCGCCCGGATCTGATCAGGCTCGCCGCGCAGCAGGCGACGCGTCTCGAGGAGCGCACCCTGCGGCTGCCGCGCCACCTCGAGCGCGAGCTTCCGGGCCTCGGAAAGGAGCGACGCGTCCTCGACCACGCGATTGACGAGCCCGAGACTGAAGGCCGTGGCGGCATCGAAGGGCTCTCCGAGGAGGAGGAGCTCCGCGGCCCGCTGCGGGCCCACGAGCCGCGGCAACAGCAGCGAGCTCGCGGCTTCCGGCACCAGTCCCAGCTTGACGAACGGCATCGACAGCTGCGCGGTGCGCGAGGCGACGATGAGGTCGCAATGCAGCAGCATGGTGACGCCGATGCCGACCGCCTGCCCGTGCACCCCCGCCACCAGCGGCTTCCCGAACGTCGCCAGGGTGTGCAGAAACCCCATCACCGGGTGCTCGCTGCTGAACTCCGGCCCGTTCAGAAAATCATTGAGGTCGTTTCCCGCACAGAACCCGGCCCCTTCGCCCGTGAGCAGCACTACCCGCACCGTCTCGTCCGCCTGCGCCCCGGTGAGGCCGCGATAGAGCGCCTCGTACATGGCGTAGGTGATGGCGTTGCGCTTCTCGGGACGATTGAGGCGCATCTCCCGGACGCCATCGGCGCTTGAGGTGAGCAGCGGGTCGCTCATGCGACGGAGCTTACCTCAGCGGCTCCCGCGGCGCCGTCCCGGGCCGGGCGCGGAAGTCGACATCGCTGTCGGCCGCGAGCCACACGAGCGCCGCCCACGCGGCGACGTTCTGGTCGAGTTGCGACCTGTCGATCTTGTCGAGCGTGTCGTCGGGGGTGTGATGGATCTCGAAGTAGCGGCTCGCGTCCTGGCTGAGCGTGAAGGAGGGAACTCCCGCCTCCACCGACGGGCCGACGTCGGTCCCGGCCTCGGTCGGCGGGTAGGCGGCGCCGATCACGCCGACCGGCATCAGCACGCGCAACGCCGTCCGCGCGAAGTCGCTAGCCAAGACGGCCTGAGGCAGCCCCACGCGATAGACCCGGTCGGCACCCGTGTCACTCTCGCCCGCGAGCACGTGTGTCGCGAGCTCCGACCGGTGCCCGTCGACGTAGGCGTGGCCGCCGAAGGCGCCTCCGGGCGGCGCCGGCTGGGTGACCTCCTCCGAGCCGAACAGCACCACGCGCACCGTACGGCGCGGCCGATGCGGGACATCGCGGATG